>Ga0265316_10003619_pt1 | contig 15575 bp, 13 predicted proteins | sample 4522metaG_FD_202092 | JGI IMG/M metagenome (GOLD analysis project Ga0265316, IMG submission 202092) | Rhizosphere microbial communities from Carex aquatilis grown in University of Washington, Seatle, WA, United States - 4-5-22 metaG | ecosystem: Host-associated > Plants > Roots > Rhizosphere >...
GGGAGGATCTGGGCGCTAGCGACGGCTCGCGCCAGTCTATTTCATACGCACGATAGTCATTCCATACCCCCCCTCTTCCGGGCGGGCGAAGTGGTACTCGGCGACGCCGGGATGGTTGCGGAGGTAATCGTGGATGCCGCGCCCCAGCACGCCCTCTCCTGTCCCGTGGAGTATCTGGAACAGCGAGAGATTCTGGAGGCCAGCCGCATCGACCTGCTTCTCCACCGCGTCGAGGGCCGCGGCGAGGCGGAAGCCCCTGAGGTCGAGCTCGAATACCGCTCGGGAGCTGCCGCCCTCTCCCCTCGGGGCCAGTTCCACCTGCACCGACAGCTTCGCCGGCGGCGCATCCTTCACGGGCAGGAGCTCGGCCTCTGAAAGCGTGAGGCGGACCGACTCCGTCTCCACGACCCAGTATCCCTTCTTAGCCCTGCGGATCACGAGGCCACGCTTGCGGGCGGTGCCGATGAGCACTTGCGCGCCTTCGGCTACGATGAGCTTTTCGCTCGAACCCGAGCTCCCGGAACGGGGGCCCGGCCGCCGCGCGCCGTCGCCGTCCCCCTCCGCGCCGCCGATCTCCTCGTAGCCTTCAGGATCGACTGCCCCGTCGCTTCCGCCTCCGGCGCTCTCGAGCTTGCTGCGCTCGAGGCGATCTTCCTCCTCGCCGACCTCGCGCGCGAGAACCGAAAGGAATTCCTTGACGCCGCGCGTCTTCTCGGAAGTCAGCTCGCCCTCGCGGATGTCGCGCACGAGGTTCTCGAGGGTCTTGCGGCTCTCGGAGAGGAGCCTGCGCAGGTCGGAGACGCCGCGCTCGCGAAGCTCGAGCTCCTTCTGCCTCGCCCGCAGGCCGCTCAAGTCGGCTTTCCTCTGGGCTTCCATGGCCTCGCGAAGGCGCCTTCGCCTGTCCGTCTCGATGTCCTCGAGCTCGCGATGCTTTTCCGTGAGTCCCTTGATGAGCTCGCTGACGTCTGCCCGCTCCTCCGCCAAGTACTTCCGCGCGCCGCTCACGATCGCCGGGGGAAGGCCGTTCTTGGATGCGACTTCGAGGGCTCGGCTCTCTCCGGGGACGCCCATGAGGATCCGATAGGTCGGCGAGAGGCTCGACGCGTCGAAGTCCATCGATGCGTTGAGGCAGGCGGGGCGCGAATAGCCGTAGTTCTTGAGAATGCCGTGGTGGGTCGTGAGGACGGTGAGGCAGCCCCGCTCGATGAAGGCGTCCAGGAGGCTCATCGCCACGGCGCAGCCCTCCTCGGGATCGGTGCCCGAGCCCAGCTCGTCGAGGAGGACGAGGCTCTTGTCGGTGGCCTTCTCGACGATGCCGCCTATCACGCGGATGTGGCCGGAGAAGGTGGAGAGGGACTGGTCTATCGACTGCTCGTCGCCTATGTCCGCGAAGATCGCGTCAAAGCAGGCGAAGCCCGACTCGGGCGCGGCGGGCAGGGCGAGGCCGAACTGGTTCATGAGGGCGAGGAGGCCGACCGTCTTGAGGGTCACCGTCTTGCCGCCCGTATTGGGGCCGGTGATGATGAGGGTCCTCGTGCCCTCGGGCAGCTCGACGTCGATGGGCACAGCCTTGGGCCCGAGGACGGGATGACAGGCCTTCCTGAGCGAGAAGCCCGAGGCTAGGTCGCGGGCCATGGTGAGGCCGCCTGAGCGGGCGTGCCTCGCCCTCGCGTAGATCCCGTCCAGCTCGGAGACGAGGGCACGGGCCCCCGCTATCGAGGCAGTCAGCTCGAAGAGCTTGCCCGTCGCCTCCTTGAGCAGGCGGAAGAGCTCCTGGCGGTAGCGGGCCTCCTCCTGGATGAGCTCGTTGTTCTTGAGCACGAGCTCCTCGGGCTCGATGAAGACGGTCTGCCCCGTCGAGGAGACCTCGTGCACGATGCCCTTGATCCTCGCGCGGAAATTCACCCTGACGGGGAGAACCGTCCTCCCGTCGCGCAGGGTGGGCTCGTCGGACTGGAGCATGGACTTGATGCCCTCGTCCTTATAGTAGGAGTCGGTGATCGCCGCAATGTCGCGGTTGATGCGCGAGATCCGGCTGCGCGCCTCGCGGAGCTCGGGCAAGTCGCGGAGGCTCCCGTCCTTGCCCAGGAGGCGGAAGACGACGCGAGAGACCGGGGCGAGGTCGGGGGCCTCGGCTATCCCGAGTGGGGGACCGCGCTTCTGGGCATCCTTCATGAAGGCCAGGAAGGCCGAGTAAGCCTCGGCCCAGAGCCCGATCGCGAAGAGCTCTTCCAGAGCGAGGGAAGAGCCGCTCTTGGCGGCTATCTTCGCGGCGGCGTGAACGTCCGGGAAGGACGACGCGGGCGGCTCCCTCCCTTCCTGGAAAAGGACGAGGACCGCGGAGACTTTGGCCTTGAGCGCGGCGATTTCCGCGGGGTCGAGGAGGGGAAGGGCCAGGGCCAAGGCCGAGCGGCCCTCCTCCGACAGGCAGTAGCCGGCGACGTCCTCGCGTATCCTCGCGAACTCCAGGAGCCTGAGCGTGCGTTCGTCAGTCATCCTCGTCCTTCCTGCCGTGGAAGCGCGCAGCCTTGCGGGCGCCGTCGCCCCTCCGCGCCGAGGGGACGCTCCAGCCCTCCTTCGCGGAGTACTCGGCGTTGGCCTCGAGCTCCCCTCGGATCCGGAGGTAGCTCTCGTACCTGTCCTCGTGCACTTGCCCCCCCTCCACGGCCGCTCGTATCCGGCAGCCCGGCTCGTCGCTGTGCGAGCAGGATAGCCCGAACTCGCACTGGGGCGACAGGGAGCGGAGCTCGGGGAAGTAGGCGTCGAGCTCCCCCGGCTCGATGCCGCGCAAGGCGAGCCTGCGCACGCCCGGAGTGTCTATGATCCGCGTGGCGCCGTCGAGGAGGAAGAGCTCGGCCATCGTGGTCGTGTGCCGACCGCGAGCGTACTTCAAGGAGAGACCGCCGGTCTTCCGGTCGCGTCCGGGGTCGATGGCGTTGAGGAGGCTCGACTTGCCCACGCCAGACTGCCCCACGAGCACCGAGGTCCTCCCGCGCAGGCCAGCGAGGAGCTCGGCGATCCCCTCGCCTGTAAAGGTCGAGCAGCGGAGGATTCCATAGCCGAGCTCGGCATAGCGCTTGAGGCGCTCGTCGGTCCCTTCGTCCGAGCCCAGGTCCGCTTTGTTGAGCGCGATCAGGAGGGGAACGTGGGCGGCCTCGGCGAGGATGGCCACCCGGTCGACGAAGCGGGGCCTGAAGGGCGGGAAAGAGGGCGAGGCTACGCAGACGACGAGATCGACGTTGGCTGCTATCGATTGCTTGGCCCTGCCTTTTTCGTTGTAGCGCCCGAAGACGTTGCGCCTGGGCTTGAGGGAGGTGATCATGCCGCTGCCGGCGGGACCCGCGATCCCGGCGGCGGCGGAACCCGTGCCCGAGGCGGCGCCGGGAACGCCGATCGCCGGCAGCTCGACCTCAACCAGGTCTCCCGCGGCGAGGGCGTTGTACTCGCCGGTCTTGTCCTTGATGCGCTTGCCCTTGATGGCGCAGACGCGCTTCTCGCCGTCGTCGCAGAGGACGGTGAAGACGTTGTTCGATCCGCCGAGAACGAGCCCCTCCATGATCTCCCTCGCGCTCCCCGGCCTATCCGATCTCAAGGGGGCCTTCCAGGTCGAAGGCTGCGGCGAGGAGGCCGTACTCCTCCTCGAAGGGTGGTTCCCCGCTCAGCAGGAAAATACCGCCGCCCCCGGCGCTCCGAATGGGTCGGGAGGCTGAGCGCGAAGGACATAGCTCAGCAGGCGAGCGTAAAAGATTCCGTTTTTGAGCTGAGCGTGAAGGATCCTGCTCGGCAAGCGAGCGCAAAAGATTCCGCTCGCCCAGGACCTGCTTCAACCGTCTCGTAACTCCGATTCGCGAGTCCACTACTTCCACGCCGGGCCCCGCTACTTCAGCTATCTCGTCGCGGAGGTGGAGGAAATGGGTGCAGGCGAGGACGATCTCGTCTGCCCCGCGATCCACGAGGCTCCGCACGAAGGGGCGGACGGCCTCGCGCCTCTCTTCCGGCCCGGCCACGGCGGCCCGCCTCTCGACGAAGGAGACGAGGGCCTGGGCCCCTTCCCGGAAAACCCTAAGCCCCTTGGCATAGCGGGCGACCAAGGCGTCGAGATAGGGATCGCGGGCGGCGCCTTCAGTGGCCATGACGCCGATGATCCCGCTCCTCGTGCGCTCGGCAGCGGGCTTAACCGCGGGCACCGTGCCGACTATCGGCAGGCCGGGATGCGCCTTCCTGGCCGCGTCCAGGGCTGCCTGGGAAGCGGTATTGCAGGCGATGACGATGGCCTTGGGGTCATAGGCGTCGACGAGCTTGGAGACCAGGCGGAGGGCGATGCCCCGTACTTCCTCCCTCGTCTTCGTCCCGTAGGGGAAGTCGGCCCTGTCGGCCAGGTAGACGAAGGATTCCTCGGGCATGGAAGCCCGGGCGGGCTCGAGATAGGGAAGGCCGCCGATGCCCGAATCGAAGATGGCGATGGGCCTTCTCGCTCGGTTTTCGTCGGGAGACCCCGGGCTGACGTCGGGCTTCATCCCCCGAAAAGCCTATCGAGGTCGTCGCGAGCCTTTTCCGCGGCCGAGCGCGCGGACTGCCGCCCTTTCGTCGGCGAGAAGAAGGCGGGGTTCGTCTGGTAATAATCGCAGAAATTCCTCGACTCCTTGTCCGGAATCGGCTCCTCGACCGTCTCGGCGCAATCCCAGCGCGCGCCCGGCTTATAGAAGCGGCAGTTCAGGCAGGCATGGAGATCCTTGGCGCATGTCTCGCAGATCTCGCCGAATCCCGGGGGCCGGTCCGAAGGCATAGGGGAACCGCAGTACGAGCACATGGGGTCATAATACGTCCTCCCGGCCCGCGAGACAAGACGAAGGCTACGCCGGAGGCTTGCTCCGCCCAAGGGCATCGTGTACCCTCCTTCCATGCATGCTTTCAAGCGCTGCGAGGAGCCGGGCTGCTCCTCGCTCTGCTTCCATGGCTCCAACCGCTGCCTCGCCCACCATCCCGATCCGGCGGCCGCCTTTGCGGCGGTCCAGGCCCTCCTCGCGCAGGAGCAGGGCTGCAAGGACCTCTCGGCGCCGGGAATAGTCCTCGAGGGCACGGACCTCACGAGGCGCAAGTACATCGGCTGCTCCTTCATAGGCGCCTCCTTCAAGAACGTCCTCTTCACGGGCTCGACCTTCCTCCTCTGCTTCTTCGATCGGGCCCGATTCGAGGCATGCGACTTCTCGGGGGCGAACGGGCAGTTCAGCTCCTTCGGCGGCGCCTCCATCGAGAACGTCTCCTTCGAGAGCTCGGAGCTCCTCCACTGCAACTTCGACGGGGCGTCTATCCGCGAGACGACCTTCAACGACTCGAACCTCTACGACTCCCGCTTCATCCGCGGGGAGATCCGAACCTGCGATTTCGAGAACTGCGACCTGAAGCGCGTCTACTTCATTCCCGCGAAGGAATCGGAAGTCTCCTTCAAGGGCTCCAACACGATGGAGACGATCCAGGACCTGGAGCATTTGTACATATGAAGATATACCAGCACTACTCGCTCTACGGCTTCTCCAACGCCTACCTCGTCGGCAACGACGAGACCAAGGAGGCACTGGTCATCGATCCGGCGGAGATGAACGCCTCCCTTCTCGGCCATATCGAGAAGAACGGCTATTCGCTCAAATCGGTCTTCGTTACCCACAACCATAGCCACCACGTGCGGGGCCTAAAGACCCTGCTCAAGATCTACGACGCGCGCGTCTACGCGGCCAATGCGCAGGTGGCGGGCTTCCCCTGCACGCCGCTGCGCGACGGAGAATCCGTCGCGACCTGCGGTTTCTCGGTCGACATCTATTCCGTACCGGGACACTCGCCCGACTCTTTGGTGTTCCGTATCGACGGTGTCCTCTTCACCGGGGATGCCCTCCACGCGGGGCTCATCGGCAAGACCCTCTCCAGCTACAACGCGGTCACCCTCGCCGACCGCATCAAGGCCAGCATCCTCAACCAGCCGGACGATTTCGTCATCCTCCCCGGGCACGGTCCGCCCTCGACCGTGGGGACCGAGCGCCGGTACAACGTGGGCTTCGAGCCCGGCTACGCGAAGAGAACCCCGGCTCGCTACGATTTTTTCGTGTGAGGCGTTTCATCGAACACCATTAGGAGGAGCATAATGAGCAAGTCCATCGTCGCTGCATTCGTCCTGGCCTTCGTCTCGCTGGCATTCGCCTCGGCGGAGAAGGATATGCCGCAGCTCAAGGAGAATGCCGACGCGGCAGTCGCCGCGGCTTCCGCCGCCGCCGGCGACTATGCCGCGAACTGGACCGCCGCCAAGGAATGCCGCCTCTACGGCGACGAGCTCGTCGTCCGGAAGGCCGAGGGCTGGAAGCCCTTGGCTAAAGCGGCGGCCAAAAACGGCATGAAGTTCGGGGAGATCGCTACGAAGCTCGACCCGAAGGGCATCGAGGGCTGGTACTGGTACGGGCTCTGCGTCGGCACGTACTCCGACTGCGTCAGCATCATGACCGCCCTGTCCGAGGGGCTCAAGGGCAAGACGCAAAAAGCCTTCGAGACCTCCTACGCCCTGGACAAGAGCTACGACTCGGGCGGCCCGATACTATCCCTCGGCCGCTTCTGGCAGGTCCTGCCCGGCATCGCGGGTAAGGACCTCAAGAAGGCCGAGCAGCTCTTCAACGAATACATTGCCCAGTACGGCGAGAGTCCCGATCCGAACAAGGATGCCTGGTATTTCCGCGGCTCCCTGTACAAGGATCGCGGCAAGAAGGCCGAGGCGAAGGCCGACCTCGAAAAGGCCTCGGCCATGGGCCAGAAAGACGCAGCCAAGCTCCTCGCGGAGATGAACTAGGCTCCGTCGTGGGATCGATCCGAGTCCTTCCTCCGGAGACCGCCCGCCTCATCGCGGCGGGCGAAGTCATCGACCGGCCCGCCGCCGCCCTCCGCGAGCTCATCGACAACGCCATCGACTCGGGCGCCTCGGAGCTGTCGATACGCATCGAGGAGGGAGGCATCGGCCTCATTCGCGTCGTCGACGACGGCTCGGGCATGGGCCGGGACGACCTCGAGCTCGCGGCCCTTCCCCACGCTACGTCTAAGATAACGACCGCCGACGATCTCCTGAGGATCCGCAGCCTGGGCTTCAGGGGAGAGGCCCTCTCCTCGATAGCCGCCGCCGCCCGGCTCGAGATAACGACCAAGGACGAGGCTTCGCATTCGGCCCATCGCCTCGTCTCGGAGCCGGGACAGGATACGCGGATAGAGGCATGCGCCGGGAGAAAGGGGACGAGCGTCTCGGTCACGGGGCTCTTCAAGAACTTCCCCGCCCGCAGGCAATTCCTCAAGCGTCCACAGGCGGAGGCTTCCCTCTGCCGCCAAGTCTACGAGGACAAGGCGCTGGCCCATCCTTCCCTTGGCTTCCGCTTCGAGTCCGGCTCGGGCGCGCCGGAAATCCTGAGGCCCTCCTCGCGGCTCGAGCGAGTCGCCGCCCTCCGCGGAGAGGCTCCCCGCAACTTCCTCCACGAGCTCGTATTCTCCGGCTCGGGATTCGAGGGGGAGATCGTCGTCGCGGGTCCCGCCTTCTCGCGCGGCGATCGGCGCCTCATGCAGGCCTTCGTCAACCGCAGGAGGGTCCAGGAGTGGGGCCTGCTCGGGGCCCTCGACTATGCCTTCTCCGGCTTCCTGCCGGGGGGCCTGCATCCCTTCGCCTTCCTCTTCCTCGAGATAGACCCCGCGCTCGCCGATTTCAACATCCATCCCGCGAAGAAGGAAGTGCGCTTCAAGGAGCCCGACGGGCCTCGCCGCGCGATCATATCCGCGACCCAGGCCTTCCTCGCCGCGCTCGCCCGCCGCGACCCCGCCCAGTCCCTCCCCGATCCCTCGGTAGTCCTCGGCTTCGGGTCCGATCCCTCGGCGGAGATAGAGCTCGATTTCTCCCCGGCGACTTTGCCGCTGCGGTCCTCCCGAGACGGCGCATCGGCCGCGATCGCCTCGAGCCGCCCTTTCATCGGGGGCTTCGGCCCCGGCGGGGAAGGGCGGGATTGGTCCGGCTTCGATGAAGTCAGGGAGAGGATGGCCTCGGGCGCCGCGCCCGGCCTGCCCTCCCCTCCGCCCGAGCGCGGCTTCCGCTACCTCGGCCAAATCCTAGGGCCCTTCCTCGCCTTCGAGCGCGGAGACGCGATCTGGTTTCTCGACCAGCACGCGGCCCACGAGCGCATGCTCTTCGACGAGCTCTGCTCCCGGCCATCCAAATCGCAGGAACTCCTCGTGCCTGAACCGATCGATTGCGACGACGACGAGGAGGACAAGCTCCTCGCCGAGGCCGTGCCCCGGCTGGCTGAAGCGGGCTTCAGGATCGAGCGCTCGGGCGACTCGTGGCTCGTCGCCGCCGCGCCTGCCGAGCTCGCCAAGGGCGCGGCCGAGGCCGCCCGCGCTCTCGCGCGGGAGGGCGGGGACGCCCGCCGCGCCGCCCGCGCCCTCGCCGCCTGCCGCGCCGCGATCAAGGACGGCGACGCGCTAGACGACGCGACCGCCGAGGAACTCATCGCGCGCTCCCTCGAGCTGCCCGAGCCCCGCTGTCCTCACGGCCGCCCGATCTGGACCCGCGTCACCCGCGAGCAGCTCTACAAGCTCGTGCGTCGCGAAATATAAACCGCGAGCCTTCGTTCGGGAAATCCGACCGTTCCCCCATTTTGACAGTCGCTTTTCGGTCACGCTATGCTCATCTTCGGCTTCATAGCCGCAGCAACATGAAACTCTGCATTGCCTAAGCTCCCTACGGATCGATTTCGATGGACACCGTTCGGAGCTGAATCTGACGGGCTTAGCGCCCGCCCGAGCGTCCGTCGATCGACTCGTGAACGGCGAGCCGCGGTATTCCGTGGCCACGCCTGAACGCTGTCGATCGAGAGCGCGGATCATTCGGCCGCCGGCGATATTCCGTCAGCGGCCTTTTTTCAATGCGGAGTACCCAATCATGGAACGAGATCTGACGGTCGGCAGCGTGCCCGGATAGCTGCTCCGATTCGCCTTTCCCTTGCTTGTATCGAACCTCCTCCAATCCAGCTATACTATCGTCGATATGGCCGTCGTGGGCCGATTCGTGGGCGGCGCGGGCCTGGCGGCCGTGAGCAGCGCGTCGAGGATCAACTACCTCATCACTTCGCTCGGCTTCGGCATCACGATAGGCGGCGCGCTCGTAGCGCAATACAAGGGCGCTCGAGACGAAGCAGGCATGAGGGAGGCAGCCGGCGCCCTCCGCTTCGTATCGATGGTCGTCGCCGCGCTGCTCACGGCGAACGCCCTCCTGGACCTCATTCTCGTGGGCCCTCTGCGCATGAGTACACGAGGCGCCGCCTTGGCCACCGTTGCGTCGCAGGGCCTGGCCTTCGGCGTAGCGGTGGCGGCGGCGGCGAGCATAGGGCTCGGCGTAAACACTTTCGCGGCCATGCCCTGCTGGGCGATCGGCCAGGCGATCACGACTATGGCGGGCCAGAACATGGGCTCGGGCGACGTAGAGCGGGCCGCCAAAACCGCCAGGACGGGCGCCCTCCTCGGCGCGGCCGCCAACGCCCTCGCGGTGATCCTGGTCCAAGCCTTCACCGGGCCCATCGTCGTGCTCTTCGCCGGCGATCCGGCCATCGTCGAGTGCGGCATCCTCTATTTGCGGATCTGCTGCTCCCTCAACTGCCTCGCCTATGCCGTGATGTACGAGCTCGACTGCTTCGCGACGGGCGTCGGCGATTCCCTCTTCGCCCTGTCGAATACCCTCATGCAGTCAGTCGTCATGCGCCTCCTCCTGAGTTGGCTCCTGGCCTTCGGGCTCGGGCACGGTTTCAAAGGCCTCTTCTGGGCCGAGATGCTCTGCCCCCTGCCCTCTTTCATCGCGGGCACGATTTATTTCCGCATTGGACGATGGAAAAGGAGGAGGCTGATCGGATGAGCAGGAGGCGATTCAGAAACTCGGAGTGGGGACAGCGAGACTAAGGTAACGATTATAAAATTACCGCCGCCCGCGTGGTTGCATGACTACATGCGAATCGGATCAGTCCATCGAGCAGGGGTGTCGGCGGAGAGTGGGCCTCGCGACTCCGCAGGCGAGCGACCCGAAGGGGAGCGTTGCCGAGGACCGGAGCGAGGCTCACTCGCAGCCGACAGGCCCCCTGCAATAAGGACTGATTCGATTCGTGTTCCGAATAACGGCAAGACGCGGGCGGTGGTAATTCACGGCCGCGCTAACGCTCGCGCGCCAGCTTCGCCGGCGAACGCTCGCTAGGCTTCGCTCCCCCTTTCACAGCCCCGCGAGAATCTGGTCTACCTCGCTCCGCTTGGCGTAGTCCGGCTTCTTCGACACGAGCGCTTGCAGCGTCTTCTTCGCGTCGGCCGAATCCCCCGTGGAGGCGTAGAGCCGCCCGAGCTCATAATACGCGTCCCATTTCGAGGGATCGAGCTTGAGGAGGGCGACGTAGGCATCCTTGGCCGCGTCCATCCGGTTGGCCGACACGTAGGCCTTCGCGAGGTTGTAGCGCACCGTGGCGTCCCGAGGCGCCAGGTTGAGGGCGATCTCGTAGTGGAAGACGGACTTGTCGTACATGTCCTTCTTGCCGTAGGCGTTCCCGAGGTTATTGTTCGCCTCGAAGGACTTGGGGTCCGCCTCGTAGGCGTCGATGAGGTAGCCGAGGGCCTTGTCGGTCATGCCGGCTTCCAGATATATGCGGCCGAGGTTGCTCCGCGAGTCGGCGTCCTTCTTGTCGATGGCGGCGGCCTGGGTATAGGCCGTGATCGCGCCGTCCGTGTTGCCCGTCTGCTCGCAGGCTAGGCCAAGGGTGTACTGGTATATCGCGACGTTGGGCGCCTGGGCGGCGGCTTTCTTGGCGTAGCTCATCGCGTCCTGGGCCTTGTTCATCCTGATCTTGACCGTCGCCATGTTGTAGTTGTTCTTCGCGTCGTCACGGACCCCGAGCGCGCGCTGGAGGAGCCCCTCGGCGGACTTGTAGTCTCCGATCCCGGCGTCCACGACGGCGAGCTCGCTCATGGCCTGAGCGTTCCCCGGATCGTACTGTATAGCCTTGCCGTAGGACTCGATCGCGGACTTGCCGTCGCCCTGCGCGGCCTGGATGAAGCCTATCTGCTGCCAGCCGACGGAGTAATCGGGCTTGGCCTGGGTGGCTTTCTTGAAGGAAGCGAGGGCCTTGGACTTATCGCCGAGGGCGATCCAAGTCATGCCGAGGTTGTAGAAGCCCCGCTCGAATTTCGGGTTGAGGGTGATCGTGGCCTCGAAGGATTGCCGCGCATCCTCGAAGCGCCTCGCCTTGAAATACGCGAGGCCGAGGTTATACGCGTAGAGGTAATTCTTGGGGTCGAGGCTCGCCGCCTGCCTGAACTCGGTGATGGCGTTGTCGATCTGATTGAGGTCGGAGTTGATCTTCCCGAGGGTGTAGTAGGGCAAGGCGTTGTTCGGGTCGCGTTTCTTCGCGTCGCGGGCGGTCTGGATGGCTTCCTGCGTGGCGGCGTCGGCGCCGGCTCCGGGATTCTTCCTCGCGGCCGAGTAGAGCGAATCGGCGATGTCGGCGAGCTTCTGCCCGTCGAACTTGTCCTCTCCCTCGGGAAGCTTGTCCCGAGCCTCGGCGAAGAGCTTGCCCCCTCCGGGGAAGTCCCCCGCGTCGACGGACTTCCTGCCTCGATCGACGAGGTCGTTCACGGCGCGCATCTTGTCCTGCAGCTCGCGGCCTTTTTTCGCGAGCTCTTCGGCCTCGGCCTTCTTGCGCGCAACTTGCGCGTCGGCCTCGGCCTTCTTGTTCACCGCTTCGGCGTCGGCCTCCGCCTTCCGTTGCCCGGCTGCTTCCGCCTTGGCCGCCGCCGCGGCCGCGGCGGCGACGCTCGCGGCTGAGGCGCCGTTGCCGCCCGGGGAGGTGGTCTTGAGCTTCTGCCCGAGCTTATCGAGGGACTGGGCTATCGCCTTTTGCCCGGACGCCTCGGCCTGGGCCGCCTCCTGGGCCTTGGAGCTCTCCGAGTCGGACTTGGCCCTCATGGCCTTGTCGCGGAGGGCTTTTGCGTCCGGGTCGGCCGCGTTGTCGATGAGAAGCTTGTCGACGAGGTCGAGGGCGCGATTGAAGTCGCCCTGGTCCAGGTAGTACTGCGCCGAAGAAAGGACGTTCTTCCGCGTCCTCGCCGCCTGGCTCGGCCCGACGACGGCGAAAAATCCCACCGCCGCGAGAATGAGGATGACTGCTGCGGCTATGCCGAGTCCGATCTTGGCCTGCTTTGTCATATGGTTATTCTCCTGATCGCCATTCATTCGTCGAGCTTGAGCTCGTGATCGTAACTCTGCACGTCGCCGGCTCCGGCGGAGAGGCTTGTAGTATCGTCGGCCGCCGCCTTGAGGGAGGCGGCCATTTTCTCGAGGAGCTCTTTGCGCGCGGCATCCTCGGCCTCCTTCTTCGCTTCCACGGCGGCCGCCGCCCGATCGGCCTCGGCAAGCCCTGAGTCGAGCTTGGCTATAAGCGCCTCGATGGAAACGCGCTGGGCGCTTCCGGGATCGAACTCGAGATAGCGCCCATAATCCTCCTTCGCGCCCTTGTTGTCCTTCAGGAGGAGACGAGCATTCGCCCGGTGGAGGAAGGCGGCCGCATAGGCGCCGTCGGCGCCGATCGCTTGCGTATACATGTCCGCGGCGAAGGAATTCTTGTTCTGGAGCACGAAGACGTCGCCGAGATTCTTGTAAAAAAGCACCTTCAGCTTGTCCGCGTGGGGAAGCCCCTTGCGGAGAGCGGCCGCCGCGTCATCGAGGCGGCCCAGCATCTGATAGCAGTTGGCCAAGTATAGCCAGGCGCGCTCGTCCGCCCCGGGTTCGAGGATAGCCTTCTCGAGCGGGGGAAGCGCTTCGGATGGCTTATTGCCTTGAAACAACCGTTCCCCGTCTTCGAAGGGCGTTGCCATCGCGCCGCCCGCGAAGGCGAGGGCGAGGCAGGCGACGAGGGCCGGAATGGGTGCAGCTTTCACGTTGGCGATTCCTCCATGCGATCGAAGCGGGGTATGCACAATGGTGTCGCAAAAAAATTGAACATGCTCTATAGTATGATACCACGGAGGGGGCCCCCGGGCCAGGCAGGAGGCCGCCCCGGAACGGGAAGCGCAAGAATGTCGTTCATCATCGTCGTCATCCTCATTCTCGGCCTTGGGGTCGGCGCCTTGAGCATCATGATCGTGCGCATGGTCTCCTCCCCCCGCCAGTCCAAGGCCATCGAGGAAGCCCTCAAGCAGGGTCGCTCGGCCGTCGTCGTCCGTTCCGCCAAGGCTCTCATCGCCAAGAATCCGCGCAACGCGGCGGCCCACTGGTACCTCGCCCAGGCCTACCTGGCCGACGGCAAGCCCGAGCTCGCCCTCATGGAACTCAAGACCCTTAACCAGATAGGGCAGTTCGGCGCCGAGGTCCCGGAAATCCAGTTCAGGATACGCATCGCGTCGCTCTACGAGCGCTTCGGTCAAATCGAGGACGCCCTCAAGGAGCACATCTTCCTCACCAAGCTGGACCCCGGCTCCGCGGAGCATTTCATGGACGCCGGCAGGCTCTTCGAGGCGCGGGGGAAGACCGACACGGCGGCCAATTTCCTCCGCAAGGCCATCGAGATGGACACGCGGCTCCACGTCGCGCATCACGAACTCGGACTCATCCTATATAGGACGAAGCACCCGATGGAGGCCAGGGCCGAGCTCGAGGCGGCGATCAAGTGGAAGGACGACGACTACGAAGCCTATTACTACGTAGGCAAGCTCCTCAAGGAGATGAGCGACTTCACGGCCGCCCTCCTCGCCTTCGAGAAGGCGGGCCGCAGCCCCGAATTCAGGCAAAAGACCCTCGTCGAGCGCGGCGGCTGCTACATGAGCCAGGGCAGCCTCGACAAAGCGGTCCCGGAGCTCGAGCGCTCCGTTAAGCTCATCAAGGACGAGGGGGCGCCCGAGAGCCTATACGGGCGCTATTTCCTGGCCATGTGCTACGAGAAGACGCGGAGCCTCGACCAGGCTATCGAGCAATGGGAGCGCATCTACTCGAAGAAGCCCGGCTTCCGCGACGTCGCCGAAAAGCTCACGCAATACCAGGAATACCGCACCGACGACCGGATGAAGGACTACCTCACCTGCGGGAAGGAGGAGTTCGCCGGCATATGCAAGTCAGTGGTCGAGGGGCCAATGGGCCTTTCGATCAGGGACTTCTCGGAGATACAGAACGGCGTGGACATCATCGCGGTCGAGGGGGACTCGGACAAGTGGATGTCGGCGAAGAAGCTGCCTAGGCTCATCCGCTTCTTCCGCGTATCAGACAACCTCGACGACGGCAGCGTGCGTTCCCTGATCGACAAGATGAAGAAGCTCGGCGTAATGCGGGGCTGCGTCGTCACGAGCTCGGGATTTTCGCGCGCCGCCCTGGAATACGCCGAGAACAGGTCCGTCGAGCTGCTTACGAAGGACAAGCTCCAGGAGATGCTCGGCAAGACGAGTCCGGCGAAGAGGCGATGAGGATTCTCTGCGTCTCTGATCAGGTCGATCCCTTGATCTACTCGCCCCGCATGCGCGAGCGCTTCAAGGAGGTCGATCTCGTGCTGAGCGCGGGCGATCTCCCCCCGGAATACCTCGGCTTCATAACCTCGATGCTCAACAAGGATCTCGTCTACGTGATGGGCAACCACGACATCAGCGAGCTCGAGGCTCGCGGGGTGCGGCGCTGGATAGAGGACGAGAAGGAGATCGTGGATCCTTCGACGGGAGCGATCGACACGGGATTCAAGCTGCGGCGGGCGGAGGGCCTCATCATTCTCGGCCTGCCGGGCTCGATGCTCTACAACGGGGGCCCGAACCAGTACAGCGAGGGCGCGATGGCCCGCAGGCTTGCCCTCATCGTCCCGCGGCTCCTCCTCAACAGGCTCCGCTACGGCAGGGCGGTGGACCTCGTGCTCACGCACGCCGCGCCGCAGGGCATCCACGACAGGGACGACCCCTGTCACCGGGGCTTCAAGTGCTTCCTCTGGCTCATGCGGACTTTCAAGCCGAAGTGGCTCGTGCATGGCCATATCCACCTCTACGACCTTGCCGACGTGCGGATAAGCTCCTATCGGGAGACGACCGTGATCAACGCCTTCGGCCACTGGGTCCTGGATACGGAGGCTTAGGGCACGATGGCCGGTTGGTTCGAGAACATGGCGGGGGACGACTTCGCCCGCGCGAGGACGCAGGAGCTCCTGTCGCGCATCTCGCGGCTCCTCGACCCCGAGCGCGAGAACCTACTCCCCTTCGAGGAAGTCAAGGCGATTCTTCGGCCGGGCGCGGAGACCTACGTGGGCATGGAGGCGGTGTCCGTCGACCGGATCGTGGGCAGCGAGGGCCGGTATCGGGACTTCAACCGCCACTTCCTGCCACGGAAGGAATTCCTCCGCTCGCGCTGGATCAGCATCGACATGGCCCATTACAACGACGTGCCTCTCCCTCCCGTGCGCATCTACGAGGCCGGAGGCGTCTATTTCGTGCGCGACGGCAACCACCGCGTATCCGTCGCCCGCATGCGGGGCCAGACGATGATCGACGCGGAAGTGACCAAGCTCGAC
>Ga0265316_10003622_pt1 | contig 15568 bp, 13 predicted proteins | sample 4522metaG_FD_202092 | JGI IMG/M metagenome (GOLD analysis project Ga0265316, IMG submission 202092) | Rhizosphere microbial communities from Carex aquatilis grown in University of Washington, Seatle, WA, United States - 4-5-22 metaG | ecosystem: Host-associated > Plants > Roots > Rhizosphere >...
AGGTCCTCGACGGTTTTGATGAAGTGGGACTGGCCCACGATGATGTTGCAATCTTGACTCCACTCGAGTCGCAGGGTCTCGACGTTCATGGCGCCTCCTTATTCCTTGCTGAGATAGGTGAAGGACTCGAGAAGCTCCAGCAAGGCCCCGCGTTCGCGCGTTCGTTCTTCAGGAGAGCGACAAGAGAGTATGAAGGAAAAAAAGGCCCGCTCTCCCTCGTAATACGCGAGCGTCCGGTAGTAGCCCTTGCCTGGCTCGTCGAGCTCCCGCATGGCGAAATGGTATTCCATGCCCGGCGAGTAGACGGGGAGGTCGCGGAAGACGAGGTCAGTTTCGGCGGCGGCGATAGCGGCTTCCCCCTCCTCCATGAACTCGGCCAAGGAGGAGGGCCCGCCGGCGCTTTTATCCCGGGAATTTATCGAGATATGGAGGGCGAACGCGGAATAGCGTTCCCCTTCCTTGCGGAACAGTCCCTCAACGCCCTGGGGCCGGATGACTTGCCTGTCCCAAACCCAGCCTTGGGGAGCCGAGACGAGGATACCCCAATCCTTTCCGGAAATGAGACCGCCCTCGGGGCTGTCAGCGAAGGAAAGGAAGGCGCAGAGCGTGAAAATCAGGGTAAGTGCCGCTTTTCCGGGCATAGCCACCTTCGAGCAGGGGCCGCTTTCGGCGGAGAATATGCGCCGATGCCCCCTTATTACTCACTCGGGAATGCATTATACTTCAATTATCTTCAGCACACCGAGCGCACACATGGAATTCCAAGAACTCAATCTTCATCCCGACCTACAGAAAGGCATTCAGGATGCGGGGTTTACGACCTGCATGCCGGTACAGGAAATGGTCTTCGCCCATTCCCTTTCGGGCGGGGACATTTACGCCCAGTCCCAAACGGGTACCGGAAAAACCGCCGCCTTCCTCATCTCGATTTTTCAGCGCATCATGATCGTTCCCGAGCTCAGGACCAAGAAAGTCCTCATCCTCGCCCCTACGCGCGAGCTTGCGGTGCAGATCGAGGCCGAGGCCGTGAAACTGGGGAAATACCTGGACATTAAGGCCGGCGCCTTTTACGGCGGCGTGAGCTACGGTCCCCAGGTCGACAAGCTTCGCGACGACGTCCAGATCATAGTCGGCACTCCCGGACGAGTCATCGACCTCCTCCAGCAGGGCAAGATGCTCCTTCAGGAAGTCAGGTTCCTCGTCATCGACGAGGCCGACCGCATGTTCGACATGGGCTTCATCGACGACATCCGCAAGCTCCTGCGCTACCTGCCCAAGGCGAACGATCGCCAGACCTACCTCTTCTCCGCGACCCTCGGCCTTCGGGTCAAGGACCTCGCGTGGGAGTACATGCGAAATCCCGCGGAAATATCGATAGAGCCCGAGCACGTCACCGTCGAGCTCGTCACGCAGGAGCTCTACCACGTCGGCTCGCACGAGAAGCTGTCCCTCCTCCTCGGTCTCCTCGAGCGCGATAAGCCCGAGAGCAGCCTCATCTTCTGCAACCAGAAGTTCATGGTCGAGGAACTGGCCCGAAGGCTCAAGATCAACGGCTACGATTGCGAGTTCATCATGGGAGACCTGCCTCAGGCCAAGCGCCTCGAGGTCATCGAGCGGCTCAAGGCCGGGAGAATCAAGATGCTCGTAGCCACCGACGTCGCCGCGCGCGGCCTCGACATCGACGCCCTCGAGCTCGTCGTCAACTACGACGTCCCCGAGGACGCCGAGTCCTACGTGCACCGCATCGGCCGCACCGCCCGAGCGGGCAAGGCAGGCAAGGCCATCACCCTCGCCTGCGAGAAGTTCGTCTACGGCCTCTACTCCATCGAGAAGTACCTCGGGGACAAGATACCCGTAATGCCCTTCGACGAGTCGCTCCTCCTCCCCGACCGCAGTTCCGGCGTGCGATTCAGCCACGAGCGCGGCGGCCAGGGCCGAGGGCGCGACCAGAGGCAGAGCGGCCGCGGAAGCGGCGGCGGAGCCCATGCGGGCTTGCGAAGCGGCCCCCACGCCGGAGGCCCGAGGCGCGATCACGCCCAGCGGCCGATGGAGCAGCGTCCCGCCGCGCGGCCGAGTCCCAAGCCGGTCCCCAAACCCGTCGAGCAAGGGCCCCGAAGGGACGATCCCTACGCCCTCCCCCAGGAAGAGCGAATGCGGAAGTACAAGGAAAAATACGGAACCTCCGAGGGCGCGCACGATCAGGGCCGAGAAGGCCAGGGCCCCCAGGGTTCCCGCGCCGCCGGATCCCGGCCTCAAGGCCGCGGGGCTCAGTCAGGCTCCGGGCAGGCCAGGCCCGAGGGCGCTCGAACCGAGAGAACCCGCTCGCAGGGCGAGCGCCCGCAGCAGGGCCGCGGGCGTCAGGGCGCGAATATAGGGTCCGCGCAGAAAGGCGGATCTCCGCGCGGCCCCGCAGCTCAGAAGGCCGCTCCCGCGACGGGCGCCGCGAAAGCGGGCATACTCGGGCGCATCAAGAAGCTCTTCGGCGGAAAGCGCGGCTAGCGAATATCGATAATCCATAAAGACTCCGCGTATCGTTGAGCGGGCCGCGCGCTGCTTATGCAACGCGCGGCCCGCATCATTTTCCGGCGCACCAATACGCGTAGAGAATCGGCGGAATTCCGGCTCGGCGCGCGAGGGCCGAGATGGCTCCTTGCAGGAGGACGTACTGCTCCTCCGTCGCGACGAAGCCCGGCGGAATCGTCGCGGGAATCTCAAGGGCGAAATCGACGTCGACGAGCTCGTCGATGATGAGCCTGAGCGGTTTCAAGGTCGTTCCGTCGAGGGGCACGTGGAGGAAGGGCCGTACAGTATCGTGGCGGCATCCCTCCGACTCGTCTATCGCCATGAAGAGCTGATCGACGGATCGATGAGCCACGCCGTAACTGAGCTTGGTGACTTTATCGCTGAAAGCGTCGCGCCAAACGCGCAGGAGATCCGACGCCGTTTTCCTGACCAAGATGTCGAATTGGGTTTGATTTATTACGTAGCGGACGTTTTTCGCCATCTTGGGGACGTTCGCCTCCGCCCACTGCAAATAGACATCTATGCAGCCGGATCGCTTTCGGGATATGGACTTGATCCAGGCGCCCTCCGCCGATTCTCGGGCTATCGCGCTCGGATCCTTGTCGAGACATGGGAACGAGAAGCGCCTCGAGTATTCCGCCAGCTTCTTGACAGCCGCTTCGACCTTTGGGAATACGATATCGTCTTCGGGCATATTCACTCGCGCTCCACGAAACGTCTCGCGTCCTCGTCGGGACCTATGTATTTCCTCCGGTCGTGGAGGGCGACCCAGTAGGCCGCAGCTCCTCCCTTCGCGATCATGCGGAGCTCCCAACTTCCAGGCTCCTTGGGGTATTCCTTGCACAGTTCGCGAATGCCGGGACCGGCTACTTCGATGGCCTCGGTAGTCCTGCCGTCGGGATGGTCGATCTCGACAGTGACGCTCGACCCCTCGACGCGAACGAGGAGCTCGAGTCTGACCGGTCTACCGTTCATGGCGAAGGAGACACTGCTTCGATTTTCGTCCCCTTGGGGGAGGCGCCCGCGGTTTACCACCGTGGGATAAGGTTCGGCGCAGGACGTGCAAATCATCGATATGGCCATCGCGATGATAGTCAATCCAATCGCATGAGGACGAACTTCGCCCTTCGAGCCATTCCCGAACACGAATCCCCCTTAATCATTCCCCTTTCGCCAACGCCCTTGCAGTATATTAATGGAGCTCGTAGCGCTTATCATCGATGCGCGGAACGAGAGCTTCCCTCGCCTCAATGAAGCCTTCCTTAAAGCATTTTCGGATTTAATTCTCAATACTATATAGCATTTTTCTGTAATGTAACAATTTATCATAACAAAAGCCTATGGTTTTACTGATTGCAATGCCTTGGATATTTATAATTCTTTATGGCACAAAAAAAAGCGCCCGAGGCTTGCTCGGGCGCGCAGTACTTGGATTTCCAGACTAGCTCAGGCCTCTTCCGCAGCAGGCACCAGAGTCTTCTCCTTCGCTTTGTTCTTCCTCTTCCTCGCTTCGAAAATCCGCTGCATGAAGCAGAAAAGGAATACCAAGAAGCCGATCGCGATGCGAGTCCACCAGCCATTGAGCGTTCCCTGGAATACTATCAACACTTGAATGGTGCCGTAGACGAGTACGCCGAAAACGGTTCCCAGGATGCTGCCCACGCCTCCCGTGAGAAGCGTGCCGCCGATCACGACCGTCGCGATCGTGTCCATCTCCATGTTCTGGCCGTTAAGGGCGTAGCCCGACAGCGTGTAGAACGTGAACACGATGCCGGCCAGGGCGGAGCAGAAACCCGAGAAGGCATAGATCGCGATCTTCGTGCGCGCCACGGGGAGGCCCATCAGTATGGCCGACTGCTCGTTGCCGCCGATCGCGTAAACGGTCCTTCCGAATTTCGTCGAGCGCGCGATGTAGATTCCCGCCGCCACCACGGCGAGGGCGATGACGACGCTAGGCGAGATGAAGTTGTTGCCGAAGACCTTGAACTCCGCGTGCGCCGCGTCCTGCCAGAATTGGTTTGTAATCCCGATTGTATCGATGCTGATCACATAGCAGAGCCCTCGGGCCAGATAGAGGCCGGCCAGGGTAATGATGAAGGGCGGCAGTTCGAAAGTCTGGATTATGAAGCCCATGAACGAGCCCAAGGCGATGCCCGCGAGCAGGACCGTGGGTATCACGAATATCGGGGACCATCCGGATTTCTGGAGGAGGCTCGACGACAGCATCGTGGAAAAGGCGAGGGCCGAGCCCACCGAAAGGTCTATGCCTCCCGATATGATGACGAAGGTCATGCCGACGCCGAGGATGAGAAGATAGGAATTGTCGATGAATAGGTTGAGGAAATTCTGCGGCGAGAGGAAGCCCATGAAGGACACGGAGCCCACGGCGAACATGACGACGAGAAGGCCCAGTGTGACGAGGATGGGGAGGTTCCTCGGATCGATGCTTATCTTGGTCTTCATGCCGGTACCCTCTTGCCGAACAGGCCGGCGACCATGGAACGGAAGTTGAGGGACTGGAGCAGGCTGACTATGAGGACGACCAGGGCAATGACCACCTTCGCGATCTCGGGCGGCACGTTGAAGGCATAGATCGTCGTCGTCAGGGTCTGGACGATCAGGGCGCCCACCACGCTTCCCATGAGGTAGAACTTGCCCCCGTTCAGCGAGGTGCCGCCGAGCACTACGGCGAGTATCGCCGAGAGCTCGTAGCCGAGGCCCGCGTTGTTGCCGTCGGCGCTCATGACCGTCGAGCATACGATGAGGCCGGATATGCCCGCGCAGAGCCCCGAGAAGGCGTAGACCCAGAATATTATATTCTTGGCGTTGATTCCGGCGAAGCGCGCGGCCGTCGGGTTAATGCCGACCGCCTCGATGAAGAGGCCCAAGGCTGTCCTCCTCGTGACCAGGGCGGTCAACAAGAAGAGCCCCGCGACTATGAATATCGAAAAAGGCAAGCCGAGCAGGTAGCCCTGCCCTAGTATGGCGAAGGGCTTGATGTACAGCCAGACGATCATGGCGTTGGTCGTCACCATCGCGATGCCGCGCCCGGCTACCGACAGGATCAACGTAGCGATGATGGGCTGCATGCCGATGCGCGAGACGAGCATGCCGTTCCAAACTCCGGCGAGGACCGATACGAAGACCGCCGCGCCCATGGCGAAGAAAATCGGGTACTTGGGGACGCCCTTCAAGTCGCCGCCGAGGAGCATCGCGCAGACGCCGGCGGAGATCGCCACGATTGATCCGACGGAGATGTCGATGCCCTTCGTCGCTATTACCAGGGTCATCCCGAGCGCGAGAAGCATGAAGGGCGCGGCGTTCTTGATGATGTCGATAACGTTGCCGTAGAGATGCCCTTCCTTTATCTCGACGCGAAAGAAATTCGGGGTGAAGAACAAGTTGAAGCACATGAGCACCGCGAGGGCGACGATGGGCCAAAAAATCTTTCTCCGGGTCAGGACATTAAGCCAGGCCATGTTACTTTCCTCCCGCGATGGTATGCATGATGCCGCTCTCGGTCATCGCCTCGCCGTTCAGCTCCGCGATCTTCTCCTTGTCCTTGAGGACCGCGATCCTCGTGCTGCAGCGAAGGACTTCCTCGAATTCCGAGGAGATGAAGATGACTCCTAGTCCCTTCCTGCTCAGGTCCAGCACGAGCTCCATGATCTCGAGCTTGGCGCCGACGTCGATGCCGCGCGTCGGCTCGTCGAGGATGAGGATAGTCGGGTCGGTGGCGAGCCACCTGGCGACCATGACTTTCTGCTGGTTTCCGCCGGAAAGCTGCTTGGCCTCGTTGTTGGCGCTGGGGGTCTTGATGCCCAAGGACTGTATCAGCTTGTCCGCGAGCTCTTGCTGTTTTTTCTTGGTCAAGTACTTGGATATGCCCATCCGCGCCTGAAGGGCGAGGATTATATTCTCGCGTATCGAGAGCTCTGCGAATATGCCCTCGTTCTTCCTGTCCTCGGAGCAGAAACCGAGGCCGAGCATCATGGCGCTCCGGGGGGAATTGATCGTCGCCTTTTTGCCTCTGATGAAAATTTCGCCCTGGTCCGCGCTGTCTATCCCGAAAATGAGCCGCGCCGTCTCGGTTCTGCCCGAGCCTAGTAGGCCGGCCAGGCCCAATACCTCGCCTTCGCTCAGGTCGAGGTCGAAGGGGGCGATGGAGCCATGCCGCCCCAGGTTCTTGGCATGCAGGATCGCGTTCGCGCTCTTGAGCACTCCGACGGAAGCTTTCTTCGCTTCGCCATCCGAGGATGAGTAGCTGAATTCGGAGAGTTCCTTGCCGAGCATCTTGGCGATAAGATCGAGCTTCGGCAGGTCCTTGGCCATGTACTCCCCGACGAACTCCCCGTTCTTGAGAATCGTGATGCGGTCGGAGATCTCATAGGTCTGGTCGAGGAAGTGCGTGATGAAGAGGACGGCCATGCCCTCGTCCCGGAGCTTGCCGATGACTTTAAAAAGCTGGGCGACTTCGCCCTCGTCCAAGCTGGACGTCGGCTCGTCCAGGATGAGGACTTTCGCGGAGGAATCGAGTACGCGGGCTATGGCCACCATCTGCTGAACGGCGATGGAGTAGGTCGACAGGGTCCGCGTCACGTCGATGTCGATGTTCAACCTTTTCAAGATCTCCGCGGAACGCCGATGCATCGTCTTCCAATCGATCCTGCCGAACTTCTTCGGCTCCTTGCCGATGAAGATGTTCTCGGCGACCGATAGGTTGAGGCAGAGATTGACTTCCTGATAGACGGTATTTATCCCGAGCTTCTGCGCGGCGAGCGGCGAGTCCGGGCGTATGGGCCTGCCACCAAGGAGCATCTCGCCGGAATCCTGCTTGTAAACGCCGGTGAGGACTTTGACCAATGTGGACTTGCCGGCGCCGTTTTGCCCCATTAGGGCATGGACCTCGCCTGGGAAAAGGCGAAAATTCACGCCTGACAAGGCCCGAACGCCCGGGAAGTTCTTGTTGATATTCTTCATCTCTACGATTGGGGCTCTCTCAGACATTCCCATGCCTCCCGCGAGCTAATGATGAGCTGATCTTCGATCAAGGCCACCCCGTTACACGGGGTGGCCTTGATCATTATAAGGCTTTTGTTGTTCGTTTAGTACTGGCGGGTGGGAAGGGCATCGGCCGCATTGGTAGCGTCGAAGAGACCCTCGATCGTCCAGATGCGGGGGGGTAGCTTCTTTCCGTCGCGGAGGTCCCTGACGGCCTGCACGGCCTGGGGTCCGAGGAGGGGGCTGCACTCTACGGTGACGTTCTGCTCGCCCTTCACGATGGCCTCGAAGGCGCCCTTAACGCCATCTACGCCGATGACGATGATATCCTTTCCAGGCTTCAGGCCGGCTTCTTTAATGGCCTGTTCGGCGCCGAGAGCCATGCCGTCGTTGTGCGCATAGAGGACTTCGATCTTCTTGTCAGCCTTGAGGAAGGCTTCCATGACCGCCTTGCCCTCGGAAGTCGTGAAGTTGCCGGTCTGGGAGCGGGTGATCTTCCAGTTCGCGTGATCCTTCATGATGTTCGCAAAGCCGGTCTTCCTGTCGATGGCCGGCGCGGAGCCGGTGGTGCCCTGGAGCTCTACGATGTTGATTTGCTTCTTGCCGTCATCCTTGCCGATCTTCTTGAGGTAGTCAGCCAGCCAGGTGCCGGCCTTCTCGCCTTCCTTGACGAAGTCCGAGCCCATGATGGTCATCCTGAGATGGCGATCGGCTTCCTGCACGTCGCGGTCGATCATGATGACGGGGATCTTCGCCTTCGCGGCTTCCTCGAGGACGGGGCCGTAGCCGGTCTCGACGAGGGCGGTAAAGACGATGCAGTTGACCTTGCGCGAAACGAAGGAGCGCAGGGCCTTGATCTGATTCTCCTGCTTCTGCTGCGCGTCGGAGTAGATCAACGTGAAGCTGGGATCGTCATTGAAGGCGTTCTGCACGGAAATAGTGTCGGCCGTGCGCCACTCGCTCTCGGAGCCGATCTGAGAGAAGCCAACTACCCAGGTCTTGCCGGCGGGCTTTCCGCAGCCCACCACGCAGACGACTAGCGCCGCGACAACGAGTATCGCCAACGCCATTCTCCACTTCTTCATAAACCCCTCCTCAAAAAAATTGGATACGTATTTCCATCAGGCCCTTCTCGTCTGTATCGATGAGAAAGGGCCGGGAAACCAATGGTCGGGCAGCCCGGAGCGCAATCGAGCTACTTCTGGACGTTCAGGTACTTATACAGATTCTTGTTGGCCAGGACGTCGCCGACGATGAAATTGAGCGGTCCGACGACCTTGGCCGTCCCGCCCGCGGCGTTCATAAGCATAATGGTGTTGTTGATCGCGATGATCTTCACTTTGGCGCTCTGCTCGAGTACGTCCCCGTACTTAATGTCCTTGGAAGTCCCGTCGGGAGCCATGTAGATCTGCCTTCCCAGGTACTGGGTTACGACGAGCTTGTCCTTGTACTTACCGTCAGGCTTGTCGGCGCTGCCTTTAGGGAAGCTTACCGACCGCGATTTTTCTTTCTTCACGTCGGCTATCTTCATGACTACTTCACCGCCCGCCTGGGGACCGACGATCTCGTAGACAGTGCCAGGTTTATCCGCCGGGATGAGCTCGATCCAGTCCCTGTCCACATTGATCTTGATCTCGGCGTTCACGGCTAAGACGTCGCCCAGCTTCACGGGCACCCAATCGCCCTTGCCGGCGATTCTCGCGCAAATGTAGCCTTCGCTGGTCTCTGAGTACAGGCCCACGCAGGTATAGGTGCCGGCCTTCGCGTCCGCGGAATACAGCGACTCCGCGGAGAACGCCACGAGAGCGCAGAGGACCAAGGCTCCTGAGAGGGAATGCTTCATATCATGGCTCCTGCGGGATGAGGCTACGCATGCTCCCGGCATGCGGGCACAATCCCGCATAGCAATTAAACGCCATGTTTTGTCAATGCGATTTAGTCGAATCGGCTTTTTTGTGCACGATTCCGGACAATCGGCGGGCGCGAGGAACTCAGTATTCCCTCTCTATAATATCCCGGCGCGCGGTCGCCGCCGGGAAAATGCCCTCGGACGTGATCATGCGGATGGGAAGGTCCTTGCCGTTCATGTAGTCCTGGACCGCTTTCATGAGCTGGGGGCCGAGCAGGGGATTACACTCGATGGCGCAGCTCAGCTTGCCCTCGATCATGGCCTTAAAGGCTCCGTGAGCCGCATCGATGGATACGATATAGATGTCCTTACCCGGCCGCAGGCCCAGCTCCTCCATCGCCTTGATCGCGCCTATCGCCATATCGTCGTTGTGCGCGAAGACCGCATCGATCTTCGGATGCTTGCGCGCTAGGATCTTCTTCATGACCTCGTAACCCTGGACATTGAGGAAATCGCCGCTCTCCGAAGCTACGATCTTATATTTCGGATAGGCCTTGAGGACCTCCTCGAAGCCGATCGTCCTGTCGATGGCGGGCGCGGATCCTATCGTGCCCCGGAGCTCCACGATATTGAACGACCCCGTCGCCTTGCAGTTCTCGATAAGCCAGCGCGCGGCGCGCCGGCCTTCCTCTACGAAATCCGATCCCATGAAGCTGAGCCAGAGCGAGTCGTCCTTGAGATCGACCGCGCGATCCGAGAGGATTACGGGAATGCCCGCATCCTTGGCTTCGCGAAGCACCTCTTCCCAGCCCGACTCGACGACGGGCGAAAAGGCGATGACGTCGACCTTGCGGCGGATAAAGGATCGTATCGCGGCGATCTCGTTCTCCTGCCTCTGCTTTCCATCTTCGAAAACGAGATCGATGCCCGCCTTTACCGCCGCCATCTTGATGGATTTGGTATTGGCTATGCGCCATTCGCTCTCCGAACCGACCTGGGCGAAGCCGAGGACTATGCTGCGGCCCGGGGCCACGGGTTTCATCCGCTCGTAGGGCACGCTTTTCTTGCTCCTCGCCAGGACCTCGGGCGTCACCTTCCGCGGCCTGAGGAATATCTTCTTGGGAATGCCTTCCTTGCGTTGGAGGAGGTCGCGGCCGTATATCACCGCTTCCTTGCCGCCCGTCGGACAAGTGAAGGTCGCCGACAGCACTCCGGTACTCACCAGCTCGATGCCGCCCTTCGGCCCCGGAAGTCCGTCTATGCCGATGAAGCGAACCCCTTTCCTGCCCGCTGCCTTCGCCGCTCGCCACGCCCCGAAGGCCATGGCGTCGTTCTGGGCAAAGACTACGTCTATGTCAGGCACCTCTCGTATGCGCTGGGCGAGCTTATCCTCCGCCGTATCGCGTAGCCAATCGGCCACTATGGAATCGACGATCTCGATGTTCGGGCGCTTCGCGAGCACTTCCCTGAGCCCGGCGCTCCTCGAAAAGGCGGGAGGGGAGCCCGACCTTCCCTGGATCTCCAAGACCGAACCCTTTCGATCGCCCAGCATTTCCGAGATTACACCGCCCGCCTCCCTTCCTAGACGCTCGTTGTCGGGACCGATGAAGAGGCTGTAATCATAGCCTTCTACCGCACGGTCGAGCACGATCACCGGGATCTTCGAGTAGACATCGCGGACTACGGGCGTGAGGGCCTGGGAGTCGGTCGGAGAGATGATCAGCAGATCGATTCCGTAATCCATGAGTCTGCGAACATCGTCCACCTGGCGATTCGTCGAGTCTCCGGCGTCCGCGTATATGACGCGCATGTCGGAATAGGCTGACGCCTCGGCCCTGATCTCCTCGCTCATGGCGACGCGCCAGGGTTCCGTGAGGTTGGCCTGGGAGAAGCCCACGAGAAAGGGAACGGCGGGGCTGCGTTCGATCTTGGAGCAGGCCGGGAACAGGGCCAGCGAGAGCGCGATCACCGCGGGGAATGCGCGAATGCGTCTCACGAGAAGGCTCCCTTGCGATGATCCGTCGGCGAGCTTCCGGTCACTTTCTTGAAGGCCCTGCTGAAGTAGTGCTGACTCCTATACCCGACGCGCTCGGCGACCTCGAAGGCTTTCGCCGAGGGATCGCTCATGAGAAGGGTCGCCTTCTTCACGCGAACGCGGTTTAGGTACTCCACAAAGGAGAAGCCGGTCTCGCGCTTCATGAGGCGGGAAAGATATCCGGGGCTGATCTGCAGCTCGGACGCCGCGTCCTCCAGGCAAAGCTCCGGATTCCAATAGTGCTTGTCGATGTAGTTGCGCGCGAGCACCACGAAGGCTTCGCAGTTCTCCCCGTCCGCGAGCTCGGCGCAGAGTTCCTCGTATGCCTCGCTGAAATCCGAGAGCAGGTCGGGGACGGTTCGCGTCGCCAGGGAGGGTACTTGGTATACCTGCTCCGCCGAGCGCCGCTCGATGGCCTCGACGAGGAACGCGAGCTCGGCTTCCCCCCTACCTGGAGCCAGGGCGAAAACCATCTCGCCGTCGTTCTCGAAAAGATAGGCGCCGCCCGGGGCGAAAGCCTCCTCGATCAAGGTTCTGATCGCGACGAGGGCGAGGCGCCTGCTTCGATCCGCGCTCTCCGATTCGGGAACGCTTCGCTCCGCGAAGCGCGCGGCTAAAAGCGTGGCCGAGGAGGCGAGATCGATCTTGAGGAAGGCGAGGCCCTCGAGGACTTCGGTCTTCGAGAGAGAGCCCATCGCCCAATCCCTGAGAAAGCGCTCCCGGAGGATGGGGAGGTTGCGATCGAGCTGCTCTCGTGCCCAGGCCGCGTACTTGCCCGCCGCCCGGCGGGACTCGAGCTCGATCCTCGCCCGATCGATAACCTTGCGGAAATTTTCAGCGACGACCGGCTTGAGCACGTAGTCGAATACTCCGAGCTTCACCGCCGCTTGGGCATACTCGAATTCGTCGTGACCGGAGACGATGATCATGATCCTTCCCGGCAGGGAGGCGTTGAGGGCCTCGATGAGGGCGAGGCCGCTCCGGAAGGGCATACGTACGTCGATCAGGAGGATGTCCGGATTGCGCTCTATCGCGAGATCGAGGGCCATTTCCCCGTCCTCGGCCTCGGCGACCACCTCGAGATCGTCGCCGAAGGAAGAGAGGAGGGATTTTAACCCGCGCCGTATCTTGGGCTCGTCGTCCGCGATCAGTACCTTCCACATTCTATTCAACTCTCCGCGCTCAGCTCGGGGTGCCGCACGGTCACGACCGTGCCTTCCCCGTAAATGCTCTCGAATGACAAGCCGTACGGCTTCCCGAAGGTCAGGCGAATCCGCTCGTGCACGTTGCGAATGCCATAGCCGCCCGGGGAGGGACCTCCGACCTCGAGCGATCCGACCAGTTGGGCCAGGGTTTCCTTGGTCATCCCTACGCCGTTGTCGCTCACCGTAAGGATGAGATCGCCGCCGTCGATCTTGGCTTCGACGGACAGCGTGCCGTGGCCGCGCCTCTCCTTTATCCCGTGATAGATGGCGTTCTCGACGAGGGGCTGGAGCGTAAGGCGCAGCACTTGTCGCGATCTCAGCCCGGGATCGCAGCGGATCGAGTAGTCGAATTTGTCCTCATAGCGCATTTTCTGGATGAGGAGGTAGCTCTCCACGTGCTCGAGTTCGTCGGAGAGGGAGATGAACTCCAGTCCCTTGCTCAGCCCTATCCTGAAGAGACTCGAAAGCGCGCCTACCATGCTTACTACGTCGTCGACGCGATGCTCTTGCGCCATCCACTGGATCGTATCGAGGGCGTTGTAGAGGAAATGCGGCTTGATCTGCTCCTGGAGTATCCTGAGCTCCGCCTCGCGCTTGGAACGCTGCTCGACGTAGACCTGGTCGATGAGGCCCTGGATGCGGCCGATCATCTCGTTGAAGCCCAGTCCCAGCTCGCCGATCTCGTCGTCGTGCACTCCCGAGAAGCGGACTGAAAGGTCCCCGTCCTCGACCCTCTTCATGAGGCTCCGAAGGTCGAGGACCGGCTTCGCGATCGACGACGTGAAGACATAGGCCGTTCCGATCGCGAGGATCATGGTGATGCCGCCGATGATGTAGGTCCAATAGCGGATCATGAGGACCTCGCGCAGGGTTTCCGCGAGGGAGAAAACGCCGATCGTCCTCCAGCCGGTGTAGGGCGAACGGTGGCCGAGCACTTGGTAGTCGAGCCCCGCGACGTTGATGATCGCCGCAGAAGGATTGCGCAGCAGCGCGTCCAGCGGCAGGCGATATACGACCCGGTTGACGGGAGCGTAGACCATCTCGCCTTCCGAATCGGCGATGTAGAGGAATCCTCCCTTCCCGATGATCGAAGTCGTAAAGAGCTCCTCGATCGCCGAGAGCCTCATGTCTATGAGTATCGCGCCGCCGACTTTGTCTCCCGAGCCGATGGAAGCGGCCTTTACGATAGATACGACTTCGTCTGCTCCGTAGGCCTTTGTCGAGCGGATGTTCCTCCCGATCGGCCTGGCGACCAGATGGACTTCGTGCGGCGCCGCGACGGCGCGGACGTACCAACGCTCCTCGGTCAGGGGATCGCGCGTCGTGCGCGAAAAGCCGTCGCTTACCCAGGCGTCGTGCGCGGTCATGACCAGGACTCCGGCGATCTCTGGATGCGTTTCGGAGATGCTCGAGAGAATAGCTAGTATCTCTTGGCGATCGGCCTCGGTCGCTTTGCCGTCCTTCAGGAACGACGACACGACCTTCATGTCCGCGATGAGATCGATGATGCGTTCCATTTCCCGGACGCGAAGCTCGATGTTATTGTTCACCTGGCCGATCATCGCGGCCATGTTGGAGTTCGTCTCGCGCTCGATGGATCTCGCATAGAGCAAAGGGCCCACGAATCCGAGGGACATGAGGGGAAGGAGGAGGATCGCGAGGAAATAGACCATGAGCCTGAACCTTAGGCTGATGGAGCGGCCTTTCCTTCCGCCGGAGACGAAGACCTTCCCCTGCGGCGCATTCCCGCCCGAATTCGATTGCTTCGCCATCTGGATTGCCCGCGTAGGCCCCGAAGTGTACACCGGATTCCCATTGCGCGGGCGGCAAAAAGCGGGGGCCCGGCTCCTCAGCGCCCGATCGCATGATCCCGGTTCACGTTATCGAGACAGGATCCGCTCGAGCTCGCCTTCCATGTCCGCGACGTCCACGACCGTCCGGTGAAGCTCGGGAGCCGCGCGCAGTGCCCTAACGGCTGCTGGGAGCTCAAGCCCGGCAACACCGGCGAGGCGCTCCGCGAGGTCCAGATCACGCATCGCCGCCGCGCGTTGCCCCGTCGCGCCCCCGCGCGAGGTCGCGGTGGAGGGAGCCGTCTCTTCCAAGCCGATAGCCCTGGCGGCCGAGACGGGGAACTTGAAGGGACTCGCGGTCGAGGCCACGAGGGTCGGCCGGGATTCCCCGGATTCGGAGCGCATCGCGTCGAGGACGGCGACGGCGACGGCCGTATGCGGATCGACGAGATAGCCGGAGTCCTCGAAGAGCTTGCGCGCCGCGGCCGCAGCCGCGCTCTCGTCCGCCCAACCCGCATGGAATTCCGACAGGGCGGCGGCCTCGGAAGCCGAAAGCTCATAGCTACCCTTCCCCGCGAGCTCGGCCATGAGGGCGGCAGTCCGCGCCGGGTCCTCCCCCGTAGCGTGGAAGACGAGGCGTTCGAGGTTGCTGGACACGAGGATGTCCATCGAAGGGCTTTCGGTCTTGTAGAAAGGGCGATTGCGGTCGTATCTCCGCTCGCCGAAGAAGTCGGCGAGGACTTTGTTGCGGTTGGAGGCGCAGATCAGCTTTCCGATGGGAAGCCCCATCCGCTTCGCGTACCAGGCGGCCAGGATGTTGCCGAAATTGCCCGTCGGCACCGCTATGTCCATGATCCCGGCTGGATCGAGGGCCCCCGCGGCGCGCATGGCCCGCCAGCCCCAGGCGTAGTACGCGATCTGCGGCAGGAGCCGCGCGATGTTGATGGAATTGGCAGAGGAGAAGCGCATGCCGCGCTTAGCCGCGAAGGCGGCGGCTTCGCGGTTCCCGAAGATAGCCTTGACGCCGCGTTGAGCGTCGTCGAAGTTGCCCCGGATGCCGACTACCGAGGCCCCGGGCGCATCATGGCTCGTCATCTGCAAACGCTGGACGGGACTCACGCCTTCGGAAGGGTAGAACACGACGACGCGGATGCCGGCGGCGGGG
>Ga0265316_10003623_pt1 | contig 15567 bp, 14 predicted proteins | sample 4522metaG_FD_202092 | JGI IMG/M metagenome (GOLD analysis project Ga0265316, IMG submission 202092) | Rhizosphere microbial communities from Carex aquatilis grown in University of Washington, Seatle, WA, United States - 4-5-22 metaG | ecosystem: Host-associated > Plants > Roots > Rhizosphere >...
CGAGCCGCCCGGTAAGCAGGATGAACGCGACCACTACCAGGCCGACCAGCGCGCCGATCACCAGGCTGAGGACGAGCGAAAGCTGGCCTTCGTTCTGGCGAAGTTCTTCCAGGCGCCTGCGGAATGTGGCAGTCCAGGATGATCGTTCGTGGTTATTCATCGTCGTGCGCGTCGAACGGAAGCGGCGAGACTCCTACCCTCCACGCTGCAACTTAACCCAGGCGGGAAAGGTACTAACCCAATTAGCCATTATCACCCAGCGGGGCTTTGGCGTGCATCTCGACAATTTGGTCCGCCGGCGCCTCAGGCCCCTGGCCCATAGGTGGCAACTTAACCATTAAGACTCTTTAGTCGTCGCCACGCGAGGGTACTCTCGCGCGATGTTCGAGGGCGCTGTGGAGCGGGCCTCCGGCCCGCAACGCCGGCTTTCAGCCGGCGTTGGCCGGCAGTACGCGACCATCGCGAGGACACGTCGAGACAATCCCGGTTTCGATCCGGCGCCGGCTGGCAAGCCGGCGTTGCGGGCCGGAGGCCCGCTCCACACACACACACACACACGCGCGCGCGGCCAAACATCGCGCGAGCGTACCCTCGTGTGGCAACGATGACTACCTTGCGCTAAGTATACGTTCTGTGGCTCGAGTGGGACAGGCCGGGGTGTCATCGCGCTGAAGGCGCGCTCCGGGGGCACCCCGGCCTGTCCCACTCAACGGCGGAACTATACGCCGGCCCAATTTCGGGACAGTCGTACTAAGTCGGCGCACGTGGGCCGGGAGTCCCGCCCACAAACCGTGTACTTAGTCAGGAGCCCGGATCGGCCGCCTGCCTGAGCGGCGACTCAAAGGGCCCGTTCCTCACGACAACTGCTACGTGATACGCTTCGAAGTGGCGGCCCGGGAGACGGCGCGCTACGGCGGGCAGCATGCCGGCCAATCCCAATCGGCACGGCGAGGTGACCGTGGCAGCGCAGGATCCAGCCTTATGGGCCGCATAAGATTGACTATCGCCGTGCTCGTCTTCCTCGCGGCCGCGCGTGCCCAGACCGTCGCGGGCGTCGTTCGAGGGGTGATTCGAGACCCCAGCGGCGGGCACGTGCCGGGCGCAACGGTTACCCTGACCAGCCGGGAAACCCACGCGCGCAGGAGCGCCACCAGCGACGCTCGCGGAGAGTTCACGATTCCCTCCGTCCCGCCCGGCGAATATCGTCTGGAAGCGGAACACCAGGGCTTTGTGAAATACGCCCAGGCGTTGACGATGGAGGTGAACCAGGACCAGGACATCCGTGTGGAGATGGACTTGGCCAGGGCGGGCACGGAAACCGTCGAAGTGGCCGGAACGGCGCCGCTGGTGCGGACGGAATCGCCGGGCGTGGGCGGCGTCATCGATAACCGGCAGATTCTGGGCCTGCCTCTCGACGGGCGCAATTTCTACCAGCTTACCCTGCTGCTGCCAGGGGTCGCGCCGCCGGCCCAGGGCTCCGCGGGATCGGTCCGCGGCGCCTTTTCCATCAACGTCAACGGCGCGCGCGAGGACTCGAACAACTTCGTGCTGGACGGCGCCTACAATGGCGATCCCAAACTGAACGGCGTCAGCGTCACGCCGCCCGTGGATGCGATCCGCGAGTTCGCGGCCGAGACCTCCACGTACGACGCAAGTTTCGGCAGAAATGCGGGGGGACAGGTCAGCGTGGTCACGCGCTCCGGCGGCAACCAGTTCCACGGCACGGCTTACGAGTTCTTTCGCAACGGCGCGCTCGATGGAAATAACTTCTTTGCGCCTTCCGGTCAGCCGGCGCCTAAGTATCAACGCAATCAGTTCGGCGGCACCCTGGGCGGCCCGCTGGTCAGAAACCGGACATTCTTCTTCGCCGATTACGAGGGCACGCGGATGGCGAGCGGGCAGACGCAGATCGGCAATGTGCCAACCCTGGCCGAGCGCGGCGGCGACTTTTCACAGAGCAGCCAGGTGGCGCTCGATCCCACTACCCGGCAGCCGATTCCCGGCGGTAAGATGCCGCAATATTATTTGAACCCGATCGGCCTCGGGATTGCGGCGCTCTATCCCCAGCCGGACCGCAACGTGGCTGGAGCGAATTTCGTATCCTCGCCGTCGCTCACCGACAACCTGAACCAGTTCGACGTTCGGCTGGACCACTCTTTCCGGGCGTCCGACGATCTTTTCGCACGCTCGAGCTTCATGGACGACAACTTATTCGAGCCGTTCGCCGGATCGCCGGGAGACGCTGCGGTACCGGGCTACGGCCTCCATATTCCGAGCCGCTCGCAGAATGTCTCTTTTGGTGAGACGCATATCTTTACCCCGGCGCTCGTTAGTGAATTGCGGCTGGCCTTCAATCGAGTCTCGAACGGGGACTTCCAGCAGGGCCAGGGAACCAGCATCGATCGGCAACTCGGCCTTCCGGAGCTTTCGATGAATCCGCGCGACTGGGGATTGACATTGGTTTCGGCAAGTGGTTTCTCAGCCGTAGGGGACGATCCTACCGCGCCCGAGCACGGAACCACGAACACCTATCAGATTGCCGGCAACGCCACCTGGACGCGGGGCCAACACCTGGTGAAGTTCGGACTTGATCTGCGCCTTCTGCTACAGAACGCATACCGCGACATCGAATCCCGCGGATTCCTCGATTTTACGGGTCTGCTGCTGGGCAACCCGCTGGAGGAGTTACTGCTCGGCGCTCCCACGGAGACTGGCGGAGCGACCGAAAACAATCCGCAGCATTTGCGTACCCGCAGCTATGACTTCTTCGCGACCGACACCTGGCGCGTCCGCCCTCGCCTGGCGCTGACGCTGGGATTGCGATACGAGTACAACTCCCCCGCGGTGGATGCCGCCAATCGCGCCGATGCGTACAATCCGGCAACGCGATCCCTGGTCCAACTGGGCCAGAGCGGATCTCCCCGCGGCGGCTACAATCCGGACTTCAATAACATCGCGCCGCGGATCGGTTTGGCGTGGTCGCCGGGCGGGCGAGGTACAACTGTCTTCCGTGCGGCGTATGGGATTCACTACGACCAATCCTCGCTGGCGCCCGGGGAAGGGCTCTATTTCAGCGCGCCTTACTACAATTTCAGTCTCTATTACCCGATTGAGGGCCTGGTAAACCTGTCGTTAACTAATCCGTTCCCGAGTAACTTCCCGTTTCCCTATCCGGGGTCGGCGATCGCGTTCCAGCGCAACCTTCGCACACCTTATGCGCAGCAGTGGAATTTCGGTGTTCAGCGGCAGCTTGGAAAACCGCGGGTCTTGGAGATTGCCTACGTAGGATCGAAGGGCACGCATCTGATCGATTCGCGCAATATTAACCAGCCGCGGCCTTCCGTCAGGCTTGAGAACCCCGGTCCGAACCCGGATTTCTCCGAGATCGACATCATCGAGTCGCAGGCCAACTCCACTTATCACAGCCTTCAGACGCGGCTCCAGCAGCGTCTGTGGCAAGGGTTGTCTTTGCTGGCGTCTTACACCTACGCCAAGTCGATCGACGATGCCTCCGGGTTCTTCAACGCCACGGGAGACCCGAACTTTCCGCAGAACAGTTACAACCTGCGCGCGGAACGGGGCCGCTCCGATTTCGACATTCGCCAGCGCTTCACGCTGAGCTATGCGTACGATCTGCCGGTGTTCAAGGGCCACCGCTGGACGGCCGGCTGGCAGAGTTTCGGGGTGCTGACGTTCCAGACGGGCCAGCCGTTCACCGTGGCGTTGCTGCCGGATAACGACAACACGAACACCGGCATCTCGCAATTGGGTTTCGGCGCGAACGACCGGCCGAACGTGGTTGGCAATCCCCGGTTTGCCAATCCCACGCCGCAGGAGTGGTTCAACACCGCGGCATTCGCCATCCCGCCCTACGGGCAGTTTGGCAACGCGGGCCGCAACATTCTCGACGGCCCGGGCCTCCAGGCCGTAAACCTTTCGATGCTCAAGAACACCGCCGTCACGGAGCGGCTCAACCTGCAATTCCGCACGGAATTCTTTAACGCTCTGAACCGGACCAATCTCAACCTTCCCGATAACTTCGTAGGCTCGCCCACTTATGGACAGGTGATCTCGGCCCAGGACCGGCGGCGGATTCAGTTTGCGTTCAAGTTACTTTTCTAATAGGCGGAATGGCAGGCCTGCGGAATGGCAGGCCTTGCTACGCGGAGGCTGATTGCGGAGCCGTCACGCCGTCAATTCCATGTGCCGCCGGCCGTTATGCTAGAATGCGGTAGCCGAACTCCAGAACTGGTCCATGGCCCATCGCGTCCTGATCATCACTTATCTCTTCCCCCCCAGCGGCGGCGTCGGCCCGCCGCGGTACGCCGGATATGCGCGCTACCTCCCTGCCCACGGCTGCGAAGTCTCGGTAATCGCGCCTAAGAACCCCAATACCCCTCTTTACGACCACGCTTTGCTCGAACAGGTCCCGCCGCAGACGCGCGTGCACCGCGTGTTCAGCCCCAGCGTGCCGTATTTCCTGCGCGATCGGATTTGGAAGAAGGTCTCCGGGAATGTGGGCCGCGCGGCCGGCGCGCCCGCCGCGGGTTCCGGCCTCGCGCACAGCGGCAAGAAACTGGTCAAAGCGGCAGTCGAGTGGTTCTTCAATCCCGACGTGCAGAAATTCTGGGTGCCGTTCGTGCTGCGTCGCGCGCGCCGCGTGATCCGCGAAGAGAATGTCCGCACCGTCATCCTCAACATTCCGCCGTTCTCGCTGTTCGCCATTGTGCCCCCCTTGAAGCGCGAGTTCCCCCACCTGAAGTGGATCACCGAAATCCGCGACGACTGGTTGAGTTACTATCTCCCGCAGTTCGATTCCGCGCGGACCGACGCCAAGCGGCGGCTGGCGGTCCAACTGGAAGGCGATGCCATTGGCGCGAGCGATTTCGTGGTCGCCGTGACGCCCGCCTGGCGGGATGCCATGAGCGCGCGCTATCCGGAACAGCCGGCATCGAAGTTTCTCTTCATTCCGAATGGTTTTGATGCCGATCTCTATAGCGGCTTCCGGCCCTCCCGCGAGGGCCGCGACAACTTAGTAATCACTTACTACGGCACCGTCTATAACACTCCGCCCTACGATATCAGCGGCTTTCTCCGGGAGTTGGACAACTTACCCGAGGCCTTGCGCGCGCGCGTGGAGCTGCGTTTCATCGGCCGCATCGCCCTGGAGGCCCAAGCACAGTTGGAGGGACGCAAGTTCAAGCTGGTGAAGATGGGGTTCTTTCCGCGCGACGAAGGCGTGCGGCTGCTCCAGGAGACGGACTATCTGCTGCTGGTCTCGAACGATCCCGCGGTCTATGCCGCCAAGCTTTTCGACTATCTGCCCACCGGGTTGCCGGCCATCGCGCTTTCGCCGCCCGAAGGCGAGATCGGCCGCGTGCTTGCCGAGACCGGCGCCGGAGTGGCGGTTAATAGCGCGGATGCCGCGGGTATCCGAAGTGTCCTTTTGGATGCGTTCCGGCGGGTTGAAGGCAAGCCGCACGGCTTTCCCACGCCCAACCCCGCGGCTATTGCCTTCTATGAACGCCGCAACCTGGTGGCCCGGCTTGCCGGCCTGACGGGAATCGGCCAGGACTAAGATACTGACATGAAGATCGCCGTTGTCACGTCGTATTTCCCCATTGCGGCCGATCCCACCGGTGGTAACTCCGCCTATCAGACCCTGCGCTCGCTGAAGAACCTGGCCGAGGTGGAAGTCTTCTGTCCCCTGGCCAGTTACCCGCGCGCGAAATGGTTGTGGCCGCGAGGCTATCGCTACCACCGGCCCGAGCTGGATTACCAGCCTCCGGAAGTCAAGACCACTTACTTCGAATATCCCGCCCTGCCGGTGGTGAGCCGGCCCTTGAACGGCCTCGTTTGCGCGCACATGGTGGCGCCGTACTTGTCGGCGATGCGGCCCGACGTCATTCTTAGTTACTGGATCTACCCGGACGGTTTCAGCGCCGTGCGCGTGGCCCGCAAGCTGGGAGTCCCGGCGATCGTCGGATGCATCGGATCGGATCTGCGCGTCCCCGGGGATCCCATCACCTTCCGGCTGGTGCGCCGCACGCTGGCCCGCGCCGACGCCATCCTCACCGTCAGCGAAGAACTGCGCCAGCGCGCCCTGGAGCTGGGCGTGCCCGCCGGGAAAGTCACGACCATTCTGAACGGCTGCGATTTCTCGGTCTTTCACCCAGGCGACCGCGCCGCCGCACGCTGCAACTTGGGCGTGGACGCCGACGCGGAGTTGCTGGTCTACGTGGGGCGGATTTCGGAACCCAAGGGAATGGCGGAGCTGACCGGCGCCATGATATCCCTCGCGGCGACCCACCCACGCCTGCGCGTAGCTCTGATCGGCGACGGAGCTTACCGCAGCGCGATGGAAGCCCGAGCGGCCGCCGCCGGCATCGCGGATCGCTTCCTGTTTCCCGGCCGCCTGCCTGCCGGTAAGGTTGCGGAATGGCTGTCGGCAGGCGACATATTCTGCTTCCCCAGCCATACGGAAGGCTGCCCGAATGCCATAGTGGAAGCGATTGCCTGCGGCTGTCCGGTGGTGGCCACCAATGTCGGCGGCATTCCCGAGTTAGTGGACGAAAGCTGCGGCATCCTGGTACCGCCCCATGACAGCGGCAAACTGGTCGAGGCGCTGGACCGGGCGCTCGCCACCCCCTGGGACCGCGCGCGCGTTGCGACGCATCTCGGGCGGGGATGGGACACCGTAGCCCAAGACACTTACCAGCTTTGCTGCAGGGTAGTGCGGGAGCGGCGGCGAAGCATATGAAGACGGCGGTGTCGATTCCCGACGACGTGCTCGCCCGAGCGGAGCGGCTTGCGCGGCGAACCAAAAAGTCACGAAGCCGGTTATTCAGCGACGCGATCCGCGAGTATGTCGCACGGCATGCGCAGGATGAAGTCACAGAAGCAATGGATCGCGTCTGTGCCCAACTGGGGCAACCCACCGACGAGTTCGTTTCCGTGGCCGGCCGGCGTGTGTTTGAAAGAAGCGAATGGTGATCCTGCAGGGTGAGGTCTGGTGGGCGGATCTTCCCGCGCCAACCGGATCCGGCCCTGGTTATAGGCGCCGGTAGTGGCGGTTCAGGGAGACGCTCTCAATCGCAGCCGCATCTCGACTGCCGTGTGCGTGCCTCTCACAAGCAACCTGCGGTGGGCGGACGCACCGGGCAACGTCGCTCTTTCGCAGCGTATTACGGGACCGGGCAGACTCGAAATCCATGCTTAAGCTCGTACCGCAATGCGGTATACTCTGATTGGTGGACAATGCGCCCGAAATCACCGTCTTGCAGTTGCCGGAGTTCAAGGCTGAGGCCACAGCACTGATCGGGGCCGGCGGCATTGAGGCGGTGGCCGTCTACCTGGCTGACCATCCGGGCGCCGGTGACGTAATACCGCAGGCTGGCGGGGCGCGGAAGTTGCGATGGGCGGCAAAGGGCAAGGGAAAGCGCGGCGGCGCGCGCGCGGATTTACTTGCTCCGGTGCTACGCCAAAAGTGTCAGGATCGATCTGACCGCGGACGAAAAGAAAGAGTTGCGGCAAATCGCCGGTTATCTGAAAGGAGTGCAATAGAATGCCAAGGAAGCAAGCGGCGAAAAGCACAGCGTTTGGGGCGGACCTGATCGAGGGAATGAAGCTCGTCCTCGCGCACCATCGCGGCAAAATCGAGCTGGAGCAGGTCTGGCCGAAACCGATCGACGTGAGGGCCATCCGCCGGCGGGTGAAGATGTCGCAGGCCGAGTTCTCTCGCGCGTACGGCATCAGCAAGCGCGCCTTGCAGGAGTGGGAGCAGGGCGGCCGCCAGCCAGACTCGGCGGCGCGCGCGTACTTGACCGTCATTGCGAAAGAGCCGGCCGTGGTGCGCCGGGCGCTCGCCAGCGAATAGGCGGTGCCAGCCCGCCCCGCCCCGCCCGCTCCCAACCCGCCATCCCGCCCGGAAGTGGGTGAAATCACCCAACCGGACCCCTGCCGTCCCCTACCAACCTTGTTGAAAACAAAAGCTAAACCTTTGGCTGACAGGGTGCATGTTACTCTTATTCCTAGGTGCACGCTTTATGTTTCGATTCGATCAGTTGATCCGCCGCGACACGATCATCCGGGACGTGAAACAACGTCACCCCGAAACCATTGCCGTATTCGAACAGTTGCACTTCCGTCCTCCGTGCGACGACTGCGATATCGAAACGGTGGCGCGCAAGAACGGACTCAACGTTCCGGACGTGGTCGAGGCCCTCAATCAGGCCGCGTTCGGACCAAAGGCGGACAGCGAAAATGCAGGTAAGCAAACCCTCACGTAAGAAACTTCACCGCCAGGGCAATCAGCCCCTGGATGTCTTCTTTTCCCCCAAGACCGTGGCCGTCGTTGGCGCCACCGAAAACGTCAACACCGTTGGACGAACGGTGCTATGGAACCTGGTTACGAGCCCGTTCGGCGGAACGGTCTACCCCGTGAATCCCAAGCGGCCCAGCGTTTTGGGCGTGAAGGCCTACAAGAGCATCTCGGATATTCCGGAGCAGGTGGACCTGGCCGTGATCGTTACGCCACCGGTGTCGATTCCCGGCATCATCCGGGAATGCGGCGAGGAAGGCGTCCGCGGCGCCGTCGTGATCTCGGCCGGCTTCAAGGAAATCGGGCCCCAGGGCGCCGAGCTCGAGCGCCAGTTGTTGAAAGAGGCGCAGGCCGGCAACGTCCGTGTGGTCGGGCCTAACTGCCTGGGCGTGATGAGCCCGCTCTCCGGCCTGAATGCCACCTTCGCCACCACCATTGCGCGGCCCGGCTCGGTAGGTTTCATCAGCCAGAGCGGCGCGCTGTGCACCGCGGTCCTGGACTGGAGCCTCAAGGAAATGGTGGGCTTCAGCGCCTTTGTGTCGATCGGTTCCATGGTGGACGTGGGATGGGGCGACCTGATCTACTACCTGGGCAACGATCCGAAAACGCGCTCCATCGTCATCTACATGGAGAGCATCGGCAACGCGCGCGCCTTCCTTTCCGCCGCGCGCGAGGTGGCCCTGAACAAGCCGATCATCGTCATCAAGCCGGGCCGCTCGGCCGCCGCCGCCAAAGCCGCCGCCTCGCATACCGGCTCGCTGACCGGCAGCGACGAAGTGCTGGATGCCGCGTTCCGCCGCAGCGGCGTGCTGCGCGTCAACAATATCGCCGACCTGTTCTATATGGCCGAAGTGCTCTCCAAACAGCCCAGCCCGCGCGGACCGCGCCTGACCATCGTCACCAACGCCGGCGGTCCCGGCGTGCTGGCCACCGACGCCCTCATCATGGGTGGCGGAGAATTGGCCGAACTGACGCCCGCAACCATGGACGCTTACAACGCCGTGCTGCCCGCCACCTGGAGCCACAACAACCCGGTCGACATCATCGGCGATGCTTCTCCCGAGCGCTACGCCAAGGCCCTGGAGATCGCCGCTAACGATCCCAATAGCGACGGCATGCTGGTGATCCTCACCCCGCAGGCCATGACCGACCCCACGCAGATCGCCGAGCAGCTCAAGCCCCTCGCCAAGCAGGAAGGCAAGCCGGTGCTGGCAAGCTGGATGGGCGGGGTGGACGTGGCCGCCGGCGAAGAGATTCTCAACCGCGCCAACATCCCCACCTTCCCGTATCCCGACACCGCCGCGCGCGCCTTCAACTACATGTGGCAATACAGCTCCAACCTCAGGGCGCTCTACGAAACACCGGCCATGCCGGAGGACTCCGCCAATTGGACTCCCGACCGCAAGCTGGTGGAGCAGATCATCGGGAAGTCGCGCGGCGAGGGGCGCAGCATCCTTACCGAATTCGAATCCAAGCAGGTGCTGAGCGCTTACGGCATTCCGACCGCCCAGACCATCATCGCCACCAACGCCGCGGCGGCCATGAACGCCGCCGATCAGATCGGCTACCCCGTGGTCCTCAAGCTGTACTCCGAAACCATCACGCACAAGACCGACGTGGGCGGCGTGCGGTTGAACCTGGGCGACGGCGAAGCGGTCAAGAAGGCTTTCAACGCCATCCAGACCTCGGTGGGCGACAAGGTGGGCGCGCAGCATTTCCAGGGCGTCACCGTGCAGCCCATGATCAAGTTGAAGGACGCCTATGAGCTGATTATCGGGTCGAGCCTCGATCCGCAATTCGGACCGGTGCTGCTGTTCGGCACCGGCGGCCAGCTTGTGGAAGTATTTAAGGACCGCGCGCTGGGTCTGCCCCCGCTGAACACCACGCTGGCGCGCCGCATGATGGAGCAGACCAAGATCTACCAGGCGCTCAAAGGCGTGCGCGGCCGCAAGCCGGTGGACTTGGCGGCACTCGAAGTGCTGATGGTGCGGTTCAGCGCGCTGGTGGCGGAGCAACGCTGGATCAAGGAAATCGACATCAATCCGCTGCTGGCTTCTCCCGACGGCCTGATCGCCCTGGACGCCCGCGTGGTGGTGCACGGCCCCGAAGTGGAATTGGACCAGGTTCCCAAGACCGCCATCCGCGCCTATCCGGCCAGGTACGTCTCCCAGTGGACCATGAAAGACGGCACCCAGGTGACCGTCCGGCCCATCCGCCCGGAGGATGAGCCGCTCATGGTGCGCTTCCACGAGACGCTCTCGGAGCGCAGCGTGTACCTGCGCTACTTCCACCTGATGAACCTGGAGCAGCGCACCACGCACGAGCGGCTGACGCGCATCTGCTTCATCGATTACGACCGCGAAATGGCGCTGGTGGCCGTGCGGCGCAATCCCGAGACCGGCGAAAGCGAGATTCTGGGCGTAGGCCGCCTGATGAAGATCCACGGCACGCAGGAAGCCGAGATCGCGGCGTTGATCAGCGACGGTTGGCAGGGCCGCGGCCTGGGCAAGGAACTGCTCGCGCGCCTGCTGTTGGTGGCGGCGGACGACAAGCTCACCAAGGTGACCGCCGACATTCTACCCGACAACCGCGGGGTGATGCGCATCTGCGAGAAGCTGGGCTTCTCGCTGAAGCATTCGCTCGACGACGAAGTGGTCCGCGCCGAGTTCAAGCTGTAGGAGCGTTGGACCGGGTGCGCGCCGGGTCCGCCCTGTGGGCCCGGCGCGCTTACGGCCGCGCGGACGCGTGCGCTCGTACGTTGGACCGCGACATCGGCTCAAGGCGCGGGCCGACATCCAGGAAGGTGTCTCTATGAACCCCGGCTATAAGATGAAGAAATCCATCAATCTTTGGGCGTTCCCGTATCCCGGCCAGTGGACGCTCAAAGAGTGTCTGGCCATCGCCAAAGACGCCGGCTTCGACGGCATCGAACTGAATCTCGACGCGGAAGGGGAGTTGTCCGTCGAATCGCCGCCCGCCCAGCTTGTGGAGATCAGGCGAATGGCGGAACAGGCGGGGATCGAGATCAGCGGCATCTGCTCTTTCCTGTTCTGGCCTTACTCGATGACCTCAAACGACAGCGGCCAGCGCGCTAAAGGTATTGCCATGGCGGAGTCCATGATCCAGGCGGCAAGCCTGCTGGGGACCGAAAATGTGCTGGTAGTGCCCGGCGCGGTGTATGCATCCTGGGTGGAAAAGGCGGAGCCGGTGCGGCCCGACATCTGCCGCAGCCGGGCCCGCGAGGCGGTGTCGATGCTGCTTCCCAAGGCCGAGGCGGCCGGCGTGTATCTCAATATTGAGAACATCTTCATGAACGGGTTCCTTTTCAGCCCGCGGGAAATGACGGAATTTGTCGACAGCTTCGGCAGCCGGAATCTGAGAGTTCACTTCGACACCGGCAATATCATGGAGTATCAGTTCCCCGAGCACTGGATTCCGATCCTGGGCGAGCGCATTCGCAACGTGCATTTGAAGGAGTGGGACCGGCGGTCGCGGGAGTTCGGTTTGCATGCCTTTCGCACCCTGCTGGACGGCACCACCAACTGGCCGGCAGTCATAGAGGAACTGGACCGCATCGCGTACCGGGGCTTTTTGACATTTGAGTACTTCCACCCATTCCAGCATTATCCGAAGGCTCTCATCTACCAGACTTCGGATGCCCTGGATTGGATTCTCGGGCGGAAGACTTAGGCGCGCCAGCCTCCGCGTTGCACGCGGCATGTGGGAAACTTGTCTACATGCCCAAACAGAATGCTTGGCTTGTTCTCTTGTTAGTGTCGGCAGCCGCGGAACTGTCCGGCCAGACGGCGCTCACCACGCCGGACATCCCTGGAATCGTGGCCGGCGGCACGCCCGTCATCCTGGTGAAGGGCGGCATGAACAGCGCGGAAGGCCCGGTTGCCGCGCCGGACGGCAGCCTATACTTCACCGAGCCCTCGGACAATAAGATCTACCGCGTGGATGCCGGCGACCGCATCACCGTGCTGTTCGACGCGAAGAGGGTCGATGACAGAAACGGCGAGCGGTGGCGCATCCCGGGCCTGGCGATGGACCGCCGGGGCCGTGTCTTCGCGGCCCGCAGGGCGGGTCCCGGCAAGATAGGCATCGCGATTGTGTACCCTCCCGGCGAAGCCAGATTCGTTGCGGACTCGTATCGGGGCAAGCCCTTCGCCGCGCCCAACGACCTCACCATGGGGCAGAACGGCGGGATCTACTTTACCGATCCGGGAGAGGGGCCGGTTCGCCCGCATGCCGTCTATTATGTCAAGCCCTCCGGCGAGGTTCTCCTGGTCACGGACGACCTCGAAAGCCCCAACGGGATTCTGCTCAGCCGCGACGAAAAGACCCTCTATGTCGTCGACAGCCGTTCCGAGTACGTCTTAGCTTTCGACGTGAAGCCGGACGGCACGCTGGGCAGCCGCAGGAACTTCGTCAAGCTGAAGGGAGTCAGGAGGAACGAGCAAGGTGCGATCGATTCCGGAATCGACGGTCTGGCGCTCGACAGCGAGGGAGATCTTTACGCCATCAGCCATGACGGAGTGGAGGTGTTCAACTTGCAGGGTGAACCGCTCGGAATCATCTCCGTGGGCGCCCAGGCCACCAACCTCGCATTCGCAGGCAAGGATGGGAGGACGCTATACATTACCACTCATGCAAGTCTGTTCAAGATACGAATGTTGGCGCAGCGGTACCAGGGGCGGGCCAAGTAGCCGGGCGGTGGGGCGCAACGTGCCCGGCTACGATGCCAGACGCAAGGCGCGTTGAATTTCGGCAGGCAAAGTAAGTTTCTGAAAGAGGCGCGCCGGATAGACGTAGTCTTCGCCGGATTCATCGATAACACGGATGAGGGCATTCGCTTCCGCATCGGGATCGTCCAGCACCGGGTACAACTTTCTGACCTCCAGTGAGGCGCCGAATCCCGCGTTCCGCAAGCAGACGGCAAATCCCTGAGTTTTCGTCCGACGAGATGGCATGCCCTAATCCACGAATCGCTTGATCTTGAATTCCTTCTTGCCGATGCCGGAGGCTTCGTACCAGTGAAGCTCCACCTTTCGTATCGTACCATTCGGCAACTTCACGTCAGCGATTCCCTTCGCTTTCGCCATCGGCCTCTACCGTAGAGCTTGTGCAGACGCGGAATGCTCGCGAATCCCGCCGCCCGCGGCAAACGTCTCTACGTCCGCGATTTTGCCGCAGATCTCGAAGAACACTCACGGAGAATTCTAGCAGGCACCGCCGTGCCTGCGGCGCTACCAGGTTCGCCGTCTCAACCCGCCCACAAAGTCGAAATGGGTGTCGCGGCTCATGACCGGCATCGAATGCTGCCGGCTGAGCGCTGCGATCCACGCGTCGTTAGCCGGAATCGGCTTGCCTGCAGCCTTCAATTCCAGCCGGATGGCCGCGTAGTGCCGCGCGGTTTCAATTCCAATATCAAGAACGGCCGATCGGTCCAGCATTCGTTGCAGGGACCTCTCGTAGGCCTCGCGGTGGCGAGACTGGGCGATACCGAAAGCGAATTCCCCGGCTACGATGACGGGGATCGCGATCTCGCGGGCCTCGGACACGATCTCGATCGCTTCCGGAGATCTGCCAAGATAAGCGGAAAGCGCATTGGTGTCCAGGATCAATTTGAGTCCTCAGGTTCGATCTGTTCGAATTCCTCGTCGATGATCTTCTGTATCCGCATGCTCTCCTTGTGGAGATGGGCAAGTTCGCCGGCACATTCCAGCCAGGGCTTGCCCTGGCGCTGACTGCCCAGGGAGAGCTTTTCTTCGACAGCCTGCGTAACGAACTCGCGCAGTGGAATTCCCAACGCACTGGCGGTAGCCTTGGCCCTGCGAAAGGTCGGGTCCGGGATCTCCAGGGTGGTCTTCATGAGGCCAGTATCCCATATTTATGGGGACAGTAATTCGAACACGCGGACCCACAACCCCCTTTAGCCAACCGGTGCCCTCACCCCACATACCTGGCGTACAAGCTCCGCGCCACGCCCTCGTCGCTGGTCCCTTTGACGATGGCGCGGCCGTCGGGGAATATCGTCAGCTCGTAGGGCGCGATCAGAAACCGAAGCGCGAACTCGTTGGCGCGCACTTCGCCCAGCGGCGCGAGGCGCGTTTCGAGGTCGGCCAGGTCGATGGGGCGCTCGCGCTCGTGAACCTGCACGGCGTTGCGGCCGCATAGCGTGACCGGCGGCCGGCGCGACTCGTCCAGGTATGGAAACTCCCGCCGGCCGCATGCCGGGCAATCGGGATCGCGCGCGGGGCCGGCGATCTGCCGGATGCCGCCATACCACACGTCGATGGTGGTGATGCGCGCCACGACCTGCGATGCCGAGCCACAGAGAATCTTGAGGGCATCGGCCACCTGAATCGACGCCACCGCCGAGACAATCGCGTTCACCACGCCGGCCGTTTCGCAGGTGGGCTGCGCGCCGGACGGCGGGTCGGGATAGACGCAGCGCAGGCAGGCCGTGCGTCCCGGAATCACCGGCATGGTCAGCCCGTAGCTGCCTACGGCGGCTCCGTAGATCCACGGAATCCCGCGGCTTACGGCGAAATCGTTCAGCAGGTAGCGCGTGTCGAAGTTGTCCGTGCCGTCCAGAATTACGCCGGCATCGCCCAGCAACTCGCCGGCATTCGCGGCCGTCAAATCGGCCACGATTCCGCGCGCCTGGACGCCGGAATTGATGCGCGCGATCCGGCGCTCGGCGGCCGCGGCCTTGGGAAGCGCCTGGGCGGCGTCGCTCTCTTCGAACAGCCACTGGCGGTGCAGATTGGCGGGCTCCACGTAATCGCGGTCGACGATGGTGAGGCGGCCCACGCCCGCGCGCGCCAGCGCCGCCGCGTGAAAACTGCCCAGGGCGCCACAGCCCACCAACACGGCGTGCGACCGCAGCAGCGCTTCCTGCCCTCGCTCCCCGATTCCCGGAAACAGGATTTGCCGCGAGTAGCGCTGGCGCTCAACCGCGTCCATGAACCCGATGGTAACAGAGTCGCCAGGAACGGTCTCGACGCGCGTCGTTCTGTTGGACGCTGGCCCGCTGGCCGGACCCTTCCAAACGCGACCAGCCGCCTCAGGTCCTTGTCCAACAGGACCGCCGGCGGCCACAGAAGGCCGGTAGAGCGTTTGGGCTCTCGCTCGGGCGAGCGGGCGGGTGTGTCAGCATTTTCCAATCCAAGAATGATCCTGAAATTAGGAATCGTTTCCAATGCAAGATGATCCTGAAATCGGTACACCTGTGCCGGGTG
>Ga0265316_10003625_pt1 | contig 15563 bp, 13 predicted proteins | sample 4522metaG_FD_202092 | JGI IMG/M metagenome (GOLD analysis project Ga0265316, IMG submission 202092) | Rhizosphere microbial communities from Carex aquatilis grown in University of Washington, Seatle, WA, United States - 4-5-22 metaG | ecosystem: Host-associated > Plants > Roots > Rhizosphere >...
GCCTCGAGGCAGCCGATCGCCTCGCCTTCCGCGTCGGGCGAGGGCGCCTCACGCCCGTATCGCGCCGACTCGAAGAGGAGGGTGAGCCTACGGACGCTCTCTTTCGGGACTCCCTTCAGCTCGAGCAGTTCCTCGAACTCGCGCGCCGTCATCGACTCCTCCCTCTCGATGCCGCGTTCCCTCTTCAGCGCGACGCTCATTCGCCTGTAGCAGTCCACGATCGCATCCTTGAAATCCCTACCGCCCAGGAGGGCGAGCCTCGCGGCCCGGGCCTCGAGCCCGACTAGATCGAGCCTCTTACGAGCGTCGCTTTTTCCTCCAAAGAGCCGTAAGCCAAAGGCGATTACGAGGGCCGCCATAGCCGCGGCCACTATCCAGAAGAGGGCCGCCGGCGGCGATTCCATGGGCTCGCCCTCGTATATGGAGACGGGCTTGGGCAGCTCGATAGTCGGCTTCGGCGCATACGGCGTGCCTCGGGGGAACAGGTTGAGCAGGATGAATAGGAAGAGCGAGAAGCCGAGGGCGGCGATGAAGGCTTTCCCGAGGAAGAGCCAGAGGCTCTTCCAATTCAAGCCCATGATCTTGCGGATAGTCGCTACGAGTAAGATGGCGGAGAGGATGGCGAGCAAGACGGTGACGAGGAATTTTCCGATCGGGAGCGCGATGACGCCGTGGCCGTTCGGCAGGACGATCGTCGAATTATCGGCGTCGGCCTCGGGGAGGGCTATCCCCGGATCGAAGCGGAGGCTCGGCAGGCCGGCGGCTATCGCGATCGCCGCTGCGGCCGTAAGGGAGAAGAATCGCAGCGCGGCTTTCTTGTTCGATACGTCCATCGTCGTGCGTGAATTAATCGTTTCCTTTTTTCGCTTTGTCAAGCTGCGCGAAAACGTACAGTAATGCATTAGCCGACCGGGATGGATCGTAGCGCCCGCAAACGCGGGCGGACGTTGACAGCCGGGCAAACCGGGTCAAAAATAGCCGTATGCGCAAACCTATTATATCGTTGATCGCCGTCGCGCTCACTGCCATGACGATCGCCGTCCTCGCCGCATCCCCGCCCGAGGGCGAGGCGCGCAAGAAGATTATCGAGACGGCGCAGTCTTTCCAGGGCGTGCCCTACGTCTACGGCGCCGAGTCGCCGGATGCCTTCGACTGCTCGGGCTTCGTGCAATACGTATACGCACATGCCGCGGAAATCCAGATCCCGCGGAATTCCAAGGCGCAGTGGGCCGCCGGAAACCCGATCGCCAAGGATGCAGTCAAGCCCGGAGATATCTTCGTCTTCGATACCACGGGCGCCGGGGGCCCGAGTCACGTCGCCATCTTCCTCGGCGGGGACAAGATGATCCACGCAATATCGGAAGGGCCCAAGACGGGCGTCGTCATCTCTCCCCTGACCGACCACTACTTCGGCCCGCGCATGATAGGCGCCAGGTACTTCATCGTGTCGGCCTTCCCGAGCGATTCGGCGGCGCCTCAAGCTGCGGCCCCGGTGAAGCCGGTCGTCGAGGCGCCCAAGCCGGTCGTCGAGGCGCCCAAGCCGGTCGTCGAGGCGCCCAAGCCCGTCGCAGCCGCCCCCGCGGCCAACGCGCCCGCGGCTACGGCCTCGCCCGTAAAAAACGCGGCGGCGCTCGCGGATGAGCCGCCCGTCGCCCAGATCGGCTTCACCGTGAGGTCGACCCCCTCGGTCGTGACGGACAAGATACCCGCCGCCACGGGCACTGCCATCGCCTTCACGATCAGGAACGGGACGGGCAAGGACAACGTCTTCCATGTCTTTTTCTATAAAGCCGACATCGACTTCAAGAAGACCCGTATCCTCCGCGAGGCGCGGGCGGCGATCAGGGCGGGGGAGGCCCAGGAGATCGAGGCCTACACCTTCACCGAGCCGGGCGTCTATCGCCTGAACGTGAAGACCGCCGACAATACCCAGCTCATGCAGCGGACCTGGAGCGTGATCGAAGCCAAACGTTGATAGACCGGCTTCCGGCCCCGATCGGCGGACAAGGAATGTCCACAATCCGACAAGATATTGCGAGACTGTCCCGTCGCGACGCTGTAGCTTCGTAGCCAGAGACGATTGCGACGGGAAGGCTCCATGAATAAATTGGGTGTAGGGATCGTGGGCTGCGGCGCCATCAGCTCCGTGTATATCAAGAATTGCGCTGCCTTGTTCGATAACCTCGAGCTGCGGGCACTCGCCGACCTCGCCCCCGAGCGGGCTCGAGCCCGCTCGGCGGAGTCAGGCGGAGTCCGCGTCCTGTCGGTGCCCGAACTCCTCGCCTCGGGCGACGTCGATCTGGTCCTCAACCTGACTATCCCGAAGGCCCATGCGGAGGTCTCGCGCGCCGCCCTCGAGGCCGGGAAGCACGTCTACTGCGAGAAGCCCCTGACCCTGTCCTTGGCCGAAGGGGAGGCCCTGGTAGCCCTCGCCGAGTCCAAGGGCCTCTGCCTCGGCTCGGCGCCCGATACGGCGCTCGGCGCGGGGATCCAGAGCTGCCGCAAGTACGTCGACGAGGGCTGGATCGGGACGCCCCTGGGCGCGACCGCCTTCATGCTGAACGGCGGGACCGAGGGCTGGCATCCGAATCCGGCCTTCTATTATGAAAGGGGGGGCGGTCCCATGTTCGACATGGGGCCCTACTATATCCACGCCCTGGTCACCCTCCTAGGCCCGGTGTCGGGCATCGTCGGCCGGACCTCGAAGGCCTTCGAGGAGCGCAGGATCACGAGCGCGGAGCGCTTCGGCGAGAAGATCAGGGTCGACGTGCCGACGACTGCGACGGGCCTCCTGGATTTCGAGGGCGGCGCCTCCGGCCTCCTCATGACCAGCTTCGACTATATCGGCGGGACGAGCCACGCGCCCATCGAGATCTACGGCAGCGAGGGCACTCTCGTCGTCCCCGACCCGAACACCTTCGGCGGGCCCATCCGCCTCCGCCAGCGGGGCAAGGAGGAGTTCTCCGAGCTGCCCCTCCTCTTCGGCTATTCCGACAACTCCCGGGGCCTCGGCCTTTCGGACATGGCCGATGCGATCCGGGAGGGGAGGCCCCCGCGGGCCGGGGCCGACCTCGCGCTGCACGCGCTCGAGCTGATGGAAGCGCTCCATCTTTCGGCGGATACCGGAAGGCGCTACAGTATGAGGCATTCATGCGATCGTCCCGCGCCGCTCGAGCCGCCGGCGGCCTGATCCCGCCGCGGCTCCGCGATGACCCGAGATAACATAAGGAAGGTGCCGCCATGGATAGCTACAAGAGCGCATCCCTGCCCACGAAAAAGCGCGTCGAAGACCTCGTCGGCCGCATGACCCTCCGCGAGAAGGTCGCCCAGCTCAGCGGGATCTGGGCCTACGAAGTCCTCAAGGATTTCAGGCTCGACCTCGGGAAGTCGGCGGCCAGGATGGGGGAGGGCATCGGCCAGATAACGCGCCTGGGCGGCTCCGGGCACGCGAAGCCCGAGGCGACCGCGAAGCTCGCCAACGACATACAGCGCTACCTCGCGGAGAAGACGAGGCTGGGCATACCCGCCTTGATCCACGAGGAGTCCTGCGCGGGCTACCTGACGAGGGGGGCCGACGTATTCCCCCAGGCTATCGGCGTCGCCTCGACCTTCGATCCCTCCATCCCGGAGCGCATGGGCGAGATCATACGCGAGCAGATGCTCGCCCTCGGAGCGAGGCAAGCCCTCGCTCCCCTCCTCGACATCGCGCGCGACCCGCGCTGGGGGCGCACCGAGGAGACCTTCGGCGAGGACCGCTACCTCACCTCGAGGATGGGCCTGGCCTACATCCGCGGCCTGCAGGGTACTTCCATGAAGCGCGGCATCGTGGCGACCGCGAAGCACTTCGTCGGCTACGGCGCCTCCGAGGGCGGCATGAACTGGGCGCCCGCGCACATCCCTCCCCGCGAGATGGCCGAAGCGTACCTGTATCCCTTCGAGGTCGCCGTGCGCGAGGGCAAGCTGCGCTCGATAATGCCCGGCTATCACGAGCTCGACGGAAGGCCCTGCCACACGAACGCCGATCTCCTCGGCCGCCTCCTCCGCGAAGAGTGGGGCTTCGAGGGCATCGTGGTGAGCGACTACTTCGGGATCAACCAAGTCTATGATTACCACCGCGCTTCGCGGGACAAGAACGACGCGGCCCGCTCGGCCCTCGCCGCCGGGGTCGACGTCGAGCTGCCATCGACCGACTGCTACGGAGCACCCCTCATCGAGGCTGTCGAGAGGGGGCAGGTCGACGCCGCCCTCGTGGACACTGCCCTGGTCCGCGTCCTCGGGATGAAGTTCGAGCTCGGCCTCTTCGACGAGCCCTATGTCGATCCCGCGGTCGCGCCCCTGCATTTCCTCACGAGGGAGCAGAGGGCATTCGCCCTCGAGGCGGCGGAGAAGTCCATCGTGCTCTTGAAGAACGACGGGATCCTCCCCCTGTCGAGGGCGAAGAAGCGCGTAGCCGTGATCGGCCCGAACGCGGACAATGTCCGCAACATGCTCGGCGACTATTCCTACCCCGCCCACGTCGAATCCCTCCTCGAGATGACGGACGACAATGTCTTCAAGATGCCCCTGCCCGAGAACCTCACCTCGGTCTCGAACGAGCTTCCCGAGATGGGCTCGGTCCTCGCGGGCCTGCGGAAGGCGGCCCCCGAGTTCGAGTTCGAGTATGCCGTCGGTTGCGGGGTGCTCGGCGGAACCGAGGAGGAATTCGGGGAGGCCCTGCGCGTCGCCTCCGGGGCCGAGCTCGTGATAGCCGTGATGGGGGACAAGGCGGGCCTCATAGACGACTGCAGCTCGGGGGAGTCGCGGGACCGCGCCTCGCTGGACTTGCCCGGGCGGCAGAAGGAGCTCCTGCAGGCCCTGGCCGCGGCAGGTAAACCGATAGTGCTCGTCCTCGTGAGCGGCCGCCCCCTCTCCCTGACCTGGGAGGACAAGCAGCTGGCCGCCATAGTCGAAGCCTGGTTCCCCGGGGAGGAGGGGGCCGCGGCCATAGCCTCCGTGCTCTTCGGCGACGTCTCCCCAGCGGGGCGCGCGCCCATGTCCTTCCCCCGATCGGTCGGGCAAGTGCCCGTCTTCTACAGCCACAAGCCCTCCGGGGGGCGCAGCAACTGGAAAGGAAATTATATCGACGAATCCACGGAGCCTCTGTATCCCTTCGGCCATGGCCTCTCTTACACGAGCTTCTCGTACGGCGATCTATTGGTCTCCGAGAAGGTCGACATAGGCGGGACTATCGAAGTCTCCTTCAGCCTGAAGAACGCCGGGGAGCGCGCGGGGGAGGAAGTGGCGCAGCTCTATGCCCGAGCTCCGATCGCGGAGATCACTCGCCCCGTGCGGGCGCTGGTGGGCTTCGCCCGAGTCGCCCTGGCGCCGGGGGAGACGAAGAGGATCGCATTCTCGCTCCCCGCGGAGATGCTCGGTTTCTACGACGCCGAGATGCGCTATGTCGTCGCTCCCGGCGAGGCGGAGCTCCTCGTGGGCGGCTCGTCGCGCGATATCAAGCTCGAGGCTAGCTGCTCCCTCGTCGGCGAGCGACGCGTTATCGCTCGGCGCGCGAAATACTCGTCGGAAGTCCGAGTATCCTAGGCCGCGGGAAAAGGGGCTTCAGGCTTCCTCGCCGAGGCTCCTGCGCGATTCCCTCGGAGTCGTGCCCTTGATCTGCTTGAAGGCCCTGTTGAAAGTCCGGAGGCTTTCGAAGCCGCAATCCAGGGCCACGTCCAATATCTTCTTGTCCGGCTCGGACCTCATGAACTCGATCGCCCTTTCCACCCTCACGCTGTTCAGATAGACGTGGAAGCTCGAGCCCGTGAGGGCCGAGAAAGTCCGGGAGAAGGCCCCCTGGCTGAGGTGGGCTATCTCGGCCACGTCCTCCAACCTGATCGAGCCCGAGGCGTTCGTTCTGATGAATTCGATGGCGCTCTGCAGGCGCTCGAGCTTGCCCGAGCTCTTGGCCGCCCGCGGCGTGACGGAGAGGGGCGCCGTGAGACGCCGCTCGACGAGCCCGCAGAATTCCATGAATTTCGCGCGGATGATCAAGGTCGAGCCTTCGGCCCGCGTTCGGAGGGCCTCTTTCCATTCCCTGTCCGCCTCGACGATGAGTTCGACGAGTCGCTTCCGCAGGCTCGGCGCGATCGAATCCTCGCCCGGGACCAGGAAGGAATTCGTGATCAGCCTTCCCGAGGGCCACCTCGTCGTGTAGCCGATCTGCTCGGGGGGGAATTTCAGGACGAGGAAATGGCAGGGCCCCGCGTTCTTGTAATAATGGATGTCGTTGCTGCCGCAGACTGCCAGCGATCCGGCCGGCAACCGCCGGCTCATCGTATTGATTCCCAGGATTAATTCGCCGGACTCTACATACACGATCTCGATGTCGTCGTGCCAATGCGCGGCGAAGGATAGCCCCCTCGTCCAGAAGAAGCTCGCCTTGAAGTCGTTCCCGCCGTAATCGCGCGGCTCGTAGAAAGCGTCCATGAGCAGACCCCCGAATGATCCTATCACGAATCGTCAGGAAATGGCCGGTTGTAGTCAAGGATTGGCGGGCCAGGACGGGAAAGCGGACACACAATGGCGAAGCATCGCGAGCTCCGGCAACGCGAGCGGTCCCGAGGCCGCCGCCATCCGGGCTACGTTAGGAGGCATCGCACCATGGGAATCATCGATCCGAAGTCCGTCTGCCAGATAGCCCTGGTAGTTAAGGACATCAAGGCGTCGGCGCGTCGCTACGCCGAGCTGTTCGGAGTTCCGACGCCGGAAATATTCACCATCCCCCCGCAGGAGGAGGCGCGCACGCGCTTCCGCGGCAAGCCGACCGCCACCCGCGCGAAGCTGGCGGTATTCGATCTCGCCCAGGTCGTCCTCGAGCTGACCGAGGCCGACGATAAGCCCAGCTCCTGGAAGCAGTTCATCGACGAGCACGGCGAGGGCGTCCACCATATCGGCTTCAAGGTCGCCGACAGGGAGAGCGTCATGGCCCATTTCAAGGAACTGGGCATAGGGGAGCGCCACTACGGGGAGTATCCCGGCGGCAGCTACACCTTCGTCGACAGCGCCGAGCTCTTCGGCGTCATCTTCAACATCAAGGAAGAATCGAAGTGATCGATTCCTCTTTGGGGTACATATCGTTACAGGAGGTAGTCGGATGAAGAAGATCGCATTTGTCCTGATGGGCGCGACGCTGTTCGCCCTCGGCGCAGCGAGCCTGTCCGCCGAGGACGCGGTGCTCAATTACTGGTGTTCGTGGGGCGGGGATTCCATGAAGTGGGACCAGTGGCGCGTCGGGGAATTCACCAAGGCCACGGGCATCAAGGTCAACAACCAGTACGTGGAGCCGGACGGCGGCATCCAGAACGGAAAGCTTCTCGCGGCGATCGCCGGAGGCAATCCCCCCGACTGCGTCGTGACGAACGCCTATTCCCAGGCCTATTCCTTCGCCGCGCAGGACTCCCTCCTCGCCTGGGATCCCTACCTCGCGGACATCGGCCTCGACGCGGGCAAGATGATGCCCGGATTCAAGGGCATGATGCAGTACAAGGGCAAGACCTACCTCATGCCGCAGGATTCCAACGTCCTCTTCCTCTACTACAACGTGAAGATGTTCAAGGAAGCCGGCCTCGATCCCAACAAGCCGCCCAAGACCCTCGAGGAGCTGGACAAGGTCGCCGAGAAGCTCACGAAGATCAAGGGCGACAAGGTCGAGCGCTACGGCTTCATCCCCTGGGTGGACAACGGGGGCGATCCCTTCACCTGGTCCTGGATGTTCGGCGCCGACCTCTACGACGCGAAGACCAACAAGCTGGACCTGACCAGCGACAAGATGGTCAACACCTTCACCTGGCAGAACGCCTACGCCAGGAAGTACAACCCCGAGAAGATCAAGTCCTTCGTGTCCGGCTTCGGCGGCATGTTCACCCCCGACCACCCCTTCATGACGGGCAAGGTCGCGATGACCATCACCGGCAACTGGTTCACCAACGCCATGCGCATCTACGCGCCCAAGGTCGAGTACATGGTCGCGCCGATTCCCGTTCCCGCGGGCGGCAGGGCGAACAGCACCCCCCTCATGAGCAACGTATTCATCATCCCCGCCGGCGCCAAGCATCCCGAGCTCGCCGCGAAGTTCTTCAAGTTCATCATCAGCCCCGAGATCAACGCGAACAACTTCGACGTGTGGAAGTCCATCCCCGTGACGGACAAGATGTTCGACTCCGTGAGCTGGACCAAGAAGGGCGATCCGACCTATAAGGTCGAGCGGATCCTGGCCAATTCCGCCGGCTCCGGCCACCCGGCCATGACGAAAGTGTCCGCCGAGCTGGGCGAGAGGCTCAACTCGCTAAGGGACGCCGTGATCTACAACGACAAGGACCCCAAGCCCCTGCTCGAAGACCTCCAGAAGAGGTTGCAGGCGGAGCTCGACAAGGAGTAGCGTCGTCGGCGCGCGAACGCCGTCCGTGGCCTTCCCCGAAGGGGGCCGCGGGCGGCATAGGTTCTCCGCCCAGGACGATTAACCATGGCACGAACGGAAACGAACGACAAAACGACGAGGCTCGACGCGATCGGCGCCAGGGGAAGGCTCGCCGATCGATTGGAGCAGGTCGTCCTCTACGCCATCCTCGTAGTCCTCGCCCTCTGCTACGTCGTCCCCTTCCTCTGGCTGCTCTCCAATTCCCTGAAGACTCCGTCGGAGCTCTTCACGCACCCGGTCAAGTGGCTGCCGGCGACGCCCCAGTGGGTCAATTTCCGCAATACCTTCACTACCTTTCCCTTCATGCTGTACCTGAAGAACACCATGATCGTCGTGGTCGTGAACATCATCGGGTCGGTGATCTCGAATACCCTGGTCGCCTACGGCTTCTCCCGGCTCGAGTGGAAGAACCGCGACCGGGTATTCGTCGTCGTCATCATCACGATGATCCTCCCCTTCCAGGTCGTGATGATCCCGCTCTTCATACTGTTCCAGAAGCTGCACTGGATCGGGACCTTCCTCCCGCTCACCGTGACCTGCTTCTTCGGCAACGCCTTCTTCATCTTCCTGTTCAGGCAGTTCTTCATGGGCATCCCCATGGAGCTCTCCCAGGCCGCCAAGATAGACGGCGCCTCTGAGTTCACGATCTATTCGAGGATAATCCTCCCCCTCGCGACCCCGGTGATCGCGACGGTGGTCATCTTCGCCTTCATCCGGACCTGGAGCGACTTCATAGGTCCCCTCATCTTCCTGAGCAACGACAAGCTCTATACGCTCGCGCTGGGCGCGCAGCAGATCATGACCGCCTACGATCCGAAGTGGGAGCTCCTCATGGCCCTCGGCGTGGCGATGACCGTGCCCGTCCTGGTCCTTTTCTTCCTGGTGCAAAAGTACTTCATCCAGGGCATAGCGATGTCGGGCATCAAGGGGTAAGGCCATGGCGCTAGCGAACAAGAAACGAACCGGCGGCGAACGGCTCACCGTGATCCTCTTCCTCTCTCCCTGGCTGATCGGCCTCGCGGCCTTCACCCTGTATCCCGTCGTGAGCTCCCTCTGGTTCTCGTTGACCCAGTACAACGTCATCAAGGCCCCGAAATTCCTGGGCCTCGGGAACTACGTCGCCCTCGTCCACGACAAGACCTACCTGACCTCCCTCTGGAATTCCCTGTTCATGGTGGTCTTCGGCGTGACGATCACGACCGCCGTCACCATCCTCGTGTCGATAATCCTCAACAACCGCAAGATCAAGGGGCTGTCGGTCTTCCGGGTTATCTTCTTCATACCGACGCTGGTCCCCGTCGTCATCGTGGCGATACTCTGGGTATGGATCCTCCAGCCCCAGTCGGGCCTCATCAACAGCGTGCTGGGGATCTTCGGGATCACGGGGCCGGGATGGATCGCCAGCCCCGCCTGGGCCAAGCCCTCGTTCATCCTGATCATGCTCTGGGGCGCCGGCGGATCCATCATCATCTACCTCGCGGGGCTCCAGGACATACCGGAAGCCCTCTACGAGTCCGCAGTCCTCGAAGGGGCCAACTTCGCGCAGAAGACGGTCTATATCACGCTGCCCATGCTCACGCCGGTGATACTGTACAACGTGATCACCGCGATCATAGGCGTGCTGCAATGGTTCGCCGAACCCTTCATCATCACGTCGGGCGGCCCGGACAACGCCACGCTGTTCTACGGGCTCTACCTCTATCAGAATGCCTTCCAGTTCTTCAAGATGGGCTACGCGTCGGCCATGGCCTGGGTCATGATAGTCATCGTGCTGGCCTTGATCTTCACGCTGTTTCGGCTGACCAAGAAATACGGCAATTCGGAGTGATTTCCCGCGCCGGTTGGGCGCGCATAACGCATCGTTCGGAGGATATCATGGGTAAGAGCGTCTTAGGGACGGATCTCGTCGTACAGGTCGGGATCCTGGTGCGCGATATCAAGAAGACCGCGAAGGTCTACGAGGAATTCCTCGGAGTGGAGCCCCGCTTCGACAGGACGGGCCCGATCAAGGAATCCCAGACCCAGTATCTCGGCAAGAGCTCCGAGGCCCGGGCCCAGCTCGCTTTTTTCAAGGTCGGGCCGAGCCTCGACATCGAGCTGATCGAGCCCGATATGGAGCCGAGCACCTGGAGGCACGATCTCGACGCCAATGGCGAGGGCGTCCACCACATCGCCTTCTTCGTGAAGGGCATGAAGGAGGCGATAGGGACTCTCGCGAAGCACGACATGCCCCTTCTTCAGAAGGGCGAGTACCCCGGCGGGCGCTACGCCTATATCGACGCCAACGAACAGCTGAAGCTCGTCCTGGAGCTGCTCGAGAACGACTGAGCCGCGGCCTTTCGCGCGACGCGGCCCGGCGGCGGTCGCGAGGCCTCGGCCGGGCCGCGTCGCCTATGATCCCTTTTTTGGAGACTATCGTGAAGGAACTCAGGGCGGCTTGCCTCGTGGGCGATTATTACCACGAGCCGGCCGCGATCGAGGCCATGCTCCGCCCCGTCCTCGACGAGCGCGGCATAGCCGGGACGTTCTTCAGGGAGCCGGCCGATTTTCCCTGGGCCGGCCTCGGCGGCTACGATTTGGCGGTCGTAGCCAAGGACGCGCGGGCGAGGCCCGAGGCATCCGAGGAGAGGTGGAGCGGCGAGGCTCGCGAAAACGCCCTCGAGGACTACGTCGAGAAGGGCGGAATGCTCCTCGTCCTGCACAACGGCCTCGCGTGCTACGATCCGGAGGGAGCTTATACCCGCCTCGTGCGCGGGCGCTTCCTCTTCCACCCGGCCGAGCACCCGAAATTCCAAATACGGGGCGCGGAGGAGGGACCCGCTCCCGAGCGCCTCTCCTTTTTCGAAATCGAGGACGAGATGTACTTCGTCCAGGTCGACAGCGCGAGTACGGAAGTGCTCTTGCGGACCTATTCCCCGGATTACGGCTCTTCCGCCGCCGCGTGGCGCCACCGCAGGGGGAAGGGGGGGGTCTTCTGCTTCACTCCCGGGCACACGGCGGCGGTCCAGTCGGACCCCGCGTACCGCAGGGTAGTGCTCGGAGGGTTGAAATGGCTCATGAGCCTGTGATCGGCCGCCTGCCGAGGCTGGGCCTCGGCTGCTGGCTCTTCGGGAATTCCGCGCCCGGCTCGGAGGAGGAGAAGTCCGCCCTCGATATCCTCGAGGCGGCCTACGACGCGGGCATACGGCACTTCGACACCGCCGCCGATTACGGGAACGGCAGATCGGAGGAGATCCTGGGCCGGGCCCTCGGACCCAGGCCGGACGCAGTCATAGCCTCGAAGATGCATTTGACGGATCCTGATTCCGCCTTGCGAGGGCTCGAAGCCTGCCGCTCGCGGATCGGGCGGGACTCGATCGATCTGTTCTACATACATTGGCCCAAGACGGGGATGGATCCGCGCCCCATGATGGAGGCCCTCGAGGAGGAGAGGGCGCGCAAGCGGATCGGCCGCATCGGCGTCAGCAATTTCGGCCTGCGGGACCTCGAGGCGGTGCGGCAAGTCGGGAAGATCGACGCCTACCAGGTCGGCTACAACCTCCTCTGGAGGCTGCCCGATGTCGATATCTTGCCGTATTGCAAGGACGCCGGCATCGCGCTCGTGACCTACAGCTCGCTGGCCCAAGGGCTCCTCTCCGGGAAAATCCCGAGGAAGCCCCGCTTCGCGCCGGGGGATCCTCGGCCCGGAACGGCCTTCTACGACGAGGGAGTCTGGCCGAAGGTATGCGACGCGGTGGAACGCATGAAGGGCGTGGCGGCCGAGGCTGGATGCCCGCTCGGCGCCCTCGCGCTGAGGTGGCTCACCGATTACGTAGGCGTCGATCTCGTGCTCGCCGGGGCTAGGACCCTCGAGCAGCTTCGGGAGAACGTCAGCTCGATGGAGAGTCCCGTGCCCATGCGGGCGCTCGAGCTCCTCGACTCGATATCCGCGGATTTGAAGCCCTTCATGCCCGAAGAGGGCAATATATTCAAGTTCCAGCCCTGAGGCTTCGCGTCCTCTCTAATCCAGACCGAGGACGCGGGCGAGCTTCTTGATCGTGAAGCGGTCGCGGATGTAATGCGCGTTCGCGAGGCCGAGGACTATCTCCTTGCCTCCGAGCCCCAGGGCGCGCGGATCGGTCGGGCAGCCGGCGAGGGAGAGGAGCCTCTTCGTCTCCGAAGTGCCGGGCACCGCCGCCGCGATGGCGTGTATCTCGTCCCATGCATCCAGGATCTCGGCCTTGAGCGCGCCGTAGTCGGTTTCGCTCATCGCGAGAAAGCGCTGGTGGGCGGTTATCGTCTCGTCGGCGGAGCTTCCATATGCGCGGCGGATGAGCCTCTCCTCGCGCTCTCGCGCGGGGAGGACGCTCCTCGACAGGAGCCCCGCCGCCCTTTCCTTGGGCGTGCCGCGCAGAAGCTCCCAGAGCCGCGCCGCCTCCAGGCTGCCGATGCCCACCTTGAGTCCGTGCAGGATCGGGGGCCTGCCTTCGGCGAGGAGCTTCAGCTCCCAATAGTGAGAATAATGGTGCTCCGCGCCAGAAGCGGGCCTGGAGTGCCCCGCTTGGGCCATGCAGAGGCCGGACTCGACGAGGGCGGCCATGAGGATCCCGATGCCGGCCGGGCTTGCCGAGCCTATCGAGGCCGCGGCCTCGACGCAGGATCGGGCAGCGGCGACGGAGCGACCGGCTATCGCCTCGTCGAAGCTCTCGCCCCAGAGGAGGGATCCGAGGCGCCAGTCCGCGACGGCGAAGAACTTGGCGATCGTGTCGCCGAAGCCGGCCGCTATCATGGGCCCGGGCGCCCTCGCGAGCGCCTCGATGTCCGCGAAGACGGCGAGGGGCGCGGCGGCGGAAACAGTCCGCTTCATGCCGTCGAAGGTCATGGCCGCCACGATCGAACTGTAGGCGTCCACCGAAGGCGCGGTGGCCAGGCTGACGAACTCGCGGCCCGTCCTATGCGCGACGAAGCGGACGATGTCGGTGATCGTGCCCGAGCCGACGGCGACGAGGAGCCGCTCAGCCGGATCGTCGTCGGCGAGGAGACGGACTACGCTCCGCTCGTCGGCGGCCAGGCCGGGCGAGTCGAAGATAGTAGCTCGCGTAGCCACGCCACCTGCCCGAAGCTCGCGCTCCGCCTCTTTGCCCATCGCGGTCCAGGTGTTCCGGTCGGCAATTAGGCGCAGGCGCCCGGCACCCCCGGGGACAGAGCCGGCGCCCCCGGCGCGGCAACGAGCGGCGCAGTAATCGGCCATGCGTTTTACCGCTCCAGGGCCGATATCGATTTTCTCGGGCAGACGAGTCGAGTTCACCAGATCCTCCGGCCGTCCATCATAGTGCCTGGCGGCAAATTGATCGACGGGGCTTTTTTCACATTGACCAAATCGAAAGGCGGTGTTAGAAAGAAGAAACCGTGTACGTACACGGTGCAATATGTGTACGGTAACGGCTTTTTCTAACCTATGGAAACCGAGCGTATTACTGTAAAGGAGATAGCCCGTCTCGCGGGCGTCTCGATCGGCACCGTGGACCGGGTGCTTCACGCTCGGGGAGGAGTGTCGGCCGAGACCAAGGAGCGGGTCGACGAGATCATCGCTTCCCTGGGCTACGAGCCCGACATCCTCGCCCGGCATCTTTCCCTCCATAAAACTTATACTTTCCGCGCCGTCCTTCCGCGGGCGGACCAGGACTCGGGCTATTGGTCCCTATGCATCGCGGGCCTGCGCCGTGCGGAGCGCGAGATCCTGGATCCCTATCGCGCGCGCCTGCGCATCGACGAGTTCGACTGCTACGACCGAGCTGCCTATCGCCGTCTCCTGGACGATATCGTCCGGGAACCCTGCGACGGCCTCCTCTTCGCGCCCGCGCTGCCGGAGGAGCTCGTGCCCGCCCTCGAGCGCCTCGCCGGGCGTGATAGCGTGCGCGCCGGCGGCCCCGTGCCCTACGCCTTCTTCGACAGCGAGATCGACGGCGCGTCGCCCGTGGCATCGATCACCCAGGACCCCCGGCGGGGCGGCTACCTGGCCGGGAGGCTCATGTCCCTCCTCGCCGGGCCGAAGGGCCCTTTGATCGCCCTCAGCGCCCACGCGGGCAACCGGCATATAGCCCTTCGCATCGAAGGCTTCAAGGCTTTCTTCTCCGAGGAGGGGAAGGACCCGCGGGCGATAGAGTCCTACGAGTGCCGCGATCTCGAGAACGCAGCGGAGCGGGACCGCTTCCTCTCCGGACTTTTCAACGGGCGCTCCGACATCGCGGGAGTCCTCGTCGCGAATTCCTCGGGCCACCTGGTCGGCGATTGGCTCGCCGAGAGGGGCCTGAAGGAGGGGAGGGCGGTCGTATCCTGGGATTTAGTGCCGGCCAACGCGCGCGCCCTCGAGGGCGGCCTGATCGACTGCGTACTGTCGCAGCGCCCAGCCGAACAGGCTCGCGGGGCCTTGGAGCTGCTCTTCAGGTCGGCCCTGCGCGGCGCGGCGAAGCACGCTCCGGCGCCCATACCCCTCGAGATCTACTTCAAGGAAAACCTGCCCGGAGGCGAGGGCATGGATGGATCGTAAATCGAATCGAAGACGCCGTCCGCGGTCTTGCGCGGCGGGGAGGAGATATCCGTGAGCGGAAATAAAGATAGAGACTACGTCCTAGGCATCGATTTCGGGACCGATTCGGTGCGCGCCCTCGTCGTCGACGCGGCCGACGGGAGGGAGGCGGGCACGGCGGTCAGCCCCTACAAGCGCTGGGCCAAGGGCGAGTTCTGCGATCCCAAGTCCAATCGCTTCCGTCAGCATCCCCTCGATTACATCGAGGGCATCGAGGACGCCACCAGGCGTGCCCTGGCCGCGGCCGGCCCGGCCGTAGCCGCCAAGGTGCGCGGCATCGCGATCGACACGACGGGCTCCACGCCCTGCCTGGCCGACGAGACGGGCAGCCCCCTTTCGCTGAAGCCCGAGTTCGCCTCGGACCCCGACGCGATGTTCGTGCTCTGGAAGGACCACACGGCCGTCGCTCAGGCCGAGCGCATCAACAAGCTCGCCAAGAGCTGGGGCGGCGAGGACTACACGAAGTACGAGGGCGGCATCTATTCCTCCGAGTGGTTCTGGGCCAAGCTCCTGAAGCTGGTCGAGAACGGCACCAAGCCC
>Ga0265316_10003627_pt1 | contig 15560 bp, 13 predicted proteins | sample 4522metaG_FD_202092 | JGI IMG/M metagenome (GOLD analysis project Ga0265316, IMG submission 202092) | Rhizosphere microbial communities from Carex aquatilis grown in University of Washington, Seatle, WA, United States - 4-5-22 metaG | ecosystem: Host-associated > Plants > Roots > Rhizosphere >...
CATCCGCAGGATACCAACGACCCTAATGACCCGAACAAGGAATACATCGAATTGAAGAATGTCGGCTCAGGCACAATCAATCTCAACTTAGTCAAATTCGATAAAGGCGTCAACTTCACGTTCGGGCCTAACACGCTTGCGACGGGCCAGTACATTCTCGTCGTCAAAGACCCGAATGCCTTCGCGGCTAAATACGGAACAGGACGCTCTATCGCGGGCCAATATACCGGCTCATTAGACAACGGCGGCGAGAGATTACGCCTGCTCGACGCCGTAGGCGGAACTATTCTCGACTTCAACTATAACGACGGCTGGAAAAATATTACCGACGGCGACGGCTATTCGCTTACCATTGTCAACCCATCTGATTCAGATATAAACGACTGGGGCAAAAAAGACAGCTGGCGGGCAAGCGCATATATCAACGGCTCGCCCAGCTGGGATGACTCAGGTATTATTCCCAATCCAGGCACAATAGTTATTAACGAGGTACTGGCGCATTCCCACGATGCCGCCTCCGACTGGATTGAGCTGAAAAACACCACCACAAGCGCGATTAACATCGGCGGCTGGTATCTCAGCGACAATGACAGCAACCTGATGAAGTATCGCTTCGCCACAGGCGTTAATATACCGGCAAACGGCTATTTGGTCGTTTACGAAAGCAACAACTTCGGCTCAGCCAGCAGCGACCCCGGGCGGCTTATACCCTTTGCCCTCTCAGAAAACGGCGAATCCGTATGCCTGACCTCGGCGCTCGATGCCAACGGCTATTTCACCGGCTATCGTGAGAAAGAGGACTTCGGCGCTTCCGATACGAACGTGGCATTCGGCAGGTATTACAAGACCAGCACCAACGGCCACGACTTTGTTTCTATGAGCACAAATACTCCAGGGGCGGCAAATGCTTATCCAAAAGTCGGCCCTATTGTATTCTCCGAGATTATGTATCACCCCGACTGGCCGGCGAGCGGCTCATATTCCAGCACCGAATACGAATACATCGAGCTTTTAAACGCATCATCATCGGCTGTGACGCTCTATGACTCCAGTGTTAGCACCCCCTGGAAATTCACCAACGGCATCGATTACACGTTCCCGGCCTCGCCCGCGGTCACCATCGCCGCCGGGGCCAAAATTTTAGTTGTCAGAAATGTTGCGGCTTTCGAGGCGAGATATCCATCCATACCTACCGGCATTATCTACGGACCTTACAGCGGCAAGCTCGCCAACGATGGCGAAGCGATTGAATTGTCGAAGCCGGGCGACGTTAACGACAGCGGCATAAGACAATATATTCTTGTTGAGCGGGTTAATTACAGCGACGGCTCTCATCCAAGCGGTGAACCGTGTGATGTTGACCTCTGGCCGACGGGGGCTGATGGTTCGGGTAAATCACTGACGCGAACAAGCGCAACCCTATACGGCAACGACCCGAACAACTGGACAGCCGCGACGCCTACGCCGGGCTCATAAAGGCCGTTGAGGTTGACACTTTTTGTCTTTCCTCGATACCGCAACTTCGTTTGCCTGCCTGTCCAGTCGCATTTCGACGATAAACCAGCATACCGCGCCAATCCACACTACGTTCCACGGGAAAAGCTGAAAATGCGGTATGTAGACGTTGTTTACGCTGCCGAGTATGAAAAGAGTGGCAAGAAAAGTATATAATAGACAAACTTTTGACGGCCGAAGAGCCCCAAGCGCTACAGGAAGCACGAAATATTGAATTGCAATACCCGTTGTGAAAGTCAAAAAGAAAAGCGTCCCCAGCAGGCACTGCGCAATTATATCCTTACTCTTTAAGAACAGCGGGAAAATAAACATTGCCAGTATGAACAGATATTTCAGCGCGGGCAGTTTAAGCACATAGGTCAAACCGTAAACCCCGAAGTCGGAGCCATAATTAAATACGTTGTTGATTATCCCTTTACTGCCCGTTTCCCAGTAGGGAACAAACAACAAAAGGAAAATTGCTACTGAAGCAACAAATAAAGATGTTTTTATCCAATATCGTTTTATAGAGAAATGCAAACAAATAATAAGTTCGTAAAACGTGTTGTGTTTGACAATCATCCCCGCTGTTGAAAAAAGCCACAACAAAGCCGTCTTTAAAATGGGCCTGTCCGCAAGCCAAAGGTACATAAAAATCCCAATCAGCACCATCAGCATCGCAAAGTTCTCAAACTGGCCGTGATAGCCGGTTATAAGAAACGACACGGGGCTGAGATAGAAAAATATCGCTGTTCGAGTCACGGGCAGTTTTCGAATGCCGGCAATAAGAAGCAAAAAAACCAGTGTCAGCAAATCTACACCGCAAAGAAATGACCTGACTACAAAATGAAACGGCACACCGGGTACCGCAAGCTGTATCTTTTTTAAAGCAAAAAGGACCAGAAACCACACCGGTGAGTAATTGTACTTGCTGGTTTCTGCATAGACGTTCCCGCCTTTACCGAAGATGTCCACGTCTACTTCGTACGCCTGTATATCGACGCTGCCATACACCGCTGACGCCAGAATCAATCGTATTATCGTTCCGGCGAGAATTACCATCGCAACCGTCAAAATCATTCTGGATTTTGAGACGGACGGCTGTTGACCGCTATTTATGATGAATAATGCTGCACAGGCAAAAACACCCACAAGGGCTACCAAACCGGCAAACAAACACCTCATCAGAAATATGGTTATCTTCTCTCCGTCCTGTTTCGTAAGCCCCTTGTAGGGCTCTGCTCCATAACTAACGAGAATATGTAACTGCCTGATATAGTGGACGATAATCTCCCTGCCGGTGGGGCTCTCGTCGATATTTTTGGCGAGCGTACCTATCGCGGGCACGTATTTGCCCGTAATCAGCGGCTTGCCGACGTAACAAAATACGCCCAAGACCATTATGAGAGTTGCCAGAATCGCAATAGTGCTATTGGTTCGAGTCACTTTTTCTCGTCCTTTTCGCAATAACCCAAACGTTTCGCGACCGTTTCCGCCGCATACTGTCCCTGCTGCACTGCGTAATTAACCCCGCGATCCTGTGGATACACTTGCGCCATCGTGGCTATGTAAAAACCTTTTACGGGCGTCTCGGTCGGACATATAAGATTACTGTAGTTGCGCTCTATAAGCGGTTGCGCGTATGGTGCTTTGAAAACATGATATCCAAAAATATGCTCGCGCTCGAACCCGGCAAATATCCGCTCCAGGTGCGGCAGGGAAAACTCGAGCAGCTTATCCTCGCTCATATTATATACTTCGCTGTGTATATCGAGATATTTCGACAGATACACAATCTGTCTGCCTCCGCAGGCATCTACTGGCAGCAAATTAGTATGCTCAACTATGCCGGTAAAAGGGACATCGGGGTCATTTATATTCAACCAGTAAACGTCCGAAAGGGGCTTACTCAGCTCAAGCACAAGACAAACGTTCGCAAGATACTTAATCCGCCTTAAACCGTCGATATACTCCCGTGCCGGACCGCCTTCAAGCAAATCCGCGATAATGGGCAGCGCAGGCGTTGCTATGACGGCTTCCGCGTCTATCGTCCCATCCGGCGTATGAACACCCCGCACAAAGCCATTCTCAATAACCGCCGATTCCACCGGCTTACCGGTAAGCACTTCGCCGCCAAGCATCCTGATTTTGTTCGCCAATGTCTCTGCCATTGCTCCGAAACTGTCCGCGATATACCCAAGCTCCTCCCTGCCGGCAGCATTCCGGCTGCCGCCACGAAGAACCAGCTTGCTCCAGAACCATACCGCCGACACTTCACGGGCAAGTGAGCCAAACTTGGCACGCAAAAGCGGCTCCCACACCACCGTGTAAACTCGTCTTCCACACCGGTCAATCAGCCACTGCTCCGCGGTCTGGGATTCCAGCGGTCTCCAATCACTAAGGCCTCTCGCCCTCAACACCAGCATACCCAGCCGAATACGGTCAATTATTCCCAGCGGTTTGAATCGCAATACGTCCCGCGGAGACGACAATCTGTAAAAACTCTTGTTTATGTAAATGCTCGTCTTTGTTGGCGAATATCTCAGCCGGTCGCCAAAATCTATTTCGCCCGCAAGATGTATCAGGTGCTCGTCACTATTGAAAAAATGATGATAAAATTTGTCCACGCGGGCCCCGTTTACCTCAAAGCTTGCCGCCATCCCCCCCACTTCATCATCTTTTTCAAGTACCGTCACGGCAATCCCTCGCCGAGCAAGCTCATAAGCCGCGGACAGTCCTGTAAATCCTCCCCCGATTACAACGACATTTGACTTTTTACCGCCAATGACCATAGCCACCCAAATCAAAACGACTTATCGGCAACGCTCTCCGCCGCGGCACATGCGCCCGGTTCGTAATACCGGTTTTGTTAGCGGCTCTTGTGTTGTTCGTCATTGTGTTCTAAGTATTTGTCCACACGCCCCAGACCTACCAGCACAACCAAGGCAAGAATAGTGCTAAAAATCGCCAAACCATAGAATTTCGCGCCGCAGGCCATACCAATACTCGCCATCAGCCATATCGTCGCCGCCGTAGTCAGGCCGTGAATGCCTCCCCTGTCCTGGATGACCGCGCCTGCACCGAGAAAGCCGACGCCTGTAACTATCTGTGCGGCAATTCGCGTAATCGAATCTTGGCTGCCTGATGCCATTTCCCGTGAGATTATGGTGAATACCGCCGCACCGAGGCATATCAAAACGTTGGTCCTAAGCCCTGCCGGCTTGTGCATAATCTGACGCTCGATACCAATGACCGTCCCGCATACCACTGCCAGAAGCACAGGAACTATTTCGCTTTGCCAGTCCATAGTTACCTTTCTATTAACGTCTCATCAACTTTCATACCGAAGTGCCTGCCGCCCTTTTCAATATGGGCAAACACCTTATCACCCGGCTTCAGCGAGGTAATCGAGATGGGGTTACCTTCCGGACTGACCAATCGAATCGTCTCGGCATTCTGCAGCACAAGCGTTACCGAAACGCCTTCCGCTTCGGCTTCAATTAGCATCATCGGGCGTTTCTCAATCTTGTTCCTGCCCAGATACGCCACTTGACCTTTGCCTTTGAAATCGACAATCAAAACCTCATCGCCTGCCTTGAGGTCAGCAAGATACTTTGTTCCGCCTCCCGGCGCAAGCGTATATGCGTGGACCGCGCCTGCATTTACGCGGAAGGGTCTGGCAGCAACATAAGGATTCTCTATCGACTCCGAATGGACCAGAAAGAACCCCGATGCGGTATTGCCTACCAGCATCCCTTCTCCCGGCGACATCTGCGTACAGGTATCAAGGCACGCCCGGTCGCCCATCCCTAATTGCTTGACGGTCTTTATCGTCGCGATTACAAGCTCAATCTTTTCGCCTATGCCCTGCAAAATTTCAGCCGTCTTTTTAATCTCGCTGAGGTCCGTCGTATTTAAAACGACGCCGTCAACACCCTTTTCGAGTATCTGGGCCATAAGTTTCGCCTGTTTGCCGTCAGCCACCTGCACCATTATATTTTTGCCCCGTCTTGCGAGCAGGTTTTCAATCGGGATAATCGTCCAGTCCAGCATGCGCAATACGACTATTTTTTCTGCCGGAACCGCCGCCGCTTTGTCTTCGGCGGCTTTACCCTTTATATCGACAAATTCAACGTCTTTGCCGGGGATGATATCGCCATCTTTCGCGACGATTTTGATTTTACCCAATTGGCGCACTTCTGCCGCCTTACCCTCCGGCAGCACAACCGCCTCCGCCCCGCTTTCCAGCGCGGTCGTTACTATCTTTTTGTCATACGGCGTCGCATTTACCCAAAGCTTCTTCATTTCAATTTCACCCGCAGCATTTTCATCGCTTCTTTGACACTTGCGCCATGATGCACCATTTTGCAAAGAGCAGCGACCATTCTATCGGGATGCTTGTGCTGGAAGGCGTTTCTGCCGATTGACACTCCACCTGCACCGGCTTTTAATGCGCCTTCGGCCATTATGAATATATCCTCGTCGCTTTCCATCTTAGGCCCGCCCGCTATGACCACAGGCACGGGGCAGCCCCTGACGACCTCTTTAAAACTCGCAATGCTACCGGTATAGGGAACTTTGACTATATCAGCGCCCAATTCCGCGCCGACCCTGGCCGCGTGCTTGACGTATGTTACATCGAATTCGCTTTCAATCTTTTCCCCGCGTGTGTACATCATCGCCACAAGGGGCATCTGCCACTGCATACATCTTTTGCTTATAAAGCCGAGCTGGCCGAGCATATCCTTATCGGTTTCCGCTCCCAGGTTTATATGCACCGATACCGCGTCGGCCCCAAGCTGAACTGCCTCTTCAACCGTACAGACGAGCTTTTTAGCATTGGGGTCCGGGCTAAGCGACGTACCTCCCGAAAGATGAATAATCAGCCCCACATCCTTGCCGGTTCCCCGGTGGCCTGCACCCACGATTCCCTTGTGCATCAAAATCGCGTTTGCCCCGCCCGCGACGACCCCGCTTACCGCCTCGCGCATATCCTCCAGGCCGGGAATCGGCCCTACGGTTACGCCGTGGTCCATCGGGATAATTACGGTTTTGCCGCTGTTGCGGTCAATTATTCTTTCCAGACGTATCTTCTTGCCTATCATAATTGAATCTCCACAAAAAGGAGTCAGGCCCCTTTTTCACTATTCTTTCAGCATCTTCAATGCGTCAGCCGTTGAAAGGCCTTTGTGCACCATTTTACTGAAAACCGAAACTATTCTCGTGGGGTCCTTGTGCTGGAACACGTTACGTCCTATCGACAACCCAGCCGCTCCTGCCTTCAATGCCCCTTCTATCATTTTCATAATCTGCTCGTCTGTCTCCATCTTCTCGCCGCCCGCAATCAGCACAGGCAAATGACACCCATCAACTACCTCTGCGAAGCTCTCCGGGCTGCCCGTATAAACCACCTTGACGATATCCGCGCCAAGTTCCGCAGCCACCCTCGCCGCGTGCTTGATGTTATTGACGTCGTATTCGTTTTTTATCTTAGGCCCGCGTGTGTACATCATCGCCAGAAGCGGCATCTGCCATTCCATACACCGTTCCCCGACGTATCCGAGCTGCTTAAGCATTTCCTTGTCGGTATCCGCCCCAAGATTGATATGCACCGATACGGCGTCCGCCCCGAGTTTCAAAGCCTCTTCAACCGTGCAGGCAAGCTCTTTGGCATTGGGGTCGGGACTAAGCGTTGTCCCCGCGGAAAGGTGGATGATAAGCCCGACGTCTTTGCCGCTGCCGCGATGGCAGAACCGGGGCGACCCTTTGTGCATCAGCACCGCGTTAGCTCCCCCAGCCACAACCTTACTTACCGCATCTCGAAGGTTCACCAGCCCTTTAATGGGGCCAACAGTCACGCCGTGATCCATCGGGATGATGACTGTTTTGCCGCTGTTGCGGTCGATTATTCTCTCTAAACGAACGCTTTTGCCTATCATAATCAGGCCTCCTGCAAAATTATTTAACTATCGCCCTAAAATCTACCCAAACCGGCTCATAACGCAAGCAAAAAACGTTTATCACGCCCCAAAACTGAAAATGGCTCCCCTTCGACCCCGTTCAGGGCTGGCTGCCCCCTTTTTTCTCTGTGAGAAATAGTCAGCAGTTGGCTGATACTATAAGACGGTTCTGTTTTTTACACTGTCCATCAGGAGGATGATTCTATCGAAGCGGTCTGCGGGTATTTGGCTTTTGAGTATTTTGCGAATCTGGCTCATAGGCGTTCGCTGGGTAGTATGCGTAACGATAATATGCTGGTTGTTAAGCTCACTAACCAATTTCACAAATTCATCGATGTGCATATGTCTGCCTGCGTGGGCCCTGTCGGCATGCTCGTCAATGTAAAAAGTACATTCGGCAATGAGGATTTTACTTTCAGCGATGTATTTAAGTTGCGAAAAATCGACGTATTGGGTGTCGCCGAGGTAAGTTACAATCGGAATCTCGAGAGGATTATCGATTTCCACGCCCTGCTTTTTCAATTCGACAATCTGCGGACCTGAGAGATTGGCAAATTCCTGTTTTATTTTTTTTCGTTTTTCTATTACGGTAAAGCCGACAGACCCCCTGCTGTGCTTTGTGGGAAAAACGCGGGCGACCAGGTTTGGTTTTATCTGAAACTCGTCGCCGGGCTTAACGCCTACGAGATTGGCGGGGAGTTTGTTGCCGTCGAGACGAGCCCACGCGTCGAGGATGTCCCTAATGGGAGGCAGGAGATTTTCGGGGGCGACAATTGTGCCTGCGGCTTGTCCGCAAAAATTGCGATGAGAGAGATAATAGGCAATGCCGGCGGCATGGTCCATATGGCCGTGGGTAAGAAGAACGTGATTTATAGGTATAACCTGGTCCGGGGCCTTGCCAATATCGAAGCAAACATCGAGTTGAGGTATAGCAACGACGGTTTCCTCGCCTGCAATCGAATAACCGATTATATCCAGGTCATCTATCGTAATCTTCGCTAAGTTATGGCTCGGCATCGTGTCTTTCTGAAATAACGCATTGATTATTGATAATTGATAAACGATAATTGTAACGGCAAACGGATTGGTAATCAACCTTAACGAAAAGGCACAGGGAATAATAAACCGCCGTCCAGATGAACGAAACAAATACAGAACAAAAGGCATTTCCGTCAGGCGTCATACCGGGGGCGACAGTATTTTTCGCAAGCGCCTGCGTTATGATGATGGAAATTGTCGCCGGACGATTGGCCGCAAGACATATCGGCTCGTCACTTTACACATGGACGGCTGTTATAGGCGTTGTACTTGGGGGAATCACGCTCGGCTATTATCTTGGCGGACGGCTGGCGGATTCATTTTCGACAAGAAAAACCTTATGCTGGTTGCTCGCTGCATCATCGGGAGCATGTATAGTCGCCATAATCCTGAACAACCTTATGGGCGAGTGGACTTTTTTGTGGCGTATGGAAATAGCACAACGTGTGCTGTGCCATATCGCAATTGTGTTTTTTATTCCATCGATGCTTATGGGCACTGTCAGTCCACTGGCGGTGAAGATGGCGTTGCAATCAAGGCACGACCGCGGGCGGACAATAGGCAGGATGTATGCGCTTGGCGCGGCCGGGAGCATACTTGGGACATTCCTCGCGGGCTTCTGGCTTATCGGTACAATAGGGACGGTCAACACGCTATGGGTAACTGCGGGAATCCTGCTGGTAATCGCCCTGATATACCAGCCGAGAGCCGTGTGGATATATATGTATACCGTTATGTTTATTTTTCTGGCGGCAGCAGGGACAATAAATTTGAAACAGGCACAATATATCGGCTCGGCAATGTTACTGAGACAGCCGCGAGAGCCGGATATGTTGTATGAAACCGAGAGCCAATACAGCTATGTAGCGGTTCAACAGCTGAGTAACCAGCCCGATGAGCGACAATTTGTCATAGACAACATTAAAAGCCACAGCCAGATAATAATGGGTGAGATTCGCGACCTGCGGTTTTTTTATGTTCGGGTTTACGGGGCGGTAACCCGCAGGGCCGCAGCCGGGAAAGAAAAACTTTGCACGCTGTCGATAGGAGGCGGCGGATATGTTTTTCCGCGATACATTCTGGACTTATGGCCCGGCAGCAGCGTGGACGTGGCGGAAATAGACCCGGCGGTGACCGAGGCGGCAATACAGGCATTCGGACTGCCCCGAGATACGCCTATCAGGACGATTAATCTTGACGGCCGCAACTATGTTGACAAATTGCTGGAAAAGAAACGCCGGGGCGAACAAGTACCTCAATATGATTTTGTATATATGGACGCGTTTAACGATTTGTCGGTGCCTTTTCAATTAGTAACGCGGCAGTTTAACGAAAAGGTCTTCGATATATTGGCGACAGACGGCGTGTATCTGACGAATATAATTGATATGCACGAAGGAGGTAAAGTTGTCGCCAGTTTCGTCGCCACAGCGAAGAAGACCTTTCCATACGTTTACTTGGTAACAAGGTCTGTTTCTTATGATTTGCCTGTTAATTTCATCGTGATAGCGGGCAAAAGGCCGGTTAATCTTGAGAACCTGAATACAGAGGAAAACCTTTCGGACGCACAGTTGGTAATACGCGATAAAAATGACTTGACTGCTTTCGATAAAAAGACGGATTGTATTGTCCTCGATGACGATTATGCCCCCGTAGAAAACTTTATGGCGCCAGTTGTCCGAGCGGTATCGGCCATATCAATAGCTGATAAGTATATCACTCAGGCGGAACAATTGAGTTTGGCCGGCCAAAAGGAAGAGGCCATCAACAAATACCGTATGGCGATGCGAATCTGCCCGGTTTTTTCGGCGATGGCATCCAATTCGATATCACTAATTATAACCAACCCCGAAAAGCCGGCAATGGGAGATGTAAATCAAACTAAAAAATAATATGGCAACTTATCATAAAAATAAAATTGATGATTGATTATGCCTGATAAACGAGCACACAGGGGACAGCACCCTTCAGACGCAATGCTGTTTGCGGCTGACAGGATACCGGACATCCGGCGAGCGGCCGCGGATTATTCGCTTTTGCTGAGCAAAGGATACGCCGCAAAAAGTTCGCTGAAACTTGTGGGCGACCGATTCACGCTGACCGAAAGACAGCGATTAGCGGTGATGCGAAGTGCGTGCTCGGATGAGCAGCGAGTAAATCGCAAGAGCCGACAATTTGAAATCAGCAAAATCGCCGGGCAGGTAATCGCTATTGACGGGTATAATGTTTTGATAACGATTGAAGCAGCGATGAGCGGCGGGCTGATTTTCAGGGGGCAAGACGGGTGCTGCAGGGATTTGTCGAGCATTCACGGGACATATCGCAAGGTCAGCGAGACGCAGCCAGCCATCGAACTTATAGGCGGTTTTCTGCAACAAACCGGCATCAGCCAGGCGCTATGGCTGTTGGATAGTCCCGTTTCAAACAGCGGAAGATTAAAAACTCTTCTTCGTGAACTTGCGGAAACGAGCAACTGGAAATGGGAAATAGACCTTGTTACAAGTCCCGACGCAGCGCTGATAAAAGGCGAAAAAATAGTCGCAAGCAGCGACAGCGTGATTCTGGATAAATGCGGCAGATGGGTCGATTTGGCAGGTGGAATCATAAGAAATCGGCTACCACAGGCAAAAATAATCGACCTCGCCATACAACCCTAAACACTTGTAACACAAGGGCTTACACTTAGTGCTATCATAAATTAATTATTTTTACTATAATTGTCTGCCGCGTTTGTGGCTGTCGCGCATTTATATTTGCGATGATAGCAAGAAATTTACAATTCGATTTAGAGAGCAGAATGATGGGTATAAGCGAACTGAGTGGTTTTGCCTTCGAGCCGGACCCGATGACGCAGTCGAAAAGTGACCCCGGGGCCTTCACAAGGTTATATTTACGTCACTACGATGCGATCTTCAGGTATTGTGCACACCGGCTCTTCGAAAGAACCACGGCAGAGGACATCACGTCGGAAGTTTTTCTGAAAATGGTGGAGAACTTCCAGACATTTGACGGCAACGAGAAGCAATTCCGGAACTGGCTTTACCGGATTGCGACCAATGCCGTCAATGAGCACATCAGAAAGACCACTCGCCGAAGCGCGATACTTACCTGGGTTTGGCGGGGGTCGAGCAACAGTGGCGCCAATGAGGCAGTTGCGGCTGACGAGTCGCAGCATAATCAGGCCGTCATTAAAAAGGCGCTACTGGAGTTAAAGCCGGATGAACAAGCTATCGTCACAATGCGTTTTTTTGAAAACCTTAAAACAGAGGAAATAGCCGAGGTAGTCGGCGCAAGCGCAAGCACTGTCCGCAGCCAGTTGTCGCGGGCAATCGAAAAACTGCGAAAGCATATCTCTTCAGCCCAACTTGGCGGGCAGGAGGTGACAATATGAATCCTAACGAAAGAAAATTTGAAGAACTTATGAGCAAGATGACATTTGATGACAAGCCGGATTACCGTCACCGCGATAAGCTGGAACAGGAACTGCTGGCTACTTTTGCACGACGCCAATGGCAAGAAAAACAATCCCGTCAAAACGGGGTTTGGAGAACGATTATGCAAAACAAAATGAGATTAATAGCGGCAGCAGCCGTAATTGTCATCACAGGCATAGTGGGCGTTCAGTTCCTGACTGGAACGAATGCGTACGCCCAGGTCGTCCAGGAAATTCGAAACGCTCGCACAGTGGTCTATACGCTGATAACTCAGAGCAATCAGGGTAATGGCGAGACGGTAAAAACAGACATGGCTTATAAGGAACCGGGCCATCTTCGGACATCGACCGTTGACGGTTATGTCTGCATTGCAGATTTCACCAGTGGCAAGATGATGTCCATTGTGCCGCAAGGCGGGTATTCCATAGGCGACTTAAACAGCCTCAAGACAACGGGTAACCCCGGACCCTCCGGACCCTCCGCATCTATCGAGGCAATGAAAAATCTGCCCGCCAAGGCAGATGAGCACCTTGACCCAAAAGAGATAGACGGCATTGTATGCAGTGGATACAGGGTTAAACAAGGCGACCTCACCACGACAGTATGGCTGGACGTAAAGACCAGCGACCTTGTGCAGGTGGAGCAGAAATACGCAAGCGCCCCCGGTATGAACACGATAATAAAAAATATCAGGTTCGATGTCGAGCTTGAGGATTCGCTGTTCAGTTTGACGCCGCCGGCAGGATACAAGCCAATGGGCGTCGAGATGAAAAGCGATGCTGCCCTCCAGACAGAAGAGACGTTCGTCGCCTGGCTGGGATGGTGGGCCAATGGAAATACCGATGATACTTTCCCCCCGATGGTGGCCGGGCCAGAGCTCGCCAAGGTCTGTATGGAAATGGCCAAACAGGGCAAACTCAAGGGTTCTACGTGGGACAAGGTTGATCCCAGCCCGATGTTCAATGCAATGCTTTTCGTGGCCAAACTGCCCAGAGAAGAGAGCAAGTGGCGATACGCGGGTAACGGCGTGAAGATAAATACCCCAGATACACCTATATTCTGGTATCGTCCAACAGGCAGCGATAAATACCGCGTCATCTATGCGGACCTGACAGTGCGAGAAATGACTGAGGACCAGTTGCCCAAATAGTAAGAATCACCTTTAAATACAAAAACGCCGCCGGATTCGATGCCCGACGGCGTTTTTTATGCGCCGTAAGTGTGATTTTTAAAACTTGTCAATCGCTCGTCGAAGCTCATCGCAGACAATACCAATTTCGTCCTTGCTAAGATTATTATAGAAAGGTAATGCGATGGTCCTTTCGGCTATTTTCTCGGTAACAGGGAAATCTCCCGGCTTGAAGCCAAAACGCTCGACCATAAACGCCTGAAGATGAACGGGCGTAAAATAGTTGCTGACCTGTATGCCCGCGTCGCGCATCGTCTGCAAAACACTTTCGCGATTCTGGCGAGTAAACCTGTCCGCGAGGCGAACAACAAAAACAAACCAGTTGGTATCACAGCCGGCGGGTTCGGTCGGCACAATCAGGCGGTCATCACCGGCGAGGTTTTCCTGATACCATTTGGCGACCCGTTTGCGTTTGCGTTTTATTTCCTCGATTCTTGAAAGCTGAACAATACCAAGAGCACAATTGATATCACTGAGACGATAGTTGAAACCGAGCCGGACGTGGCTGAGCCAGCTGCCCCCTGTCGCCCTGCCCTGATTACGCAGCGAGACGCACATATCCGCCAATTTGTCGTCGTCAGTGAGAATGATGCCGCCTTCGCCTGTGGTGATTTGCTTATTGGGGTAAAACGCGAAGACACAAATATCGCCGAAAGTGCCTGCTTTTTTGCCGTTTAACGCGGAACCGAGGGCCTCGCAACTGTCCTCGACAAAGGCAAGTTTATGCTTGTCTGCAATCCTGCGAAGCTTATCGAAGCCGGCGGTACTGCCAAAGGCCTCAATGGGAATAATCGCCTTTGTTTTTTTGGTAATCTTTTGTTCAATTTTTTCCGGGTCGATGTTCAAAGTTACGGGGTCAATATCAACAAAAACAGGTTTGGCGCCCACCATCAGGATAACGTTAGAAGTCGAGATAAATGTAAACGGCGTTGTGATTACCTCATCTCCCGGCCCGATACCCAGGGCAAGCATACACAGATACAGGCCGCTTGTGCCGCTGTTGACGGCGACAGCTCGCTTTTTGCCTATATATTTAGCGAAGGCCTGCTCAAATTCGCCCAGTTTCGGGCCAAGCGAAAGGTTCGAGCTTTTGAGCACATCGGTAACTGCCTGAATTTCCTGGTCAGTAATGTCAGGACGAGACAAAAATATACGCATACACGGCTCCTTACAGCATCAAATGCAGGTTATACGAAAAAACAGATTCTACTGTTCAGACCCGAATTTTCCAAATACTTTCCACCCGCCGCGGCTTATGGGACGTAGAAATAGAGGCGAAGGCCAATATCAGTAGTAAGGCTTGTAAGTGGGGTGGTTGTTCTAAACGGCATACATGGTAAAGCCGATAAACCACGTGCAAGTGGCAAAAACCACTCCTGAAGGGAGTATAAAATGGCAAAAGGCAAGAATGTATTAACGACAGGCGATGTAGCGAAGATTTGCAACGTCGCGCCGAGAACTGTGTCTAAATGGTTCGACAGCGGGCAGTTGAAGGGCTACAGGATACCGGGAAGCAAAGACCGGCGGATACCGGTCAACGAGCTGATTCGGTTTATGAAGCAGAATAATATGCCCGTGCCGGCGCTCCCCGTCGGCAAAATGCGGGTTGTTATAGTTGACAGCAATGTAGAATCGGCATCAAGACTGGCGGAGACGCTGAAGGCCAAATCGGACTACGAAGTGAGCATTGCGAAAAACAACTTCGAGACGGGAACCGCGGTCCAAAGATTCGAGCCGCACGTTTTGCTTGTGAACCTGCTGGCAACGGACATCGACGCAGAGGCTATATGCAGGAATATCCGATCGGACGAAGAACTGCAGACCATCAAGGTAATCGCCCTTGTGAACCACCTGGCAGATGGTGAAGCGGCGGCATTGCTGAATAAAGGATTTGACGGGTATGTTTCGATGCCCGCTGACGTTTCGGAGGTCATCCGCAAGATTGAAGAAGCAACCGCTATAATCTATTAGCGGTAGATATCGCAACAACCAAAAAGAAGCCGGTATTAAAGTCGGCTTCTTTCATTTTACGCCAAACTTAACTCGCTCAAATTTTTCTTCTTCAAAAAAACTACTTTCCCGCCTATAATAAACACGGCAGCGCTCGTAGCTCAGTTGGATAGAGCGCCGGTTTCCTAAACCGGAGGTCGTCAGTTCGAATCTGGCCGGGCGCATTAGTTTTTAGAGCAGTGTCATTAGAAGACACCTGTTCTTTTTGTGTCTCTAACTGTGCCACTGGTAAAGACTTAATCTCTCCCGCTATTTGCTTGTGATTAACTTTTTCTTGTGCTCCATCAGAGCCAATCAAAGACATTGATTTGTTCGCCGTCAGCGTAAAGTGGGACAGTGTGTAGTAGAGAGGTAAGTGTTTAAAGGGGATAGTCCCTTCCTAGGAAGGGACTTGCAAAATTGACGCTTTTGGCTCCATTATAGCGGGCTGTAATA
>Ga0265316_10003628_pt1 | contig 15553 bp, 8 predicted proteins | sample 4522metaG_FD_202092 | JGI IMG/M metagenome (GOLD analysis project Ga0265316, IMG submission 202092) | Rhizosphere microbial communities from Carex aquatilis grown in University of Washington, Seatle, WA, United States - 4-5-22 metaG | ecosystem: Host-associated > Plants > Roots > Rhizosphere >...
CGCCGTGTTTGGTGAGCCAGGTCTTCAGGCCGGGCAGATCCTGCCCCCAGTCGAGAGAACTGTCCACGAGGTGACGCCACCCGTTTTCGGATCCACCGGCGAGTTCGTTGAAATAGGCGAGATAATTTGGGGCCACGCGGGCGGATTCGGTCACATGCCAGCCGAGCAGCGCCACGATGGGCGCAATGTACCACCATCGACGGGAAGTCACCCAGGCACCCAACGCACCCGCGGCGATGAAGAGTACGGGATAAATGGGCAGAAGATGGCGGTGTCCGATATTCAGATGACTGGTCAGGGCGGCGAGCCAGTAAATGGCGAACAGCGTGATGAGCGGGGTCACGCGATAGAAGATCCGGCGCCACGCCAGGCCGTCCCCCAGGCAACGTCGCGTGGCCAGGCCGGCGACCAGGGCGCAGACGAGCAGCATCGGCACAGTCGTTTTCAACAGGAAGGCCCACGGGAAGAAGGTGGGCCAGCCGGTCACGCTATAGTCACCGTTGAGAAATGCGGCGCGCGTCGACACCGTCTTGATCACAAGGATGAATCCATCGAGAAACGCTTCCGGCAGGGCATGCAGGCGGGCGAGGGCGTCGATCACGCGGACGGCCAGGCCGCCCGACTGCTCCATGACCGGCCAGGGGCGAATAAAATGATCGGCCGGGGGCAATAGCGGATTAAAGGCGGAATAGCGGAAGCCGTAGAAGGCCCAGATGACCAAGGCGGCGACCACGGCGTGGCCGGCCGCGGACAGCGCCGCGGCACCGAATTTGGTGGCGCGGGTGGAGAAAATTCGCCGACCGAGCGCGAGCGGCTCCGGGGCCAGCGCGCGGACGGCAGCCATGAGCACCATCATCGGCAGGAGGAGCACGGCGGAGTATTTGGTGACAAAGGCCAGCCCGAGGGTGAGCGCGGACAACCACCAGACGCGCGCGCGACCGTCGTGAAGGTGCCGCCACCATGCCCCGGTGGCCGCGAGAAAGAACAACGCCGCGCATACGTCCGAGGTTACCAAGGCACCGTGCGCCAGAAAGGTCGGGCAAAAGGTGAAAAGGACCAGTGAAACCAGGGCGCCGGCGTTGCCGAACAGCCGGCGTGACCAGAGGAAAATCAGGGCGCCGGTCGCGACGCTGAACAGGGCGATCATGGCCCGCCCGGCCATCAGCCAGGAAAAATGGTCCCCGCCAGTTTCGTAGAAAAACTGGTATCCAATCATCCAGGCGCTGCTCGTGCGCCAGTAGTCATTGCCCGTCAGGGGAGGGAATTTCGCTTGGGCGAGCCATGCGGGCAAGGCGGCCCAGCGTTGCGGGAAAATGCCATTTTCCGGGTCCAGACGATAATCGTTGTTCCGCCAGTAACTCACGCCGGCGGTCAGGTGCCCGAGTTCATCGGCGGTGGTGCTTTCCCGCAGTTTGCTGCCGACCGCCAGGACAAAATGAACGAGCAGGAGGGCGATGACCGCCAAAAGCGTCATCCGGGAGCGATGGGCAGAGAAGGGCGCGGCGCCGTCCATGCATTTCACCTTGGACAATACGTCCGTACAAAACAATGTTTTGCCAAGGTTCCCATGGAGAATGCCGAATATGCAAACCTCGCGACGATCGAACGCGAACACTGGTATTATGCCGGCAAGCGCGAGGTGGTGCGTTATTGGTTGCGGCGCTGCGGGCCGCCGCGTCCGGACCAGGTGCTGCTCGACTGCGGTGCGGGCACGGGGCGCTTCGCCGCCGAAATGGCCGCCGAGTGCCGCGTGTACGTGCTCGACGATCACGAGGAATCGTTGCGGCTGCTGCGGCAGCATTTCCGGCCGGAGCAAATCCTCACGCTGGCGGGCGACGCCATTCCGCTGCCCGACGCTTCGCTCGATTACGTGACGGCGCTCGATGTGCTCGAGCACGTGCCCGACGACGCGGCGGTGGTGCGCGGCTTCGCGCGGCTCGTGCGGCCCGGGGGGGTCGCGGTGATCACGGTGCCGGCCAGCATGGCCCTGTGGAGCGATTGGGATATCGCCTTGCACCACTACCGCCGGTACCAACGGCGCCAGCTGGCGGCGCTGTTCGATCCGGCGGCGTGGGAGATCGTATACCTCAATTACACCAACGTGGTGGTCTTTCCCGCGGTCTGGCTCGTGCGCAAAACGCGGGTGCTGCTGGCCCGGCTGGGCGCGCGGCCTGCGGCCGCCCGTACCGAGGACCGCCTGCCGCCCGCGTGGCTCAACGCGCTCCTGCGGCGGCTGTTCGTCGGTCTGACGAAAACGAAACTGCCGTTTCCGTTCGGCGTGAGCCTGCTGCTGGTCGCGCGCCGGCGCGGCGGGGCCGCAGCCGAATGAAATCGAACAGATTTGAACCACTAATGAACGCTAATGGGCGCTAATTTCTGGATCGGCCAGATTTCGGCAGTTCGGGCCGACTGCAGATTGACCACGGATGGCTCGGATGGGCACGGATACACATGCTGCCTTTATCGGTGCCGATCGGTGTAATCCGTGGCAAAAACGCTGAACTCAGACGGGATTCGGTAGGGGCGCAGCCCCTCGACAGGCTCGGGGCCCTGAGCTCGTCGAACGGGCTTGCCTGCGCCCGATCGGTAACCCTGCGTGACGGGCGCACACCAGGTGCGCCCCTACCACGGGAAATTGGCCAAACTCCAGAGCAGCGTTCCGCGCTGCTGAAACCGGATTTCTCCTGCAGTTTTCCGCCGCCTTGCGGCGGTTTAAGGAGTTCGTCGGTAACGGCGGATTGCCTCGCGACGAAATCCCGAGTTCTTTCACGACATTTATCCTAAGCCCGACAAACTCCTAGTCGAGCACGCAGGCCTCGGCTACGATGACGCCGGTGGCGTCGCGCAACCGGAGAAGCCCATGTCCGCGGGCGATGGTGATGGTGGTCGCGGGAAAACGCAATGTGAGCCGGGACAACCCGGCGCAGGCGAAGGGAAACGGGCTGGGCGTGGCGGCGGCGAGGGCGCGCCCGGCCAGATCGATGGGCTCCGCCGTGGCGGTGGCGTTCTGGGCATCGAGCACCACCAACGGCAAATAGGGGGCGTTGACGTCGCACCATTCGATGCGGGCGACGGAGCGCGGGAGCGCGGCCAGGGTGAGCGCGAGTCCGTCGCGGCCCTCGGCGGCCGGGAGGTGGCGGGCGGTGGAGAGCGCAGCGATCGTCCGGTCGCGGTGCACCCAGAATTCGTAGCCATCGAGCGCGAAGGCGGACTCGAAATTCGCGTTCAGCCAGTCGTACAGCGGTCCGCGCGTCGGGAAGTGGTATTTTCCCAGGTAGTCGAGCACGTCGCGCTGGACGAGCAGGACGGCGTTTGGCGTGGCGGCGAGGCGGTCGATGATCTCCTGCTGCTGGGCCGGCGAGAGAAGCGAAAACCAGTGCGTCGCATTGGCGAGGGTCGGCGTAGGGAGATCGGTCCAGAGATTTGTGCTGTAGATCCCGGGGAAGCTGAAGAGCAGGGTGGCATGCGCCCGCAGGTTCTGGTGCAGAATGCGTAGCGCGTAGGTGGTGTCGTCGGGCAGGCGGATGTTTTCCGCGCCGGGCAGCTCCAACCGCTGACTTCCGGGGTAGCGATCCCACCCGATTTTTCCGAGTGTCGCCGCCATCATGGCGGTGACAAAGACGATCACCCCGAAACCGACCCCGAGCCCAATGCGGCTCCGCCGGCCCAGCCAGCGGCACACTTCCGGCCCGGCGTCATGCAACCCGAGAGCGACCAGCGGCACCCACAGGTACGTGCCCCAGTTGATCTGGCTGCCGGCGATTGGGTAGGCGTGCAGAAATTGGAAAACAAGCAGGAGCGCCACCCAGGCGCGCGCCGTGGCACCGCGGTCGTCGGCGCGGAGCGGCACGACAAAGAGCCAGGCCAGTGTCACGCCGTAGCTCATGCCCCAGGCGGCGAGACTCGTCGGGATGATTTTCAGCGGCGAACACAGGAATATCGCCCCGGCCAGTAGCCGCGCGCCAGCGATGAAGGTCGTCCACCGCGCATCGACCTTTCCGCCGCGGTGCGCGAACCAGGCGGCCAGCGCAAGCGAACCGAGTGCGAGCAGGCCCGAGCCTATGCGCCAATTCATCGCGAAAAAGTACACTCCCGGGTGCTTCAAAGGCGCGAGGATCACGCCCTCGATCAAGCCGGACAGGCTCGTGCCGCGCACCAGCGTCAACGCCACGATCAGCAGGCTTGCACCCACCGCGGTGCCGGCAAACCAGGCCCACGGGCGCCAGCCGGCCACCGGCCGGGCGACGGTCCACGCCGCGAGCAACGCGGAGAGCATGGCCCCGGTAAAGATCAGCGCGAACAGCCGGACCCACGGCGCATCGAACAAAAAGTGCATGAGCCCGAAGGGCAGCGCCGCGCCGCCCAGCGCCACCAGCCAGCTGAGCGCGCGGGCGGGGCGGGGCGCGGCGGTGTTGACCGCAAGCCAGGTGAAGGCCGAGCCGAGGAAGAACACACCGACATTGATCTTCGTCAGCGCGAGTAAGGTGCCGATCAGCGCCGTGAGTGCGGCGAAACCGCCGATGCGCCCGGCGACCCAGGCCTCAGCGCCGAGCCACGCACCCAGCGCGACGAGCAGCGCCAGCAGACCGCCCGGGTGGACGGGCTCGTTGATCATGACCCAAAGGTAGGTGAAGACGCCGACGAGCGTGAAGCTGGCCCACCACGGCGAGCGCGTGCGCCGGGCCACCAGGGCGGCGCACACACCGGCGGTGCCGAGCCAGTTGACCAGCGTGATCCAGCGACCGGTGGTGTTGGTCCACGCGAAGCCGAGCAGCCGGTGAAGGGCGTCGTACGCGAGGTAGAAGAACGGCCCGTACTGCGAGTACACCCGGTCATAGAGCGCGCCGTACCGGGAGAAGTTGTGCAACGAGAGCAGTACGTAGCCCTCGTCATCGTAAATCATGAAGGTGGTGAACAGCAGCCAATATCCGGCGACAGCGAGGGCCGCCGCCAGGGCCGCGAGGTACCACCAGCCCAGGGAGCGCCTAATCAAGCCCGATCCTCCGCCGCACGATGAAATTCGGGCGTTGTTTTACCTCGTCGTAGATGCGCCCGAGGTATTCGCCGAGAATGCCGATGCCGATGAGCTGTACGCCACCCAAGAACAGCACGAGCGCGATGAGCGTGGTAAAACCCGTGAAGGCCCGCTCGTTCCCGGTCAGCCGCCACAGGATGAAGAACAGGCCGGCGGCGAAGCCCATGAATGCAATGAACACGCCGCAATAGGTCAGCAGTCGCAGCGGCAGGTAGGAAAAGCTGAAGATGCCATCGAGCGCGTAGCGCACCAGGCGGCGAAAGGTCTGCTGCGGTTGTCCGGCGGCCCGCTCCTGCCGGTCGTAGTGCACGTCCACCCGGGCGAAGCCAACCCAGGCGCGCAACCCGGGGAAGAAACGGTGTCGCTCGGGCAGTTGGTTGAACGCGTCGACGGCCGCCCGCCCCAACAGGCCGAAGGTGCCGGAGTGGGGCTCGATGGGATAATCGATGAGCGCGCCGAAGATCTTGTGAAAAAGATCGAAGCCGACCCGGCGCAGTCCGGTCTCGCTCCGCGTGCGCCGTACGGCCCTCACCACCTCGGCGCCGCCGCGCCAGGCCGCCACCAGTTCGGGCAGCACCTCGGGCGGATCCTGCAGGTCGGCATCCATCGTCACGACCGCATCGGCAGTGGTGGCGGCGGCCACACCGGCGGCGAGCGCGCTCTGGAAACCGAAATTGCGCGAGAGATCGACGAGCTTGAAACGCGGATCGCGGGCGTGCTGGTCCGCGATCAAGGCGGCGGAGCGGTCGCGACTGCCATCGTTGATGAGAATGGCCGCCCAGGCGCAGCCGGGTTCGCGATCGAACACCGCGGCCAACCGCTGGAACAGCTCGGGCAGCACGGCCTCTTCGTTGAAGACAGGGATGACGACGGCGATCGTAGGCGGCTTCACGGTGAAGGGGATGCTGGGTGTAATATGCCGGAAAATCAATCACGCGGCGCGGCCGGAGGCGCGGCGGCGGCCGGCCCGGGCGCCCAGGAGTGGAGCGTCCAGAAACCGAAGTCGGAGCGTTGGGCGTTGGCGGGACGCAGACTCAACGCGATGCCCCAATCGTTGCCGCCGCGGGGCAGGGCGATCACGCACAGGTGGGGAGGAAGATTGGCGCGCGCGTGGCCCTGGGTGAGGGCGTGCCCGGCCAGAAAGCGCACATAGAGCCCGTCTTCCCCGTGGTAGAAACCGTTCTCGCCATAGATCGTGACCAGCGGATTCCACGGGAACCAAATTTCCCCGCGAAACGTGCGGGCGAGATAATCCGCCTGCCGGTAGTGTTCCACCAGCGGGCGCAAGAGCGGCGAGGGGAGGCGGGCCAGCCGCGCTCCGCAGATGAGGGTGGCCAGCATGGCTGCACCGGCATAGAACCAGGACGCCCGGCGAGTGACCCGCGCCGCCGCCAGACCGACCAGCAACGCCGCCGGCAGCCAGAGGGTGAAACTTTGCAATGAGTTGATCGTGCCGCCGATTTTCATCAGCGACAGCACGCTTGGCGGGAGCGCAAAGAGCCAGGCGAGGGAGGGGAGTAACAATGGCGATTCCCGCGCCCACACCGCGCGGCGGCAGAGCAGCAGAATCAGCGCCGGCGCGGCCAGGTGGATCGAAAGCTCGGGCGCCAGGTCGAGCAGGCGGCGAACCGGTTCATCCGTCCACGGGAGGGCGGACGGCAGCACGAACAGATTGAGACGGATCTGGTCCCATCCGAAGGCGCCGACGGTCGCGGCTGCGCCCGCCAGGCCGAGGATGGCGCAGCGTCCCAGATGGCGCAGCGCGCCGCCCCGGCCGGCGACGACGCCGAGCCAGACGATCTGGGCGGCGACCACACCCAGCGAGGTCTGTTTGCAGGCGAGCCCGGCCACCGCCAAGGCCGCGGCGCCCCAGCGCCCGGCGCTGGTTTGGCTCCGCACCAGCAGCAGATTTCCCACGAGCCCCAGCGCCACGGCGGAATTGTCGGCCTGAAGAAATTGAAACGTTGCGCCTGGCCAGAGCGCGATGGCGAGGATCGCGGCCAGCAGGCGGTCGGCAGGCCGGAGCGTCCGGCCGGCGGGTGCGGGCCAGGCCGCGCAGACGGCGGCGATGGCGCCCACCGTGAGCAGCAGGTTGAGCGCGCCGGCGGTCAACAGCGCCTGGGCGGCGCTCGACGCCCACGTGGCCGGCCAGAGCAGCAGCGGGGGCAGCGGCCCGTAAATCCAGGTGCCCACCGCGTCGCTGGTTTCTCCCGGATAAAGCGGCACGCCGCGCGCGAGGGCGAAGGTGGGGGCGAGGCGCACGTCGTTCCAGACTTTGGCCGGGAAGAGACACCAGCACGCCCAGAGCCAGGCGGCCGCGGAGAGCGCGGCCAGCAGGCACAGCCAACGGGCGGGAGTGAGGCGGACCGGGAGGGTCATGGAGAAATTTTGTCCAAGTCGTAAACGTGCATGCCCTGAAACACAAAGGCCGGTTGGTGGTTGCCGCATAACTCGCGAAAGAACGCGTGCTGGAATTCCAGGGTTTTGGCGGGCAGAGCGATGTCGGGCAGAATGAAAAACCGCACCCCTGCCTGTCGGCACCGGGCCAGAGCTTCGGCGAACGGCAGACGGTCGTCGAAGAGAAACGCCACTTGCGGACTCATCAGGGGAATGACGCAGGCGCCCCGCTCGGCGAGCAGCACGAAATTGACCGGATGATCGACGACAATCCCGCTTTTGCCGGCCCGCGCGGCGAGGGCGTCCCACCAGGGCAGGGCATTGCGCGCGGCCACCTCCCGGCCAAAATCGCGCCACTGGCTGGAGAAAAGCACGCGGGGTGAAGGGAGCGGATTGTTGGGCAGATGGAAGGCGCGGAAGGCGGCATCGCCGGCGAACAGCAGGAGGCCGCCCGCGACGATCCGTCCCGGCCAGCCGGTCAGTCGCACCAGCGTCGCGCCCGCCAGCGCGGCGGCGAGCGCCAGCGCCGGTGTCAGCACCCGCGTCGAGTAATACCACCCGCCGCTGGTTTGACCCATCGTCCAAAACCAGATGGCCCCCACCCCGACGGCACCGACGGCCAGCGGGACCGCGGAGCGGCGGCCTTGCCGGGTGCCCCATACGGCCAATCCACCCAACAGACCCGCGCATGCCACCAGCAAGGCCAGAATGTAAGGGATCGACTCCAAGTTCGCGCGGATGCCGCTCTGGTACGGCACGAGCCGCATATACTCGACATAGGCGGCATTGGTCGGGAACAACCCGGCGAGATCATGGCTGTAGAGCGGATTGCCGGTGAGAATCCAGTTGCGCAGATACCACGGGACGGCGACGAGGGCCGCACTGGCGGAAAAAACCATCCACCCCGCGCGCAGCCTTCCTGACCAGGCGAGTGCGATCAATCCGAACACTGGCCAGGCCAGTCCGTATTCGCGACAGAGCGCGCCGCCGCCGGCGGCCAGTCCGGCCCAAAAAAGGTCGGCCCGGGCGCCGCTGCGCCCATGCTCATCGAGAAACACGAACATCGCGACCAGGGTCAGCGCGGTGAGTCCGGTCTCCTGGCCCATCGCCACGCCCCACAACATCAATGCGCTGGTGGCCAGCGCCGCCCGGGCCGGCCACGCGGCCTCCTTGCCCCAGCGAAAGCTCGCGAGGCGGCCGACGCCATAGAACAAAAGCACCGCCTCGCCCACGACGCGCGGCGCAGTGGCCACGGCTGCGGCCTGGCCCGCGCTGAGGTAAGTCCAGAAATTCAGGACCGGCACCAGTGGCGGAATCCCGTCGCACCAGCCGTAGTGCAGGAAATCGCCCGCCGTCATCGGCGGGTAGAAGGACAGGGTGCCCAGGCGCAGCATCTGGCGGGCGAGAAAATCCCAACGAAAGAGATTGTCCCAGCCCGAGAGCGGTTCGACGACGGCGCGGACGGTAATGGAAGTCAGGCCGATGCCGGCCGCCAGGAGCCAGAGCCAATCGGTGCCCTGGGGGAGCCACCGGGTGCGGCGCATCTTGATTTTTTCGCATGGCCGGACGAGAGGCGTCACCGTGATCGATGATTTTCGGGCGAGCAGAAACAGCAGCCCGTTGAGCGCGGCTAGTCCGGCGGCCACGGAGGTTGGCCCCAGCGGCACCCGCCACGCATCCAACGCGAGCACGAGATGAAACAGCAGCACGGCCGAGCCCAGAAATGCACTCAGCCACGGAGCGGAGGAGCGCACGATTCGCCCCAGCAGGCAGCCGGGCAGCAGCAGTCCGCTGGCGAGCAGCGGCCAGAAAACCAGCAGGTTGATCCAGTTTGCTGTCGACATCACGAGACTGGAGGTGAGCGGAGAGCGTTGCGCCACGCGGCGTGGCGCGCGCACTGCCCGAGCCGCGCCACGCACGACCGAGGCCGGCCGGACGAGCGACGGGAGAAGATCAGCGTGGTGCGAGGAAGACTAAGGCGCATGGGCAGACCCGGGTGGAGCACCGATCGGAACCGCTCCACCCAAATCGGGCGAATAAAGATCGTAAACGAAAAATGTCGGGGTGGTCGCCGCGGGCCGGGTGGATTGCAGCTGGGGGAAGAACGAATGGAGCGCGAGCTGGCGATCGGTGATGTCGTTATGGCGCGCCACCACGATGAAGCGCATCTGCTGGGCTCGCAGGCGCGCGAGACGGGCGGAAAAATCCGCGCCCGGCTCGAACAAAAACCTCACTGCCGGGCTGAACAGTGGCACCGGTTTGGCGCCGCGGGCCGTCAGGATGGCATGAAAGACCGGATCGGAGACGACGATTTGCCGGCCATCGGCGGCGTCAGCGAGGGCGGCCCAGTTGGGGCCGCCTCTCCACCGCGCGGTCATCGTGCCGAAGTCCCGCCAAGCCGGGGTGCACAGGCGCGTCCAGGCGACATCGGGCTCCGTGGGCAGGAAGAAAGATCGCGCGGCCGCGTCGAGGGCCAGCACGGTGAGCAGCCCGCAGAGAATCCCGCCGCGCCACGCCACCGCCCAGCGGCTGAGCAGCGCTCCGCCGAGCACGGCGCCGAGCGCGAGCGCCGGCGTGAGCACGCGCAGCGAATACACATAGCCGCCCGAGGTCTGGCTGACCGACCACAGCCACAGCCCCACGACGCACGCGATGGCCGCGAGCCACGGCCCGCTCTGGCGCCACCGCGCCACCGCGCCGGCGCAGCCGAGCGCGAGCGGAACGCCCGCCAGGGAACCGAGCAGAATCGCGAGCCCGGGCAGCGGCGAGGCCTCCGCGCCCAGACCGTGCAACTGGCCCACGACGCGGTAGTATTCCGCACTCACAGGATTGGCCGGGAAGAGCCCTCCGAGGGCGTAACTGTAAAGCGGGTTGCCTGTCTTGAGCCAGTTGCGCGCAAACCACGGCAGTGCGACGACGGCGACCGCGAGCGCAAACTCCAGCCAGCCGCGGCGCGGCACCCGCTGCCAGGCCAGCGCCAAACCGCCCAAGGCGGCAAACGCCAGGCCGTATTCGCGCGCCAACGCCCCCGTCCCGGCCGCCACGCCGGCCCAGACGAGCCAGTGGGCCGACGGATCGTCGCGATGCCGTTCGATGAAGAGAAACATCGCGATGAGTGAAAGCGCCGTCAGCCCGGTTTCCTGTCCCATGGCGACGCCCCAGAGCAGTACGCCACTCGTTGCGAGAATGGCGGTGGCCGCGCAACCCGCCGCGGCATTGACCCGTCGGGCGGCGAGTTGGTAAACCGCCCAGAACAGCAGCAGGGCCTGGCCGATCACGATCGGAGTGGTGGCCCAGTCGGCCATCTGTCCCAGGCTGAGGTAAGCCCAGAAGTACAGGCTCGAGACCAGCGGAGCGATGCCGTCGCACCAGCCATAATGCAGAAAATCATCGGCGTTGACGGGCGGATAAAAATGCAGGCTGCCCAGGCGCAGCATCTGCCGGGCAAGAAAATCCCAGCGAAACGGCGTATCGAAACCCGACAACGGTTCGAGGATGGCCCGCCACGCGATCGCGCCGAAGCCGAGCGCCGCCGGCACTAGGAACCAGTGATACCGCTGCCAGCGGAAATGGTCGATCATGAGCCGGGGGGCAACCGGACTGGTCGAGGAGCGAAATCTCGCGAGGATGCCGAGCAACGCACAGAGCCCGGCCAGGCTGATGGCGAGGTGAGCGCCCGTGAGTGCCACGTCGAAGGCGTCGAGGACGAGGATGAGATTCAGCAGCAACGCCGCCGAGCCGAGCAGTGCACCCACCGCGCCGGCCGGCGTCCGCAACGCCCGGCCCAACAGCCAGCCCGGGACGAGCAAACCGCCCGCCAGCAACGGAAGAAACAGGAAATGGCCCAAGGTCGCGGCGGTCATGTTCGTCCGGGGGAGCCGCCGGGGCCGTGGGCGAGCAGCGGCCAGAAAACCAGCAGGTTGATCCAGCAGGCGGTGGGCATCACGTTACCGGGGTTGGCCGGAGGGCGTGGCGCAGCGCCAGCGCCAGCAGCGCGGCGAGCAACGCGACCAACGGCAGGACCGGCACCCCCAGGTCGCCGACGAACGTCAGGCCCAGCGCGCACTTCGAGAGGAAGTTGTTCCAGGTCGCATAGCCGTGCTCGGAGAGCAGAAACTGATCGCGATGGCGGGCAAACATGTCGGCGGGAAACGCGAGATGTTGTACCCAAAAGTGGAGGGCGATGCCGAGGCTGAAATCGAGCGCGAGTGCCATGGCGAGCAGGGCGCGCCCGGCGCGGTGGAACGCGGGCAGTTGGGCCGCCAGCCACGCCAGCCCGAGGAGGACGAGCGGTTGCAGGCCGACATGTGCGACGCCCCATCGGTCGGGCAAAGAGACGACCCCGATGCTCAGCAGGACGGAAGCGCCGATCGTCCAGACCCAGAACGTCGTGAGCTCGCGCCGCCGCCGCCAGCCCAGCACTATGAGCGCCACCAGCCCGCCGCTGCCGAAAGCCAGGGGCAGGTTGGTCTGGTAGATATTGAAAAAAAAGTCGCGCCACCAACTGAGCGTACTCGCCTGTTGCACAAAGGCGTACTCGGCCGGGCGCAGCGGGTGTGGCACGATGGTGTTGAAAAGATTGCCGGCGCGCTGGGCGAGCTGCTGCGCGAGCGTGAGTCCGGCATTGCCGGTCACGGTGGTGTTCGAGAGAAAGGTCGGGCCGGGGCCATATCGCAGGAGCGACCAGCCGAACCAGGTGGCCAGCACCGCGCTACCGAGAGCACCGAGACGCAGCGCTTCCCGCCAAAAACCGGCCTGGCGCCACTCGGCCCGGCGTTGGGCGAACCACGCGGCGCCCAGCACCAGGACGTAGGGCGCGGCCGAGTAGTGCGTGAGTACGCCGGCGGCGAGGCAGAGCGCGGCGCAACGCAGACTGGGGTCGCCCGCGGCCCGCCCGGCGCGCAGGAAGAAGTAGAGGCCGGCCAGCGTGAAAGCGGCCGCCGGCAGCTTCGTCCAGGCGAAGGTGGCGTTCTGGACAAAGAGCGGGCTGAGCATCAACAGCACCAGCAGGACCGCGGCCGGATCGGTGCCGCGGGCGAAGCGGCGCGCCAGCAGCGCAGCGGGGAAAAAGGCCAGCGTGGCCAGCAGCGTGCTGAAGATCTGGTATTGCGCGAAACTCGTTTTCGTGAGTCCGAGCAGCGCCGCTTCCACGAGGTTGGCCAACGGCGGGCGCGCCGGCAGCGGAGCGTGCAGGAGCATCGTGTCGAGCGGCTGCCGCTCGAGAAAAAATCGCGCCCGCTGATAGTGTTCGATCCAGTCGCCCACCCATTCGCCACCGGAGTAACTGCGCACCAACGCCAGCAGCCCCAGGCACCAGCCGGCAAGGATGAGCCAGAGGCCAAGCAGTCGTCCTGCGGCGGCATCGCACACGAGGGTCCGGACCGCCGTCCAACGCCATGCGAGCGCCCCGGCCGCCGCGACCGGCAGCGCCCAGAACGCCGCGACGGGCAGGCCGCTGCAGTAAATCGCCCCGGCGGCCAGATAGACCGCGACGCAGCCGGCCAATGGGGCCAGCATGACTCGTTCGTCGCACTTGAAGGGCAGGGTGGCCGTGCCGGCCAAACCCAATCCTCCAATTATGGCGGAGAAGACGAGCAAACCTGTGAAAATTTCGATCAAAGTTTCGTTTTGTCCTCACTCCGGCGGCGCTTTCCCGGAGGGAGCGTCCGTCGCAGCTTCGAGCCACAGGTGCTGGATCATCGCTGTCGGTTGCGGCGTTGGACGACCTTTCGTCATAGGCGTCTGAGTACGATGAAATCAGCGTCTGATTCCAGCCATGCGCGGCCCGGCAGCCAGCCGATCGCATCGATCTGGGATTGTGCGCTGCGTCGGTAAACCGGGCGATATTGCCGCCAGACTGGCGATTCGACGAGATGCTCCTGCGCGATTTCTTGCGGTCGCAAGACCAGCCAGGTGGGCCTAAACGCGGCGATCACGGAGGCGTAACTATGGTCGCCGTTCGCCAGGACGCGAGTGACTTCTGGTGCGGATAGACCGGGGAAATCCAGCATTTTTAACCCCGAGAAATAACCAATGTATCCCAGCGACTCGAGGAAAACGGTATCATGGGCGGACGCTTGCGCCTTGAGCCAAAGGCCGACTTCGCGCCGCACGCCGTCCTCAATCAGGCGCTGTTGCGTGCGGTTCTGCCATGCGCCAACAAACAAAAGGCACAGGGAAGCGCCGATCATGAGCCCGGCGGCAATTCTACAGGCTGAAATTGCAGAACGACTGGAGGCAAGCGGAGGGGCCAGAGCGCCGGCCCAGGCAATCGAAGCGAGCAGTGCCCAGGGCGGCAGGTACCAGGGATACGGATAAATCTGGTGCAGATAAATCCCGCCGCAAAGCGTGCTAAAAGAGGCGACTTTTGCCCATCGCGGCAGCCACGGCAGAAGCCAGAGAAAGGCCGCGCCGCGCGCCAACAGCCGGCAAACAGCGAGCATATCGCGCGGCCATCCACCCACAAAAAAATAGGTGGGAGCAAACAGCCCGTCGATACCGGTGGAATCCACGAGTAAACGTAGCGGGCTCATCGCGAGCTGTAGAAACGACATTCCGGTGGGCGCCAGAACGGTCTTCGCGAACACGGTTTGAGGAATGGGCGACCCGTAATACCACCAGGCCCAGCTGAACCACGGCGCGTAGAGTGCGGCGCCAAACAATATCCCCTGCCAGATCGCCCGCCAGCGATCGTGGCGCTGTCCGGCCGGTGCAAAGAGCAAAGTGCCCGCACTCATCGCCCCCGCCAGAATGAAAGCATCCGGCCTAGTCCACATGAGTCCGGCATAACCCACGGCCAGCAACGCCGGTCGGGAGCCGGGCGGACGCAGCAGTTCCCGCCAGACGAAGAGAACGCAAAACACGAGCAGCCCCGTTTCCATTCCATTGGTGGCAAAATCGAGCAATTTCACATTAACGAGTCCGACCATCAGGGCGATGGCCTGCGCCATCGCCGAGAGCGCGTGCTCCTGACAGAAAAGCCAGAGAGACCACGCCGCCCCACCCAGTGCCAGTGCGCTGACGGCGCGGAGGAACCAGAGCGCACCGATTTCGTTGTGAGCGATCAGCTGGCCCCAGGCCGGGATCAGGACCCCCAACGGCGAGGTAAACGAATGCACTCGTTCGCCGGGCGTGAAGACGAGCCCGAATCCTTCCGCCAGGTTTCGACTAGCCCGAAAGGTTATGAAAAAATCCTCCCAAATGTGGCCCGTCCAAGCGGCGTAGATGAGCGCTATCGCGGCCAGTGCCCCGGCCCAGAGCAAACCGACCCACCGGTGGGATTTCCCGGCGGTCAGTGCGTTCGTCGGAGTCATTCGCGTCCGTGCCGTTATCGGAAGAGGTTGCATGTCATGATTGCTGAGAAAACGTCGGAGCCGGTCGATCCGGATGCGAAAGGCGGGGCGCTGTCAGATTCTGGGACTGTTACCGTTTCATCAAGGCACCGCACGAACTAGACTTGGGTATGAGCAGTCACTAAACAACTGAGATGCACCCTGAATTGGAGCGAATCCAAAATTCATCTTGAATTTACAACGGGCTCGGGCCGGTTGCTACCACGGCTAGCGAGGCGATCATTTCGCGCATAGACTCGCGTGCCGCCGATATCGGCGACCAGCGAGTAGTGGGATTGCACCCAAGCGCGGAGTGGCGGAAACGCTTCGTGAGCCCAGGCACGATCTTGAAACTGGAAGTTTCCCGGGCCGACCGCATCGACAAACACCGGGGGATTCGCGGCGCGGAAATCCTCATAATAACATTGCAGAAAATACCTTTGCCAGGGGCCGGCCAAAATCTGCGCCTCGCTGTGCGCCTGCCGCGTAGCCTGGTAAAGACCGGTTTGCACATAAAGCGCGCAACGTCGCCCCCATATCGCCAGGGGCTCTCCCCGAGCAGCCAGGGGGCGGATCACCTCGGTTAACTCGACCGTGAATGGGGAGACGCCAGCAGAATAGAAATGCAGTGCGCGATCATCGTCAAAAGGCTGTCGCACGATTTGCGGCAACAAGGTGCAGACGAAAAACAATCCAACCCAGAATGCTTTCTGGTGGAATCGACTCGCGCGGGATGCGTATTGCCAGACCATGCTGAGCGCGATGCCGGCGATCAGGCTGAGCGGCAGCG
>Ga0265316_10003633_pt1 | contig 15543 bp, 10 predicted proteins | sample 4522metaG_FD_202092 | JGI IMG/M metagenome (GOLD analysis project Ga0265316, IMG submission 202092) | Rhizosphere microbial communities from Carex aquatilis grown in University of Washington, Seatle, WA, United States - 4-5-22 metaG | ecosystem: Host-associated > Plants > Roots > Rhizosphere >...
CGAAGAACGGCCTTCTGTCGTTCGTGCAACAGATGGGATGACGGTGCTCTCCGAGCTGCTTGCCACCCAAGCCGCGGAGATCGCCGGTCCGAAGGGCAAGCACATCGAGGGTCGCACTCATCATCATTGGGGTACGGCGACGACGCCGATCGGTTTTGGTGGTCGTCAGGTCTCGTTGTCGTACCCGCGCGTTCGAGCGCGCGTCAAAGGTGCGGGCCGAGAAGTAACGTTGCCGGGCATCGAGATGCTGCGAGAGGGCGACCCGATGACCGCGCGAGTGGCGGAACAGATCGCGCTCGGCGTCTCAACGGGCGGCTACGAGCGCAGCTTGGAACTGGTGGATGAATCGATCGAAACACGGGGCACAAGTAAGAGCAATGCGTCGCGCGCACTCATTGATGCGACAACCGAAAAGATAATTGCATTCGTTTCACGCAAACTCGACGATATCGGTCTCGTCGCGATTTTCATCGACGGCATTGAGTTCGCGGGACACTCGGTGCTCGTCGCGCTTGGCGCCACGACCGACGGCACCAAGACGCCGCTCGGCATCTGGGCAGGGTCAACCGAGAACGCCACGGTGGCGACGGCACTGGTGCAGAATCTAATTGATCGAGGTCTCCGCGTCGAAGAGTCCATGCTTTTCGTTATCGACGGTGGAAAGTGGATTCGCAAAGCGCTTCGCGACGTATTTGCCAATCGAGCAATCGTGCAACGCGGCCAAGTGCATAAAGCACGGAACGTCCGCGACCATCTCCCCGAGTCACGACGCGCGTACGTCGCCAAGCAGATGCGTGATGCATACGATTCGGCGACGGCAGCAACCGCCAAGAAGAAACTGATGCAGCTCGCTTCTTGGCTCGAGTCCAACGGCGAGGACAGTGCCGCCGCGAGCCTGCGTGAGGGACTCGACGAGACGCTCACCGTGATGCGATTGAATCTTCCGAGCTCGCTCCGCCGTACGTTCGCGACGACCAACGCGATCGAGAACATTAGCGGCTCGCTGCGACGCATCACGCGCAACGTCAAGCGCTGGAAGGACGAGTCGATGATTCGTCGATGGGTCGCTCTCGGCATCGCCGAGGCGCAGAAAGGATTCCGTCGCGTCAAGGGGTACAGGAACATGCCATCCGTCATTGCCGCTCTGCACAAGACCGACGCAGGGATAGCCACCGAGAAGAAGGTCGCGTAAGGAGTTCATCACGCCGCCCCGACTACACGAAGTTCAACACGGACGGGGCATCCCCAGTGCCGGTGTGGCTGTGCTTTGCGTTGCCGTGTTACTAGCAGTCGCCGTAGCCCCGTTTGCGAACCGAACAGCGTTTCCCACGCCTTTCGGCTTCGGGTGGGCCATCGGCGCCGGGTTGCTGGAGGGCGCCTACGTTGTTACGTTGGGCTTGGCGCTTGCCGGCGGACCGGGGCCGTGTTCGATGCAGCCTGGTGGGAGCGGACATAACCTTGACAGACGAAGAGTCGCAATGATCCCGCATTGGGAGATGATCCTACGCATCACGCTCGCCGCTTTCCTGGGAGGGGTGATCGGCTTCGAGCGTGACATCCACCGGAGACAGGCCGGGCTACGCACCCACCTCATCGTCGCCATGGCTTCGGCCACATTCATGGTCGTTTCGGCGCACTTTATGTACTTCCAGCGTTACGTCGCCGGGGACCTCGTGTCGGTGGACAGCTCCCGCATCGCTGCCTCGGTCGTTGCGGGTGTCGGATTCCTCGGCGGTGGCTCCATTCTGCGCACGGGCGCGACGGTTCAGGGATTGACCACAGCCGCGGGGCTGTGGCTGGTGGCTGCGATTGGTCTCTGCGCGGGCTCCGGTATGTATCCAGAGAGCGTCGCCGTCACCGTGCTCGGGCTGGTGGCCCTCACCGTGCTGAGAGTCTTCGAGGACAAGAAGGTCATTCGACGTAGGATCACGCTCCTTTTCGACAGTGCGTCGGGCTCGTCCTCGACGCTTCTCGCCGTGATCGAGTCCGAGATCGGGCGCCTGCACGCGAAGGCACTCGACCTCGACTACCACCTGAACGCCGCTCACAAGCAGGCCACAATTTCCTTCGATCTCCTCTTTCCCGACTCCATCGACCTCGGCAAGCTGGTCGCGAGCTTCGAGGGCTTCGAGGGTGTGAGGGAGATTCAGGTTCGAGTTCCGTAGGCGCCCGCCGCTTGGCCCAGATCCGTTGAGGGTGACGATAGGCAGGCTCGAGATCACCGGCTGGGCGCGGCGAAGGCTATCTCGAGGCGTTCCGCGCCAAGACTACTCTGCCTCGCTGTCTACCGCGAAAGAAGAATGGCTCCGCCGGTCACGAGAATGGCGCCGCACATGGAGCGCGTCGTCGGGCGTTCCCCGCTCAGAATAGCGATTCCCTGGGCGAATATCACGGACGTATTGCGAAGAGTCAGGACGATACCGACCCCGGCTGACTCAAGGGCGCCGAGGAGGGCCAAGAATGATGATGTGCATGCGACGCCTCCAAAGACGATCCAGATGGGGCTTCGGCGCAGGGCCCGGAGTCCGCGGACCCAGCCACCTCGCCCAACGCACGCGAGATTGATCGGGAGAGCGCATGCGAGAGCAACAGCGAAAAGTGCGCAGGGCTCCGCGCGTGCCTCCAGTGCAAGCTTGTAGCAGAGGTGATATCCGCCAATGCAGACGGCGCATGCGGCAGCCCAGAACAGGCTAGCCGATGATGCGCGCTCCTTGGGTCGCCATGCGGTTAGAGCAAGGCCCAAGCCGATGAAGATGGCCCCAATCTTCGCTGATAACGCAAACGATTCGCGAAGCAAAAGGATTGTCACGGGCCAAGTGACGAGCATCGCTCCACCGCGAGCGACGGTGTACACGGGGCCTAGCGGTCCGCCGGCAAGCGCCAAGCCCAATGCAACAAAATAGGCGCCCTCCAGCAACCCGGCGCCGATGGCCCACCTCAAGCCGAAAGGCGTCGGAAACGCTGTTCGGTTCGCAAACGGGACTACGGCGACTGCTAGTAACACGGCAACGCAAAGCACAGCCACACCGGCACTTCTCGAATCCTCGTCCCGCTTGATGACGCCGTTCCACGCTGCATGCAAGAACGCAGACACGAGAACGAGAAGTGCGGCACTCTGGGACATTTGGTATGAGTCGGGCTCGCGAGGGATCGGTTGGCCCGCAAACGTAACCCGGGTTGCACGCAGTTGTAGAGGATCCGTCCAACTCTCAACGACTGGGTGAACGCGCTCTTGGCCGCGGTAGTGGCGTTCGAAGCCCAGTGCGCCAGCGCGGGATGAGCTTGGCCGACCGAGGTATCCGCCGGCCGCAGAGAAGCTGAGAATATCTTTCTGCTGCGAGCGGGGTCGTCTACTGAGTTCGCTGGGGCTGTTCAACGAGTCATGGAACTCACAAGGCTTCTTCGATGAACTACCGTTTTCTCATTGCGCGGTCGGCTGGACGCCGTCTTGACCGGGCGAAGTATCAGACCAGGTAGTAGGCGGCCTGAGACGCACCAGGGTCGGCCACACGCCCACCGTTGCAATGTTCACAACGGTTGTCCTTGCCCAAATGTTGGTAAGCAGCGCGCACGGCTTTCAGCGTGGCCGAATCCGCGTCGTCCGTCTCGACGAATACACGGTCGTGGGAGAACCACTGCGCAAAGCGCAGGCGACCGATCGCGGCTTCCAGATCGGCGCGTACCCCGGCCAGAAAAACGACGAGGCCTTGCCGATGGGACTCCTTGAGAAAGTGCTCCAGCTTCTCCAAGCAAACGGCGTCCGGGTTGCGGAGCCGCTTCACGCGCAGGACAAGGTGCCCCGTCGACCCCTCACGTGCCCGTGTTGCCGCCTCGTCGAGGCACTTCTCGAGCGCGGGGGCTGCGCCGAAGAATAGGTCGCCTTCGAGATCGTAGATGGTGAGGGCGGTGCATTTCGGATCGCTGGAAACCCGGTTGCGGACGATGCGCTCGTTGCTCACGACGAGCTCCGACACGCGCAACTTCGCGGCGCGGGGCGCATAGAGCAACAGCGAGACCGCGACGCCGATCAGGATTGCGAATTCGACACCGATGGCCAGCGCGCTGAACGCGGTGGCCCCTAGCAGCACCGCGTCATAGACCCCAGCGCGGGCGACATAGCGGAGACGGTCCAGATCGATGAGGCGCGAAGCCGCGACGATGAGGAGCCCTGCGAGCCCTGCCCTCGGGATGTAGTGCGTGAGTGGCGCGAACGCGAGCACCAGAAGCGCCACGAATCCCGCCGCGAGCACGCCCGAAACCTTGGAAGTCGCTCCGGACTGGTAGTTGATGGCCGAGCGCGTCAGCGAACCGGATCCGGGCATGCAGCGGAAGAACCCGCCCGCCAAGTTGCCGAGACCCTCCGCTAGGCACTGTTGGTTGACATCCAGCCGCTGGCGCGTCTCGCTCGCAATGGCCTTCGCGATGGCGAGCGCCTCCAACAGCCCGAGGAAAGCGATCGCCACGGCGCTCGAGGACAGGGGCGCGAGCCACTTCCACTGGATGACGGCGATGTGGAAGCCCGGAAGGTTCTGCGGCACGGCTTCATTCAAGCCGACGGCGGTCTGGCCGGTGGCATCCGGACGCGACCAGCCCAGGAAATACGCAAGCACCGTGACCAGGAGGAGCACGATGAAGGTGTCGAGCTGCGGCAACCTGTAGCGCCGTACCGCGCGCCGGGCCGCCATGGACAGCGCGATCGAGGCCGCACTGATGGCGATGGCTTTGAAGTTGAGAGGCGCGCTCTGCGTCAGCGTGAGCCAGAGTCGGTAAAATACGTGCTGGTGACCGGTGCCTTGATTCTTCAGCCCGAGTGCATTGCCGACCTGTCCTATGATCGTGAGGACCGCGGCGCCGACCATGAAGCCGGTGATCACCGACTCCGAAATGTAGCGCGTGAGCCCTCCGAGCTTCAGGACGCCAATGGCGATTTGCACGACACCGACCATGATCGCGAGCAGGAACATCGCCTCGTAGGCGTCGACTCGTGCGTCCGCGTCGATGAAGGACAGCGCGCTGAAGACGACCAGCGAGACCGCGCCGGTCGGGCCGTTGACGAGGTGCGAAGAGGATCCCAGCGCGGACGCCACGGCCGCGAACACGATCGCGGTATAGAGTCCAAAGCGGGGATCGACCCCGGCGATCAGCGCGTAGGCCATGCTCTGCGGAAGCGAGATAACCGAGACGGTGAGGGCGGCCTGCACATCTTTCTGGAGTTCGCGGAGGCCGTAACCGCTCGAGTTGGTCATGGGAGCTGCCGGGGCTTCGGGTGATACACGCTGTCCACCACGCCGTTCTCCCCAAAGAAGCGCTGCTCGGCGTCTTCCCAGGAGGCTGCGATGCGTTCGATAAAGAAGAGCTCGACCGGCCTGAACTGCTCGCGATGCCGCTCCAGGGCAGCCACATTGGTCGGGCGATAACCCATTGCTGCGATCAGGTCTTGGGCTTCGTCCGTAAAAAGGAACTCAAGGTACGCTCTCGCCAGCTCTTCGGTATGGTGCAGGCTGACGTTTGCGTCCACCCAAGCCACCGAGGGGTCGGCCTGGATGCTCATCGCCGGCATCACGATCTCTAACTCGCCCTTTGATTCAGCCACCTCGCGCAGCGCCTCGTTCTCCCAGGCGACGTGCACGTCGCCCAGACGTTCCACGGCGAACGCGTTCGCGGTGCTGCGCGCGGCCGGATCCAGGAACGCCGCGTGGTCGAAAAAGGACTTGAGATAGGCGCGCGCGTCGGCGTCCGTACCTCCGCGCAGCACCACGGCGCCATAGGCGGCCAGCACGCTCAGCTTGCCATTTCCCGAAGTCTTCGGATCGGGAGTTATGATCTCGATGCCGGGGCGGATGAGATCCGGCCAGTCGCGCAGCCCGCGGGGGTTGCCCCGGCGCACCACGAAGGCGATCGTGGATGTGTAGGGTCGAGCCGAGTTCGGCAGGCGCTTCCACCAGGCATCTGCGACGACGCCGCGCTTCACGAGCGCGCCGATGTCCGACGGCAGGGCGAGGGTCACCACGTCCGCCGCCTGCTCACCAGCGATGACAGAACGAGCTTGCCGTGACGACCCACCGTGCGACTGCTCGATCCGGGGCAAGCGACCGGTTCGCGCCTGGTACTGCTTTGCGAAGCGAGCGTTCAGATCGCGGTAGAGTTCGCGCGTCGGATCGTACGAAACGTTCAGGAGGTGGAGCTCCGCCGGTGGCTCGTAGTTCCTGGCGCCTATTGCGATCGTTGCGACAGCGATCGCCGCGATCCCTACGACGTCGAGCGGGCGTAACGTTCGCACGAGTCTCGCGAAGCGGAGCCTCGCGCCAACTCGGGCTTCCGCGCCGTGGAGATTACGAGTAGACATTGGGCGACGCCAGCCGGTCGAGAGCCCACGCGCGCCGGACGTACACCAGCGCTGCGCCGACATTAGACAGAAGGCCTACCTGCAAGGTGCCGAAGCCCGCGACGAACGCGCCTCCCACCCCGAGCAGGTTCGCCGAGTAGATCGCGCGGTAGTCATTCTCGAGCCGAACCGCATGCGCGCGGCCGATCTCGAGGAGCTCCGTGAGGTCGGAGAGACCCCGCCGCGGCAGCTGGACATCGGCCAAGTCTTCCCCCACACGCGACAGGGGTGCCACCGATACGCTGACGGCGCAGGTGGCAAGCGCATGACGCGCGTCTGGGGCCGAGCCGTCACCGATCCACAAGACTCGCCCAGAATGCCTCGCGGCCCCTTGGCCGACTACCCCGCTCGGACCTCCCCGGGAAAGCTCGATGCCGAGGCCTCTCGCCACTGCCGCGGCGCCGGGATCTCCCTCGCGGGACATGTAAACGATCGGCGCCCGAGGTTGGTGCGACGCCAGAGCCGCGACGACCTCACGACCAACGATTGCCCCGCTGCGTGCGAAGGAGATCACGCCGATGACCTTGCCGTCGCGAGCCACCCACAAGGGGCGAAGGTCGGACTCAAGATTCGCGAGCTCCGCCCCGGCTGAGCGGGTCCCTCTCCCTCGCCGGGCAAGGACTGTCGGAAAGCGTTTGGGGACCTCTGCCTTCGACGCTGTGAGTCTTGCTCCACTGAAGATCTCGACGGCGTTTCCGAGAGCGTTTCGGTAATTGCGCACGGCGGCAGGGCGGACGATCGGCCGGGCGTCCGGGACGATGCTTGGCCGGTTCCTTGCCGCAAACGCGGCCAGAGCAGCGCCGCGATCACTGCGAGATCCCCCCATCGCCGCCAGCGCATAACGGACGACCTGGTCCGGAGTCACAGCGCGGACGGTCTCCACGCTGTCGACCCGGATGCGCTGCCGACCGAGCCCGGCGCTGGAATCGATGACACACAAATCGATGGCCGCGAGCCGGTCGAGGGCCGCCGGATTCCGGAAGAGCACGCCGCGCTGCAGACCCTCGGCGATGCCCTGAAGAGCCGAGAGTTGGGCGCTGAGACGTGGCGCGGTGGCGTAGTCTGGTCGAAGAATGGCCTGAGCCGGCAGCATAGTCCGCGTCAAGAGCAGCGTGAGCGCTGACAAGCTCAGCGCCGCCTTCGCGTTCCGGTTGGCGATCCGCTCCGCCTCGAACGAGGACGGCAATCCTCCGATCGTCCCGTGAGGCAGCAGCGCGGCAACCTGTCGGGCCGACGTCTGCGCACCGGCTCGTTCGACGCGAATGTTCAAGGTGCCGTCGCGCACCACGCCGCCCGCCGCAACCGAGTCGCCTCGCACCCGTTCCTCGATCTGCGGGTCGCCGAATGGGGCCGCCGGCCATAGGGTGGCCGCGGGGCCCTCGACGACACCATCGACCGGGATGGTCTCGCCGCGCCGGACCACAACGATGTCGTTGGGGGAGAGCTCCTGGACGTCGACCTCCCGCTCGACCCCATCGGGCCCCAACCTCGTGGCCCAACCGGGCAGACGCAGCGGTCGTGCGAGCAGGCGCCGTTGGCTCAGCACCATTTTGCGACGGGCCAGGTGCGGCCAAACCTGCATGAACCCAGCCATGAGGGCCGCCGTGAAGGGAAGGCCGCTCACGAGCATGAAGGTCAGCGCAGTGGTGTACATCACGGGCAGGCCCACCTCCCCGCGTGCCAATTGCTTGGCTGCCTGGACGACGTTCGGCGCGCTGTACAGCGTGACGCCCGCCACCGCGATCGGCTTCCAAGCCGGCAGGAGGTACTGCCCGGTGTAGGCCAGCCCAGTCAGTCCTAGGGCGGCCACCAGCCGCTTGCGCGAGGGGGGCCCCTCGAGACCCTCGAGGAGCCGCGGCCATGCCTTCTCCAGCGCTCGCGCCAGGCGATCGACGTTCGTCTTTCGCCGATCAAAGCGTATCGAGACGCGCGCGGTGAGGGTATTCACGCGGAAGTCCTGGACGCCGAGGATGGCCGCCAGCTCCTCTTCCAGCCGGAACGCCACATCCCGGCGGTTGCGCAGGATCGGATGCGAAAGGCTCAGCGCGATCTCCGTCTGGTCGCGAAGGCGCCAGCTGGAGAGCACGTTCCCGATGCGAGCGACCCGGAGGGGTTGCTCGCCACGATCTTCGAGATACACCGAGTCTGCGTCTATCTTCCGGGCGTCCGGAGCCGCGAGAACGTCGTCGGCCGAGCGGAACACCTGACCGAGCTTGTTCCAGATCCGTGCCGGATCGGACACGGCGGCGTAACGGATCCGCCCGTAGGACTGGGTCCTCCGAAGCTCGACGTCTTCCACTTCCTCCACCGCGAACGTGCGCGCCAAGAAGGCGCGCACCTGAAGCTGACTGCCGCCTCCGAAGATCTCGGAGCTCCACACGGATACTCCGTCCACGCCAAGCGCGATGCGCACGATCCGCCTCCTGTAACTTGGATGTACGTCTACTATAACGTCTTCGACACATCAATCTGGGCACAGTACCGCCGCAGGCAGCGCGTCTGCGTCCCTACCGCACGGCGCGAGCTGCGCGCGTGGGCCCCCTTTACTCTGGCCCGGTTTCCGCCTGAGGTCGTCGATTTTTGGGGGGTCCGTCGACGCGGCGCCGGCTGCGGCGCAGCGTTCTTGTTTGCCGACTCAATTGTCTTGCATCGTAAATAGCGCGCAGCTAGATAAATGTGCGTGATTGCAGCAGCACGTGCCCAGATTTTCCTGCTGCTTGTGACGGTCGGATGCGCCCATGCCGACAGAGCGACCAAGCGACCGGCGGAGGTTCTGACCATCTCCGCATTCAGTGTCGTACGGGAGGCCTACGATGGGGCCCTCCTTCCAGCGTTCTCGCATTGGTACGAAAAACGCACCGGCCGGCCCGTTCGCGTGGAGGCGTCGTACGGAGCGAGCGGTTCCCAGTCGCGCGCGGTAGTCGAGGGGTTCGAGGCGGACGTTGTTGTGCTGTCGATGCCCGATGACGTCGACCGCCTGCGCCGCGCCGGCCTCATCACCCACGACTACGAGGCCGCGCCGTATCACGGGCTGGTCAGCCACTCCATCGTGGCCTTCGCCGTTCGTCCCGGCAATCCGAAGGGCATTCACGACTGGGTGGACTTGACGCGATCCGATGTCGAGGTGCTGACCGCGAACCCGAGCACCAGCGGCGGCGCCATCTGGAACGTCGCGGCGCTCTACGGCGCCGCACAGCGCGAGCCAGCCAAGACGCAGTTCGGCGACGACCCATCGGAGGCTCTCGCACGGGTGCTCAGCCGCGTGGAGATCATGGACCGGAGCGGACGCGACTCGGTCCAGACCTTCGAGCGCGGGATGGGCGACGTCGTGGTCACCTACGAGAACGAGATCGTCGTCGGCCAGCGGGCAGGGCGCCAATACGTTCAAGTGACCCCACACAGCACGCTCCGCATCGACAACCCGGCAGCGCTCGTCGATGTATACGCGGACGAGCACGGGCGGCGCGAACTCGCAGAGCTCTTCCTGCAGTACCTGCGATCGCCGGCGGCGCAGCGCATCTTCGCCCGTTCCGGCCTGCGCCCGGCGGACCCCGACATCGCCGCAGAGACGGACGTCGCCAGGCCTCCGGTAGCCGACCTTTTCACAATGGACGATCTCGGTGGCTTCTCGAAGCTCAAGGAGAAACTCCTCTCGCCTCAGGGCGCCTATTCGCGCGCCCTCGAGAAAGTTGTGGCGCGTCGATGACCGAGCTCGCGTCACGCCCGCGCCACACCCGCCGCATCGGAGCCCTGCGCCTCGGCGTCCGCAGCATGGTGGTCGCCTACCTAGGCGCGTTCGTCCTGCTTCCGCTCTCGGCTGTGCTCAAGGTGGGCTTTTCCAAGGGGTTGTGGGGGTTCGCCCAGGCGATTCTCACTCCGGACGCCATCGCCGCGCTCTGGCTCACTCTCCAAACGTCGCTGGCGATGGCCGCCATCAACGCCCTGCTCGGCACCTGGATCGCCTACGCATTGGCGCGCGTAAACTTCCCGGGCCGCACCCTCGTCAACGCGCTGATCGACCTGCCCTTCGCGATCCCGACACTGGTCACAGGGGTCATGCTGGTCGTGCTGTTCGGCCCTCAGTCGAGCTTCGGGCTCTGGTTCGGGGAGCACGGGGTGCGCATCATGTACGCGCGGCCCGGCATCGTGCTGGCGCTCCTCTTCGTGACGCTACCGTTCGTGGTGCGGACCGTGCAGCCGGTGCTCTACGAGATGGACATCGCGAACGAGGAGGCGGCCATCACGTTGGGCGCGTCGCCCTTTCTGGCCTTTCGAAAAGTCACGCTTCCCGGCCTGTGGCCGGCGATCCGCACCGGCACGCTCCTTAGCTTCTCGCGCGCCCTCGGCGAGTTCGGTTCGGTGGTCATCGTCTCGGGGAACATCCCGCGACGGACCTTGACCGCAGCGGTGCTCATCTACGGGGAAATCGAGAGCGGGCGTCCTGAGGCCGCAGCCGCCGTCTCGGCGGTGCTTCTGGCGGTCGCGTTCATGTCCATCGTGCTCGTCGAGAACTTCCAGCGCGGAGGCCTCCCTCGTGAGCTTGCGTGAGCCCGGCGTCGTCGTCGTCTGGACCGATTCCATCCGGCCCAGCGCGGCGCCAAGCGGAGCCGGCGTGTCCGTGCGGCCGAGGGGTCGCGAATGGTCGAAGTTGGCGCGGCGCGCGGTGCTCCTCGGTGTCCCGCTCGGGTACCTCGCGCTGCTGCTCGTCGGCCCGTTGATCGCGGTCGTCAGAGGGTCTCTCGCCGATGGCATTCCGGCTTTCTTCGACGCCGTCACTTCCCCCGATGCGCTGCACGCCTTCCTCATGACCCTGGGAATGAGCGGCTTGGCGATCGTGCTCAACACGGTCTTCGGCGTGGCCATCGCCTGGACCATCTGCCGTGACCGCTTCGTTGGGCGGAGCCTGCTCGGCGGACTTGTCGACCTGCCGTTCGCCGTCTCGCCGGTCGTGGTCGGACTGATGGCGATGCTGCTGTTCGGGCGCCACGGCTGGTTCGGGCCGTTGCTGAAGCAAGCGGGGATCAAGGTGATCTTCTCCTGGCCCGGGATGGCCTTGGTGACTACTTTCGTCTCGCTGCCCTGCGTCGTACGCGAAGTGACCCCCGTCCTCGAGGAAATCGGACTGGGGGAGGAGGAGGCGGCACGCATCCTGGGCGCGTCGCCTGCCCAGACCTTCCTGCGCGTGGTTCTGCCCAACATCCGATGGGGTATCGCTTACGGCATTGTGTTGACCGCCGCGCGTACCCTCGGCGAGTTCGGAGGTGTTCTCCTGGTAAGCGGCGGCCTTGCGGGCAAAACCGAGACCGCGACGCTGCTCATCTACCGACAACTCGAGGAGCGGCACGACACGAGCGCCCACGCCGTGGCGGTGGTTTTGGCCTGCGTGTCCATCACCATTCTCGTGGTAATGGACTGGCTGAAACGTCGGCGAGACCGTGACCTGCGCGACGTCGGGAGTTAATCATGAGCATCGAAGTTCGCGGGCTGTACAAGGCTTTCGGATCGTACGTCGCGGTTAAGGACGTCTCGTTCGCCATGCGGCCCGGCGAGGTAGCCGCGCTGCTCGGGCCCAGCGGATCCGGCAAGAGTACCGTGCTCCGCATGATCGCCGGACTGGAGTTGCCCGACCGCGGGCAGATCGTCATCGACGGGGTGGACTCGACTTGGCAGACAGCCGAGACCCGAGGCGTCGGGTTCGTGTTCCAGCACTACGCACTGTTCAGGCATATGACCGTGGCCGAGAACATTGCGTTTGGACTCCGCATTCGCAAAGTTGCTCGCCCCGAGATCGACGAGCGGGTCAAAGAGCTCCTCGGCCTCATTCAGCTCTCGGGATTCGCCGAGCGGTATCCGAACCAGCTCTCCGGCGGGCAGCGACAGCGGGTGGCGCTCGCTCGGGCCCTGGCCACCAAGCCCAAAGTGCTCTTGCTCGACGAGCCGTTCGGCGCGCTCGACGCCCAGGTGCGCGAAGAGCTTCGCACCTGGTTGCGGCGGTTGCACGACGAGGTACGGATGACGACGCTGCTTGTCACCCACGACCAGGAGGAGGCGATGGACCTCGCCGATCGCATCGTGGTGTTGAACGGTGGGGCCGTCGAGCAGGAGGGGACACCGAGCGAGATCTACGACTCGCCGAGGACCCCGTTCGTGGCAAGCTTCATCGGATCCTCCAATCGCTTGGAGGGTCGCATCGTAGGCGGAAGGACCGAGCTCGAGGGTCAGGACCTGGGCTGGCCCGAGCACGTGGAGGGAGCGACCGCCGAGACAAGAGTCGATGCGTTCGTGCGCCCCCACGACATCGAGGTAAAGGCGTCTCCCGCGGCCGGCTCCAGGGGAATCTCGGCGGCCGTGGTCCGAACGACGCGCCTGGGCTGGCAGGTCAAGATGGAACTCCAGCTACCGAGCGGACGAACGTTGACCGTGCAGTGCGGCAAGGAGCAAGCCGACGCGCTCGGCGTCCGGCCGGGCGATCCCGTCGTGCTCCAATTGCGGCGCGCTCAGATCTTCGCGCACGGCGCGGCCGCCTTGCCGGATCTCTCCGGCCTAGGCGCTGCCGCGCGGGACATCTCCGGGCTCGGCGGCTCTGCGACTGCCGGCTAACACCCCACGGGGAAGCGAAGCAGCGGCGTGTCATGCCGCTCGAGGCGCTTGCGCTTGCTGCGAAAGCGCCTGGATGTGCCCATCGGGCCGGCGACGCTGCTTCGGCAGGCTGCGGGCTCCGACCGCGCCGCCGCTCGCGTGCTTCTCCGGATTCCAGAGGAGGAAGAGATCCGACCAACGCAACATGATGACGCCAGCGAGCCGATCGTAGCCGCGCTGCCTCAAGAGACGTGCGAACGCGCCGAGTCCGAAGCGGCGGCCTTTCTTGTTCAGCCACGCACTTGCCTTGGAGCGCAGAGCCTGCGTCGACAGACCCGTTGTGGCGAGGATTGCCAAGGACAGGAGGCCGACCGCCACTCCCACGAGCACCGCAAGCCCGTCTTGCTCGGCTAGACCAAGGGCCATAACGAAGATCGATGTCGCGTGCAACGCCCCGAGCCCCAGAAAGGGATGGGCTATCGCCAACGCGAGGACGAAGACGAACAGGCCGATCGCACGCCGCACGTTGCGGTGATTGACCCATTTCCACCTCGGCCGAAGGACCTTCTCGGCCGCTTCCAGAATCGGCAGCGCAGCGTGGATCGCGACGGCAAGCGCCCGGCGGGAGATGGACCTCTTGAGGATGAAACGCGGAAGCTTGATGCGCCGCCGTCCGGCCGCCATCTGGTAGCCAATGGCTCCGGTCGGGGCCGCGACGGTGCCGCGTGTCCTAGGCACCGGCAAGATCGCGGGGATCGAGAACATCATCAGGGATGCTTCGAACTGATCTCCCCCTATCGACGCGAGAACGCGCTCTACGCTGAACGTCTTGACTCCGGGATTCTTGCTGAGAATCCCCCGCAGGATGTCCGATGTCCTCGCCAACGGAAGGCCCGTGACCGTACCCTCCGCCTGGCGGACGCCCGACTCTGGACCGGCTACCACCTGCGGATCGCCGGCGTCATTCGCCCCGACGTTCTCCGCTCCACTCTTGCAGCTTGCGAGCCCGTCCACCGAACTAGACAGGCCATGGATGGCTGGAACGGCGTGGATCGCTTCGTTCATCGGCGTCATGCGTCTCCCAAGGGGCCGGCAGCCCCTGCCCCACTCAGTTGCCTCGCTTCGCCCCGGCGAGATAATAGGGGATCACACCTTCGTTGCCCAGCCAGACGCTTGATACGTTTTCGCAAGAATGAGGTGACATCGCGTTGACAAAGCAGGGTCGGCCACAATAATACACGCTCCGCCATGGGAGACCGAACGTCCACACAAGCGGACCGCCCCTCGCCGCCAGTGCGACCGCCGAGCAAGAGCTCCTTCCGCAGGCGGGGCAGGGATGAAGAACGCGGATGAACCCGGAAGCGCCGGGGGCCTTCATTCCGACGGCGAATGCAGGCCGGGAGCGCGGCGCGCTCCGCCGGTCCTGCCTCTCCTATTCGGAGGTCCTCGCCCAATCCGTGTCCGTCGTCGCGCCATCGACCGTGCCGGCGGCGCTTCTGGGGCTGATCTTCGCGCGGGCCGGGAACGCCACCTGGGTGAGCTTTCTTCTTGGTGTGGTCGGTCTGACCCTCGTCGGCCTCAACATCAATCAGTTTGCGCGCCGCTCCGCGTCGCCGGGTTCGCTCTACACGTACGTCGCGGAAGGGCTCGATCCGACCGCTGGGCTCGCCGCCGGCTGGGCCCTCCTCTTCGCATACGCGCTCACGGGTATGTCGACTCTTTGCGGGTTCGCAGTGATCGCGAACGTGCTGCTCAAGCAGCTGCTCGGAGTTCACGTCGGCGTAATTGGGCTCTTCGGGCTCGGTGCGTTCGCGTCCTTTTACGTTGCCTTTCGTAACGTTCAGCTTTCCGCAAAGATGATGCTCGCCTTCGAAGGTTTGTCGATGCTGGTCGTCCTCTTGCTCGGAGGCATCACGTGGGCGAGCCAGAGCTTCGCCGTCGACACCTCCCAGCTCACGCTCGCTGGCGCGACACCAGGCGGCGCGCTCGCAGGGGAGGTCCTGGTCATTTTCGGTTTCTCTGGATTCGAGAGCTCCACGGCCCTGGGAGGCGAGGCGCGCAATCCGCTCCAGTCGATCCCCCGCTCCGTTCTTCAGAGCGTCGTGCTGGCCGGGTTCTTCTTCATCTCCACATCGTACGCGGTGCTGCTCGGCTTCCAGCGAAGCGGCCAGTCGCTCGCCGACTGCGAAGCTCCTCTCACCGTTCTCGCCACCTCTCTAGGCTGGGCCGGCCTCGGGAAGTTGATCGACGTCGGGATCCTACTCAGCTTTTTCTCCTGCACGCTCGGCTCGATCAACGCGACCGCACGCATTCTCTATGCCATGGCTCGCGAGGGTATCGTCTCGAACCTGCTCGGTCAGGCGCATGCCGAAAACCGGACGCCACACGTGGCGGTCGCTCTCTCGGCTTTCGTGACGTTCATCGTGCCGGCGGCGCTGTGCGCAGCAGGGGTCGGCGCCCTGGACTCCCAGGGATACCTCGGGACCCTCTGCAGCTTCGGCTTCATCGTTGTCTATATCCTCGTCTCGGCGGCCGCGCCGGTGTTCCTCGCCTCGCTCGGAAAGCTCACGAAGAAGGCG
>Ga0265316_10003636_pt1 | contig 15532 bp, 19 predicted proteins | sample 4522metaG_FD_202092 | JGI IMG/M metagenome (GOLD analysis project Ga0265316, IMG submission 202092) | Rhizosphere microbial communities from Carex aquatilis grown in University of Washington, Seatle, WA, United States - 4-5-22 metaG | ecosystem: Host-associated > Plants > Roots > Rhizosphere >...
GACGACGAGAGCGACTACGGACGCGACCTCACCGGCGGCTTCGTCCACGCCGCGCGAAAGCTCGGGCTGAAGCTCGCCGGCGTCTCGTCCTGGAGCGAGCAGGCCAAGGACTACACACTTCTCGTCGACCGGATCCGACAATCGCGCGCCGACGGCGTCTTCATCGCCGGCGATGTCGAGCCCGGCAGCGGCCGGTTGCTGCAGGAGCTGCGCGCCCGGCTCGGGCCGCGGGCGAAGCTGATCGCACCCGACGCATTCGACCAGATCCCGACCCTCGTCCACGTCGCCGGAGCAGCCGCGACAGGGATGTACGTCAGCTTCGCCGGGCGGGCGAACGAGCGACTCCCGGCCGCCGGTCGAGCCTTTGTCCACGCCTTTGCGCTCACGCAACCGAGCCCGCACGTGACGTCGTACTCGGCTGCGTATGCGGCGCAGGCGGCCACGGCGCTGCTGGACGCGATCGCTCGCTCCGACGGCACACGCGCATCCGTCACGAAGCAGCTCTTCGCGAGCAAGGTCAGCAACGGAATCCTCGGCAGCTTCGGGTTCACGCCCGAAGGCGACATGACGCCGAGCCCGGTCACGATCTTCCGCGTCGTCGGTGGCAACCGGCCGAGCTCGACGTACGAGCGGGACTTCGCGGGCGCAGTCGTCGACCGCGTTGTCGACGTTCCGGCAGCCCTAGCTCGTTAGCGCAATCAGACGTGCGCGAGCACGCGCTCGAGTGGCCGCGGCACCTGCGTGAGATCGAGTGCGTCGACGAGCAGGCGCGCGTAGCGGGTCTTTCGTCTGGCGCCGCTGCCCAGGTAGCGGTGGAGCTGCTCCTCGGGGGGACGTTCGCGCCACTCGGGCTGCTTCTGCATCGTGCGGAACGACCGGAGATCGCCTTGCGACTCGATCACCTCCTCGACGGCGGCGGCGCCGAGTGCACGGATGAGCTCGTCTTCGAGGTCTGCGTCGCACACGTAGAAGCCGAGAGCCTCCAGCTCGCTGCGCGTGGCCGATGAGCCGAGACCCGCAAGCTCGAGCCCGCGGCGGAAGGCGCGCTCCTCACCCGCGTCGCAGAGACCCGCGAGCCTCACGTTGCGCCCTCGCGGGCCGAGCTCGACCACGACCCGCCGGATCGCCTGCGCACCGCCGATCGCAACGATCGAGACGCCTTCGGCCTCGAGGTCGCGACCAAGCCGCTCCGCGAGCGTCTCCAGCGCGATACGGTCGCTGATCCCTTCGACGAGCACGATCGCCTGGGTCCGCTCGGCCACGGAGCTCACGCGGCCGGCGCGACGGAGGCGCCGTCGACGCCGTGCCGTGCGAGCGCGTCGGCCACGAAGCCGCTCGACTTCATCCGCTCGACAAACTCCGCCAGCGCCTGCGCCGCCGCATCGCCGCGCCCGGCAGGGAGGCCCATCGCCTGCTCGATCACCATGAAACGGCCGGCCAGCACGCGCAGCGACGGATCCTCGCGGGCCCACGTCTCGAGCACCTGGCGGATGCCTGCGGCGACTTCGACACGGCCGGCCTTCAATGACTCCAGCACTGCGGGCGCATCGGCCACACGCTCGACGGGCGCGACCTGAAGCTCGCGGGACAGGAACAAGTCATACGCGCTGCCCTCGCTGACTGCCACGTGGTTCTGCGCGTCATCTACCTCGGCATTGTCGACGAGGCTGGAATCCTCCGGGACGAGATAGCTGCCCTCGATCAGCACGTATGGAGCCGTGAAGCGTAGACCCTCGTTGCGCGCGGGATCGACAGCGAAGAAACCGACGTCGGCCTCCTCGCTCCGCACGGCGTTCACCGACAGGACGGCTTTCTCGAACAGAATCAGCTCGACCTCGAGACTCAGCTCGTCGCCGAGCGCGTGGGCCAGATCGACCGAGACACCGCCGGCCTCGCCGGTGACCTGATCGCGATGCGCCAACACCGGGTTGCCCATGTTGATGGAGGCGCGAAGCCGACCGCTGGGCGCAATAGCCTCGACAAGAGCTTGGGACAGGAGCGGCACGTCGCGCGACGGTAGCAGTGCTACGTCGTGGTTCTGACCGCTTGAAGAAGTCCGTCCGGGCTCGAGGACAAGTCCGCGCGGCATCGTTGGCAGGTAGCGTCATCGGGGCTCGGTCGCGCAGCCTCACTCGATGTCGTCAAACCACCGACCTCCCTCCAAAGCTCCGCGCCGGGTCGTTTCGCGCCCGGCGCGTCTCGTCATCGGCGCGGTCTTCGGCGTCGTCCTCATCGCAGCGCTCGTGTCGCCGGTGATCATCGGAGGTGGGACGCCGTCGCCGGGAGGGTGCGCGCGCACGCTGCGCTACGAGAGTCACCTGTACACGGCTCACTCGATGCCGACTCCGCGGCTGGTCGAGTCGATCGCGATCGGCGTCGGCGTTCTGAGCGGCTGCGGGACGCCGCCTTCGAACATCAACGTCCGCTCGTTCTCCGGCGTCCGTCCGCGTGTCGCGATCGGCATCCCGTCCGACGCGAGCTCGGTCTACATCCGGCGCGGCGTCTGCGCGGGCCTCGTCGCGCACGCGCTGCTGGCGTGTCTCCGCTCGCCGTAACCCGGCTCTTCGTCCATCATGGAACGGTGCGCCTCGACAAGTGGCTCTGGGCGGCGCGCTTCTACAAGACGCGCAGTGCGGCGACCGACGCAGTGCTCGGCGGTCGTGTGCACGTCAACGGTGCACGCGTTCGGCCTGCGAAGGAGCTGCGCGTAGGCGACGAGCTCGAGCTGACTCTCGGCGTGAGCCGCCGCGTCGTCGAGGTGCTCGCCTTGAGCGACAAGCGCGGCCCCGCGCCCGTTGCGGCGACGCTCTACCGCGAGACGCCGGAGTCCGTCGAGGCACGTGAACGCGCCGCCGCGGAGCGTCGGCTCGCGCGGCCGCCCGGCGTCGATCTCGGCGCCCGGCCGACGAAGCTCGAGCGCCGGCGGCTCGAGTCGCTCCGCCGGGCGCAGCGACACTCGCACTGAAGGGCTCGGCTGCGTAGATCCCGGTACGCGGGGTCAGCGTCGGCCCGGATGACCAATCGGCCTGTCGGGGCGAGAGTTGAGTCGTCGATTCGAATTGGAGGAGTGATGACCGACGCCAAGCAGGCCGATCTCGCGGGGCCGGGGATCGGCGACTACGCCGTGCTCGAGCGCGTCCTACCCGACGACTACGAGCCGCGGCTCTCGCCGAAAGAAACGATGCAGGCCCTCTACGGCGCCAAGCGGCTGATCGAGGATCGTCTCTGCGAGGAGCTGAATCTCACGCTCGTTCAAGTGCCGTTGATCGTGGAGGCCGGGAGCGGCGTCAACGACAATCTCGACCGCGACGGGTCGCGCACGCCGGTCTCGTTCCACATCTCGAACGACCGAGACGAGCATCCGGTCGAGGCCGAGGTCGTCCAGGCGGCGACGAAGTGGAAGCGAATGGCGCTCGCGGAGTTCGGGATGGGGCCCGGTGAGGGCCTGCTCACCGACATGCGGGCCGTGCGCAAGGACTACTTCCTCGACCACGACCACTCTGCGTACGTCGACCAGTGGGACTGGGAGCGTGCGATCACCCCTGCGGACCGGACGCTCGACTACCTCACCGGCACGGTGCGCTCGATCTGGAAGGTGCTCAAGGAGGCAGAGGGTTTCCTCCACGAGCATTTCCCCGCGTTGGCGGCCGGCCCGCGACTCCCCGACGAGCTCACGTTCATCCACGCCGAGGAGATCCTCGAGGCCTACCCCGACTTGCCGCGCAAGCAGCGCGAGACGGCGATCCTCCAGGAGTTCCCGGCCCTGTTCATCTACGGGATCGGCTGGCCGCTCGCCGACGGCTACCCACACGAGCTGCGGGCAGCGGACTACGACGACTGGTCGACCGAGACGGCCTCCGCGAACGGGCGCTCGGTGCACGGCTTGAACGGCGACATCCTCGTCTGGAACCCGGTCACGCGACGCCGGCACGAGCTGAGCTCGATGGGGATCCGCGTCACGAAGGAGGGCCTACGCCGCCAGCTCGAGCTGACGGGCCAGCTCGACTTCCTCGAGCTTCCCTATCACCAGGCGATCCTCCGCGACGAGATCCCGCTCTCGATCGGCGGCGGGATCGGTCAGTCCCGCGTGATGATGCTGCTGCTGCAGACGGCCCACCTCGGCGAGGTGAGCGTCACCGTCTGGCCGCAGATCCTCAAGGAGATGTGCGCGCGGCACAACATTCACGTGCTCGAGTGACCGCGGCCTGCCGGTTGTCGCTGTGCCTCGGCTCGGGTCACGGTGAGCTATTGAAAGCCCAATGCCTGTGACGCAGGTGCTGATCGTATTCCTTGCCGCTCTCGCAACCGCGTTGGCGACCGGACTGGGTGCGCTCCCGTTCGCTCTCCCGGGATTCAAGAGCGAACGCTACCTCGGCGTCGCGAATGCGCTCGCAGCCGGGGTGATGCTCGGTGCGAGCACGAGCCTGATCATCGAGGGCGCAAACCGAAGCGTCGCGCGGGTCGCGCTGGGGGTCGCCACAGGAGCCGCGTTCGTCTACGGGATGCAGCAACTCCTCAGCCGCGTCGGTACCCCGGACGTCGGCCAGCTCAGCGGCGGCGACGCACGCAGAGCGGTACTGATCATCGCCGTCATGACTGCGCACTCCGCCGCCGAAGGCGTCGGAGTGGGGGCGTCGTTCGGCGGCGGCGACGCGCTCGGCCTGGCGATCACAGTCGCGATCGCGATCCACAACATCCCCGAAGGTGTCACGATCAGCCTCGTGATGGTGCCGCGCGGCACCCGCGTGCGCAGCGCCGCACTCTGGAGCATCTTCACGAGCCTCCCGCAGCCGCTGCTCGCCGTCCCGGCCTTTCTGTTCGTCGAGCAGTTCACCTCGATCCTTCCGGTCGGGCTCGGCTTCGCCGCCGGAGCGATGATCTGGATGGTCTGGCGCGAGCTCCTCCCGGAGACGATCCGGCAGATCCCGAGCCGTCGCGCCGCGGTCGGCTGGATCGTCGTCGCGTTCGCCGCCATGCTCGGCTTTCAGACGTACCTGCTCGCCTGACGGCGTCGCCGACGATCGCGAACCTTCTTGCCGGCCCGCCCGCAGCTGCGGCGCTCTTTTCTGTGATCGAGAAGTGGAGTAGCCTCCCAGCGAACGACAGTCTGCGGCTCGATTCCACCGTGAGAGGAGACCGCATGGCTACGTTCACCTTGACCGCTCCGCGCTTCACGCGCGTGGTCGTCCATCCCCACTCACCGGCAGGCGAGCGCTACCGCGCCGGGCGCGAGCATGCTGCTCGCGCGCCCGGGTTTCCCGCCGAGCCCGGGGTCAACCTGCACTACTTCGGCGGCAAGACGATCGAGAAGCTGACCTTCACGCACGTCTACCTGGGCGGCAAGGCGGCCTGGAATTCGGACGACGTGCAGAACATCGACCGAGCGCTGCCGGCAGCGATGAGTGATCCACATCTGAACAATGTGATCGCCCAGTACTACCAGGACGAGAAGTCGACGACCGCGTTCAAGCCCAGCCGCATTCTCGAAGGTGCGCTGCCGAGCTCGGTCTACCGAGACACGATCGAGAGCCTCATCGCATCACTCGATCAGGCGAACGGCCTCTCCGGCTTCGACCTCACGTCGAGCGTGTTCTGCTTCATGCTGCCGCGGGGTGTCGTACTCGTCGACGGCAACTCGCCGGGCCACCACCAACACCGTGCCGAGGCGGACGAGCGGCCGACGCACAACCCGGCGCTCGGTGAGCGTGACGAAGCGGACGACTCCAAGCACGGCCTCGGCGGCTATCACGGATCCATCCACGCAAAGCGCGGTACAACCACCGACGTCGTCTACTACGCGATCGGCGTCTACTCGGAGGGGGCAAACGGGATCGTCGCCTTCGACCGGCCGTGGAAGAACGTCGTCGCGACGTTCTACCACGAGCTCTGCGAGGCCCGAACCGACCCCGACGTCGAAGACGCGATCCGCGCCGGTGACACGCCCGCCGCGAACAAGCTCCTGGGCTGGTACTCGAACAAAGGCGGGGAGATCGGCGACATCCCGATGGAGGAGGCTGGCGCAGACCTCAGCACCGTGATGAAGGAGGTGCCGGTGAAGAGCGGCGGCACCGCCCCGATCCAGCTCATGTGGAGTAACGCCGTCTCGGGCCCGGAGGGACCCATCGCCAAGAAGCACAAGCCGGCTACGCGCGCATAGTCGAGGACACAGACGCCGCTCGGGGTTGCGTCGCTCTTGTTGCTCCCGCGAGCGCCTCCTCTAGCGGACCTCTAGGTCCGCCACTTCACGGTGCACCCGACGGCGGGTGTATCGGTGACGGCCGGCGCCGCTTCGTCAAGTACAGCGTCGAGTGCGTCGCGCAGGTAGTGGGCCGAGACGGCGGTCTCGTCTCTGTTGTCGTCGATCGCCCCGTGGTAGGCGAGCTTGCGGTCACCGTCGAAGACGAACACCTCGGGCGTCCGCTCGGAACCGAGTGCGCGCGCGATGCTCTGCTGCTCGTCGTACAGGTAGTCGAAGTTGAAGCTCCGTTCTCGCGCGCGCGTCTGCATCTCCTCGAAGGAGTCTTCAGGGTGGCTCGCGGCGTCGTTCGACGAGATCGCGACGACGCGCACGCCGCGCTCGGCGTAGTCCTTCTGGATCGCGATCAACCTGCTCTCCCACGCCCGGACGTAGGGGCAGTGGTTGCACGACTGGACGAGCACGAGGACGCGCGCGTCGCTGTAGTCGTCGAGCGAATGGTCGCGTCCGTCGACGCCGGGCAGGGTGAACGGCGGCGCCGTCTGCGCAAGGGCGACGTTCATGTGAGTGCCTCCTCGAGTTGTTCGCGGCTCGGGATCGGGGATACGCGCCCGTCCGCGAGGTGATAGATGCGGCAGGTCAGCGCGGGTCGGGAATCTGCACCGGACGCGTCGACGTCGCGCCCGTCGACGCGGATCGTCGGCGAGCCGGGAAAGCGGAGCTGCTGCGCCTCCTCGTCTGTTCGCACCTCGCGCAGCTCGACGTTCGCATCGACCCCTCGTTCGACAAGCACGAGGTTCAGCAACGCCAGCGCCTCCGGGTGCGACGGGCATCCATCCCAGTAGAGAAGCTCGATCTTCATGCCCGGAGTCTTTCAACGATGCAGGGGCCCGCGCGCTTCCCGGCGTTCAGTGATCGCCAGCTCCGCGTCCTGCGCCTGGCCAGTGCGGGATCTGATCCCGGACCACTCGTTGTCCGCGAGATGGTTGTCTGCCACACTCGGTGTTGTTACTGCGAGCCTGCGGCAGGAGGTCGGGATGGTCCCCGCAATCACCTACAGCAGCGTCCTGCAGAGTCTCGAGCATGCGTTCGAGTCGAAATACGACAACGAAGAGCGGAAGAAGCGCGTCCGCATGGTCGGGCTGGTGTTCGCGCGTCCAGGGACCGACCTGGTAGCCCGCGAGATCGTGCCCCACCTCGGCTACTTCAACGAGCGCTCGGGGGACAAGATCGACTTCTTCTTCATGGGCTACGGAATAGCAGCCATCCCGCAGGAGATCCGGAAAGACCACCAGGTGGCGCTTCCCGAGGTCAGGCACGGTTACGGCGCCTGGTTCTTCGATGACCGAGCATTCACCCATGCAGTCGTGCAGGTCGAAGCCGAGTGCCGGTGGGCATACAGTGGCGTGGCCGACCTGATCCTGGTCGACGCCTCGTGGCGGAACGGCCGTCGTCGGATCGACCTCGATTTCTCTCGCGCGCTGGCTGTCGATCTTGCCAAGGCTAGAGAGGACGGCGCGATTACCTCGATCGAACGATTCTTCGAGCAGATCTTTCGCTTCGCAGCGAAGGCGCCGGATACAGATCCGACGCGGGGATTCAGCACGTCCTCGACGCTCGCGGCCGGCCGGAACAGCTTCATCGACGTTGTTCTCTCGCTTCTCCCGCGAGGCATTGGCGCCGAAGTAAAGAAGGCACCCCACTTCATGACGAGCGATCTCGGTCTCGAGTAGCGAACCTGCGGGAGTCGCGCTCCACGTTCTAGTCGACAAGACTAGAACCTTCTGATACGGTACGAGTCATGCCGACCAAAAGTAGGAATGCGGGCGTTCCGGTGGACTACGATCCCGCGCAGTTCCCGCCCTTCGCCGTGACCGTGGACGTTGTCGTCCTGACCATGTCCGAGGGCATGCTGCACGTGTTGCTCGTGTGCCGTGGCGAGGCGCCGTTCGAAGGGATGTGGGCGATCCCGGGCGGTTTCAAGCGTCCCGCCGAGACCCTCGACGAAGCGGCGAAACGAGAGCTGGTCGAGGAGACCGGCGTCGATGCCGCAAGCTTGCTGACGCAGTTCGGCGCCTACGGCGATCCTGGGCGCGATCCGCGAATGAACGTCGTGACGGTCGCGTACCTTGCGGTGCTTCGCGACGTGGGAGCGGTCGTCGGCGGCTCGGATGCTGCAGCGGCAGCGCTGATCCCGGTGTCAGACGTGCTTAACGGAAAGGTCGATCTCGCATTCGACCATCTGCAGATCGTGCGCGATGCCATCGAACGCGTTCGCGTCGAGCTCGAGCAGACGGGTATCGCAACGGCGTTCGCCGGAGCGACGTTCACGCTGGCCGAGCTGCGGGCGGTGTACGAGGCCGTCTGGGGCGTACAACTCGACGCCGCGAACTTCCGGCGGAGCCTCGTCGCGGAGGACGGTTGGGTGATCGCGACGGGGCGCCGGGCTCGGCCAGGCGCGGCGGGCGGCAAGCCCGCCGAGCTGTTTCGAGCGGGGCGCGCGTGGAAGACCGGCGGACCGATCCGGTGCCCGCACTCGATCGAGAAACGGAAGGACAACCGATGAGAGCCGTTGTCTACGAGAAGTACGGACCGCCGGACGTCTTGCGACTTGCAGAAGTCGAGCGGCCGGTACCCAAGGACGACGAGGTGCTGGTCAAGATCCACGCCACGACGGTCAACCGGTCGGACTGCGGCTGGCGCGAAGCCGAGCCGTTCTTCACCCGCTTCTTCACGGGCCTGCTTCGGCCGAAGCGGAACATCCTCGGCAGTGAGCTCGCCGGCGAGGTCGAGGCAGTCGGGGCAGCTGTCACCGAGTTCGCGGTCGGCGACGAGGTCTTCGGCCTGCGATCGGGTGCACATGCCGAGTACGTCTGCATCCGCGAGCGCGGCGCACTGGCGCGCAAGCCGGCCGGGATGAGCTTCGAGGAGGCCTCGGCGGTCTGCGACGGAGCGAGCATCGCACTCGCAGCCGTGCGCAACGCCGACCTTCGCGAGGGACGGAGCATCCTCGTCTACGGCGCCTCCGGATCGATCGGCACCGCGGCGGTGCAGCTCGCGAAGCACTTCGGCGCGCACGTCACCGCGGTGTGCAACACGAAGAACGTCGAGCTCGTGCGCTCGCTCGGCGCGGACGAGGTCATCGACTACCTCGAGGAGGACTTCACGAAGAACGGCAAGACGTACGACGTCATCTTCGACGCCGTAGGCAAGCACTCGTTCAGACGGTGCAGACGCTCGCTGAAGCCCGGCGGGACGTACTTCGAGACCGACCTTGGCTTCATGTGGCACGTTCCGCCACTCGCCTTGGTGACGCGGTTGATCGGAGACAAGAAGGTGACGCTCCCGATGCCCAGGTACACGAGGGACGAGATTCTCTTCCTCAAGGAGCTGATCGAGGCCGGCAAGTACCGGGCGGTCATCGACCGGTCCTACCCGCTCGAGCAGGTTGTGGAGGCGACGAGATACGTCGAGACCGGACAGAAGACTGGCAACGTCGTCCTGACGGTCGTCGGCGGTGGCACACGATGAAGGCGCTCGTCTACGACACGTACGGAGCGCCGGCCGACGTTCTCCAGCTCCGAGAGGTCGAGCGGCCGGTCGTCGCAGACGACGAGGTGCTGGTGCGCGTGCACGCGACCTCCGTGAACCTGGTGGACTGGCACACGCTGACGGGCGACCCGTACATCGCGCGTCTGCACGCAGGGCTCCGCAAGCCGAAGAGCGGAGCGCTCGGCGTCGACTATGCAGGGACTGTCGAAGCGGTCGGCGCCGGTGTCACCCGGTTCCAACCGGGCGACGAGGTGTTCGGCGGGAAGAACGGGGCCTTCGCCGAGTACGTCTGTGTTCGCGCGGAGCGAGCGGTGCTGCCGAAGCCCGCCAACGTGACGTTCGAGCAGGCGGCAGCCGTGCCTGTGGCGGCGTTGACCGCGTTGCAGGGTCTTCGCGACAAAGGGAAGCTCCAGGCAGGACACAAGGTTCTGATCAACGGCGCGTCGGGCGGCGTGGGCACCTTCGCCGTGCAGATCGCCAAGTCGTTCGGAGCCGAAGTCACGGGCGTGTGCAGCACGCGGAACGTGGACATCGTGCAGTCGATCGGCGCTGACCACGTCATCGACTACACCCAGGAGGACTTCACGCGCAGTGGGCAGCGCTATGACCTGATGCTCGACATCGCGGGGAACCGTTCATGGTCGGAGTGCACGCGCGTCCTGGCCGACAAGGCGACGCTCGTCGTCGTCGGAGGGCCGAAGGGCGGCAATCATTGGCTCGGGCCTCTCGGTCACTTCGCAGGTGTCTGGCTCGCTTCGCTCGTCGGGAGCCGGCGAGTGGTGCTGTTCATCGCGAAGTTCAACAAAGCGGATCTGGTCCTCCTGGCGCAGCTTCTGGAGGCCGGGACCATGACGCCGGTCATCGACAGGCGGTACACACTGAGCGAAGTCCCCGACGCGCTCATGTATCTCGGCGACGGACATGCCCAGGGAAAGGTCGTCATCGCAGTTCCGGGCTGATCCGGCCCGCGCCGGATCCGTTCCCTCGAGCCACGGTAGACTCCCGCACCGGGCGTGCGCGGCGCGAAGGCAACGACGCCCCAGTTCTGGAGTGCGTACGCGACGCCGTCGCCGCTCAACGGCGACGTGCATGCGATCGCCTGGGATGCCGCCCATCTCAGGCTCTTTGTGGGCGGCAACTTCACCAACGCCGGCGGCAATCCCAACGCCGACTTCCTCGCGGTCTGGGACGGCAGCAACTGGGCGCCGTCCGGCGAGCCCCGCCGGGGTGCAGTTGACGGTGCAGGCATCCGGCAAGTCCAGCCAGACGCTCAACCGCGTCGGGCGCGTCAACGTCAAGGTCACGGTCGTCTTCACTCCGACCGGGGGCAGTGCAAGAAGCCGATCCACGGCGGTGGTGCTGAAGAAGCGTCGGTGACCGTCGCGCCCCTCATCCGGGCAGGCCCCGATTTGCGATCGGTGCCTGCCCGGATGTAAGGGGGCTCCAGGAGCGTTGGACTGGCTGAGAATGCAGGCATCGCCGGGAACGCTCAGGAAGCTCGCACATCTTCGGGTCGACCTCGAGCGCGAGTTTCCGCAGGTGCCGGCCGAGCACCTCGACGAGCACCTGGAGGATGTCGCCTCGGATCTGCTCGCGCGGGCCCACTTCGAGGAGTTCGTGCCGCTGCTCGTCCATCGCCACGTTCGCTCCCGGCTGCTCGCAGAGCTGCGGCGCTCGCAAGCCTCGACGCCCGTTCCCGTCGAGGTCTAGCGGCTGACCCGCCGGCCGCCGAGGACGCCGCGAAAGTGTGGGCCTGAGGCGTCGAGCCTGCCCACGGACGCGCCCGCGCCGGTCACGGTCAGCGAGCCGGCGAAGACGAGCGGATACGTCGGCCTCGTCACCTGAAGCGTTCCCGAGACTGCGACGCCGCGGGTGATGCTGTAGCGGGTGAGCTCGATCACGTTCGCTGCGGCGACGTGCAGGGTGCCGCCGTAGATGCCCGGCGCGGTTGCCCCCGTCCCGCCGGACTCGAGGAGGAGCAGCCAGGCGGCCGCGGCCTCCCGCGCCGTGTTCGCGGCGACGGCGAGCGTCTGTGCCGGGCCGGCCGGATGCGTGGGCCGCGCGTTGCCGGCCGAGAACGCGGCGACCGGAGCGACGAGTGGCTTGGGGCGCGCGCACCGATCCGCCACCGGCTTGCCGTCGAGCCAGCTTCGTACGGCGATCTGGGGGCAGGTTGCGCCGCTCTCGAGCACGCCGTGCCCGATGCCGGGCACGACGAGCAGGTGCCCCTGCGGGAACTGCGCGACGACAGACGCGGCGTCGACGGTCGGCGTGCGCATGTCGAAGCCGCCGCTGAGCGCGAGCATGGGCACGTCCGGGAGCGGCCCGGCGCCGAGGGCGGCCCCACCGGCGACGCTCGGCCACGCAACGCAGAGCCAGGCGTCTCCCAACAAGGTGGCCCAGTGTCCGAAGGGGCCAAGCGACCCGGACGGCAGCGCGTCGATCGCGGCCTGGAGCAGCTCGGAGCGGTTCGCGAGCGGGCTGGACGGCACCCAGGGGAACGGTCCGTCGTGGCAGAGGGTGGCGGCGTAGACGGCCGCGCTGACGTCGTTTGCCTGCCGTCCGCTCGAGCCCAGCTGGTCGAGCTCCAGTGTCCGGAGCAGCGGCTGCGGATTCCCCCGCCGTGCGGCGTGCACCGCCGCAGGCAGCTCGGCGGCAAGCCCGGGGTTGAGGTCGGCCGCGACTACCAGCGAGAGCAGGTCCGCTCCGTCCAGCGTCTCCGCGCGTTTCGACCCGTTGGGCCCCGCCACCGAGCCCGCGAGTGGCCGTGCTGCGAGCTCGTTCGCGAGCGCGACGACGTCACCGGAGAAATTCGGCGTCGCTGCAGTGCAGGTCGCTCCGGCGCAGAAGTCGCTCAACGCCGTCGGGATCATGCGAAGGACGTTCGCGCTCAAGGGGTCGGGCAACGCGAGTGGGACGACGGAGTCGAGGAGCAGCCGCTCGACGTGCGTCGGATAGGCGAGCGCGTATGCCAGCGCGAGCTTCGTTCCGTACGAGGTTCCGAAGAGCGCGACGCGATCGAAGCCGAGAGACTGCCGCACGAGCTCGAGATCCTCGGCTTGATCGCCGGTCCCGAAGAAGTCTCGCTTCGCCCCGAGCACCGCTGCACAGGTCGCGCCGCCAAAGCCCGGCTGCGCGAAACCCTCGAGCGACGGGCAGTCGAGGGGCCCCGAACGGCCGCTCCCTCGCCCGTCGTAGGCGACGAGTGCGTAGCCGGGAAAGAGCGAACGGTAGTACGCGGCGTCGGCCGGCGTGCCGAGCGAGAACACGCCCGCCGAGGGCTGACCCGGCCCACCGGCGATCATGAACATGGCGCCGCGCTGCACCCCGGACGCGGGCAGGACCTCGACGTGGAGCGAGATCGATCCCGCGGTCACGCCCGTCCGGTCGAGGGGCACGGTGACCTGCGAGCACACGAGACCGGGTGTCTGACCGCACGCGCTCGCCGCGGCTGCTGCGGCGGTCACGGCGGAGCCGGCGACGGCCGGGACGACGAGCGTCATGCCGACCGCGACCGCGAGCCCGACTCGCCTGCGCACGCCCGTGGAGCTATGGCGCAGCGGACTGCGCTTGGGAGACGTGGCTCGCATGCCGGCTAGATCGTCTCGCTGCCGGTCAGGCGACGAGCGCGGTTGGAGTCGAGCTGCTCGACATTTGGCCGACGGTGTTCGAGCCGGTCACCGTGACGGTGAGCGTGGCGCCGCCGTCGTCGTCGCCCGGCACGTATGACGCCTGCGTCGCGCCGGCGATCGCGGCGCAGTTCGCCCCGACGGCGTCGCAGCGGTTCCACTGGTAACCGAACGCCGAGGGGCCGCCGCTCCACCGCCCGTGATCTGCGCTCAGCGTCTGGCCCCGCTGGGGACTGCCGGTGACCGTCGGCGGGGCGACTGCTGCGACGGCCAGACCGGCTCGCATCCGCGTCGCGACGGTGAGTGCCTGCGCGGTGCCGACAGGCGTGGGGAAGGGCTTCCCGTAGGCATCCTGCAAGGCCAGCAGGAATCCTTCGACGCGATCGACCCGAATGAACTCCGCCGAAGCCGACTGGTGTCTGCCGGCGGTCACGTAGGTGATCGCAAACTGAAATCCCTCGTCGCCGGCCGCGAGCTTGTGCGGGCTGCCGACGATCACCTGCACGTGCTTTCCGCCCGCACCGGGCAGCTTCAAGGTCTTCACGAACAAGGCTCGACCGGCTGGGGTGGAGAGCAACTTCCTCGTGTTCGCGATGTCTGCGGCCGCGGCCACCGCGTCGGCCTGCGAGAGCAGGATGCTCAGGCTGATCGCAAGCCTCGTGGATCCGACCGTCGCGTGTCCGCTCTGGACCACGTACGTCGGCACCGCGCCGCTCGTCAACCACCGGCCGCCGCTCGAGGCGCCTCCCGAGGTGAAGTCGCCGCGGACGAGCACCATCTTGCTCAGGTCCGGCCCGTCCGCCGCCGGGCCCGGGGCGGCTGCCAGAGCGGATCCGGCGGCCGCGGCGAGTGCGCAGAGAGCCACCGACAGAAGTCCCCTCAGACGCATGCCCACCGGATTCCGATCGTAGTGTGGCGGTGCCCTTTCTCAAGCATCGCAGGAAGGGTTCCCCGGCGAGCTCGTCCCGAACCAGCCGGCTCCGGCGCTGCTCGATCGAGGGGCCTTAGACTTCTCAGCGTGAGCGAGCACATCGCACAGCTGCGCGCGGTGGTCGCCGAGCTGCCGCCCGCGCCGGAAGCAATGGCCCCGTACCTCGCCAAGGTGCGCGAGCGGGCGTACACCGTCACCGACGCGGACGTCGAAGGGCTCAAGGCCGCCGGCTGCTCGGAGGACGAGATCTTCGAGCAGACCGTTGCGGTTGCGATCGCGCAGGGCCTGCGTCGTCTCGACGCGGCCTCGCGGGTGATCGGATGATCCGGCTCTCCGTCGTCGACCACGGCCACGCGCCCGAGCAGGCGGCGTTCCTGCAGATGGCGCGCGAGCGTAGCGGGCGCGAGCCGCTCGGCGTCGTGAAGACGCTCCTCTACCGGCCCGAGCTCTTCGGCGGGCCGTTCACAGACGAGCTCCACACCGTGATGCGCGGGCCGTCCGACTGGAGCGCCGGCGAGCGCGAGCTCTTCGCCGGGTTCACGTCGTTGGTCAACCAATGCCCCTTCTGAACGGGGTCACACGGCGCAGTTGCGTCGTATGCGCTCGGTGAGGAGGTCTGGCAGGCGGTCGTCGACGACTGGCGCACGGCGCCGTTGCGGCCGGAGCTCAAGGCGACGCTCGTCTTCCTCGAGAAGCTGACGCTCCACCCCGACGAGCTGACGACGGCGGACGCCGACGAGGTGCGCGCCGCCGGCGTCTCCGACCAGGCGCTGCGCGATGCGTCGACGGTCTGCGCGCTCTTCAGCATGATCGTCCGTCTCGCGGACTCGTTCGGCTGGGACGTGCCGGAGTGGGACCGGCTGCAGCAGCGTGCGCCTGCGATGCTCGAGGACGGCTACGCCCTCGGAGCGATCGCCAAGCGAGCCTGAGCGCCGACGCTCACGGTTCGAGGCGCTTCTCGAACCAGTGATGGGCGTACGGCTCGTCGTTGAACGCGTCGACCTCCATGTAGCCGGCGGAGCGATAGAGGCTGATCGCTTCGCGCAGCGTCTTGTTCGTCTCGAGCTGCACGACGCGCATTCCTCGTTCGCGGGCACGGTCCTCGAGCTCGGTCAGGAGGCGTCTCCCGACACCGAGGCCGCGCGCCGTCGGCGCGACCCACATGCGCTTGATGTCGGCGCGGTCTGCACCGACGAACTTCAACGCGCCGCAGCCGACCGGCTC
>Ga0265316_10003638_pt1 | contig 15529 bp, 5 predicted proteins | sample 4522metaG_FD_202092 | JGI IMG/M metagenome (GOLD analysis project Ga0265316, IMG submission 202092) | Rhizosphere microbial communities from Carex aquatilis grown in University of Washington, Seatle, WA, United States - 4-5-22 metaG | ecosystem: Host-associated > Plants > Roots > Rhizosphere >...
TGTCTTTTTCTCAAGTAGTTAAAAAAGATGCAATGAATACCAAGCAAAAAGTCGTAACACAACATAAAGTGATTAAGGCGCCTGTGAATGAGAATAATGCAACTGTTACAACAGGTAAACCAATTAAATTGCAAAGTAAAATGAGTGAAAATTATGCAGGTGTTCTGAATGGTAGCAAAGATAATGGAGCAGCTATAATACTCTGGACAGATAACAAACAACCTGATGCTATTTGGACCATTCAGGCAAATTCACATAATACAAAAACAAACCAGCACTACTATGATCTTCAAAATAAACATAGTCAAAAATATTTGTCTGCTGATAAAGACAATAGTTCCATTAATCAATGGGATAGTTCAATTAAGGATTTTAGACTTTGGGAAATTTTGTCTGCCAGCGATGGATATGTAAAGCTAAAGAACAAAAGTACCGGAAAGTACCTGGGAGTTAATGGAAAAGAAGCTGGAAGCAAATTGGTTCAACTGGATGAAAATGCCAAGGACGAAATTCTTTGGAAACCAATTGAATAAGACTTATTAAGTTTGAGGTTTCATAATCCTTAAAATAGCACAAGTCTCTGACTTGTGCTATTTCTAAATATAATTTTTAGGTAAAAGTTATATAATTGCTTTAAATCGATGCAAGGTCATATAATATTTAATATGAGTATCCGATAATATAACAACAAAGATTTCAAAACGTCATCCCGAGCCGAGGGATATTAGTTAAAAAATGCTTCTCTGCCGCGCCGAATCGCTCAGCATTACTGCACAGAATTTAAGAATATCCGTAGTTATTAATGCGAACAATCTTATTATTTAATTTTCAAAAATCAAAATCATATTTAACTATCATATAATCCGTCCGTTTAGTTTCAAATAACTTATAAACTAGCTTTCCTATTCATGGAGGAGATTGATAGTAATATTTTTTTATTCATTCACATTCACTTTAGGAAGGCAGGCATTCATTAGGTATAATCAAAATGGTTCATCATATTATTTTTTGAAATACAATATAATAGTTATTTTAGAGCCATAAACTGAACCTAAAGTGATGGATTAAAGGAAATCCTGGAATAATATTAAAAAATATTTTAACATGACAAAGCATTTTTTCAAACCGGTTTCATCGTCAAATATTTATCAAAGTATTAATGGCATCCTGCCTTTGATGACTTTTTTGTCTGGCGCTGCAGCACTTATTTATGAATCTCTGTGGATGCGATCATTTGGTCTGATCTTTGGAAATACAACTTACGCGATCACAGTAATTCTAGCCACTTATATGGGTGGTATAGCTTTGGGAAGTTTTTTGGTCGGCCGGCTAAAAATTAAAAATCCACTTAAAACTTATTCATTTGTAGAAATACTTATAGGTATTACTGGTGTTCTTGCATTTATCCTTCTTCAGATGCTCCCTGGAGTTTGGGGAAGCTTTTTGAGAACAACACCTCTCAAACCAATTCTGGAGGTTCCATTACGAATATTATTTTCCGGACTGGTTATCCTTTTACCTACCCTTTTGATGGGAGCCACGGTACCACTTCTGGTGGAAGTACTTTCCCGTCAGACATCAAAGTACGCGGTTCTATCAAAGCTTTATAGAATGAATACACTAGGTGGCGTAATAGGTGTACTGGCAACAACTTATATTTTGTTTCCATTGTTAGGGCTATCCAAAACATATGCCATTGCAGTATTTATTAATCTGGTTATATGTATTATTTGTGCTTTTGGTTCGCGAAGTCAGGCTCATGCAAACAAGATATCTGAGGAACCTGAAATTTTAAAAGATGAGACTTCAACCGGAACTGGTACCGGTACCAATATATCATGGATTTTTATTTTGATTGCAACTATAGTTGGAGCAACTTCTTTCAGCCTGGAAATATTATGGAGCCGTTCATTTGCTCTGGTTATAGGTTCTTCGATATACTCATTTAACTTAATGTTGGTTTCCTTTTTAATTGGATTGGTGCTTGGAACCTGGATATATGAAAAGGTCTGGCGACGTCTAAAGAATCCAGGCTCAATATTAATGATCCTTCTATTGGCTATATGTGTTGGCATTCTATTATGTACAATAGCAATTGGTCGATTGCCACTTTTATATTTCAGCCTGATGAAGATATTTCCTGAATCTTTTGGAGTTCACCAGGTCATTGAATTTTTCCTTTGTTTCACTGTTATGGTACCTTTGACCACTGCATTTGGATTTATTTTTCCACTTCTTCTTCATCTTGTTCAAGGTAAAATGCATGAGCAGGAAAATTCGCGAAAATCTTCTGCGAGATTATATGCATGGAATACGTTAGGTACGCTACTCGGTGCACTTGCCACTGGATTTATACTCATTCCCCTTTTGGGTTTACAAAAAAGTTATGTCTGCATCATAGCATTTCCATTACTTATGAGTATAATTCTCCTGGGTAAGCTCTTTAATTGGAGTACAAATTTGCGTGGTGCAACCGTAATTGTTGTTACAGGTTGTCTTGTAATACTGGAAATATTCTGGAATCCCTGGAATCCTCTAATTGTAACTTCGGGAATTTATACATATGGATTTTCAATAAAAGAAAATAAGTCACAATCTGGTCAGATATTAGATTATTTTAGTAAAAACAGAAAGGTAATTTTTTACAAAGAAGGTATTGAAGGTGTTGTATCCGTAAAGCAGCTTGAGGGACAAGAAAAGTATCTTTCAGTAAATGGCAAGGTTGATGCTGGTACCGGAATGGATATGATGACACAAAAATTATTGGCACATATTCCTATGGCCATACATCCTAATCCTAAAAATGTGATGATTGTCGGTTGGGGAAGTGGCTGTACTGCCGGAGCCGCGAGCTTGTATCCACTGGATACCCTGGACGTTGTTGAAATAGAACCAGCTGTATTTGAAACAAAATTATATTTTAATGAAGTGAACCAAAAAGTATACAATGACCCCAGGTTTAACATTTTATTCAAAGATGGTCGGAATATTCTTTTGACAACACCTCGTCATTATGATGTAATTATTTCTGAACCTTCAAATCCATGGATAACCGGTGTCTCGAACTTATTCACGCGTGAATTTTATGAGATAGGGCTTTCTCGTTTAAACAAGAATGGGTTTTTTTGCCAATGGTTTCATATTTATAATATGCCTTATAAAGTCATGCAGTCTCAATTAAAATCATTTTCTTCAGTATTCCCTGAGGTAATACTTTGGACAGTGCCTCCCTATTGCAAGGAAAATGAGAATTCAGCGACTCAAGGAGGTGATATAATTCTACTTGGCAGTCGTGAGAAAATAAAATTAGATATGACAAAAATTCAAGCATTATATGCTAAACCTGGTCCTGGTGATGATCTTCGTACATATGGTGTTGATAACCCACTATCCTTTATAAGCAATGCCTTCATGGATCGAAAAGAATTGATGCGTCTTAGCAAAAATGCACCCCTTAATACAGATGATTATCCTTTTATTGAATTTAATGCTCCTCAGGGTCTGTTCCATACAAATAAACAAATGCTCGATCAATTGAATTTGCTATACGACTCACTTGAATATTACAGCACCGATTTGATCCTTCCCCTGGTAAATGAACATATTTTTGAAAATCCTATAGATGAGAAAAAACTTGCACTTTTTTATGATAGCCTGGGAAATATTTATATTAAAAATTTTATGAAGAAAAAAGCTGAGCTAGTTCTCTCCACATCATATTTATTAGACTCGGTTTCAATAGAATGTGCAAAATCAATGATTGTCCTAAGTTTGTCAAATAACAGGTTTCAAGATGTTATGTACTGGTGTAAAAAGGCCATTGCCATTAATCCCAGATTTTTTCCTCCATGGGATGTATTAGGAACAATCTACATAAGATCAAACAATTTTAAGGAAGCAAAAAAAGTGTATCAGCAAATAATGGTTCTTTTTCCCCAAGAATCTAAAGGTCCTTTTAATTTAGCTTTGATCTATTACAATGAAAAGAATTTTAAGGAAGCTTCATATTTCCTTAATAAAGGTCTGAAATATGATCCAAACAATAGTATGGCTCTTAAGATGTTAAAGACAATAGAGAATATTGTTCCTTAACTACATCAATAATTATCCGATTTTGGTTTTATTTACAAACTTATTTTCTGCAAAATTCGAAAACGCCTTAATTGAAACTGCGCTCAATCTCCCCTTGGTACTTCTCCATGTCGGCGAATGGGTATTTACGCGATGTGACAAAAATTATTAATGTTTAGTTCTTATTTGTTTCAATAATTTTAATAATTTGCACTGTCAATAAAAATTCCTTGCCATGAAAAAAATAGCTTTTTATCTATTCTTGATTACTTTGTTCTCATGCAAAGAAAAACAAGTTGAAATACTTCAAAATGGTATAGTCATCCGGCTTCAAAATAAAAATGAAAACAACGTAAAGACGATCCGGCTAATTGTCGTAAGCGATAAAATAATTCATATATCCGCAAGCGCTGGGGATCGGATTTCGCATGTCAGAAGTCTGATGTCAATAATCAAGCCTTTAGATTTGAAATGCGACTTCAAAGTTGAGAATGATTCAAATGAAGCAAGACTCAGAACCAAACAACTTGTTGTAAAAATTTCTTTAAAAACTGGAGAAGTTGTATTTACCGATACTACTGGAAAAACCATTCTTGCTGAAAAGCAAGGTGGAGGGAAAACCTATGAGCCTGTTATTCTTGATGATAAAGAACTCTTCAAAATTAGGCAGGAATTTGAGACCACACCTGAGGAAGCTCTTTATGGACTCGGCGAGAACCAAAACGGCATTACCAATATAAAAGGCAAAGATTTAGATCTGACACAGGTCAATACTATTGCAGTTGTTCCATTTCTTGTTTCAACCAAAGGATACGGCATTCTTTGGGATAATAATTCAAGAACAAAATTTGGAGACGCCAGGGATTATAAGCAATTATCATCTTTAAAACTTTATTCCCAGGATAATAAAGAAGGTGGTTTAACAGCAGTCTATGCAAATATTGATAAGCCTGAGAAAATATTTTCAAAAAGAATCGAATCAGAAATTGATTATCACTATGTAAGTGACTTGAAAAAATTTCCAACCGGATATAGAAAAGACAGCAGTTTGGTGCAATGGACAGGTTCAATTGAATCTGATACAAGCGGCATTCATAAATTCATCTATTTTGCCGGAGGGTACAGCAAAGTTTGGCTTGATGGTAAACTGGTAGTTGATAAATGGAGACAGAGTTGGAATCCAACTTCCACAAAGCTATTTCTGGATATGGTAAAAGGTAAAAAATATTCACTAAAAATTGAATGGAAACCTACCAGTGGTGAATCATTCATTTCTTTGAAATACTTGCCCCCCTTGGATCAGAATGAACAAAATGAAATTTCATTCTCTTCTGAAACCGGGAAACAAATTGAATATTATTTTATGTATGGTAAAAATATGGACGATGTTATCAGCGGATACCGCACCGTTACCGGGAAAGCCAATTTATTGCCAAAATGGGCCATGGGTTTCTGGCAAAGTCGCGAACGATACAAGACCCAGGATGAATTATTGGGAGTTGCCCGGGAATACAGGAAAAGAAACATACCTATTGACAATATAGTATTGGATTGGTTTTACTGGAAAGAAGATAAATGGGGTGATCAGGAATTCGATTCTGCCAGGTTTCCAAATCCAACTGCAATGATTAAAGAACTTCATGAACAACTCAACATGCATATCATGATTTCAGTATGGCCCAAATTTTATGTGTCTTCTAAGAATTTTGAAGTCATGGATAAAAATGGATGGTTGTACAAAAAGAACGTGGATAACAAACAGAAAGATTGGGTGGGTCATGTATCTACATTTTATGATGCTTACAACCCTGAAGCAAGGAAATATTTCTGGGATCAGATGAACCAGAAACTATTCAGCAAAGGCATTGATGCCTGGTGGCTCGATGCATCAGAACCGGATATTAATTCTAACATATCTCCTGAAGAAAGAAAATCATTGATGGGTCCCACATTTTTAGGTTCCAGTACCAGGTTTTTTAATTCCTATTCATTGATGAATGCAAAGGGAGTATATGAAGGACAACGTAAAGCCAATCCTGACCAAAGGGTATTCATTCTCACCCGTTCTGCTTTTGCCGGAATACAGCGTTTCTCAGCAGCCACCTGGAGCGGCGATATTGCTACACGTTGGCACGACATGAAGGACCAGATTGCCTGTGGCTTGAATTTTAGTATATCCGGAACACCATACTGGACAATGGATATAGGAGGGTTTTCGATTGAGAATCGCTATTATAATCTTACCGGCGAAAATTTAAATGAATGGCAGGAAATAATGACCCGCTGGTACCAATTTGGCGCCTTCTGTCCCCTATTCAGGGCACACGGACAATTTCCTTTTCGGGAAATTTATAATATAGCGGGTACAAACAAAGCCATTTATGATGCGTTGGTTTCTTGCGATAAATTAAGATATAAGCTTATGCCATACATATACTCACTAGCTGGCAGCACTTACCAAAATGATTATACAATCATGAGAGCGCTGGCCATGGATTTTACTTCGGATCCCAAAGTGTATGACATTAACGATCAATTCATGTTTGGTCCTTCAATTTTGGTTAATCCGGTATGTGAATATAAAGCACGAAGCAGAAGCCTATATCTTCCATCCAATACAAACTGGTACGATTTAAATTCAGGTAAATTTTATTCAGGTGGACAAATTATAAATGCTACTGCACCAATAAGCAATATCCCAGTTTATGTAAAAGAAGGCTCAATTGTTCCTGCAGGTCCGGACATCCAATATGCCATGGAAAAAAGTGACCCAATAACATTATTTATATATATGGGAAAAGACGGGCAGTTTAATTTATATGAAGATGAGGGAATAAATTATGATTACGAAAAAGGTGCTTTTTCCAATATCTTATTTACCTACAATGAAGCTTCCAAAACCTTAAAAATAGGTAAAAGAGAAGGTATGTTTGCAGGAATGCTTGCAAACAGAACATTCCAGATAGTATGGATAAGTAAAAACAAACCCAAAGCGCTGAATGGTGATGTCAAACCAGATAAAACTATTATATATAAAGGAGAAGAGCTCAAAGTATCCATTGTAGAATGATTTTTTATTACTGATGACTGATTACTGATTAATTAACGTCCTGTTTTCTATTTTTTAATAAGTCTGATAAAAAAGTTTATGAACATATTTCTTACAGGCGGTACCGGATTTATTGGATCTCATATATTGATGAAGCTTCTGGCATATAAACACCAGGTAACTGTCCTTGCAAGAAATAAAAATAAAATTCTTGCTTTGCATAAGATACCAGGAATAAAAATAATCGAGGGCAGTGCAAGTGATTATAAACTTGTGGAAAAATCAGTTCCAGGTCACGATGCCTGTATACATGTTGCATTGCTTTGGGGTGAACCCGGTGCTTATAAAATGCTTTTAAGCGATACCGCTTCGTCCGTATTTATTGCTGACACTGCTGCCAGAGCCGGATGCAAGCATTTTATTTATACCTCATCAACTGCTGTAGAAGATTATTTTTATATGATTCCGGAAAATGAACGTGACGACAAAACAAAATTTATACCCGTTAATTATAAACAAAAACCTGTTACTTATTATGGAGCAACCAAAGCTGCTACAGAGAATTTTATGCTCGCGATTTCGTACCAGACTTCAATGAAAGTTAATATTGTCCGGCCTGGTTATACTTTCGGGAATCCTGCCATAGAAGGCGCACCAGTTCAAGCAGACAACCGGTTTAAAGAAATTGCACAAAATGCAAAGAGAAATCTGGATATTGAGATTACAAGATTTGACGGCACACAGTTTATTTCTGCAGATGATTTGGCCGAAATCTATGTACAAATTCTTAAATCAGGAGTGAACCGGAAAACATACTTCGGCCTTTCTAAAGATTTTTATTCATGGCACGATGTAGCCAATGAAGCTGTGAAACTGGCCAATTCAAATAGCAAAATCAAGATTATCGACAAAGGATATAGTAAAGTGCCTGGAATATTCGATGTGAGCGAAATCAAAAAGGATTTCGGACTTGAGTTTTATCCGCATAATCAAATTGTTGAACATTTGAAATATTATCAGGAGCTGCTTTAATCCAAATTCTTCACTTTAGAACAAATTAATTCTACTTCGAAAGATTAGGTTTTTCTGAGATTTTTCAGCTTTTTTACCCCAAACCCAAAAGGGAGAAAGCTGAAAAATCAACCAGTTCCCGTTTGGGATTAAGGGTAAAAACTGGTTGATTTTGAAATCTGTCAAAGCAGAATTAATATTAGAATTCTTCAAAAAAATTAATAATTCTATTGGAATTAATTTCTTTCTCCATTTTCATAAAAATTCTTAAGATTTTAAATATTGTATTTATTTAAGAATTTACTTTCAAACAATAGCAGAAAAAAAAGTGTTTGTCTGGTTATGATGATAATTGTATGCTCAAATCAATTTAAGAATTTTTAGTTGCAATTATTAAAATTCATTACCTAATTAATTAACCTAAAAGAAAGCTAAAATGAGAATTTTTACTTTAGTCTTATTGTATGTATTAATAAGTTTGCATGCTTTAAGCCAGAGTGTTTCTGTAACTACCCAGCGTTATGACAACCGCCGTTCAGGATGGAACAGCCAGGAAACCAAGTTAACATCTACCAGTGTTAATACTAATACTTTTGGATTGCTTTTTACCCGTCAGGTAGACGACCAGATTTATGCACAACCTCTTATTTTGGCAAATCTGCTAATAAACGGTGCGACTCATAATGTAGTCTTTATTGCAACTGTCAACAACTCTGTTTACGCTTATGACGCAGAAAATCCGGCTTCCTCAACTCCGTTTTGGCATATTAATGTAACTCCTGCAGGATCACGTGTTCTGCAGAATACAGATATGAGCCCAACCTACACTGATTTCACCGGAAAGATTGGAATTGTTGGCACACCAGTAATTGATACAACCACTTTTACAATGTATTTCGTTGCACCTGATATGATCCTTGCTACCGGTGAATTTGAACAATATCTTCATGCAATTGATTACAGAACCGGAATTGAGAAAACAGGCAGTCCGGTGAAAATTGTTGCTTCTTACCCTGGTTCAGGTGATGGTCATGTAGGTAATACAGTACCTTATTTGCCCGGCAAACAAAACACGCGACCGGGCTTATTGCTATTGAATGGAACTGTATATGTTTCTTCTGCTTCGTATGGCGATTATGGCCCATATCATGGATGGGTATTGGGTTACAATGCTACTACTTTACAGAAAAAATACACTTACAATGATTGTCCCGATGGAGGGAATGCGGGCATTTGGATGAGCGGTGAAGGCCTTGTTGTAGACGAAAACGGATATATTTATTTATCAACAGGAAATGGAACAGTGGGTAATAGCACCAATCCAAATTACTATAGGAATAGAGGAGAAAGTTTGTTAAAACTTATACCATCCGGCGATACCATGAAATTGGTAGATTATTTTACACCTGCAAATTATGCATTTCTGAATACAAATGATTTGGATTATGGTGTAGATGGTGTATTAATAATACCCAATACCACTGTTTCTATATCTGGCACCAAGGAGGGTAGAATGTATGTAGTGAGTACCAGCAAAATGGGTAAATACTCCGCTGGTAATGATTCAGTTTTGCAAATATTAAATAGTAACTTAACTCTTGAAAATAATATTCATGGAACGCCAGTTTATTATCATTATATTTCCCAAAGTGATACGGAGTGTGTTTATGTTTGGCCCGAAGGCTATAACTTCCAGCAATATTTTTTTAATAGAAGTACGGGATTGTTTGATTTGTCTAAAACTATAAACGGGAACGGCAATGGACAAGGTCCCATAATATCAGTTTCGAGCAATGGACAGGTAGTGGGAACCGGCATAGTCTGGGCAAGTTTTCCAATTCTTGATCCAAATCACCAAACACGGCAGGGTGTTCTTCAGGCATTCGATGCCCGTGATATTCGCAGGCAAATATGGAACAGTACTACAAATTCTACCAGGGATAGTGTGGGTAATTATGCAAAATTTAATACACCGGTAGTTGCAAATGGAAAAGTATACCTGGCTACATTTTCGAATCGTTTAAATGTCTATGGGCTTTTTAATACCAATCCTGTGCCGGTTACTGGCGTTTCAATGAACCCTACAACGTTATCTATTATAGCAGGAAGTTCTTCAAATTTAACTGCTGCAATAATTCCTTCCAATGCAACAAACCAGAATGTTTCCTGGACTTCCAGCAATACTTCTGTAGCAAGTGTCGATGCATTTGGAAAAGTAACTGCCAATGCTGCAGGTAATGCAACCATCACGGTTACCACGGCCGATGGTAACAAGACGGCTACCTGCGCAGTAACAGTTACTTCAACTCCTGCTCAACTTGATATTTTCGATTTGGCAGGTACACTTACAGCTCAAGGTGATCATCCATCTGCCCAAACGGTAGCTATGGCGGTAGATGACAATCTAATAACAAAGTGGCTCGATTATGCCAATGCCAATCCTGCTACACGGGCCAGCTGGATTCAATACCAGTTGTCAAGTGGAAAATTTATTGTGAGCCAGTATACGCTCACATCAGCTTATGATGCACAAGAGCGAGATCCAAGGGATTGGAATATTCTGGGATCAAATGACGGAATTAACTGGTCAATCTTAGACACCAGAACAGGTGAGGTTTTTGCGAATCGAACTCAAACCAATACTTATTCTATTCCTAACTCTACGGCTTACAGTTTTTATAAGTTTCAGATTAACTCGGTTAGTAATCCATCTCTGGCAAATTCTGTGCAATTGGCAGAGATTGAATTATTGGGCCAGTTAGCCACCAGTAATGTTCCCGTAACGGGTGTAAGTGTGACTCCAACTATTGCCAGCCTTTCGGTAGGATCTAGTTTACAATTAACTGCAACTGTTACGCCTTCTAATGAAACCAACAAAAATGTTAACTGGACTTCGAGCAATATATATATTGCAAATGTTGACGCAAATGGAAAAGTTACTGCTGTTGATACTGGAAGTGTTGTAATTACAGTAGCGACAGTTGATGGCAATAATACTGCCACCTGTTCAATAACAGCAATAGCAGCGACAACTATACCTGTGACTGGTGTTTCTTTAAACCCAAATTCTGTATCATTATTTTCCGGTAGTTCCACTACGTTAGCAGCAAATATAAGTCCTGCTAACGCTACAAATAAAAATGTCACCTGGAGTTCAAATAATACTATAATAGCAAGTGTTGATGCAACAGGTAAAGTTACTGGTAATGCAGTCGGAAATGCAACAGTAACGGTAACTACCTCAGATGGAAATAAAACAGCAACTTGTGCCGTTACAGTTTCGGCTGTTCCAACAACAATGGACATATTTGATCTTCCGGGTACTTTAACTGCACAAGGAGATCATCCACCTTCACAAACTGTAAGCATGGCAGTTGATGATAATTTGTACACCAAATGGCTCGATTATGCTAACGCCAATCCAACTACCAGGGCAAGTTGGCTTCAATATAAACTAACCAGCGGTCAGTTTATAGTATTTCAATACACTATTACTTCAGGTTATGATGCACAAGAGCGCGACCCAAGAGATTGGAATTTACTTGGATCAAATGACGGAGTTAACTGGACAGTCCTGGACACCAGGACAGGCGAAGTTTTTGCGAATAGAACTCAGACAAATACTTACTCAATCAATAATACCATTGCCTTTAGCTATTATAAATTTCAGATTAATTCGGTATTTAATCCGTCGTTGGCAAATTCTATGCAACTGGCAGAAATTGAATTGTTGGGTCAGGTGGGCAGCAGTGCTAGCGTCCCGGTTACAGGAGTAAGTTTGAATCAGGTTACTGCTTCACTTGTGGTTGGGACAAGTTTACAACTTGTTGCGACTATAAGCCCTTCAAATGCTACGAATCAAAATGTGACCTGGAATTCAAACAATACTACCATAGCAAGCGTAGATGCTACGGGAAAAGTTACAGCTAATGCAGCTGGTAGCGCTATAATTACGGTTACTACCATTGATGGCAATAAAACTGCAACATGCACTGTTACAACAACTGCAGCAAATATTCCGGTTACAGGAGTATCTGTAATCCCAGGTTCAGCAATTTTAGCTGTTGGCAATATTGTCCAGCTTACAGCTAACGTGAGTCCGGCAAATGCAACGAATAAAAGTGTTAACTGGAGTTCAAGTAATACGGCTGTTGCAAGCGTGGATGCAACTGGTAAAGTGACTGCCAATACTATTGGAAGTGCCACTATTACAGTAACTACTGTCGATGGAAATAAAACTGCCACTTGTTCAATTACAGATACAGCCGCCCCAGTTCATGTAACAAGCGTTTCTGTCAGCCCGACTACAGCAGCAATATTTGCAGGAAATACATTTAATTTATTGGCTACCGTTCTTCCAGCTAATGCGGCAAACAAAAATGTGACCTGGAGCTCCAGCAATTCAGTCGTGGCTATTGTGGATGCAACTGGCAAAGTAACAGGTAATGCGGTTGGGAATGCCACAATTACTGTAACATCAATAGATGGTAGCAAAACGGCAACATGTGCTGTTACGGTTTCTACAGCTTCAACATTAACAGACATTTTTGACATTCCGGGCACCCTCACTGCACAAGGTGATCATCCGCCCGTCCAAACCGTAAGCAGCGCCGTTGATGATAATCTTTATACAAAATGGCTCGATTTTGCCAATGCCTTTCCAGCCACCAGGTCAAGTTGGCTTCAATATCAGTTGACAAGCGGCCAGTTTGTAGTTGTTCAATATACCATTACTTCAGGTTATGATGCACAGGAGCGTGACCCAAGAGACTGGAATTTGCTGGGTTCAAATGACGGAATAAACTGGATCATTTTAGACACCAGGACAGGTGAGGTTTTTGCCAACCGCACGCAAACCAACACTTACGTTATCAGCAATACAACGCCCTATATTTATTATAAATTTCAAATAAATTCAGTTTATAATCCGTCCCTGGCAAATTCCATGCAACTGGCTGAATTGGAATTACTGGGACAAGCTGTTACACTCAAGAGTGGAGAAGTATTATCTGTCAACAACAATATTTTATCAGAAATAAATATTTACCCAAATCCTTCTGCCGGAGAAATTAATATTGCCGGATTACCTGATAAAGCTCTCGTCAGAATATTTGACTTAACCGGAAAAGAATATTATAACAGGATGCAATCCGGGAACGGAATCATGGAAATTACTGATGCCAATCTAACTAAGAACATGTATATCATTTCTATAATATCTGGTAAAGATGCAATAAACAAAAAAATTATTGTCAGATAATAATTCTCAAAGATAATAATGAAATCATTTCTTACCTGTCTTCCCGTTTTTACCAACTGGAATTTAGACAGGTGGATTTGATTTTGTTTTTATATTATTCTGTAAAATTATTACAATACTTCAGCATAGTTTTGTAACTTACATATAATTAGTAAGTTGAACTATAAGAAATAAATTGAAATATTTCTTTATTTCTTATATTTCAACGTATTATAAATTATTGTAATTAAACCCAAATTGCTCATTAGAAATTAGCAATCGATTAAGAAATTGTAAATCAATCTAAAAATATAAGATTGAAACAATTTCTAAATCGGGGTTAACCCAGCTATCGCAAGTAGTTCGCTCAATTCATTCGCTTCTATTGCGTAATTTGGGTTAAAAAAAATAAAATGTTTAACGAACTATTGTATTAAAAATCATACAGTAAATAGGACTATTCAAATCATAAGTAATTTCTATTAATTAAGTAATAAATTGTAGCAAAATCATGAATATTTCTTACAATTTTTAATAAAAAATCAAAGGTTAATCCTATAAATATGATTTTGTTTTTAAATTTGTAAGTGATCTAAATAAATTGAATAGTACGCAAAATAGCTGTGATGAGTGCATTAAAATCAATAAAGAAGAATAATGGTAGCGTAGTAAAACGTATATCAGCATTGGCAAAAGATGCCTCATATATCGAACCGACTCTATTTGAACAGTACAGTGTAAAAAGAGGATTGCGAAATGCCGACCATACCGGAGTACTCGTTGGACTCACCAATATCGGAGATGTAGTTGGTTATAAAAAAGAAGGAGAAAAATATATACCGTGTGACGGACATCTCATTTATAGAGGTATAAATGTTGTGGACATTGTGAAAGGCAGTCAGGCACAGAAACGTCATGGCTTTGATGAAGTTGTATACCTTTTGCTTTCAGGCAGGTTGCCAAATAAAAAGGAGTTGGAGAAGTTTATGGATTACATGAGTGAATTGCGTGAACTCCCTGGTGATTTTACCCAAAATATGATATTGACGCTCAAGGGCAGCAATATAATGAATATGCTGGCCCGTTCGGTGCTTGGTTTGTATACTCTTGATGATGAAGCTGAGAATACTTCCCTCGAAGCATTGGTTTCCCAGTCTTTAAACCTCATTGCTAAATTTCCTACAATTATTGCTTATTCATACCATGGAATGCGTCATGCATATCAACGTAAAACATTATCCATCCGCCATCCTGATCCCAATCTTAGTACTGCTGAAAATTTTTTGTTAATGTTAAAAGGCGAAGGAAAATACACCAAGCTGGAAGCAGATATTCTCGACCTCTCACTTATATTGCATGCTGAACACGGTGGTGGTAATAACTCTACATTCACTATTCGTGTTACCAGTTCAACAGGAACCGATACATATTCAGCAGTTGCTTCTGCAATTGCTTCACTTAAAGGACCATTGCATGGCGGCGCAAACCACGAAGTTCTCGGTATGATGGAAAACATAAAGCAAAACGTTAAACACTGGAATAAAGAAAGTGAAGTGGAAAATTATCTTTGGAAAATTCTAAATAAAAAAGCATTTGATGGTTCAGGAAAAATTTATGGAATTGGTCATGCTGTATATACAATATCCGATCCTCGCGCAATTCTCCTCAGAGATCAGGCGCGCCAATTGGCAGAAGAAAAAGGACGTCTCGAAGAATTTGAATTGTACCAACTGATTGAAAAACTGGCTCCTGAAATTTTCGGGAATTTTAAGGGAAGCAAAACGGCAAAAAGAGTATGTGCCAATGTGGATTTTTATTCAGGTTTTGTATACAATTGCATTGGCATCAGAGAACAGATATATACACCGTTATTTGCCATGTCGAGAATAGCCGGATGGTCCGCGCACCGTCTCGAAGAACTTACATTTAACGCCAAACGTATTATCCGTCCTGCTTATCAAAATGTATTCGACAACCAGCCTTATAAAAATCTGGCAAACAGGAAATAATATTATTCATTCTTTTTTCAAATATCTTCATCAAAGTTTGTCACAAATCACTTGTATTTGTGAGCGATTATTTAAAAAAATAAATTGCTTTTTCAAAAATTATCATTTATTCTTTTAATGATATTCCTATTCATTCGTCTTTATGATAAA
>Ga0265316_10003641_pt1 | contig 15521 bp, 14 predicted proteins | sample 4522metaG_FD_202092 | JGI IMG/M metagenome (GOLD analysis project Ga0265316, IMG submission 202092) | Rhizosphere microbial communities from Carex aquatilis grown in University of Washington, Seatle, WA, United States - 4-5-22 metaG | ecosystem: Host-associated > Plants > Roots > Rhizosphere >...
CACGTCGCTGAAGAATCCCCCGATCAGACCGAACTCGCCGTTGTACATCAGTTTCCACATGATGCACACCGACACAAAGGACGTCACGGCGGGAAAATACATGATGGCCCGAAACGTCCTCATTCCTTTCATGGCATAGGTGAAGCAGACCGCGCAGAACAGCCCCAGAACGGCCTGGATGACCCCGTCCACCAGGGTGAAATACAGGATGTTGACGATGGTTTTGAGAAACAGCGGATCCTTGAAGACTTTCTGGTAATTCTGCAGCCCGACAAAGCTGATCTTCGTTCCCAGGAGCTGGTAGTCGGTGAGACTGAGGCGGAAAAGACTGATCACCGGATACACGGCAAAGGTCCCCAGGATCAGAAGCGCGGGCAGAAGAAATGCGTATGCCTTCAGCTGATAGGCGGCACCGCGCCGCAAAGGTCCGCCGCGGTGCGGTATTGCGTTCACCACCCTCATCCCCCCTTCATTCAAAGACGAGGGAAGGCCTCGGGCCTTCCCTCGTCATGTTTCATCGTACCCTGAACGCGTCCGCGGCGCTACTTGTTCACCTTTGCCAGTGCGTCATTCATCATCTGGCTGTATTCTTTCATCGCTTCCGCGGGGTCCTTTCCGAACGCAAGGTCACTGAAGCATTTCTGCAGGGCTTCGGCAATGGTCGGATAGGCCGGCGTGATGGGGCGGGTGATGGCCGTCTGATTCAGCTGCGTCAGCACCAGGGGGAACGGATCCTTGCTGAACTGCGGCAGGGCGGGATCGGAGAACGACGATGTCCTCGGAGGAAGAATGGTCGGCCATATCTTCAGGTAGATATGGTTGAAGTTTTCCCTGCTGCACGTTGCCATGATCACCTTGAAGGCAAGGGCCTTGTCCTTTGTCTTGGACGACATGGCCTTGCTCCAGCCGCCGTTGTTGGACGCCTGTCTTTCCCCCTTGGGAAGCGGCATGGCGCCCCATTTGAGGTCCTTGACCGCGTTGTTCATGGCGAACTGCCAGGTGCCGGTCGTGTACATGGCGATCTGGCCGTTGACGAATCCGTTCGGCATGTCCTCCAGCGGCGCGACCTTGTACTTCACGTAGAGGTCGGCGAACCATTTCATGGCGGCCAGGCTCTTCGGGCTGTTGAAGTAGCCGTCAACGGTTTTCCCGTCCGGGCTGATGATGTCCGCGCCGAAGTCCCAGAGCCAGAGATTCGTGATCCAGTTCTGTCCCTCGTGGGTGATGCTCGGACCGCTCATCAACGGCTGGAAGCCGTACATCGTGGTCTTTCCGTTGGCGTCCTTCTTCGTGAGCTTGATCGCTGCCTGGGTGATCTGATCGATGGTCCACGCGTCCTCGATCTTTGTGGGCGCCTTGAGACCGGCGTCTTCAAAGGCCTGCTTGTTGTAGTGCACGACCGCGTTATTCTCTTCGATCGGCGCGGCCCAGACCTTCCCCCTGTAGGTGAAGGAAGCCCGCGTGGCCTTGGTGAGATCGTCGAGATCGGCTTTCGGCCAGTACGCATCCAGCGGCGCCAGCGCGTTCCCGTCGACAAAAGACGCGATGGTGGGCGAATCGATTGACATGACGTCCGGGGGGCTTCCCGCGGAAATTGCCACCCGCAGCTTGTTCTCATACTGAGTGTTGGGAATCCAGGTCGGCACGATCGTCACGTCGTTCTCGATCGCCTTGTAGCATTCGAGAGCGGGCAGGATGTGATCCTGCGCATCGAGACCCCACACGGTGATTGTCGGCTTGCCCGCCGGCTTTGCTTCCTTTGTTCCTGACGCCCAGAGCACGGGCACCGCCGTCAGGCACACGAGAAGCAGAACCGCCTGCGTCATCCTTCTCTTACCCATAGAACCTCCCTCACACAGACTCGCGGGGGTCAACGACCCCCTTGCGGCGCACATCGCCGGGACGAATTCATACTTGTTCATTTGTCCAAAGGCTGAATTATTGCTCAATTTGTGATTTGAGCACGCGGTTGGAAAATTGTCAAGGACAAAAGGTCTTTCCAAGGGGCCGCCATCTTCACCGTGTACGTACCCTTTCAGGGAAAATCGCGCCCTTGACAGCAGCCGGCCGGCATGAAAAACTCGCAGTCTGAGTAGATGCTCAATCATCGAGCATTTGACAATCCATTCCGCCGCGCGTGATGCGCACGCGCTTCGAGGAGGAAACACCATGGCGATGGAAAAGTACGAGCCCCGATGGGATTCCCTGGACCGCAGAGCGATGCCGGAATGGTTCCTGGACGCGAAGTTCGGCGCCTTCCTCATGTGGGGGGAGTACTCGGTGCCCGCCTTTGCCGACAGTGATTTCTACTCCGAGTGGTACGAGTTCTGCCTCAAGGCCGACGAGGCCATCATTTCGAGCGAGATCGACGGGCACCTCTTCTTCCAGGAGAATCAGAACACCAGCCTGACCCCCGAGGGCATGCGGACGCACTTCCGCAAGCAGTCCGCCGCGGTGAAGGCTTTTCATGAAAAGGCGTACGGCCGGAACTTCCGGTTCGAGAACTTCTACGACATGTTCAAGGGAGAGCTGTTCGACCCCCACCAGTGGGCCGACATCCTCAAGCAGGGCGGGGTCCGCTATATCGCCCTGTCCGCCAAGCACCACGGCGGATTCTGCATGTTCCCCAGTGAGCACGAACGGGCCAGCTGGGGCTATGCCAAGGACTCCGTGCACCTGGGCCCCCGGCGGGACGTTCTCGGAGAAGTGTTTGCCGCGGTGCGGGAGAAAGGAATTCACCCGGGCATTTATTACACGATGTACGAATGGTTCAACCCCCTGTGGATAAGCGACAGGAAGCTGTACGTGGAAAAGGTCACGATTCCCCAGATAAAAGATATCGTCACCCGCTACAAGCCGTCCCTCATCTGGAATGACGGGGAATGGCTGATGGACTACAGGGGGTGGAAAAGCGAGGAGATCCTCGCCTGGCTGTTCAACGAGTCTCCCGTGGCGAAGGAAATCGTCGTCAACGACCGCTGGGGAGGCGTGAACGGCAAGCATGGCAGCTACTTCACCACTGAGTACGGGGGAGGCTACAGGGGCATCAGCAAGCCGTGGGAAGAGAATCACGGCATCGACAGCTCCTACGGCTACAAACGGAACTCGACGTACTTCGAGCACAAATCTCCCGTGAGGCTCGTCCATACGCTGATCGACATCGTCAGCCGAGGGGGCAACTATCTTCTGAACGTGCCGCCCCGCGCGGACGGAAGGATCCCCAACCTGATCACGGAAAGACTTCTGCAGATCGGGGAATGGCTCCAGGTGAACGGTGAGGCGATCTACGGCACCAGGGCGGGCCGCACGCCGTACCAATGGAACATCAACGGTGAGTTCGAGATCGACTACGGCAAGTCGCTGTCATTCGACACGGGCGGGTTCAATATCACGGAATACACCGACGCCGCCCGCGGCAAGGACCACCCGTTGATCGAGGCTTTCTTCACAACGAAGCCCGGCATCCTGTACGCGATTCTGCCGAACTGGCCGCGCGGGCAGTTCATCCTGAAGGATTTCACTCCCTCTCCCCGGACCCGGGTGTCCATGCTCGGGCTGAAGGGAACCCTGGAGTGGAAACAGAGCGGCAACGGCATCACGGTCACAGTGCCCCGGCTCTATGTGGACGAGATGCCGTGTCGGTATGCATACACGATAAAAGTGGAATTGTAGAAAGGTCCCGCGGAGCGGCTGAGCCCGCTGCCGGGAGGGCGCGCGCTCTGCACGATAGGGTTTCAGGCCTCGTGGAAGTTTTTCAGCACGTACTCCACGCTCGCCTGCTCTCCGTCACGATAGCAGGCGAGCCCCGGCCTCATCGTGCTGCTTGAGACTCTCGAAGAGCGGTTGGTGTAGGGATTGTCCATCAAAGGCCGAGAAGCTTCACCCTTTCACCGCGCCGAAGGTCAGGCCCCGTACGAGATACTTCTGGAAGAAGAGGGTCAGTATGATGCCAGGCAATATCGCGATGAGGGAAAGAGCGGAGATCTCCCCCCAGGGGATCTGGTGGCCGCCCGTCATGCCGGCCAACGTGATCGGGAGAGTCTGTGTCCGTGAGCGGGTGAATATCAGCGCGAAAAGGAACTCGTTCCACGAGAATATGAACACGAAGAGCGCAGTCACCGCAATTCCAGGAATGGCGAGCGGCAGCACGTACTTGCGAAAGGCATGGAACCGTGAATACCCGTCCAGCAGGGCCGCGTTCTCGATTCCATGGGGAATGTCTTCGAAGAAGCCCTTCATCACCCATACGGCGAAGGGCATGTTGATCAGGATGTAGGAAAGGAAAAGCACCGGAAGCGTGTCCAGCAGCTTCAGCGTCTTCCAAATGATGAAAAGCGGCATGGTCGCGACAACAGGGGGAGCAAAGAGCAGGGAGAGAACAAAGAAGCTCATGTTGTCCCCGCCCACCTTGAACCGTCCCATTCCGTATGCCAGGAGAACGCCGAACCCGATCACGAGGACCGTGTTGGTCACCGCGACGATAAGGCTCGTGATCAGACCCTGCGTGCCTCCGAATATCGTCATTCCGCGCAGGAAATTGCCGAAGTCGAAATGGCTGGGCCAGAACACTGGGGGATAGTGGTAGAACTCACCTTCTCCCTTGAAAGCTCCGACGGCAATCCAGTAGACGGGAAACAGGAAAATGGCCAGAAAGATGAGGATGAGGGCAAAGCGCAGCACTGTAAAAATCATGCGGACGCGCTTCCGCCTGGCGATGTCTTCTCTGTTCAAAGCAATCGTGTTCATTACTGCTTGCCTTCCCTGCGATTCATGACAAGGGTGATGAAGAGCTTTGCGATCACCGTGATGATGATGAGCTGGACAACCGCGATTGTCGCGGACATCCCCACGTTGAAATTCTTGAACCCGATGATATAGGTCAGCAAGCCCAGGGTTTCCGTGGAGATTCCCGGTCCTCCGCCGGTAAGGATCTGCACCGGGTCGAATATCTTGAAGATAAAGATGATCCGCAGCAGGACCACGAGGGTGAACATCGGCCGCAGGAGGGGCATGGTGACCCGCCAGAGCGTTTCGCGGGCGGTGGAGCCGTCCACGCTGGAGGCTTCATAGACCTGCTTGGGAATGGCCGCAAGCCCCGCCAGGAGCACGATGGTCACGAAAGGGGTCCACTGCCAGGTGTCCATGATCAGGATCGACGCCATGGCGAGCGCCGGCTTGGCAAGCCACGCCAGCGGGGCCACCCCGAAGAAGCTCAGGACGAAATTCAGGGGTCCGAACCTGTTGTCCAGGATTATCTTCCACTCGAACCCGGCAACGACCGGCGTGATCATGACCGGAATCAGGAACAGGGCGACGACGATCTTGCTGCCGGGGAACTTCTTGTTGAGAAGCAGGGCGATGATCAGGGCCAGCACGGACTGCACGGGAATGCCGACCACCATGATGATCATGCTGTTCAGGAAGGCGTTCCAGAACCGCCCGTCGGTGAAAAGGTCACCGTAGTTCTTGAACCACGCGAAGCGCGGGGGGAGGGGCGTCGCAAGGGTCTTCAGCATGAAGCTGTTAGCGAACATGTAGACCAAGGGCCCGACGACCAGCAGGATGAGAACGATCATACCGGGGAGCGCCATGAGGCGGGCAAACCGCTTTTGACTCGTCTCGAGAGTGATCAGACCTGCAGATCCCGCCATACGCCCTCCCCCTCATGAAGAAAATCCGCCTTCGGCGGCGCGGAAAAGGCGCCCGACGCAGGTGCGAAGGGCGCCCATGTGAAACTCGTCAGGAAAGAATCAGTCCTTCCAGAAACCGTGCTTCTTCCACATCTCGAGCATCGAGTTGTAGATCTTCTTCTGCCTATTCACATCCAGGCTCTGCGTGATCTTGTCCCATGAGGCCGCTGCGGTGTTGAGCGCGGCGGCCGGGTCACCGCTGCCGGACAAGGCGCTTGTCACGGCGACATCGAGCGCATCCAGGTATTCGGCGGAGCCGGGGATATTGACGTCGGGGAAGACGTGATTGAGGTTGTCCTTCACCGTGTCGAGGTAGTTCTTAGCCTCCGCGGCGGTCCCGAACTTCTCGAAAGCCTTGATATTATTCATGTGGGAAATGCGGTACGGGTCTTCACCCGTATCGTTTGAGGTCACGGCCTTGATGCTCTCGTCATTGCTGAGCATGGAGGCGACCCAGAAAGCCTCCTTCGGGTGCTTCGTCGTTGTCGGGATGCCGATGATGCGGCCCACGGGCGCCGCGGCGCGGAAGTAGATGGAGCCGTCGGCCTGCTTGACGCCCGGCACCTGCGAGATTCCCGCATTGTGCACGATCTTGGAGAGCTTGGGGTCGTTCGCCTTCTTCCACACATCCGACCACTGGATCATCGTGGCCACCCGGCCCTGCAGGTAGGCATTCATCAGCTCCTGGTAGCCCATGCTCATGACGTCTGGCGGGCAGAATGCCATAAGGGACTTCTGGATCTTCAGGGCGTTGACGCCCGCCGCGGAGTTGATCTGGGGCTTCATATTCCTGTCGAACCACGCTCCCCCGAGTGAGCCGAAAATGTTGGCCCACCAGGCATACGCGAATCCGCGCGCGCCGAGGAACGCGAAGCCGTAGTAGTCCTGGTCCAGCACCTTTCCGGCCAGCTTGTCGCCCTTCTTGCGGGTGAAAAACTGCGCGACCTTGGACAGGTCATCCCAGGTCCGCGGCACCGCGAGCTCCTGGCCGAACTTCGCCTTGAACGCAGCTTTCTCCGCGGCGTTCGTGAATATGTCCTTCACGTAGTACAGGTTCAGGATATCTCCGTCGTACGGCAGCGCGTACGTCTTACCGTTGTACATCGTGTACAGGTCTCGGTACGCGGGGACCACGTCCGCCATGTTGGGATCGTGGACGGAGAACAGGCCATCCAGGGGCTGGAGGTAGCCGAACTCCGCAAACTCGCCCAGGTAGTCGGGATAGAAAATCACCACGTCGTATGCGCCGGTGCCTCCGACGAACTCCGTCTTGAGCTTCTCATAGACCGAGGTGAACGGCACCCCGACTGTCTCCAGGGTGATGCCCTTTTCCGCCGCGAGGGGTTTCAGCCACTCGACGGGAGTGAGGTTCTGCCCCTCATCACCGTAGACCGTGATCGTGACCTTCGCCTGTGCGAATGACGTTTGCGCGACGATCATCAGCACGGCCAGGCAGATGAACACGAACGTCTTTTTGCCCTGCATACTCACCACCTCCTGTGATTTTGTGTGCTCGATACCCATCGAGCGGGTAGCCTCAGTGAATGCGAAGGGTCGTCTTCGCGTCATAGAAAATCACCTTTTCAGGGTCGAAGGAGAATGACACCGGCTCGTCAAGGGCAAGCCGCAGCCCGGCATCGCCTATCTTGAAAACGAGATCTCCCGAATCCAGCTCGATGGAGGCCAGGGTGAAATCACCGAGCACCTCGAATGTGTGGACGCGGCCCTTGATCCGGCCGGGTGCGCCCGCCGCGCCCAAGACGATGTGCTTGGGCCGGGTTCCAAGGATGAAGGTCTGTGCATCCGGGACCTTGAGGTTCAGGTCCTTTGCCGCGAGTCTCTGGCCGCCGATGCGCAGGTAATCTGCCCCGTCGTCTCGCAGCCTTTCAACGGGGAAAGTGTTCATTGCTGGCTCGCCCACAAAACCCGCCACGAACAGGTTTTCCGGGGTATCATAGATCTGCTCGGGCGTTCCCATCTGCTGCAGCTCACCGTCATTCATCACGATGATGCGGTCGGACATTGCCAGGGCCTCGAGCTGGTCGTGGGTCACGAAAAGGGCCGTCAGCTTCATGAGCTTTTGTACGCGGCGAATCTCTCCCCGCAGCATGACCCGTTCATTTGCATCCAGATGAGAAAGCACCTCGTCAAGAAGGTACAGTGATGCCGGCCGCACGAGGGCGCGCGCGAGGCCCGTCCGCTGCTGCGCTCCCCCGCTCAGGGAGGAAGGGCGCAGGCCTTTGTACCGCGATATCCCCAGGGACTCGCAGATCGTGTTGACCTGGCGCTCGATCTCCTTCTCCGGGGTCTTTCGAATACGCAGGGGATACGCGATATTCTCGAACACGGTCAGGTGCGGATACAGCGCATAGGACTCGAATGCCATGGCAATGTTGCGATCCCCCGGCTCGAGCTCGTTGACTCGTATGCCGTCTATCTTGATCTGGCCCCGCGAGATTTCTTCCAGCCCCGCGATCATCCTCAGCGTGGAGGTCTTCCCGCAGCCTGACGGCCCCAGCAGCGAAATGAACTCCCCGTCATTGATGGTTGCAGAGACGCTTTTCACCGCCTCGAAATGATTGTCATAAATCTTCCAGACGCCGGAGAGCTCAACCGTTCCCATGCTGCTTCCTCGCGACAATCCGCTCGCCGCTCTCGCCATCGAACAGGTACATGGCCCGGGGATCCACCTTGATGAAGACCCTCTGGTTGATGTCGAACTGCGTCTGCCGGGAGGTGACGACTTTCACGAGACTGTCGCCCACCTTCACGGAGTACACTTTCGAGTCTTCCATGGACTCTGAGACGTAGACGAATCCCTCGATGCTTCCGCTGCCGCCCTGGGACTCAAGGGTGGCAGTGAAATGTCGGAATCCCAGCTTGATCTTTCCCGCGACTCCCTCCGTGGGCAGTCCGCGGAGCTCGACACTGGTCCCGCCCTGCGTCAGCAGGAGGCTTCCATCCGGCTTGGCCGCTGCTTCAAAATCCACGAGATTCATCGGCGGTTCACCCAGAAGGGTCGCGACAAAAACATTGCGCGGCTGGGAGAACACCACGTCCGGTGGACCGATCTGCACGACCGTGCCCTTGTCCAGGATGACCACTGAGTCGGCGAGCGCAAGCGCCTCGCGGTAGTCGTGGGTCACATAGATCATCGTCTTGCCGAGATCCTTGTGGATGCGCTTGAACTCACCCCTCATGCGGTGCCGTAACTTTGCATCAAGATGCGCAATCGGCTCGTCCAGGAGATAAATCTCGGCGTCCCGTATCAGGCATCGGGCAAGCGCCGTTCTCTGTTTCTGGCCGCCGCTGATCTGCGAGGGCAGCTTCTCCAGATGTTCATCAATGCCGAGGAGCTTGGCAATCCGCTTGACTTTCGTGTCGATCTCCTCCCCAGACACCTTGCGCACGCGGAGCGGCGAGGCAATATTCTCGTACACGGAGAATGTCGGGTAGAGGGCATAGTCCTCGAACACCATGGAGATGTTCCGCTGTTGCGGCGGAACGGCTTTCATGCTCGTGCCGTTTCGAAGCACGTCACCGGACGATTCCTGAAGGATCCCGGCGATGATATTCAATGTGGTGGTTTTGCCGGCGCCGGATGGCCCCAGGAGTACCGTGAAGCTTCCCTCTGAGCAGGAAAAACTCACGTCATCAATCCCCTTGACCCGGGGGTACTGCTTGCTGAGATTCATGACCTGGAGGTAGTCCGCCATTCCAGTTCTCTCCTGATATCTCATTCATCATGAAACCAGTAATGTTAAATGTCAAGCAAAAGTTGGACTTTCAGAACGGATCCTGAGCTGCTTTGGTCTATCTTTAACAAATTCCCCATGTTATATTTTCCTGCCATGACCAGAGATGAGCGGGTAAACGCCATCATGCAGACCCTTCAAATCAGCAAGGCCTCGAGCGTTCAGGAACTGTCGGAACAACTCAACGTGTCCCATATGACGATCCGTCGCGATCTTGTTCCACTGATAAAGAGCGAGCGTGTGAAAGTGCTGCATGGCAGCGTGATCCTTCACCCGCGGACCCGCGCGCGCGCCGATGAGAGCTATTATTCCCTTATTGCTGCAGGTGCGAAGCATCCCGAACAGAAACGCAGAATAGGCCAGCTTGCCGCTTCGCTCATCGAGCCGGAGGACACGCTGATCATCGACGCCGGGTCTACGACGGAGTACCTGGGCAAATACCTGCCGGAAGACATTTCATACACGGTCCTTTCCTATTCGCTCAACGTGGTCTCGGAAACGGTGCGAAGAAAAAACTGCCACTCGATATTCTCCGGCGGGGTCTTCCACGAGAATACGCTGATGTTCGAAAGCCCGGAGGGTCTCGCCACGATCCGCAGATTCCGGGCCACAAAAGCATTTATCTCCGCCGCAGGAGCGAGCCACCCCTTCGGCGTGACCTGCCTGAACTCGTACGAAAGCGAGACCAAGAAAGCAGTCATCCTTTCCGCAAAGAGGAAAATTCTCCTCGTCGACTCGTCGAAATTCGGCGTCATACGGTCCGACTTTTTCGCCGAGCTCTCTGCTTTCAACGAGATCATAACTGATTCGGATATCTCCGAAGAGTACCTCGAGATCATCAAAGGACTGGGGATCACGCTTCGGATCGCGTGAGGCGCGCCTGCACCGGGCGGACAGGAGAATGCGATGAAGGGTCACATCCATCTGCGGAAAAGCCAGTTCGGTGAAGCCGAGAGGCCCTTGTGCGAGTTCAACACGCTCAAGGCCTCGTCATTCCTGTTCGGCTCCGGCGTGCACGCCGTGCGGATAGCAAACCCGCGCGGACACATCATCGTCCTCCCCTACCAGGGCCAGCAGATATGGGATGCAGTCTTCGCAGGCCGCCGGCTCACGATGAGCACCTTCTTCCCTCAGCCGGTGAGCTCCCCGCACCTCCTGGAATCCTATGGTGCTTTCCTGTACCACTGCGGCGCGCTGCGCATGGGCACTCCAGGGCCTGAAGACAACCACCCCCTCCATGGCGAGCTTCCCGCCGCCCCGTATGCGGACGCCTGGCTGATTGCCGGAGAGGATTCGGGCGGGACGTATCTGGGCGTTTCCGGCATCTTCAATTACACGAGGGCTTTCGGGGACACGTATACGGCCATCCCCACGGTGAAAATGTACGAGAACAGCACTGTTCTGGACGTGGGCATGACCATAGAGAACCACGCGCATGTGCCAATGGAACTGATGTACATGTGCCATGTGAACTTCCTGCCTGCGGAAAACGGGGAGATAGTCCAGGCCGCTGGCTGGGACACGAAAGACATGGTCCTGCGGTCCAGCATTCCTGCCCACGTGAAGCCAACGCCGGCGTACCTGGCGTTCCTGGAATCGTTGAAGAAGAATCCCGGTGTCACGCGTATTCTGCGGCCTGAAGACCAGTACAATCCCGAGATCGTTTTCTACGTACGCAACCTCAAGGCGGACTCGAAGGGCATGACGCACATGCTGCAGAAGCATCCCGATGGCACCTCCGACTATGTCAGCTACAACGTCCGGGAGCTCGATCACACGGTTCGCTGGATACTCAAGCATGACGACCAGAAAGTGAACGCAATGGCCCTGCCGGCGACATGCGACCCTGAAGGATACACCTCGGAGAAGAAGAAGGGCAACGTGCGTGCGATTCCCGCGCTCGGCACGGCGAGCTTTTCCGTCCGGACGGGATATATGAATGAAGCAGAAACGAAGAATATGGAAGCCACGATTCGCGGGCTCTAGGGGAGGAAGGAATGGCCAGGCCAAAAATCACCGTCGTGGGCAGCAACATGGTCGACCTTATCACGTACGTGGAGCGGATGCCGAATGAGGGAGAGACCATAGAGGCGCCCCGATTCGAAATGGGCTTCGGTGGCAAGGGCGCCAACCAGGCCGTTGCCGCGGCGCTCCTCGGCGCGGATGTCAGCATGGTCACGAAGGTGGGCGACGATATGTTCGGGCCCAACACCAGGAAGAACTTCGAGCGGTATGGCATCGACACGACTTATGTCGAGACGATGCCGGGGGTCTCCAGCGGCGTTGCCCCGATCTTCGTGGACAAGAAATCCCACAACAGCATCCTGATCATCAAGGGGGCGAACGCGCATCTCCTTCCACAGGATGTCGACCGGGCAAAACAGAAGATCCTGAAGAGCGATCTGGTCATCATGCAGCTGGAGATACCCCTGCAAACCGTGTATCACACTATTGTGATGTGCAGCGCCGGCGGGGTGCCGGTCATCCTCAATCCCGCTCCCGCAGATCCGGGCCTTGACGTGAACAGGATCAAGGGCATCGGCTTCTTCGCACCGAACGAGACCGAGCTCCACCTGCTGACCGGCATGCCCACCAGGACCGTCGACGAAGTAAAGGCCGCGGCGAAGACACTGCTGCAGAAGGGTCTTGCAAAGGTCATCGTCACCCTGGGAGAGAAGGGTTCTCTCTTCCTCACGGAAAACGCCGAGACTCTCGTTCCCGCTTTCACGGTGAAGAGCGTGGACACCACCGGAGCCGGAGACGCCTTTATCGGGTGCTTTGCCACGTATTTCATCGAAACAGGCGATCTCATGAAGGCGATGGAGCGTGCGAACCGGTACGCGGCGCTTTCCACGACAAGGCCGGGCACGCAGAAGTCATTCCTCGACCGCGCAGGCTTCGAGGCGGCTCACGTGTAGCGGCGTGCCCGCATCCGGCGGTCGGTCACTCCTGATTCTCCCTCTTGCCCTCGTCCTGGGCCTCTTCCTTCTCTGGCCTGTCCTGTTCGGATTTCTCGCGAGCTTCACGAGCTATTCGCCGTTTGATCCGCACGCCCGATTCATCGGCCTGTCGAACTACGCGTCTCTCATGCGCGATGTCTATTTCGTACGGGCCTTTCGCACGATCGGATTGTTCACGCTCGTCACGGTACCGGTCGAGCTGCTCCTCGGGTTCGCTGCCGCGTGGCTCCTGCGTGAGCCGTTCCCCGCCCGAGGTATGATGCGCGTGCTCCTGCTCGTCCCCTGGCTGATCAGCCCGGTGGCGGGCGGCGTGATGTGGCGGTTCCTGTACGCGAGCGGGAGCGGCATCCTGAATTACGCGCTGACCCTGTTCAATCTTCCCCTCCAGCCTTCGCCGCTCGGGGTGAGCGGACATGCTCTGCCGGCGGCCATGATCGCGGAAATCTGGCGCACAGCGCCGTTGGTGAGCTTCCTCCTCGTCCCGGGACTGATCTCCGTGCCCTCGCAGATGTGGCAGCAGGCAACGCTGGAAGGTGCATCGGTCTTCCGCCAGGTCCGTCACATTGGACTTCCATGGCTGAAGCCCCTTCTGCTGCCTGTCGCCCTGTTTCTCACGGGAAATGCATTGGGCACCTTCGATGGAGTACTGATGCTCACAGGCGGCGGGCCCGGCGCTGAGACCCTGACGCCCGCGTTGTACAGCTACCAGCGGGCTTTCCAGCTCAACAATTGGTCTCTTGGCGCCGCCTCCGCCTGGTTCATCGTTCTCGCAACCATGCTTCTCGGGGCGGGGTATCTCCTCCTCATGAGCCGCGAGGCCCATGAATGAGTGCGATCGGCTGGAGAAGGCTCTCCCGGCGCCGTGTGCGTGTGCGCCGGGTCCTGCTCGCGGTCCTTGTCTTCATTTTCATTCTGCCGCTGGCCTGGACGCTTCTCGCGTCACTCGGCCTCCATCCTGACACGGACGTGTCCCACGTGAAGTGGACATTCCCGCCGACACTCCGGAACTACGCCGAAGTGGGGTCTGTCGAGCCGGCATTCCTGAAGGAGATGGCGACAAGCCTGGCCGTATCCGTCACCTCCACGGCACTGACGCTGTCGGTATCGTTCCTCGCCGCGTATGCGCTGACCCGCACCCGCGCGCGAAAGAGGAATGGACGCGCGCAGGTGTTCCTGATTCTCGCAAGCCTCCCTGTCATGGCGTACGTGATGCCGCTCAATGCCACCCTGCGTGCGCTCCGCATCTATGACACGTTCACAGGAGTCTGCCTTGCGCAAACGGCAGTCCTTGCGCCGCTTGCCGTGTACGTGCTGTCCGGTTATCTCCGGCAGGTCTCTCTCGATTTCGAAGAGGCGGCGCGTCTGGACGGGGCAACCCCCGTGCGTGTCCTCCTGCGCCTGATCCTGCCCGCGCACGCTCTCAGCCTTGCCGCCACAGGAACGATGCTTTTCGTGCTCAACTGGAACAGCTTCCTCATCCCGATGATGCTGACAACGAGCCATGTGCGCACGGTCCCCATAGCGATGAGCGATTTCTTCATCTCGGATCGCGAGCTGGAATGGCCGACCGCCGCTGCTGCGCTCATCGTGTCTCTGCTCCCCCTGGTCACGATGATATTCGCGGCAAATAGAGTGCTGGCTCGTTTTGTGCTGGGGGGAAGAACGGATGTCTGAGAAGAGAGCTCGGCGCGGGTTCAAAGGCCCGTTTCCCGAGCCCGTTGCTGATTACTTTATCTCGATCCTGTAGCCCGTCTCGAATGTGCCCCGGGAATCGAGGTACTGAATTCCTTCTTTCTCCACAAGGTTGCCGCTGGCGTTCGTGCTGTCAGCCACCCCGTGCCAGGGCTCGATGCAGAGAAACGGGGCGCCGGGCTTTGCCCAGATGCCCAGGTAGGGGGCGCTCTCCGTGACCACGGTAATGGCATGCGAGCTCAGGCTGTTCCTGATCGAGAACTCCCGGGACTGGGGATGCTTGAAGACAAGTGCTCCCTTGTCGAAAAGGGACCGGGAAAGGCTGATGACCCGGCTGTTCATGAAGACCTCTTCGGTCGTGTCCGCGAGGACGAGGTTGTCCTTGAGGAACCATCGCCCGGCGCTCTCCTCCCTGTCGAAAAGCACGTAATAATTCTCCAGCGTGCCGCCTGCAAACGGAAGAACGAACGCGGGATGGGATCCGATGGAGAAGTACATCCGGGGGGAGCCGGTGTCGGTCACACGGTAGCGGACGGAAAGGCCGGTCCTTTCCAGAAGGAACGAGACGCTCAGGGAGAAATCGAACGGAAAGCTCTCCCTGGTTTTCGCGTTCGAGGCGAGAACGAGCTCTGCAGAATCTCTTTCGTGGCGTACGACCGTGAACTCGCTGGCCCGCGCAAAGCCGTGATTGGGAAGGGAGTACTGCCGTCCTTCAAAGGTATAGGCCCCGTTCTTCAGCCCGCCCACAACGGGGAACAACACGGGTGCCGAGCCGTTCCACCATGCAGGATCTCCGTGCCAGATATATTCGCGGCCCGAGGACAGGTCAGCCAGGCTTTTGAGCTCGGCCCCCGTCTCAGCGATCCTTGCCCCATAGAGGCCGTTCTGGAGAGTGATACTCACCTGCGCTTGGAATGAGGCGGGTTACCGCCTAGTAGTTCCCGGCGCCTTCGCCGCCGGTGACAATCGCCACGCTTGATACACAGCCGATCCGGCTGGCCCCGGCCCCGATGAGAGCGATGGCGTTCTTGTAGGTCCGGACGCCGCCGCTTGCCTTCACACCCATTTCCCTGCCCACCACGCGGCGCATCAGGGCGATATCCTCCGGGGTTGCCCCTCCACCGGAGAAGCCGGTGCAGGTCTTCACGAAGTCGGCCCCGGCTTTCTTGGAGAGCTCGCAGGCCATCACTTTCTCGTCCTGCGTGAGGAGCGCGGTCTCGATGATCACCTTGAGGATTGTAGTCCCCCGCGTGGCGCGGCGCACGGCGCGGATGTCCTCCTCCACCCCGTGATAATCGCCCGATTTGAGGAGTCCGATATTGATGACCATGTCTATCTCTGAAGCGCCGTCGGAGAGCGCCTCGCGCGTCTCGAACGCCTTGGACCTGCTCGTCATGGCGCCCAGCGGAAACCCGACCACCGAG
>Ga0265316_10003643_pt1 | contig 15520 bp, 16 predicted proteins | sample 4522metaG_FD_202092 | JGI IMG/M metagenome (GOLD analysis project Ga0265316, IMG submission 202092) | Rhizosphere microbial communities from Carex aquatilis grown in University of Washington, Seatle, WA, United States - 4-5-22 metaG | ecosystem: Host-associated > Plants > Roots > Rhizosphere >...
CACCTCGAACGGCTCGGCGTAGCCGGGCTGCGCGCGGCGAACCATCAGCTCGAACGAGCCCTCGGCGGCCTCGAACTGGTAGCCCTGGTTTTCCAGCTCTTTCACGCGCGCGAGCAAGGCCGGCTCGTAGCCTCGCATGTCCACGCCCAAGTCGTGCGCCACCATGCGCACGTTGCCGCGGCCGGAAAGCTCGGACACCACGACCTTGCGCTGGTTGCCCACGGCCTCGGGCGTGACATGCTCGTAGGAGGCGGCCAGCTTCTCCACCGCGGCGACGTGGGCGCCGCCTTTGTGCGCGAAGGCGGACGAGCCGACGTAGGGCGCGTGAGCGCGCGGCCGGATGTTTGCCAGCTCGCTCGCCGTGCGCGACAGTTCCGTCAGGCGCTTGAGGTGACCCTCGGGAACGCAGGTGTGGCCCATCTTCAATTGCAAGGCCGGGATCACCGAGATCAGGTTGGCGTTGCCACAGCGCTCGCCCCAGCCGTTGAGCGTACCTTGCACCATGGTGGCACCGGCTTCGACCGCGGCCAGGGAATTGGCCACCGCCATGTCGCCATCGTTGTGGGTGTGGATGCCAATGGCGGTCTTGGTGACCTTCTTCAATTCGCGGATCGCCTCGGCGATAAAGCTGGGCAGGCTGCCTCCGTTGGTATCACACAGGGCCAGCCAGTCCGCGCCAGCATCGGCGGCGGCGCGCACGGCCGCCAGCGCGTATTCGCGATCGGCGCGGAAGCCGTCGAAGAAGTGTTCGGCGTCGAAGATGACTTCCTTGCCGTTCTTTTTCAGGAACGCCACGCTGTCGGCGATCATGGCCAGGTTGTTTTCCGCCGTGGTGCCGAGCACGTGGGTCACGTGCAGAAGCCAGGTCTTGCCGAAGATGGACACGGCGGGCGTGCCGGCGGCCACCAACGCTTGCATATTGTCGTCGTCGGCTGCGGCTTTCTTCGCATGGCGGGTGCTCCCGAAAGCGGTCAGCTTGGCCTGCTTGAGCCCCAGCTCGGGCGCGCGGCGAAAGAACTCCACGTCCTTGGGGTTCGAGCCGGGGTAGCCGCCCTCGATGTACTGGATGCCAAACCCGTCGAGCAGCCGAGCAATCTTGATCTTGTCCTCGACCGAGAGGGATAGCCCCTCGCTTTGGGTTCCGTCCCGAAGCGTCGTGTCGAAGAGTGCGATCTGCATGATGGTGCCCAGCTTTCTTGGTTGAGCCGCGCAATCTACAAAATCGCGGGCGTCGGCGCAAAGGGTGCGTCGACGAAGAACTACTTGTCCAGCAGCCTGCGCACCTGGTCGCGCACTTGGCCGTAATCATTGGGCAGGTTGATGGGGGTGTTGGCGTATTTGCACACCGGCACGTCGGCCAGCTTGGATTCGTGGTAGCCGACCTTGAAGTCGGTGAATTTGAGGCCGCTGGCGGTGCTGATGACCACGGCGCGCTCGGATTTCTTGATGGTGCCAGCCGCGATGAGCTTTTCGAGCGCGGCCAGGGCGACGCCGGTGTGCGGGCAGTTGAACATGCCGGTCTTGTCGGCGCGCGCGGCGGCGTCGGCCAACTCGGCTTCGCTGGCCTGTTCCACCACGCCGTCGTATTCCTTCAAGGTGCGGATGGCCTTGGCCACGCTGACTGGATTGCCGATTTGGATGGCGGACGCCAAGGTAGTCTTGGGGACCACGGGCTCGAACATGTCGAAGCCCTTCTTGTACGCCGTATAGAGCGGGTTGGCGTGTTCGGCCTGAGCCACGCAGATGCGTGGCCGCTTGGTGACCAGGCCCAGCTCGCGCATCATGTTCAGGCCGGCGCCGAGCGCGCTGACGTTGCCAAGGTTGCCGCCCGGAATGATGATCCAGTCAGGCACTTCCCAGTCGAACTGCTGGACGATTTCGATGCCGACGGTCTTCTGACCCTCGACGCGCAGGGAATTCATGCTGTTGGCCAGGTACACACCTTCTTCGTTAGCCAAGCGCTGCACCACGGCCATGCAGTCGTCGAAGTTGCCGTCGAGCGCCAGCACGGAAGCGCCATTGGCCAGCGGCTGCACCAGTTGCGCTGTCGAGATCTTGCCGCGCGGAAGGATGACCATGGCGCGGATGCCGGCCGCCGCGGCGTAGGCGGCCAGCGCCGCCGACGTGTCGCCGGTCGAGGCGCAGGCCACGGCCGAGATCTTCTTGCCGTCGGCGATCATCTGTTTGACAGCCGAGACCAGCACGGTCATGCCCAAATCCTTGAACGAACCGGTGTGCGAGTTGCCGCACATTTTGATCCACAGCTCTTCGACCCCCAGCTCCCTGCCGTAGCGCTGGGCCCAGAACAGGTTGGTTCCGCCCTCGAACATGGACACCACGTTCTCGTCGCGGATGCCGGGGTGGACCCACTCGCGCTTGCCCCAGATGCCCGAGCCGAGGGGCCACTTGGTGCTCATGAAGCGGCCTTCGAAGACCTCTTTCCACACCTCCGCGGTGTGCCGCTTGAGGGCCTCCATGTCGTGGACGACTTCGAGCAGGTTGCCGCACTTGGGGCAACGGTAGATGACTTCGTCGAGGGGATACTCGCCCTCGCAGCGGGCGATACAACTGAAGTGGGCGCGATACGGAATCATGGGCGCAAGATAGCATCAGCACGGGCTTGGATGGGAGCCCGAAGAAGCCACGAAACGATGACGGGCAGCTACGGTTGCTGCCGGCAACTTCCGAGGTTGGCCTCGTCGGAGGGGCCACCCAACACTGAGCAGAGCGTACCGCCCGTGTTTGCGCCCGAGCAGCTGGGCGTTCCACCACTCGCGGTCGAGCAGAAGGACGAGCAGAATCCGGTCGCGCCAACCGTCAGGCAGGTGCTGCCCCTGGCGCAGTCGTTGGCATTGACGCACGTGCCCCCTGGTTGAACCGAGCCAGCCCCCGCGCAGACCGCGCCCTTCGTGCCGTAGTAGCAAGCCTGATCGGATGAGGGACACCCCGTCTGTTCGAGCGGCTGGCACGGCGTGGTCGCCTGGCAGAATTCCAAACCCGCCAAACCGCCCACGTCGAGGCTGCACGTTTCGGTGCCTGGACAGGTATCGGTGTTCCCGCCCGTGGCACAAATGCGATGGCAGACTGGACTTTGGCCGAGCACGGAGAAGCAGGCCAACCCGTCTCCACAGTCGTCGCCAGTTTGCGGTCCGCTGGTCGGGATGGGCGTGCACAAATCTCCTTCGCTCTTGCTGCCTTTGCTGCCGCAGCCGACGGCCAGGGTTTGGTCATTTCGCAGCGTCGAGCATTTTTCGCCGCTCGTGCAGCCCGCGTTCGAGAACGGGTCGCATGGGCCGTACGAGGTTGCCCCGTCGTTCTTGCCGTTCGGGCCTGAAGTATCCTTGCCGTTCGCGACCGAGCCGGTGTCGCTGGTTCCGCCGTCGGGGCCCGGGCCTACGCCGACCTTCGCGCTCGCACACCCCAAGACCTGACAGCCTAGGACGGTAGCGACTATGCAGAGCAAGTTCATCGTGCCCGCGTCGGCCTTCGTGGCGGGTGCGTTCGATCGGTGGATAGGCATGTGTGCTTCCTTTCTATCCCTTGCCCTTGCCCTTGCCCTTGCCGCACTGAGTTTGTCCGAACTTGGCCGCAATTGCACGCACATTGCGGCGTTCGTTACCACCGCACCGTCGGCAAGCATGACATTGCTCCGGGAGGGAGAGTCTGTCTCGGCGTCGCGCGGCAAGGTCCGTCCAAGTTCCTGAGGCCCCGCCGTGTGGAAACAGTAGGTCGATGGGAAAAGTGGGGCGGCAGAATGTGGACACAAAGCCTCCGATTTTTTGCATGGGGGCGGGATCTTTGTGGCAAATTGCTGATCGGAAGCTACAATTTCGGATTAAAGATTCCTTTAATCTTTAATTGGGTGCCTGCCTGCGAGCAAGTGGAGGTACGAAGAAACCATGAAGAAACTGACATTCATCGTCGCGATTTCCCTTCTTGGCTGTAACAACGGAAGCTCGATCGCGGATCGCCCGAGCTCAGGCGGCGCGACCAGCACCGCTTCCACCGGTGGAACCACGGTGACGGCGAACGGCGGAACCACGGTGCCATCGAACGGTGGAACCACGGTGACGGCGAACGGCGGAACCACGGTGCCATCGAACGGCGGAACCACGGTGACGGCGAACGGCGGAACCACGGTGCCATCGAACGGCGGAACCACGGTGACGCCGAATGGTGGAAGCACGGTGCCATCGAACGGCGGAACCGCGGGCGCTGCCAAGGGGGGAGCGACCATTGCTTCAACTGGTGGAAGCGGGACTGGGGGGACCTCGGGTAGCGGAGGAAGTGGCGGAGCCACCGGTTCGGATGCAGGACCAGATGCCACGCCGGCCGATGCTCGAAAACTCGATGGCGGCGGCACGGGCGGCGCGCCCGGGACCGGCGGTGCGACCGGCACGGGCGGCGGGACCGGCACGGGCGGAAGCACAACAGCTTGCGTTCCGGCCGCCACGGGCGGTCCGACTGGAATGAACACGGGGAGAGATTGCATTTCGTGTCACGGTTCAGGTCAAAGTCCGAACATGATTGCCGCGGGAACCGTGTACTCGAGCATGACCGGTGGCACCGCCGTTTCGGGGGCAACCGTGACCATCACCGGCAGCAATGGTACCAAGGTCACCATGGTGACGGGCAGTTCGGGCAACTTCTACACGAGCAGCGCGATTTCCTTCCCGGCTACCGTCGTCGTTAGCAAGTGCCCGGATACTGCCACCATGCCGACGACCATCACCAGCGGCGGATGCAACAGTTGCCACGGCTCGACCATGCGGATTCACTTGCCGTAGTCCTGTTTCCCAGAGGCGCGGAATCCTCTTCGCCGCGCCCCCATTCCCGATTATCGTTCTGGTTATGCCAACCGAGACGAATCCGTATGCGGCGCCGCGAGCGGATGTAAACACCGGTGCGGGTGGCCAGTACGCAGCGCCCGGGACTTTCTGGCGGTCAGGTGCGCTCCTGGTGACTCGTCGAGGAGCGGTCTTGCCTGCCCGCTGTATAAAATGCAACGCCGAGGTGCAAGAACCCCTGAAGAAGCGGCGGTTCTACTGGCACCACCCGGCGTGGTTTGTGCTGGTTCTGGCCAATGTCATTATCTATGTCGTGGTCGCCATGATCGTGCGGCGCCAGGCCGACGTCACCTATGGCCTTTGCGCAGTCCACAGGAAGCAACGTCGGCGCGGTGCCTTTCTGGGCGTGGGCGGCACGTTGCTGTCGCTGGTGCTGATCTTCGTCGGCCTCGCAAACGATTACGCAGCCCTGACCATGATCGCCGTGCTTGGCTTCGTCGTATCCATCGTGGTGGGCGTCGTGAAAGGGCGAACGCTTTTGCCCGTGCGCATCGACAAGGCCGAAGCCCACTTCAAAGGGTGTTGCGAGGTTTTCTTGGCGAGTTTGCCAGGTTCCTAGGGCGACCATCGACACGGCAAGAACTCGGCGGTTGGCTTTCGTTGGCTCCGCGTGATAGGCAAACGGGATTTCGTGATATCCGTGACAAGCCCAGAGCCCAATCCCGCCGCAAGTGTCGTCCTCGTGGGCGGAGGTTTGACCGGAATCGCCGCTGCCTTGCATCTACGCTTACCGTGGCGGCTTTTCGAACGCGAGCCCAACCTGGGCGGCCTGGCGATCACGCGCGAGCGCGACGGCTACCGCTTTGATCGAACCGGCCACTGGCTGCACCTGCGTGACCCGGGCATGCAGAAGCTGGTCGCCGAAACCTTACCCGGCCAGATGGTCCAGGTCGAACGCAAGGCGCGCGTCTTCTCGCACGGGGCGACTACCCTGTATCCCTTCCAGGCCAATCTCTACGGGCTGCCGCCCGAAGTGGTCAAGGAATGCCTGCTGGGTGTCATCGAAGCCAAGCTGCAGCCGCCAGGCGCTGAGGAGCCGAAGAATTTTGAGGAGTACTGCCTGCGCCACTTTGGTACCGGGATCTCCAAGCACTTCATGATCCCCTACAACGAGCGGCTGTGGGGAGTCCCACCGAGCGAGATCACCGCGGCCTGGTGTTCCCGCTTCGTGCCCTTGCCCAATCTGGACCAGGTCGTGGCCGGCGCGGTCGGCGCCAATGCCGGCGCCCTGGGCTACAACGCCTCGTTTTTGTACCCCAAGCAGGGCGGCATTCAGACCTTCGCGGCCGCCTTGGCCGGCCGCTTGGACCCGACCCGGGTCCACACCTCGGCCAGTCTGGACAAACTCGACTTCCAACGCCGCGAGGCCGTGTTTGGCGGCGAGCGCGTGCCGTACTCCGCGGTGGTAGCGACCTTGCCGTTGCCCGAACTGCTGAGGCGCATGCCCGGCTTGCCCAAGGATATCGAAGCACACGCCAGCCGGCTGCGCTGCACGACCTTGCGCTACCTGGATCTGGCCACCCGCTCGCGCCCGCCAGCGGACTGGCACTGGGTCTACGTGCCCGAGAAGCGCTACCCCTTCTACCGCGTCGGTATCTTTAGCAACGCCGTGGCCACTATGGCGCCACCCGGCGGTGGTTCGTTCTACGTCGAACTAGCGGATCGTGGTGCAGTCAGCGAAGCCACCGTGCGCGAATCGGTCCAGGGGCTCGTCGAGATGGGCGCCATCGCTTCGCCCGACGACGTGCTCTTCGCCGACGCGCGCGAGATCGACTACGCCTACGTGGTCTTTGACGATCACTACTACGTCGCGACCAGCGCCATCTTCGCGTTTCTGGAAGCGCATGCCATCTATCCGCGCGGCCGCTACGGTGCGTGGACCTACAATTCCATGGAGGACGCCCTCATCGCTGGACGCGAGGTCGCTGCCACCATCGAAGCGCGCGAGTTCCGGCGGGCTTTGCCCGACGGAACGCATCGCGGGAGTTGGTAGCAACCATCCCAGGGTTCTTACCTAGAAAACGCAGGAGTCACCCCATGAGCCAAGCCCACGCCGACCCGAACCCCGACGTTTCCATCGTGATTCCGATCTACAACGAGGAAGGGATCCTGCGCGGGTCGGTGCTCGAATTGCGCGAGAAACTCCGTCCCTTCGGATTCAGCTACGAACTGCTCTTGTGCGAAAACGGCTCGCGCGACCGCACCGTCGAGATTGGCAAGGAGCTGGAAGCCGAGCATTCGGTGGTGCGGCTGATCTCCATCGGCGAGCCCAACTACGGCCTGGCCATGAAAACCGGAATCCTCGAAGCGCGCGGCAAGATCGTGATCTGCGACGAGATCGATCTGTGCGATACGACATTCTACGCGCGGGCGTTGGCCCTGCTCGAACGCACGGACACCGATTTCGTCGTCGGCTCGAAGGCCATGGTGGGCTCGAACGACCAACGGCCCATGGTGCGTCGCCTGGGCACGCAGGTCTACAACGGCCTCTTGCGCGCGGTCTGCCACTACCGGGGTACCGACACGCACGGGCTCAAGGCCTTCAAACGCGAAGAGCTGCTCGAAACCGCCAAACGCTGCATGCTCGATCGCGACGTCTTCGCCAGCGAATTCGTGATCCGCGCCCACCGCGAGAAAAAGAAGGTCGTGGAAATCCCGTTCGCCGTGCACGAGAAGCGGCCCCCGTCGATCAATTTGCTCAAGCGCGTCCCCCACGTGCTCAAGAGCGTCGCCCGCCTGGCGATCTCCGTTCGAAAAGGCGGCGACTAGACTAGATTCCCCAGCCGCCGCTGACGTGGATGTTGGCGCCGTTGACGTAGCCGGCTTCCTCGGAAAGCAAGAAGAGTGCGGCGGCAACCACATCATCCACCGAACCCACGTTACCGGCCGGGATCGTCTTCACCATCTGCGCCAGTTCGGCCATGTCCGCGGAGCCCGAGTCGATGAAGCCCGGAGAGATGGCATTGACCGTGATCTGATACTGGGCCAAAGCCTTGGCCAGGCTGCGAACCAGTCCAAGCACCGAGACCTTGGCCAAGTAGTGCGCGGTAATTTGGGTTTGCGCCATGATGCGATCGGCGTTGGCCATGCTGAAGGCAAGAATGCGGCCCCATCGACGCTCGGTCATGCCGGGGGCGACCAGGCGTGCCAGAAAGAACAAGCTATCCAGATTGCTCGCGAACATGGCTCGCCAGCCGTCTGCGGTCTCGTCCAGGATGTCGACCCGGTGGAACGGTCCCGCGCAATGCACGAGGGCGTCGATGTGACCGCGCCAGGCCAGCACCTGGTCGAAGAGTTCCATGCAGGTGTCGGGCTGGGAAACGTCTGCGCACAAGGCGAGCCCGGCGCCACCGCACGCCTCGATGGCGTTGACGGCGATCTGGGCATCCTCTTCGCTGGTGCGGTAGCAGACCGCGATGTCCCACTCGCGTTCGGCCAGGGCCTGCGCGATGGCGCGACCGATCCCGCGCGCGCCACCTGGAATGAGAGCCACCTTCCGCACGACTACTTGCCCAAGGCGATGGCCAGCGCGACCGCCGCGGCCACGATGATGGCGAAGGCGAGGAAACGAGGCCAGGCGCGATCCTTGGCCGCGCGATGGGCGGAAACTTCGCTGGTGCCAGCCACCGATTCGGCGGTGACTAGGAACAACTGGCGCGTGACCCGCGGCAATTCCCCGCCCAACCGATCCGCGATGCGCGCGAGCTGTCGGGCGACCTCGTCGAAGGTTGGGCGCTTGTTGCGATCCTTGGTCATCATGGTCGCAATGGCCCCCACCAATTCCGCGTCGGCGTTCGGGGCATCCGCGCGGGGGTCGGGGATCGGCGCCGCGAGGTGCATGCGCATCACCTCGAGATACTCCTTCACGGACGGCCCCTGCTGGGCTCGGAAGGGCGGGTGCCCGGTAAGAAGGTGGAAGAGGGTGCAGCCCAGAGAATAGACGTCGGCGCGTTCGTCGAGATCCTCGCCGCGCGCCTGCTCGGGCGCGATGTAGTCCGCCGTGCCTACGACCATGCCCCGTGCGGTCAGGCTTTTGTCGGCGGCGTAGGACTTGGCCAGTCCGAAATCGGTGACTTTCAGAACGCCGTGGCGGGAAATACCCAGGTTCGCGGGCTTGACGTCGCGGTGGATGATGCCCGCGTGCGCGGCTTCGCCGAGGCCGGTGGCGGCTTCCGCCCCGATCAAGGCGACTACGGGACTGGGCAGCGGACCACGTTCTTCGAGAAGTTTCTGGGTGTCTCCGCCTTCGAGCAGTTCCATCGCGTAGTAGGGCCGCGGCGGGTCGCCGGTCTGGCCGGCCTCGAAGACAGGGATCAGGTTGGGATGGGACAGGCGGGCCAGGGCGCGCGCCTCGCGCAGGAAGCGCTCGGTGATGGTGGCATTGTTGACCTGGTTGCTTCCCAGAACCTTGATGGCGGCGCGCCGGTTTAGGGAATCGTCGGTGGCGAGATACACCTCGCTCATCGCTCCAATGCCGAGTTTCTGCTCGACCCGGTAGCGCCCCACGCGGGCACCGGCGGCCAGGAAGGGAATGGGCTCGTGGCCGCGCTTGGTGCGGCCGGTTCCGGCGCTGTCACCCGGCGTTGGCATGGCTAGCCCGGCATCTCCTCGTCCTCTGCAGCATAGCTCTCGAATCTGGTGTACTCGCGAATAAAGGTCAAATCCACCTCTCCTGTCGGTCCGGCGCGGTTCTTTCCTATCTTGAGCAGTGCCTTACCGCGCCCAGCCGGGTCAGCATTGTACATCTCATCGCGATGGATGAAGAGGATGATGTCGGCGTCTTGCTCGATGGCGCCGGATTCGCGCAAATCCGAAAGTTGCGGTGTCTTGTCTTCGCGCTTTTCCACGCTGCGGTTAAGCTGCGAGACCGCGATGATGGGGAGGTGCAGCTCTTTGGCCAGGGCTTTGAGTCCGCGCGAGATGTCGGCGATCTCGCGCTCGCGCGATTCCTCTCGGCGGCCGCCCAGGCCGTGTGCAAGCTGTAAGTAGTCGATCACTATTAATCCAAGGGGGGGCGGGCCGTCCTTTTGGGGTGGAAAGAATCTCGGGTCGCTGCGAAAGCGGCGCGCCTTGGCGCGCAGTTCAAGGATGTTCACTCCCGGCGAGTCGTCGATGAGGATGGGCGCCTGCGAGATGCGATTGCCGGCCGGGTAGATCTTATTCTTCCATTCGCTGTATTCGATCATGCCTCGGCGCATGCGGTTGGAATCGATGCGCGCCTCGCCGGCGAGCAAGCGCTCGATGAGTTCGTGCTTGGACATTTCCAGCGAAAATACGAACACCGGAATCTTGTGGTTGAGCGCGGCGTAGCTCGCGACATTGAGCGCCCACGAGGTCTTGCCCACGCCGGGCCGGGCCGCCACGATGATGAGGTTCTCAGGCTGGAAGCCTGCCGTGATGTCGTCGAGCTTCTTGAAACCGGTGGGAACGCCGGTGACCGACTTGCTTTCGCGCGCGCGTGCGTCGATGTTCTCCAGCACCTCGCTCATGATCTCGCTGATGGGGCGGGCGTTTTCGCGGCGGTTCTTCTGCGCGACCTGGAACACCATGCGCTCGGATTCGTCGAGGAACTGCTCGTAGTCGCCGAATTCCCCGTAGGCGCGCGACTGGATCTCGGCGCACGCGGCGATGAGCCGGCGCAAGGTGGCCTTCTCTTGCACCAGGCGCGCGTAGTGCCCGATGTTCTCGGCAGTGGGAACCGAGTTGGCCAGCTCGATGAGATAGGCTTGACCATTTTCGAGGCGCGCCAGCGAACCGCGGTTCTTGAGCTCGTCGCCAAGGGATACCACGTCGATGGGCTGGCGCCGCTTGTCGAGTTCGAGCATGGCCACGAAAATTTCCCGGTGCGCGGGCAGCAGGAAATCGTCGGCCGTGATGGTGGTCGCCATCTCGTCGAAGGCCGAGGGCTTGACCAGTACGCCTCCCAGCGCCGAGCGCTCGGCCTCGATGTTGTGCGGCGGCTGTCTCCCAGGTGAGAGCACATCCGAGGGATAATCGGCCATGGGCGCTGAGTGTAACTCGTTTTCTTAACCACAGAGGCGCAGAGGGCGCAGAGGCCGGAAAAGAAATGGGTCCGGATCTTAGATCCGAACCCTTTCCATTCCGTGACCTCTGTGCTCTTTGCGCTCTCTGTGGTGAAGTCCTAGGCTTCCTTCTTGACCACCCAGACCTTCAGCTTGGCCGTGATGTCGTGGCCTAGCTTTACCGCAACTTCGGTCATGCCCAGTGTCTTGATGGGCTCGTCGAGCTGGATCTTCCTTGCGTCCAGCTTGATTCCCTGTTCGGCCAAGGCCTCGGCGATGTCCCGGTTGTTGACCGAGCCGTAGAGTTTGTCTTCCTCGCCGACGGCGCGGGCCAGCGAGACAGAGGCTTGCGACAGGCGATCTGCCTCGGACTGCATTTCCTTGGCCAGCTTGGCGACACGCGAGGCGATGACTCGCTGTTCGTGCTGCAAGCGGGCTTCGTCTTTCTCGGTTGCCGGAACGGCCAGGCCGCTCGGCAAAAGGTAGTTGCGACCGTAGCCTGGCTTGACGGACACGACCTCGCCCGCCTTGCCCAGGTTCTCCATGTTTTCTCTCAGGATGACTCGCATGGTGCTCCTTCTTCGACGCTGGGCTACTTACCCGTGACCGCGAACGGCATGAGGGCGATCATGCGCGCGCGCGCCACGGCCCGGGCGATGGATCGCTGATGCTTGGCGCAGTTGCCCGTCAGTCGACGTGGCACCAGCTTGCCGCGATCGGTGATGAAGTACTTGAGCAGTCCGGCGTTCTTGTAGTCGATGCTCAGATTCTCGTCGGTGCAGAACTTACAAGGCCTGCGCCGCGAGCTCGACTTCTTGCGCCCGCCTTCCTGATCGAGATCTGCGTCTTTTTCTTCCGGTCGTGCCATGGTCTAGCTCCCTCTCCGGACAGGTTCGTCGACCTTGCCGAAAACTGCTTCTTCGAAATCGAAAGCGCCTTCCTCTTCCTCGTCGCCGAAGGGCCGCGCGCCGGCCTGGCCGGTGGCAATGGCTTCCTCGTCGGGACCAGGAACGGATGCGTTGGCGAAGGTCTCGTCGGTCACTGTCGACGTCTTGGTCGCCGGATCCACGTTCTCGGCGGCCTTGATCGAGTAGTAGCGGATCACGGTGTCGGTGAGGTGCAGATTGCGCTCGACCTCTTCCACCAATCCGGCGCCGCCCGTGTAGTTGAAGAAGACATAGATGCCCTTGAGCTGCTTTTTGACCTCGTAGGCCAGCTTGCGGCGGCCCCAGTTTTCGACCTTGAGCATGCGCCCGCCACCGGCCTCGATCACGTGTCGGATTTTGGCGTTGGCTTGGCCGATGGCATCGTTGGTGACATCGGGTTTGAGGATGAAGATGGTCTCGTATTCACGAGTTCTGCCGGGGATGTCCCGACAAGATCCGGTTCGTTTCTCTGCCATGTGGTTCTCCCTTTGGGCCTACGTCCCGCCGCTTGGCAGCGGGCAAGGAGTTGGTGGAGGGTGCGGCTAGGCCGCGCCTCCGGTTTCGGTTTTCTTGCGTCTGTTGAACTTGTTCATCGCCGTCACCAGTCCGTCCTTGACGATGGTCTGGGCGGCATCGGCGGCCTCTTCTATCAGATTTGGCAGCGTTTTCCGCTCTTCGGTCGAAAAATCCGCAAGTACATAATCGGCCCCTTCCCAGGCCGGCGGCGGACGACCGATACCGAAGCGCAAGCGGCAAAAACCATCGGTTCCCAGTTCCGACACGATAGAGCGCAGGCCATTGTGGCCACCCGTGCCCCCGCCTTCGACCAGGCGGAGCCGGCCGTAGTCCAAATCCATGTCGTCATGCACGACCAGCGTCTGGGCTGGCGGGATCTTCCAGAAAGCCGCGGCGCGACTGATGGGAAAACCGCTAGTGTTCATGAACTCCATGGGCTTGCAGAAGATGACTTTCGTACCTCCCAGCCCGGCTTCAGCCAAGTCGGCGCCCATGCGCGAACGGGGCGTTGCCGCTCCCGTCCGCCGCGCAAGTTCGTCGATGACCATGAAGCCGGCGTTGTGCCGGTTGCCGGCATACTGCCGGCCGGGATTGCCGAGGCCAACCACCAACCACATGGCAACCACATCGCCCCAAAAACACCCGAGCAACCCCGCCTAGGTCTACTTGCCCTTCTTCTCCTCCTTCTTGGCGCCTGCGGCAGGCGCTGCTCCGGGAGCGGCCTTCGCGCCCGCGGCGGGCTTGGCGCCTGGGGCGGCCTTGCCACCCGCGGCGGCAGGCGCACCGGCTGCTGCGCCGGCTGCAGGTGCCGCGCCTTCGGCGGGGGCTGCACCCTCTGCTACGACGGCGGCGGCCTCGGCCTCCACCTTCTCGATGTGCGGGGCAATGACCGATGCAACCGATTCCTTGGGGGCCAGGGTCGTGCGAACGCCGGCTGGAAGCTTCAAGTCGCTGGCGTGGAGAGCATCGCCGATTTCAAGCGCGGTGACGTCGAGCTCGATCTTGGTCGGGATGGCATCTGGCTTGGCCGCGATGGGCAGGATGTGGTGGCTCAAGTGCAGGTTGCCACCGTTGGTGACGCCGACCGGGATTCCGGTCAGGACCAGAGGCACGCTGACCTTGACTTCCTCGTCCATGCTGACGCGGATGAAGTCCACATGGACGGGCAGGCGTGACATGGGATCGATCTGCACGTCGCGAATCATGGCCATGACAGCCTCTGCCTTCGCGGCGTCTTTCACGTCGAGAGTGAACACCGTGTTGCGCTTGCGCTCCTTGTCGAGGGCATGCGTCAGCTCGACGGGATCCAGCACCAGCGAGAGGGGAGCGACTTTGTGGCCGTAGAGCACGGCGGGCAACTTGCCACTGCTGCGTGCGCGGCGGGCCGGGCCTTTGCCCGATTGATGGCGAATCTCAACGGAAACCTTGGCGAAGTCCATGATGACGTCCTTTGCTGCGTGCGAATCTCTACTACCAGCGGATCTCTTATCAGATGAAGAGGGAACTTAGCGAGTCCCCCATGTGAATACGTTTGACGGCTTCGCCAAGCAAGTGCGCCACGGAGAGCACGCGCACCTTGGGCGAGGCCTTGACCTCGGGGCGAGGCGGGATGGAATCGGTGATGATGAGCTCTTTGATGGTGCTGGCGTGGATACGTTCGAGAGCCGGGCCAGAGAGCAGTCCGTGCGAGATGCAGGCATAGACCGCGCGCGCCCCCTTGTCGGTCAGGCCCTTGGCTGCCGCGCACAGGGTGCCCGCGGTGTCGACCATGTCGTCGATGATGATGGCGTCGCGGCCTCTTACATCGCCGATGATGTGTACCAGTTCCGCCACGTTGGGGGCTGGACGGCGCTTGTCAATGATGGCCAGTCCAGCATCCAGGCGCTTCGAGAAGGCGCGGGCGCGCTCGACGCCACCCGCGTCGGGCGACACGATGACCGTCTCGCTGCCGAACTTGGTTTTCAGGTATTCCATCATCACCGGCATGGCGTAGATGTGATCGACCGGGATGTTGAAGAAGCCCTGGATCTGGCCGGCATGGAGATCCATGGCCAGCACGCGATGAACGCCGGCGGCGGTCAGCAGATCTGCCGCGAGCCGGGCGGAAATCGGCGTGCGCGGCCGAGTCTTGCGATCTTGGCGCGCGTACCCGAAGTATGGAATCACCGCCACGATGGGGTTGGCCGACGAGCGCTTGAGCGCGTCCGTCATGACCAAGAGTTCCATGAGGTTGTCGTTGACCGGCGTGCACGTGGGCTGAACCACGAAGCAGTTCACCCCGCGCACGTTTTGGTTGATCTCGACGTACACCTCGCCGTCGGCGAAGCGCTCGACCTTGGCGCTGCCCAAGGGCTGGCCGAGGTGCTGGCACAGGGACTGGGCGAGGGAGGCGTGGGCGTTGCCGCTGAAGATGGCGAATGGTTTGGTCACGTGGCTTTCCTGCCTGACGGAAGCGCGTGCCCGTCAAGAGGGCGCGAATACTGCCACCCGCCCCCACCCCTGTCAACGGATGACGCGCCACCGGCGCCAGGTAGAATGTCCCAATGCACACCATCGGCGTTCTTGGACTTGGCATCATTGGAGAAATCTGGGCTCGGCGCTACGAGGCCGCGGGCAGGCTTGCGGGCACATGGAATCGCACGGCGAAACCGGGTGCTCCGCGGTGGAAAGCGACGCCGGCAGAAGTGACGGCGGCGGCGAACGTGACCCATATCGTGGTCGCCGATCCTGGGGCGGTCTCGTCGGTCCTTGCCGCCATTTTGCCCGCCCTGGGCCCGGGCAAGGCGGTGGTGCAATCGAGCACCGTCGATCCCGAGAGCGCGGCAGCCTGCGAGGCGCGCGTGCGCGCGACCGGGGCAAAGTACGTGGAATCGCCGTTCACAGGGAGCAAACCGGCCGCGGAGTCGGGTACAGTCGTCTTCTTCATGGGCGGCGACCGGGACGCGCTCGACGCGGTCGAGCCGCTCTTGGCCCTGGTGTCCGAAGTGCGCTTTCGCTTGCCGACGGTGCGCCAAGCGGCGGCGCTTAAGCTGGCCATGAACCTCAACATCGCGGGGCAGATGCAGGCCCTGTCCGAGAGCTTGACGTTCGCACGCCGAGCCGGCATCGACGACGATTTCTACTTTCAAGTGCTGGCCAAGAACGTCTCCAACTCCGGTCTCGCCCGTCTCAAGGAGGGCAAGCTGAAGGCGCGCGACTTCGCGGCGCA
>Ga0265316_10003644_pt1 | contig 15520 bp, 13 predicted proteins | sample 4522metaG_FD_202092 | JGI IMG/M metagenome (GOLD analysis project Ga0265316, IMG submission 202092) | Rhizosphere microbial communities from Carex aquatilis grown in University of Washington, Seatle, WA, United States - 4-5-22 metaG | ecosystem: Host-associated > Plants > Roots > Rhizosphere >...
CAGGATATTGAGCTTGTCTCCGAGGATGGCAAGGAGCGATTCCATGTCTTTATTCGGAAAAGTCTCGAGTTAGCCGACGATTTCAGCATTGGGCTTCAGCATATAGCGATCGAGGATTCAGAGCGGACTGTCATCTTCCGCTGCAACGGTCGATACTGTCCGCCCGACAGCGCGGATGCAGTTACTCCGCATCATTCTGAGTTTCATATCCATTCCGGGAAAGCCGAAAATATCGCAGCAGGCTTGAAGGCGGAAGCCGGGGCAGTTATTACTCATTCATATGCATCCTTCGATGGAGCTCTCGCATATTTCATGAGAACATGCAATATTAATGGGGCCGATCGCTATTTCCACGATCTGCCATCACCTCTGCCTCCCGGTCAGAGCAGTTTATTCGAGGATGGAGATGAGAACTGATGTCTTAGACCGCCTGCGGCGGCAATTCAACGACCGAGTAGCCATTCACGAGCGCCGGCCCGGGGTCTTTCAGGTGATACTCCCCATGTTCCACCCCGACGGCGACCTGTACGAGCTATTCCTCGAGGATAAAGACCAGGACCATTGTTCCATAACCGATCTCGGGCTTACGCTCATGCGCTTGTCGTATGCATACGATCTTGATACCGATACCAAGAAAGTGATTTTCAATAAAATACTGTCAGAGGGTGGCGCACGGGAGGACAAGGGAGCGATTGTCCTCGACTCTGAACTGGATTCTTTATACGCTTCGATCCTTCAATATATTAAGATCGTCACTCAGGTCTCCACGATGCAGCTGTATCGGCGCGAGGTCGTGCGCAGTCTGTTCTATGAGAATCTAGAGGATTACATCGCGACGGATCTTGCAAGGTTCTCGGTCACGAGGAATATTACACCGATCGAGAGCCGCCCCGAACTCGAGGTCGACTATGTCTTCGAGGCAACGCGTCCGCTTTTCGTCTTCGGTATCAAGGACGGAGCGAAGGCGCGGCTGGCCACGATAGCCTGCCTCGAGTTCGAGCGGCAGGCGATACCCTTCCGCAGCGTCGCCGTGCACGACAACTTCGAGGGCCTTACCGGCACTGACCGCAGCCTTATAACAAATTCGATGGATAAACAATTCACCGATCTCGAGGATTTCAAGTCGAGAGCGATCCCCTACTTTGAGCGCGAGATAGCTTGATCGTCGCTGGATACTCCAGACGGAGACGCGGAGACGTCTCTATTCCTCCGCGCGAGCTATCACTCCCACACCCGTGCAATCGTCTCCTCGATGCGCTGCTTCATGAGCTCGATGAGCTTCTCGTTCGAGCGCACCAGCTCCCGCTCAGCCTCGATGCGGGCGACGATCTCTTTTTGGACGGAGAGCGGGGGGAGGGGGATTTCAAGACTAGAAAAAACCGTCTTTGAAATTTCTTTGAATGTACCACCGCTGGCTAGTTCATTCATTCGCTGAGATAGGCACTTAATCATATAGGCAATAAAGTCTATAGAAGTCTTATGTGGAGCTAATACGGTTGTATTCTTAAATCCTTGATTTGTAGAAATAGGTATTCGAGCGATCCCTACTCTTCCAATCGTCGCACGAGTCGAGCAAAGAATAGTATTTATAGCAAGTAGTTTTGCAGCAGAATTGGCCAATCCGCTTCTAGATATCGTTCTCCGAGTACACTTAATTTCAGAAATAAAGTCATCGGCTGGCAGATCAACAAGAGTAGCCCAAGCGACATCACCATTCCAGTATTTTTCAACAGAAGAGTCCGGTGTACCACCACTCTCAATCGAGAAAAGGGCTTTATCCCCCAGCTTCACCACCGGCCACTCTGGATCGATCGCGAAGGAGGGCCGCCAGTTGTCCACCACTGCGCGAGCCCCGTCGATGACCGCCTGGTAGCGGCCGATTTCCGCGATGATTTCTTCCTGGACGGAGAGGGGCGGGAGGGGGATCGAGAGTTTTTCAAAGGAAGATTTTGATATTTCTTTAAAAGTGCCACCGCTGGCCAGCGCATTCATTTGAGGACCAAGATGCTTGACCATATAAGCAACGAAATCCACTGATGTTTTTGTGGAATCTTTAATCTTGATATTCTTGAAGCCTTGGTTGGTTGCAATGGGAATGCGAGCTATTCCAACCCTACCAATTGTTGCTCGCGTTGAACATAGGATAGAGCCTGAAGGAAGAAGTTTTGCTGCTGAATCTGCCAATCCCTTTTTTGAAATGGTTCGCTTCGTCTTCGTGATATTTGTGATGTAATCTCCTGCTGGAAGATCTACGAGAGTCGCCCATGAGATACCACCATCCCAATAGGACTCATTACCGGAATCGGGGGTTCCTCCACTCTCGATAGTAAAAAGGCTCTTCTCCCCCAGCCTCACCATCGGCCACTTCTGCTTCCCGCGTTTTTCCTGGGGCCGGTAGCGCTCCATAGAGAGGCTGTGGTCGCCCTCGGCGAGAACTACCTCCCGGGGCACGGCGAGGTGGTCGATGCTCGTCTTCTCGAAGAGGCGGCCGTGGAGGTCCGCGGGCACCGCTCCTTGCGCGAGCTTGTCGTGCGCCGAGAGGAGGAGCTCGAGGGCGGCGGGGAGATCGCCCACGCCATTGGCGCGGCGCTGGGCGCCTAAGTCGAAGCCGTCGGCCTCGACCTTAGCGAAGAGGATGGGGCCGCCTAAGGCCGCCACCTTGCGGTCCATGAAGAGAATGCTCGTCTTTACGCCGGAGTAGGGATTGAAGAGCCCGGCGGGGAGGCTCGCCACCGCCCAGAGGTAGCCGTCCAGGAGGAGCTTGCGCAGGCTCGCGTAGGCGCCGGCCGACTGGAAGATGATGCCCTCGGGCACGATGACCGCGGCCCGGCCCTCAGGCCTGAGGTGCTCCATGAAGTAGTCGACGAAGAGGACTTCGGAGCGGTTGGCCTTCACGCCGAACTTCTTGTGCGGCCTGATGCCGCCCTTGGGCGTCATGAAGGGAGGGTTCGCCAAAATCACATCGGCCTTGTCGGCCCAGCGCGATTCATCGCTCAGAGTGTCGTACTCGTGCACGGCGGGCTGGGGGAACTGGTGGAGATACATGTTGACGCGCGAGAGCCTGACCATATCGGGGCTGATGTCGTAGCCCTCGATGCTCTTGTGGAGCTTCTCGAGCTTGGCGGGGGTCATCCGGCCGGCGGCCGCCCTCATGTGCTTGTAGGCCGAGATGAGGAAGCCCCCGGTGCCGCAGGCGGGATCGAGCACCCTCTCCCCTACTCGGGGCCTGACAACCTCGACCATGAAATCGATGATGTGCCGCGGCGTGCGGAACTGTCCCGCGTCGCCCTGGCTCGACATGATGGACAGAAGGTACTCGTAGGCGTCCCCGAGGTCCTCGCTGTGCTCGTATGCGAAGCCGGAGATCTCCTTGGCGAAGAGATTGAAGGTCTCGGGATCGCGGTAGGGGAGGAAGGCGTTCTTGAAGATCTCGCGGAAGAGCTCCGGCACCGCCTCGTTCTTGTTCACCGCCTCGATGCCCTCGGAGTAGAGTTTGATGCGATCCACCCCGGAGAGGCGCTTGTCCGTGATGCGGTCCCAGGAGTAGTCGGCGAACTTCCTCGCGAAGAACTGGGGCTTGCCGCCCAGCTCCATCGACTCGCGGTCCATGTCGTTCATGAACTTGTACATGAGGGCCAGGGTGATCTGCTCGACCTGGGCCTGGGGCGAGGGGAGCTTCCCCACCAGGACGTCGCGGCAGGCGTCGATGCGCCTGCGGGTTTCGGAGTTCAGCATGGGGTGTCTTTCGCTTTCATCCTTCGCCGAGGATTATTCTTGCTTTACAAGTCCTTCCATGCGACGTCCTCTTCGGGGCTGTCCCAAAGCTTCAGGAGCGAGGTCTCCGCGGCCTGATCGACGAACGAGCGCTCATCGCCCTGCTTCAAGAAGAGGATGAAATCCAAGACTTCCTGAACCTTGGCCGGAGGCAGGTCGCTAGCCTCCCGAATCAACAGCTCGTTGATACTCATGGAACCTCCTCTTCGGCTTTTCGCCGGACCTGCTGCCTTGTCCCATTGTATCCCATGAACAAGGCCTTGTCCCCACCCCGCAGACAGCTATCAGGCTCCGAAGCGCTCGAGATCCACCTCGGCCTTGATGTCGCGGACTATCTCGCGCCAGCGGGGGAGGCGGCGCAGACGCTCGGTGCCGAGGGAGGTCGTGTTGAGCTCGGGTAGCCTCCCCGAGTCGATGATGTTCCGGATGCGCTTCTCGCCGACGTAGGACTTGAAGAAGAAGCGGAGATCCTCGAGCTCCTCGGGAGCGGGAGCGTGCTTGCGCGCGAAGGACTCGAAGGCCTCGTCGAGGAGCTTATCCTTCCAGGAGAGCCGAATAGAGCGGCCGAAGAGCCGCGAGAAGAGATCGGAGAGGCTCTCCTCGTCCCGCCGCTCCACGATGGAGCGGATGTAGTCCATCGCGGCCTCGCGCTCAGGTGCCCCCTCCGCAATCTCGCCGCCGGAGAGGCCGACCCGCCCCCGATGGAGTATGCGCTCGTCGATGTAGCGGAGCACCGCCTCCCAGTCGTCGACCTCGGCGGCGCGGGAGATATCGGTGTCGCGGCGGACCTCGTCCCCGAACTGCTGGAAGAACATGCGGTCGATCCTCATGCCCTCGAGGCCGATCTCGATGTAGGTCGCGGCGGCGAGGGCATCGCGCGAGGGGTCGTCGGCCCCCCTCGCCCTGGGCCGCGGGTCGCCTCCCTCGCTATCCGCGCCCCCGCTGACGGGTACGGGGAGGACGGCCTCGTAGTCGTATTCGGTCTCGAAGAACTCGTAGTTCGCGAAGAAGTCGAAGAAGCGGAAGGTCTTCTTCGCCTCCGATTTCTCCCGCCGGGTAAGCGGATCGGTCCAGGCGAAGCGGTGCTTCCTCGTGCCCCGGCCCTTCATCTGAATGAACTCCGAGGGGCTGAAGACGGGGCGCATGAGGGCCACGTTGAGGATGTCCTCGCAGTCGTAGCCCGTGGTCATCATGGCGACGGTGACGCAGACGCGGGTCTTGGAGGACTCGTAGTCGGGCAGGAAGCCGGTCTTGCCGCCGAGCTTGTTCTCCGAGAAGGCGACGGCCATGTCCCCGGCGCCCTTGACCTGGCTCGTCACCTGGGCGGCGAAGTCGGAGCGATACTTGCCCGGGAAGCGCCGATGGGCCTCCTCGTTGAGGAGGTTGGCCATCCGCGCGGCGTGGGACTGGCTCACGCAGAACGCGAGGCTCTTCCCGATCTCACCCGACAGGGGATCGCGCAGCGCATGGTCCATGAAGGTACGCGCAAAGGCGCGGTTGGTCTCGTCGGAGAAATAGCCGCGCTCGAAGTCCCGCTTGCCGAAGTTCTCCTCGACTTCATTGCCTTCTTCGTCGGTGGCCGCGAAAACGAGCCCTTGCTCGGAGAGGAGCCTGGTGGTCTTTTCGGTTCGGCAATCGATAACCGTCGGGTTGACGAGGTAGCCCTCGCGGACTCCGTCGAGGAGGCTGTAGCGGAAGGTGGGCGAGCCAGACTCACAGCCGAAGATGCGGTAGGTGTCGAGCCAGGCGCGCTTTTCCAGCTCGAGCTCCATGGGAATCTTCTCGCCCCGGGCCCAGACGCCGCGCAGGAGGTCGCGCGGGGTAGCCGTGAGGCCGAGCTTGAAGCCCCGGAAGTACTCGAACACGGCGCGGGCGGTGCCGGAGATGGAGCGGTGCGCCTCGTCGGAGATGACGAGTCCGAAGTCTGCGGGGCTGAACTCCTCGCGGTAGCGCTCCTGCGCGAGGAAGGATTGGACTGTGCTGACTACGATTTCGGCTTTGCGCCAGTCGTTGCGCTTCTCCTTGTAGATGACCGAGCGGGCGTCCTTGGCGAGAGTCTCCTTGAAGGCTTTCTGCGCCTGGGTTTCCAGCTCGATCCGGTCGACGAGGAAGAGCACGCGATTGACGGCGCCGGTCTTGAGGAAGAGCTTGATGATGGCCGCGCAGGTCTTGGTCTTGCCGGTGCCGGTGGCCATCTCTAGAAGGAAGCGGGTCTTGCCCTCCCGGGCGGCGCCTTGCACAGCCTCGACCGCCGCGACCTGGTAGGGCCTGAGGAAGCAGAGCTTGTTGACGGCGATGAATTCGGGGCGCTCCTCCTCGCGCTTCCACCCGCCCCGCTCGTCGTAGTCGTGCAGCTGGCTGCGGGCGAGGTAGTCGGCGGGGACCGGAGCTGCCGCCATCGAGGCCCTCGAGGACACCGGATCGACGAGCGCCATAGCTCTCGCTCCGCGCCCTCCCGAGGAAGGCGCGCTCGAGGGCCTAGCCGCGAGGGCCTCGAGGACCTGGGGCGAGTGGAAGGCGATTACTGCCTGGGGATTCCCCTCGAAGAGGTCCCAGAAGTAATGCTTCGTCCCGTTGGAGAGGTAGACGAAGCGGATGTTCTGGCCCCTGGCGTAGTCCGATGCCTGCTTCTTCGCCGAAAGCGGCTCGATGCCCGAGGCTTTGGCCTCGAGGACAGCCAGGGGAAAGCCCCGAGAGTCGAAGAGGAGATAATCGGCGTATCCCTTCTTGGGATTGCCCTCCTCGTCCTCGAGCTCAGTGTCGCACTCGACGTGGACATTGGCGGCGAGCCCATCGCCGTCGAGGAGGCGCCAGCCCGCGTCTATGAGTCTCTGGTTGATCAGGAGCCGCGCCTGAGCCTCTTTCGCCATTTCGCTCTCTATTTTTGCATGAGATGAGATCTTAGCCCCGAGTGTAGCACCGGCCTCGCCGACCGCACAATCAAAGGCGCGGATGCGGGCCAAGATCGGGAGTCCCTCCTCGCAGTCGAGAGCCGCTATTCGATTCCTCGTACCGCGACAGCAATCTTTGCTAGCAACTTTGTGTATCGTAGAATATTGTCAAATCGATTCGCGTATCGTATTATAGAATCTACGATACACAAACAGGAGGCGCCATGAAGTCGCCTTATATACCCGAGTCGTTACCGATAAATGAATTAGATCATAAACGTCTCCTCCCGCTGGTCGGCGACGCTCGCGGCGCCTTGGCGACCTACAGCGGGCTTCTCGAAGGACTCGCTAATTCGAGGGTGCTTCTTGCGCCGCTCATGAGCGAGGAAGCGGTCGTATCTTCCAAGATCGAGGGGACCCAGGCGACGCAGTACGAACTGTTCCAGTACGAAGCGGGCATGGAGCAGAGCGAGGAGAAAGGCCGCGACATCCAGGAAATACAGAATTACAGGACGGCATTGATGGACGGAGAGAGCGCGCTAGGGAAATACCCCTTCTCGCTTCACCTCGTTCGGGGCCTCCACGAGACGCTCATGGATTCGGTTCGCGGGGAGGATAAGAGTCCCGGAGAATTCCGCAAAAACCAGAATTGGATCGGCAAGCCGGGTTGCGCGATCGAAGAAGCCTCCTTCGTACCGCCTTCACCACTCGTCCTCGCCGACTGTCTACGCTCTTGGGAATCGTACGCGCAATCCGATGATATCGATCCGGTCCTCCAGGCGGCGATCGTCCACGCCCAGTTCGAGCTCATCCATCCCTTTAAAGACGGGAACGGGAGGATAGGCCGCGTCATCATCACACTCTTTCTCCGTTATAAAGGACTACTGCCCGGGCCGCAGTTCTACCTGAGCCGCTACCTCGAGCGGAACAGGGAGGAGTACAGCGCGAGACTCTCGGCGATCTCCGAAGCAGGGGACTGGGACGGATGGCTCGATTTCTTCTTGCGCGCCGTCAGATCGCAATCCGACGAGAATGCGTCGAAGATACGGCTCATCCTCGAGCTCTACGAGAGAACGAAGAAGCGCATAATCGAGGAGACACGCTCGCGGTACGCGATCACTGTCCTCGACGCGATCTTCCGGCAGCCGGTCTTCACCGCGAGCATGCTCGTCTCGGGACAGGGAATCGAGAAGCCGACCGTCGCGCAGCTCGTGCGGAAGATGAAGGCCGCGGGCATGCTCACGGAGATACGCGAGACCCGCGGCCAGCGCCCCGCCGTGCTCTGCTTCCCCGAACTCTTGAAGATAACCGAAACCTAATCGCCAGTGCGGGGGTAGGGCGGGATCGCCGGCGCCGCTGTCGGCATGTAGCGGCGCGGGCTCGAAGAGACCGCGCCGGGACGCCTGTGCAGGCGGCGCCGGAAGCCCGCCCGAGGGGGAGTAGCGTAATCGCCCGCCCCGCTGCACCGACCCTCCGCCGCCCGCGGAACGACCGCAAGCCAGAATCGGAATCGCCATCTGGGCGGGGTGTCGGTGGAGAGTGGGCCGAGCGACTCCGCAGCCCGTCTGGCCACCAAGCCGTAGCCGCGCCAAGTATAGAGCGGCTCTCGGGCCGAAGGCCCGATGGATCCGGAGCGCGTCCCACTCTCAGCCGACAGGACCCCATACCAAGGCGATTTCAGTTTCGGCAGGCGGCCGTCCCCGCGCGGGCGGCGCAGGCTACGGCCGTACTCCCCCCTTTTGACGATCCCCTCGCTTCCGGGCTATGATTGCCCACCTTCTCCGATACAAGAGGTTAGCACCATGGCAGACAAGATCACCCCCCGCAGCGCCGACTACTCGCAGTGGTACATCGATATCGTCCTGGGCGCCAAGCTCGCGGACTACAGCCCGGTCAAGGGCTGCATGGTGATAAGGCCGCGGGGCTACGCGATCTGGGAGCGCATCCAGGCCGAGATGGACAGGCGCTTCAAGGAGACGGGGCACCAGAACTGCTACTTCCCCATGCTCATTCCGATGAGCTTTCTGAAACGGGAGGCGGAGCACGTCGAGGGCTTCGCGCCGGAGCTCGCGGTAGTCACCATAGGCGGCGGGGAGGAGCTCGAGGAGCCCCTCGTCATTAGGCCGACCTCCGAGACGATCATCTGGTCGAAGTACAAGGACTGGATCCATTCCTACCGCGACCTTCCGCTCTTGTACAACCAGTGGTGCTCGGTGCTGCGCTGGGAAAAGCGCACGAGGCTGTTTTTACGCACCGCGGAGTTCCTCTGGCAGGAAGGGCACACGGCCCACGAGACCGAGAAGGAAGCGGTCGAAGAGACGATGAAGATGCTCGGGGTGTACAAGGAAGTCGTGGAGCGCCACCTCTGCCTGCCGGTGATAGCCGGACGCAAGAGCGACGCGGAGAAATTCGCCGGTGCCGTGGCGACCTACTGCATCGAGGCCATGATGCAGGACAAGAAGGCCCTGCAGGCGGGCACGTCGCACTTCCTCGGGCAGAACTTCGGCAAGGCCTTCGACGTGCAGTTCCAGACGCGGGACGGGAAACTGGACTTCGCCTGGGCTACGAGCTGGGGCACCTCCACCAGGCTCATCGGCGCGGTGATCATGACGCACTCGGACGACAAGGGCCTCGTGCTGCCGCCGACGCTCGCGCCCGAGCAGGCGGTGATCGTGCCGATTTATAAGACCGACACGAAGGCCGCGGTGATGGCTTTCTGCGAGAAGCTCCTGGCCGAGCTCAAGGGCGCGGGCGTGCGCGCGATCCTGGACGACAGCGACAAGAGCCCGGGCTGGAAGTTCGCCGAGCACGAGATGAACGGCGTGCCGCTGCGCATCGAGATAGGCCCCCGCGACATGGAGGCGGGCAAGGCTATGGTCGCGCGCCGCGATACGGGCGAGAAGGCGGCCTACGAAGTCGACTCCCTGCCGGCGAAGGCGCTCGAGCTGCTGGACGCGATCCAGAAGAACCTCTACGACAGGGCCCTCGCGTTCCGCATGGAAAATACGAAGAGCGTCGCGAGCCGCGAGGAGCTCCTGGCCTTCTACGGCAAGGACTCAGGCGAGGACGCGGGCACGGCGGCCGCGACCGGCGGCTTCGCCGAAGGCCTGTGGTGCGGGAGCGGCGAGTGCGAGGCCCGGTTCAAGACGGAGACTAAGGTGACGATCCGCTGCCTGCCCTTGGACAAGCAGGAGGGAATCTCCGGAACCTGCTGCCTCTGCGGGAAGAGCGCCAAGCATGCGGTTGTTTTTGCGCGGAATTATTGAAGGCGCCGTGGGGATCGGCAAAGGCGCGCCGCGCGCCAAGTTCGCTTCGATCGCCGCTATCCTCCTCGCGGCGAGCCTGGCGGGCTGCGCGAAGAAGCCGCCCGAGATCCCGGCGCCGGTCTTTCCCTACGCGGCCGACTCGCCCCGGGTCTTCTACGCGAGCGCCTCGGGACTGACGGAGTCTCTTCCCGCGGCGAGCGCCTCCGGGGCCGAGGGAGCGCCGGCTACGCGGGCGCCCAACGCGTCGGTGCTCAGCTCCGACGGCAGGGCGATCATCGCGGCGGTCAACGGCTGGGGAATCGCCAGCGTAATCGCTAACGCTGGCGCCAGCATAGAGGCCTCGCCCGTTAGCCCGGCCTACCGCATCGTCGGGACTCCCCTGCCTTCGATATTCGCGGGCCTCACCGCCGCGGGCGCCTGGCCGGTGGGCGGAGGCTTCCTCGTCCAGCTCTTCCGCGATCCTTTCACCGAGGCCCCGAGCTCGCCTTCGCACCTCGATCCTCCGTATCCCCTTCCGAAAACCAGGCTCGCCTACTTGAGCGGAGGCGTCGGGGCGGCCGACCCGCTCGAGCCTTTCGCCTCCGAGGCGGCTTCGGGCTTCGAGCTCTTCGCCCTCCTGCCTTCGGAGGGGAAATGGTTCGCCGAGCTGCGCAAGGACGGCCCCGACCGCGCCGACTTGAAATTCCTCGCCCTCGCCGATCCGTCGGCTGGCGTAGCCGCCGGGTCCGGCGGCGGGGCCGCCCTCAAGCCCGTCGAGATCGGAAGGACGGAATTCGAGGCGGCGCTGATGCCTAAAAGCCTCGCGAGCCTCGGGGGAGCCGAAGGCGACAGCCTGAGAGCGGCCATCAAAGCCCTCGGCGAAGGACCCTGGCTCGTCAGGCTCCGCTCAGGGAAGGGAGGGGATTCCTGGTACCTCAGCGGGGGGAAGGCCGAGGACGCTGCGCCGGTCTATGCGTGGTCGGAACCCTCGGGAATGCTCGCCCTGCGCCCGGACGGCTGGCTGGCCTCGTCGAAGGCCGGGAGCGGAACGAAGCTCTCCTCGCTCGGGGAAGCAGTCCCGGGAGCGTCGTTTACCGCCCTCGCCGCGGCCGGGGAGCTCGTCGCGGCGGCTTGGGAGACGGGGGAGTTCCCGAACATCGACGAAGCGGGGCTCGTGATCGCGCCCCTGCCGCGCTGATCCGCACCCTTGCATCGCGGCCGCGCCGCGATACAATAGTGTCGTGATGAATAAACCCTGCGCGGCCTTGGCCCTCGCGCTCGCTTTCGTTCCGCTCGAAGCGACCGCCCTCGAATCGCCCGACTCCCTGCGCGTCACCATGGGCGTCCTCATCGAGAGCCAGCTCAACCCGGGCCTCGACAGCAACGTCTCGACCCCGAGCATCAACTACAACTTCGGGGCGGGATTGAACTACCCCTTCGCCCCCGATTCGCGATTCTCCTTCGCGCCCTCGGGCAACCTCTACTTCTACTACGGGGAATTCAACAGCGGCCAACCGGTGTCGGCCGATCAGGCCTTCAGCTCCACGTACATCGTGGGGGCCCTCTTGAACGCGCCGGTCATGTACAGCCTTCCCCTCGGCTCGAGCGATTTCACGCTCCGCGCCGGCCTGGGGCTGTGCCTGGACCTCCGCGTCGCCCTCAAGTCCGGCGATATCCCGTCGACCCCTACCTCGGACTCGGCCGACGACGCCGCCGCGGACAGCAATAAGTATTTCTGGGGCAAGGGCCGCTTCATTACGCCCTCGACGACGGTCGGCGTCGAATACGCCCTGAACGATCGCATGAGCGCCGGCCTTTCGACCCGCGTGCTCTGGCCCATCTACAATCTCTGGACGAGCGAAGGCTACGGCTTCTTCGATCAGACCAAGTACATCATCGATATCGCCATCCGATACAAGCTCAAGCCCAAGGGCGAGCCGGCCCCCGCGCCCGCCGCGTCGGCGCCCGCCGATTCGGCGCCCGCCGACGCGGCGCCCGCGAAGGAGCCCGCTCCCGCGGCCGCTCCGGCGCCAGCGCCAGCGCCAGCGCAATAGGCCGCTTCTCCCCTAGCTCGGCGCGCCCGGCGCTGCCGCATTGCCCCGCGCATCGTGCCCCGATCCCCGGGCCATCGCGGCGCCGTGCTCGAGGATGGGCGCCAAAAAAAGCGCGCCCGAGCGGGCCGCGGCGGGAGACCCCGGCAAGTTGACGACGAAGACCGCCCCGCGCATGCCGGCGACGCCCCGAGAGAATACCGCGAAGGGAGTCTCGGCGAGGGAGGCAGCGCGCAGGGCTTCGGCGATGCCGGGCAGCTCGCGATCCATCCAGGACCGCGTCGCCTCGGGGGCGCGGTCCCGGGGAGAGGGGCCGGTCCCGCCGCTCGTGATGATCCAGTCGGCCCCGGCGGAGACGGCGCGGTCGAGGGCCGATCGGATCGCCCCCTCGTCGTCGCTCGCGATCTCTCGGGCGATCGCCGCGGAGGGCAGCGCCTCGGCGAGAGTACGCTCGATCTCGGGACCGGAGCGATCTTCGTACTCGCCCCGCGAAGCCCGGTCAGAAATCGTAACGACAGCTATCTTCAAGGCTTATCCTCCCTCCCTTGATCACGCGGGCGAAGACTCCCCGCCTCGGCATGACGCAGTCCCCGGTCGCGCGGCGGATCGCGCAGCCCTCGTGGCAGTCCTTGCCGATCTTCGAAAGCTCGAGGACGGCGCCGCCTATCTCGAAGCGGGTTCCTATGGGCAGGGAGGGCAAGTCGACGCCCTCGGTCGTGATGTTCTCGGCGAAGGCGCCCGGAGTCACGGGGAGGCCGTGGGCGCGCAGGGACTCGACGTCCTCGATGCCGAGGAGGGAGATCTGCCTCTCGCCCGGACCGGCATGGGCGTCCCCGGCGGCGCCCCTATCGGCGACGAGGTCCAAGAAGGCGACGGGGCCCTTGGCCACGCCCTTGCTGGCGGAGAGGTTGAGCGACACTATCTTGAAATTCCCGGTTGCGCTCACGTTCCGCCCCCCGACTTTCCCTTGGTCTTCTCGACGAGGAAGATGTCCCCGATGCGCATGCCCTTGTCGACCGCCTTGCACATGTCCCAGATCGTCAGCGCCGCGACGGAGACGGCCGTGAGGGCCTCCATTTCGATGCCCGTCTTCTCCGTGCAGACGGACTCGGCCTCGATGGCGACGCCGTCGGGCTCGAGCTCGAAGGAAAGCTCGACGTGCTCGAGGAAGATGGGGTGGCAGAGGGGAATGAGCTCGCTCGCCCTCTTCGCGGCCATGATGCCCGCGACCCTCGCGACGGCGATAACCTCTCCCTTGGCGATGGCGTTCGCCCGGATGAGCTCGACGGTGGCGGGCGCGAGGCTTATCCGCCCCCGGGCCCGGGCGCTCCGCCTCACCGCTTCCTTCGCCGAGACGTCCACCATGCGGGCCGCCCCGGACTCGTCGACATGGCTGAGCTTTTTCATAAGACCTCCAAGTATCAAGGCAGCTGCCCCGGACAGGATGCGGGGCAACTGCAAAACGAAATCGCCCCGTTTTTTAAGGCGATTTCGTTATCCTCCTATCTGCCCTACCGAGAGCGTCGTGCAGACTGCCCCGCGCGCGGGCTTCATGCCGACGCAAGAGAGGAGGCTCTCCTCTATCCTTTCCATATCGACGGCGATCGCGATATCCGAATGCAGGCAGGGCTTCAAGTACCCGTCGGCCAGGAGCCGTATCCGATCGCAGCGCCAGCAGGGAGGCGGACGGTCGAAGCGCGGATCGTCGAGCTTCTCCGCGGCGATGTCGTAGCGCAGGATCCTCTGCGAGGAGGCTCCGCGCAGTCGGGCATAGCGCTCTACCTCCTCGGCGTCGCCGGTATCGTCCTCGCGGGGCACGACTATGTTGAGCTTTACCGGCAAGCCCGCCGCCAGGGCGGCGTCGATGCCCTCGAGGGCGGCGGCCAGGACGCCGCCTCCCGTGATCCGCTCGTAGCGGTCGGGGTCGAGAGTGTCGAGGGACACGTTGAGCGAACCCAGGCCCGCCGATTCGAGGTCGGCGGCGAGGGGGGCGAGGAGGGTCCCGTTCGTCGTCATGCAGAGGGTCTCGAGCCCGTCGATTCGGGCGAGCTCGGCGACGAGGTCGACGAGCCCCGGGCGTACGAGGGGCTCGCCCCCCGTGAGCCGCACCTTGTCCACGCCGAGGCCTACCGCCGCCCGGACTATCCTCGCGACGTCGCCCGAGGAGAGGAGCTCCTCGTCGCGAAGGCGGCGAAGGGGGCCGGAGGGCGCGCAGTAGGAGCAGCGGAGGTTGCAGCGGTCGGTCACGGAGACGCGCAAATAGCGTATGGAGCGATCAAAGGAGTCGCGCAAGGGTTTCCGCTCCTTCGGGGATTTCGCGCTGGCCGATCTCCAGCCGGACGAGGGCGTCCGCGCGGGAGAGGGCGTCCAGCATGGTGGCGCCCGTATACCTGAGGGGAGAGGCGATGCCGTCTCGAAGCTCGACGGGGAGGAACTCGACGCGCTCAGCGACCTCCCGCAGGATCGCCGCTCCCGTCCGGACTCGCGCGAGGTCGGGCTCGTAGACTAAGCCCGCGAAGCGCGAGAGCAGGGGTTTCACGATCACCTCGAAGTTGACGAAGGCCGATACCGGGTTGCCGGGCATCCCATAGGCGAACTTTCCCCCTCGCCTGCAGAGGAGGGCGGGCATGCCCGGGCGCATCGCTATCTTGCGGAAAAGGACGGAGAAGCCCGAACGCTCGAGGGCCTCGGGCACGAAGTCGAAGTCGCCCGCGGAGACGCCCCCCGAGATGATGAGGAGGTCGGCGCCCTCCGAGGCCGCCCCGATCGCGGCGCGGAGCGCGCCCTCGTCGTCGGGAACGATGCCTTCGAAGGAAGCCTCGCAGCCCGCCGTCTCCGCCTGGGCGACGAAGAGGGGGCCGTTGGAGTCGTAGATCGAGCCGGGCGAGAGGACCTCGCCCGGGGAGCGGAGCTCGCAGCCCGTCGAGAGCACGGCGACGCGCGGCCTCGAGACGACTCCTACCTCGGCCGCGCCGTCGGAAGCGAGGAGGGCGATGTCCTGCGGCCTGAGGCGCCGGCGGGGAAAGAGGGAATCGCCCGCGCGGCGGTTCGCCCCGCGGCGGACGATGTTGAGGTCGTCCTCGCGCGCCGCGATCGAGAATCGCGCGCCCGCGACCTCGGAGCGCTCGAGCCTGTGGACCGCGCAGGCGCCGGCCGGGACGGGCGCCCCGGTCATGATCCGCACGCACTCGCCCGCGGCGAGCGGCGGGGGCGGGGGCGATCCCGCCGCTATCGCGTCGACGATGGCGAAGCTCGCGCCCGAGCCGGCCGCCGCGCCGTCGGCGGTCGCGTAGGCGAAGCCGTCCATCGTCGCCTTGTCGAAGGGGGGCTGGTCGAGGAGGGCGCGGATCTCCTCGGAAGGCACCCTGCCCAGCGCTGAGGCGAGGGGCAGCCTCTCGGCGCCCAGGCGGCAGTCGAGGCCTTCGATGAGGCGCACCGCCTCGTCGGGATGGATCATGCCCGCTCCTCGATATAGGCGGAGCACTCGTCGAGCCAGGCCAGCATCGACTCGAGCTGGCCTATTCGGAACCGATACACGAGAGCGTCCAGGTCCCGATCG
>Ga0265316_10003647_pt1 | contig 15510 bp, 11 predicted proteins | sample 4522metaG_FD_202092 | JGI IMG/M metagenome (GOLD analysis project Ga0265316, IMG submission 202092) | Rhizosphere microbial communities from Carex aquatilis grown in University of Washington, Seatle, WA, United States - 4-5-22 metaG | ecosystem: Host-associated > Plants > Roots > Rhizosphere >...
GCTCCATCGCGCGATGAACTCCTCTACATGCAGTCGAGCCGCGGCTTCGCCCTCTACAGCATGCGATCGCCGCGCATTACTCGCCTCTACCTGCAGTGCAGGCCGGACGAAGACCTCGCCGAGTGGAGCGACGATCGCATCTGGGATGAGTTGCAGGCGCGCCTCGGCTGCGGCGATGGTTGGAAGCCAGCCGAAGGCCCGATCCTTCAGAAGAGCATTACGGGGATGCGCAGCTTTGTGGTTGAGCCGCTGCAATGCGGGCGGCTCTTCCTAGCCGGCGATGCCGCCCACGTTGTGCCTCCCACCGGGGCCAAGGGAATGAATCTCGCCTTCGCGGACGTGCATTACCTGGCCGAGGCTCTTCGCGCAAAGTACCAAGACAACGACGAGTCGAAGCTTGAAGCATACTCCGCGACTTGCCTCCGTCGAATTTGGAATGCGCAACGCTTCTCCGCCTGGATGACCTCACTGCTTCACCGCTTCGAAGAGGCGTCGGGCTTCGATTGCAGGCGCCAACAAGCCGAACTCGAATACCTTATGAGTTCACGCGCCGCCGCAACCTCGCTTGCCGAGAATTACGTGGGTTTGCCGCTGGAGTAAGACGTCGGCGCTGCTCGATGAAGACCCAGAAATCATTTCTTATTCGCAGAAAGGATGCCCCGGAATGACGACTTACGAAGGACGCTGGACCACGGTTCGCGTCGAGGTTGAGCAGGACATCGGCTGGGTCATCTTCAACCGGCCGGAAAAGCGCAACGCAATGAGTCCCACGCTCAACCGCGAGATGTGCGAAATCCTAGAGACGCTCGAGCTCGATGATGCGGTCAAGGTGCTCATCCTCACCGGAGCCGGTGAGGCCTGGACCGCGGGAATGGACCTCAAGGAGTACTTTCGTGAAGTCGATCAGGCACCGGAAATCGTCCAGGAGCGAGTCCGCCGCGATGCATCTACCTGGCAATGGAAGCTCCTGCGCATGTACTCCAAGCCGACTATCGCCATGGTCAACGGGTGGTGTTTCGGCGGCGCCTTCTCGCCGCTCGTGGCCTGTGACCTCGCCATCGCCTCGGAAACCGCCATCTTTGGTGTTTCCGAAATCAACTGGGGCATTCCTCCCGGCAATCTCGTCAGCAAGGCGCTGGCCGATACCATCGGCCAGCGCAAGGCTCTGGAATACATCATGACCGGCGAGACGTTTACCGGCCGCCAGGCCGCGGAGATGGGTCTGGTTAATCGCGCAGTCCCTCTCGACAAGCTGCGCGACGAGACCTTGGCCCTCGCTCGCAAGCTCGCTGCCAAAAACCCCGTTGTGCTGCGTGCCGCCAAGCACGGATTCAAGCGTTGCCGGGAACTCACCTGGGAGCAGAGTGAGGATTATCTCTACGCCAAGTTCGACCAGTCGCAACTTCGCGACCCCGAACGCGGCCGCGAAGAGGGACTCAAGCAATTCCTCGACGACAAGAGCATCAAGCCTGGTCTCGAGAGCTATCGTCGCTGAGGCAATGGGAGAATGATTGACGCCAGATAACCAAATGAACGCGACACAGGATCGCATGCGCCTACTTCTGCATCCGCGCTCCATCGCGATTGTCGGCGCTTCGGCCACGCCCGGCTCGCTCGGAGAGAGCGTCTTTCTGAATCTGAAGAACGCCGCATACAGCGGCAACCTTTACCTTATCAACCCGAAGCGTCCGCTTATCCACGGCCACGCCAGTCTCGGCTCCATCAATGAAATGCCTGACGGAGTGGACTGCGCGGTGCTGGCTATCCCCGCCGGTGCGGTACTTGAATCGGCCCTGGCCTGCGCGCGCAAACAGGTGGGCAGCCTTATCGTCTTCTCCGCTGGTTTTGCAGAGAGCAGCGAAGCCGGCCGTGGAGCGCAGCAGGAACTCGCGCGCATCGCCCGCGAGCACGGCATCATCATTGAAGGCCCCAACTGCCTCGGCATGGTCAACTACGTCGACTCCATTCCGCTCACCTTCGTCGTAACTCCGCCCCAGCCGCGCAGCGATTCACCAGGCGTCGCAATCATCTCCCAGAGTGGAGCGCTCGCTGCGGTCGTCGCCGTGAACATGCGCCATCACGACCTACCGCTTACATATTCCATTTCCACCGGCAATGAAGCCTCGCATGGCGTTGAAGACTTCGTAGAACATCTGCTCGACGATCCTGACACACGCGTTCTTGCGCTCATCGTCGAGCAATTCCGCCAGCCCCGGCGCTTCCTGGATCTCGTCCAGCGTGCTCGCGAGCAAAACAAGCACATCGTCCTTTTTCATCCGGGCAGCAGCGGCCGGGCGCGCGCTTCCGCTGTCACGCACACCGGCGCCATGGCGGGTGACTACGACGCGATGCGCACCATCGTCACCCGCGCCGCCGTCATTCTTGTGGAAACGCTAGAAGAGTTCGTCGACGTCTCGCAGATCCTCGTTCGTATCCATGAATTGCCCCGGAAGGGTGCTGCGGTTTTTACTGAATCCGGAGCATTCAAGGCGCACGCTCTCGATCTCTGTGAGCGCATCGGCCTTCCACTGCCGCCTCTGTCTCCCTCGGCGGAAAGCGCATTGCGCGCGGCGCTCCCCGCATTCATTCCGCCGTCAAACCCTCTCGACCTCACTGCCCAGGCCCTCGTCGATCCCGGTCTCTACTGCCGCACGCTTCCCGCCATTCTCGGTGATGAACAGTTTGGAAGCGTCATTCTCTGCATCATCCTCACTGATCCCACCACGGCTACTCTCAAACTCCCACCCATCCTCGACGCCATTCGGACATTGCAGCCCGTAAAGCCGGTCCTATTTGCCGCGCTCGATGAAGGCGCGCCCTTCAACGCCGAGGAGATCGACGGGCTGCGCCGCGTCGGTGTCCCATGCTTTCCCTCGCCGGAACGCGCACTTCGCGCGCTGGCGCGCATCACTGCACGTGGAGCCGCGACGCAGCACCGCAGCTTGCCCGCCCGTGGCAAGCCCAACCAGGCGAATCGCCTCGAGGCCGGAGTGCTCCCGGAACACCGCGCCAAGGAGATCCTGAAACAATTTGGAATTCCCACTCCGCCCGGCGGGCTTGCAAAGACTCTCGGCGACGCCATCGGCCTCGCGCGCACCATCGGCTTTCCCGTGGTGCTCAAGGCCCAGTCCGCGGAACTCGCGCACAAAAGCGATGCCGGCGGCGTCATCCTCGGCATCGGGTCGGAGAGCGATCTTGCCGCGGCATGGACCACCCTGCTCGCTAATATTCACGCGTTCCGGCCCGGTCTCACGCTCGAAGGCGTTCTGGTCGAGAGCATGGAGCCTGAAGGTGTTGAGCTCATCTTCGGCGCGCGCAACGACCCCGATTGGGGCCCTGTGCTTCTTGCCGGATTCGGCGGCGTCCTGGCTGAGGCCGCGCGCGACGTGCGTATCCTGCCGCCTGACCTCGTCGTCGACGAGATCACGGCGGAATTACACAAGCTGCGTTCCGCCGCTCTCTTGCGCGGATTTCGCGGTTCGCCTCCAGTCAACGTCCTCGCGGCCGCGAATCTCCTCTCGTCGCTTGACGCTTTCATCCAGGCGCATCCTGAGATCGCGGAGATCGATCTCAACCCCGTTGTCGTCTATCCCGGTGACAGAGGCGCCATTGCCCTTGACGCCGTTATCAACGTCGGCCACAAAACTCGCGAATCTCATTCACCCAAGGAGACGCAGCCATGAACGAGGTGCAACTTCTCATCGATGGAAAGTCGGTCCCATCCCAGAGCGGTCGAACCTTCGACCGGATCGATCCCGTCAAGCGAACCGTCGCCACCCGTGCTGCTGCCGCATCCGTTTCCGACGCGGATGCAGCCGTGAATGCCGCTGCCGCGCAATTTGAGTCATGGGCTGCCACCGGCCCAGGGCGCCGTCGCGAGCTTCTCCTTCGCGCTGCCGATGCTCTCATGTCTCACGTGCCTGACTTCACGCGGTTGCTTATTGCTGAAACCGGCGCCACCGAAGGTTGGGCAGGCTTCAACGTTGCCTTCGCCGCAAACATGCTTCGCGAAGCCGCTTCCATCACCACCCAGATTGCCGGCGAGCTGATCCCCACGGACGTTCCTGACAATCTCGCCATGGCCGTTCGCCAGCCGCTTGGTGTCTGCGTCGGCATCGCTCCGTGGAACGCGCCCGTTATCCTCGGAGTCCGCGCTCTCGCGGTACCGCTTGCATGCGGCAATACCGTCGTGTTCAAAGCTTCCGAGGCCTGTCCCGCGGTTCACCGCCTTCTCGGCGACGCCCTTCAGGAAGCCGGCTTCCCCGATGGAGTGGTGAACGTGCTTACCAACCACCCGGATGACGCCGCCGAAATCGTAGCCGCTCTTATTGACCACCCCTCCACGCGCCATATCAACTTCACCGGCTCAACCCGCGTCGGCCGCATCGTTGCCGAGCGCGCCGCGCGTCATCTCAAGCCCGTGCTCCTTGAACTGGGCGGCAAGGCCCCCATGATCGTCCTCGACGACGCCGATCTCGACGCCGCTGTCGACGCTGCCGCATTCGGCGCTTTCATGAATCAGGGTCAGATCTGCATGTCCACTGAGCGCATCGTCGTCGACTCGAAGATCGCTGATGAATTCGTGAAGCGCCTCTCTGCCAAAACTGCAACCTTGCCCTTGCGCGATCCGTCGCAGGGCCCCACCGTACTTGGCGCCATCGTAGACGAGCGCTCTGCTCAGCGCGTGGCTGATTTGATTGACGACGCCGTTGCCAACGGCGCCCGGATGGCCTCCGGCGGCAAAGGCGAGGGCACCCTCATGCCGGCAACCGTTCTCGATTGCGTCACTCCCGCCATGCGCATCTACGGTGAAGAGTCCTTTGGCCCCGTCGTCACCGTGGTCCGCGCCGATGGCGATGAAGATGCTCTGCGCATCGCCAACGATACAGAGTTTGGCTTGTCGGCCGCGGTCTTCAGCCGAGACTTCACCCGCGCATGGTCGCTGGCGCGCCGCGTGCAGAGCGGCATATGCCACATCAACGGCCCCACCGTTCACGACGAGCCGCAGATGCCCTTTGGCGGCGTGAAAGCCTCCGGCTACGGCCGCTTCGGAGGCAAGCAGGCAATCGATGAGTTCACCGTAGTCCGCTGGATCACCATCCAGACCGGCCAGCGCCATTACCCCTTCTGACCGGGACGGTGATAGTCAGGCGGGCAGGTCTTGCGCCACTCTCGCGCCAGCCCGCTTGGTCCTGCGGCGACGGCAATCTCTGCGACGCGCGAAGCCCTGCCGCCATTTACTCCGCAGGCACTGAATAGAGTTGGATCTCGGTTCCCGACAGGACCGCCAACTCCGCGCCGTCTGCTGAGAGCGCATAGCTTCCATGGCTGGTGACGGGATCATTCACCCGAACTGAAAAAAGCCTCTTGCCGTCTTCAGCCCGGTAGACACGTACATCTTCGTTGTCCAGGTCCGTCCCCGTGAAGTCCTGTCCTGACGTGATCTCGCGCATGGCGCGCACTGCCTTGATCGCGAATCGGCCGTGGCTTCCGCCGGCTTCGAATCCGGTTTGCCGTGAGTCGGCGTTGCCTTTCAGCAGCATCTTGCCATCCGCGCGAAGCACGCGGTACTCCGTGTCTCCGGTGTGCGCGTTGCATGAGAGAACAAACAACAGGTCGGGGTGAATCCCAGCCAATTGCGGCGTGCACATCGATTCAAATCGCGCCAGCGTCTCCGTCCGCCCATCCCAGGTGCTGAGGGCCAACCGATAGCCCACAGGCGGCCGAGCCAGAAGTTTCACCTGGCCTTCATTCAGCAGCGTTGGCGGCATCAGGCCGGAGGTTGTCGTCGCAGTGGCCATGGGCGCGAATCCTTTGTCAAGAATTGTCACGCCAACATCCTCTTCGGGTTCATGCTGCAAAGCCTCGCGCAGTTTGGCATGAAGCTCCGGGGAGTGCCGTTCGCTGAGCGTAGCCACAGCGATCAACTCCCCGTCAGGAGCGATGCGCACAAAAGCCAGTGGCCCGGCAAGCGGAATCTCCTTTTCCAATTCCAGTCCCGCTCCGTACACGCGTAGTTCATTCCCCACGTGCACCAGGACACGGCCTCCGTCCAGTGGCCAGAGGTAGCGCCCCTCATCGCTGATCTGCCAGTCCATTGCGCGAATTGCGCTATGACTGCGCGCATCCAGCAGTACCGCGCGGATCACTCTGACTGTCCCCGTGCGCACGCTCGACCGTTGAACCAGCGGGTGCGGATTGAAGGTGAATAGCAACTCGTTATTGCCGAGCCATGCCAGCGCATCTTCCTCCTCAAACTCCTGGAGAATCTTGTGTGTCCGGGGCGCATAGCCAAGTGCACGAACGTCAACAGTCGCCGGCTTGCTACCTTGGAACTCGCCGGGTTCAACCGGCAGGTCCACCGCGCAACCGGGCGGCGCGCACGCGTCCAGGTCAATTACCGGCGCAGCAGGTTCCGCCGGATGCGTCGCCGCCATTCCCGCAGTATGGCCGCCTCCCGTCAGCTTTATCGCCTCCGGAAGAAACGCCAGCTCTGCTGGTACCAGCAGAATCTGCGTAAACTCACCGAGGGAAATATCGCCCCTGTTTGATGACAGAACCGAGCTCCGGTTCGGACCAGTCCCAATGTCCAGCTTCAGCCCCTTGTAACCAAGCACAGCTCCCGGCTTGACCTTCGGGCCCATGGGAAAGTGATGCAGTACTCCCGCCAGCTCCAGGTGCGTGGAATAAAGATCCGCGCCAGGCGATCCGAATCCCGGCCCCATTCCATTGCCTCCGTTGGGATTGGAGAACGACATTGGCATTCTGAATTGTGAGTCCGGAACTATGCTCCAGTCCTCCGGAGCGTCCGCCACAGCTGCCACCACCAGGTTGAGCGGCCTGGTGTCCGAGCCGTTGCATTGCGCCTTCGTGAATGACAGGGCCAATCTGGATTCGGCCCGCGTTTTTCGCGGCTCCGCGGTCTCGACCGTCGCTTCCAGGATGGCTCCGGTGCGCAGTGCGCAATCGGGCCCTTTCCAGTCAAGCGTCACCCGGGCATACACGATCTGGCCAATCGTCAGTTGACGTACGTGCAGGCGCTTCAGGAACTCGGCCTGGACGGGCCCGTAGTTCAGCTTCTCTGAAGACTGGCCGAATGCGGCACCGAGAGACACACAGATCAGAAACCTTCCCAACCATCGAGCGTTCATCTATCCCCTGCATCTGCCAGTTCGGCAACCACCCCTGTTTCCAGGCCAATTCATTACTGCCGTAGTTCTACCACCGTCGCACCCTGCCCGCCCTCGTTTTGCGCAGCTTCCGCAATCGTGGCCACGTGCGGGTGCCCCTTCAGGAACTCCCGTACTCCGCGCCGCAGAATCCCCGCGCCGTGCCCGTGAATCACCCGCACCCGCGGCAAGCCCGCCAAAAATGCGCGATCCAGATATTTCTCCAGCTCTTCGGTCGCTTCATCCACTGTCCGTCCAATCAGGTTGATCTCCATGCGCATGTCGGCGGAGCCTTCGCTCGATACCGACACATGCACGCCCTTCTGCCGCCGCGCCGCAGCCAGCGGATCGGGCTTCGCGGCCGCCGCCGCGTTCGCCTCCGCCAGCTCGTCACGCTTCACGCGCATCTTGATCGGCCCCAGTGCAACTTCGAACACGTCCCGCTCCACTTCGCGCTGCACCACGCCCACCTTTCCCATCCCCTTAATGAGGACGTTGTCGCCCACGGCCACATGCCGCAGCACGTGCGGCTGAGCATTCAGATCGCCCTGGTCCGCGCCCGTCCGGTGCGCCACTACTGTCTGGTTAAAGCCCTCCTGGAACTCGCGCCGCAGCCGGTTGATTCGCCGTTCTGCCTCCTTGCTCAGCTTCTGTTGCGCGGCGCGGTCCTCAATCACGCGTACGTTCTCCCGCATCTGGAACTCGAAATCCTTAAGCAGCGATCCCAGTTTCTGCTCAAGTTCGCGCGTACGGTTCTTCACCTCCACATCGCCCTCGCGCTCCAGCCGTTTCCGCTCCTGGTTCAGCGCATACTGCTCTGCACGCGCCGCCTTGCGATCCGTTTCCAGTTGCGTCAGCTCCGCGTGCAGCCGCTCCAGGAACCGCGCCACGTCAACCTGCTGCGATCCCAGCCGCTCGCGCGCCGCGGCAATCATCTTCGCGTTCAGTCCCAGCCGCTCCGCCGTGGCAATGCCCGCCGAAGCTCCCGGCACGCCCAACCGAAGCTGATAGTTCGGCGCCATGGTTTTCTCGTCTACACCTGCCGCCGCGTTAAACACGCCGGCCGTGTTGGCTGCGTACACCTTCAATGAAGTGTGGTGGGTCGAGATCAGCGTCCATGCGCCCGCATTGAGAAAGAACTCCGCCACCGCCACCGCCAGCGCCGCGCCTTCTTCCGGGTCTGTTGCCGAACCCAGCTCATCCAGCAGCACCAGTGAGCTTCCATTGACGAGCCGCGCCAGGCGCTCCAGGTTGGTGATGTGCGCGGAGAACGTCGACAGCTCCGCCTCAATCGACTGCGCATCGCCGATGTCCGCCAGAAACGCCGTGAATACCGGAAACGCCGCCTGCGCCGCCGGCACCGGAATTCCCGCCTGCGCCATCATCGCCAGCAGGGCCGTCGTTTTCAACGTAACGGTCTTACCGCCGGTGTTGGGCCCGCTGATCACCAGTTGCCGCTGCTCTCCGGTCAACTCCAGCGTCAGCGGAACCACAACCGAATCCTTTGCTGCACCGGCTGCGCGGAAGTGCCGCTCCAGCAGCGGATGCCGCGCCCGTTCCAGCCGAAACAAATCCGGCGAAAAGTTGGGCGCGATGCAGTCATAATCGCGGGCGAATCGCGCCCGGGCCAGCAGGCTGTCCAACGCGGCCAACACTCGCGCGCCCTGTAGCAGCGCCGCCGCCTGCGCGCCCACCTGCCGCGTCAGTCCCACAAAGATGCGGTGAATCTCCGCCTGTTCCTCATCGAGCAGGCGCACCAGCTCGTTGTTTTGCTCGATCGTCTCCAGCGGCTCCACGTACACCGTCTGCCCGCTGGAGCTGGCCCCGTGAATCACTCCGGAAACGCGCCTCTTCAGCTCGCTGCGTACCGGGATCACAAAGCGCTCACCGCGAATCGTGATCAGGTCCTCCTGCGTGGAACCCTCCACAGAGAGTTTGCGCAGCGCCGCCCGCAAGCTCTCCTCAATCGCCCGCTGCTGCCGCTCCTGCTCACGCCGCAGCCGGTTCAGCTCCGGAGAGGCATCATCTGCCAATGACCCATCCGGCATGATCTTTCTCTCGATTGTCTGCGCCAACGGCCGCAGGCTTCCCGTCAGGCCCGCTGAGATCTCTGCCAGGCCATCAAGCTTGCCTGCAATCCTCGCCGGCGGCTCGCGCAGAAGCTCCTGCCACGCCGCGATGTCGTGCGCCAGCCGCGCCATGGCCTGCAATTCCGCGGCTTCCAGCGCCGCCTCGGGGATTTGCGATTTTGCCGCAAGCTGGGTGGGATCGAACAACCCGCCCAGCGCAATGGAGACCTGTTCCTCGATCAGCAGCCGCACTTCGCCGGTGAGCCGATGCTGGCGGCCAATCCACTCCCCGTCGGTGGAGGGTCGCAGATCAAGCACCGCCGCGCGGCCCGTGGGTGAAGCCGCGTAACCGGCTACCAGCGCCACCAGCGGCTCCCACTCAAGAGGCGCGATGTCCGCGTGGACTACCGGGGACGGGATGGGATCGGCGAGTGCCATGGGTGCTTAGTTCATGGTGACACAGATGCGGCGACGAAGGGGGCAAGGGAGTGAGGGAACAAGGCCACAAGAGCGCGGAAATGTCCGGTCGGGATGCCCAAAAGAGGAAATAATAGCCTACCGCCGCGAGACAGGCCTAGCGGGCACTTGGGAATGGGAACCCCGAATCAGAAGTGTCCTGGGGCAGACCTGCCCCATCACCAAACGGGCCGACGCCGCACCCGCCTGAGTTAGTCTGGTGTTACGCGCCAGCCCGTTTTGATCGAGGAACGTGGGAGAGAAATCAGCCAGCCTGGATCGCGCATTTTTCAACCAACGTAAGGGACTTTCATCCGCCAATCGGCAGCTCGGCGCAGGCAAAACGCCGTCAGCCCAGTAAGGCCAGTCCGGCCCGCGCAGTTAATTCACATTCCCGGTAGCACTCAAGGAGCGGAAGAATGCCTCGAAAGCTGCGGATCAACTACTACGTGGAGGCGGACGCGGACGCGCTCGCCCGCCGGACAGCGCAGTATTTCGTAGAGATGACGGCGGAAGCGGTGGATGCGCGGGGCCAGGCGCGGATTGCCATCAGCGGAGGATCGACACCCAAGTCTGTATTTGAATTGCTGGCCGATCCGCATCAATCGTGGCGGGGGGCCATGCCGTGGGATCGCCTGAGCCTCTACTGGGTGGACGAGCGCACCGTGCCGCCGGATCATCCGGATTCAAACTACCGCATGGCGCGGGAGGCCATGCTGAGCCACGTTCCTCTGCCGGCAGAACAGATTCACCGCATGGAGGGCGAGTTGGACCCCGAGGCGGCGGCCGCGCGCTATGAGTCAGAGCTGCGCAACAACTTCCGTCTGGAGGGCGCGGAGAGCCCGCGGTTCGACCTGCTGCAATTGGGGATGGGACCGGATGGGCACACGGCGTCGCTGTTCCCGCACACCGCGGCGATCCACGAGATGAGCCGTCTGGTGGCGGCCAACCACGTGCCGCAACTGGACACGTGGCGAATTACCTTGACCTGGCCGGTCATCAACCACGCAAGCTCAGTGTTTTTCCTGATTGCGGGAGAGGACAAGGCCGAGCGCGTACGAGAAGTCTTCATGGGACCGCGCGACCCCGAGCGGCTGCCCAGTCAACTGATCTGGCCCTCAAGCGGTATACTCACTCTGTTCCTGGATAAGGCCGCTGCTGCGCTTCTGCCCGCAACCGACGGAGAAGGCTGCGGGGTTCTGGAGAGAGAGCGATGATTCTGGCCGGCGACGTAGGCGGCACAAAAGTACACTTGGCCCTGTACGACTTTTCCAACGGCAAGCTGGATTACCGGCGCGAGGAGCGCTTTCCCGCCAGGGAGTATGCGGGTCTGGAAGCCATTGTGGCCGAGTTCCTGGGCGGCGACAAGGCAACTGCGGCGTGCTTTGGCGTGCCGGGCCCGGTGCGCGATGGGCGACTTCGCCTGACCAACCTGCCGTGGACGCTGGATGCGCGCGAACTTTCCCTGCATCTGAATATCGGTCACGTGTTCCTGATCAACGATCTGGAGGCGAACGGGTATGGCATCGCCGAACTGCAGCCGGACCAGATCTACACGCTGAGCGAAGGCGATCCCAGCCAGATCGGGAACCGCGCGCTGATTGCGGCGGGCACCGGACTGGGCGAAGGGCTGCTGACGTGGAACGGCCGCATTCACGTTCCTTATCCCTCAGAAGGCGGGCATGCTGACTACGCGCCGCGCAACGAAGAAGAGATCGAACTGTTCCGTTTCCTGAAGCAGAAGTACCAGGGACGGATCAGTTGGGAGCGCGTGGTGAGCGGGATGGGGATGACCAGCATCTTTGAATTCCTGCGCGATGTGCGGGGCATGGAAGTTGAGCGGGAGCTGGCCGAAGAAGTGGCCGCGGCGGAAGACCTGAACGCCATCATCACGCAAAAAGGCCTGACCGGGGAAAGCGAAATCTGCGCGCGAACGCTGGACATGTTTGTTTCGGCGTACGGCGCGGAGGCCGGCAACCTGGCGCTGAAGGTGCTTTCCGTCGGCGGCATGTATCTCGGCGGGGGCATTGCGCCGCGCGTCCTGGAGAAGCTGAAGGACGGCACGTTTATCAAGGCGTTCACTGACAAGGGCCGGCTGAGCCAGTTGCTCATCAACATGCCGGTACGGGTGATACTGGAGAGCCGGGCGGCGGTGCTGGGCGCGGCGGCTTACGCTGAAGCCAGGGCCGCGGAGCTGAGTGGGATTTCGCCCCGAGCGGCGTCAGTGCAGACGGTGCAGCACTGAGCGGAACATAATTGCGGCTCGGGCTGGTTGTCGTGGCCGGCTCGGGTTCTTTACTCCGGATGAGTGCGTGCCGTGAGGTGTGCCGGATGAACGATAAGCCCGCCAATCTGCTCCTCTCAACCCGGTTTACCCAGGCAGTCGATTACGCGCGCCATCTTCACATTGAAACGCGCAAGGCGACGAACATTCCCTACATGGCGCACCTGCTCGGCGTGGCATCACTGGTGATGGGTGAAAACGGCCACGCGCCAATTCCGGTAACCGAAGACATGGTGATCGGGGCGCTCCTTCACGACGCTGTGGAAGACCACGGCGGAATGCAGCGTCTGCACGATATCGAATACAACTTCGGCAAGAATGTCGCGCGGCTGGTGGAGGGCCTCACGGACAGCTTCGCGGAGGATTCGAATGACAAGGCCCCATGGGAAGAGCGCAAGCGCGCCTACGTCGAGCGACTCAAGGGCGAGCCGCTCGATGTGCAATTGATCTCCGCAGCGGACAAGCTCTATAACGCGCGCACGATGCTGAGCGACTATCGCGATGTGGGGCCGCGAGTGTGGGAACGGTTCAAGCGCGGACGTGGTGAGCAGCTCCGATACTTCAGAGAGTTGCTGCGCGTCTTCCGTGCCGGCCCCGGGAATCGCATCGTCGACGAGTTCGAGCGCGTGGTGGCAGAGCTGGAGGCCATGACCGCAAACGACCCGGCAGACTAACGCCGGACCACAGACCACACCGTCGCTATCGCGCCGTCATTAAAACAGCGCCCGAGCACAGTAGTGAAGAGCCGGCAGCCGCAGCGGCACAGGGGGATGACAGCAATGATGCGCTGGCTGCGGATTGCGGTGATGACGCTGCTGGGGCTTGCCGCGCTCTCCTATCTTGGAGACTTTGCCGTCTTCCGCATCCGCGGCTCGCCGCGGCAAAGGCTCAGCGTGAGCCACTTCATCTCCACGCCGCTCAAAAACAACAAGGAAGAGATCGACTATATCGGCTCGGATGATACGCCGTGCACGAACACACTGTATCCGCAGGACGGCCTGGCACCGTGCTGGTATCTGCGCCGCCACTTGAACCAGGTAAGCAACTATTAAGCGATTAGCGGCCGGGGCGTGCGCCCGCCAAAGAATTCATCTCACATTGGACGGTGATGCGAGTCACGCTCTGCGGTTTTCAATCAGGCATAGCATCGAGCAATCCATTTCCGGATTGTCTCTCGATGGGTGACGCTATGTTCAGCCGGACACAAAACGAGAACGGCACCTTGAACACGCGGTGCCTCGACTGCTTCATGACGGTGGCGATGTCAGTAGAGTCGGTCTGCGAGCTCGAATCCGTGGAGGCACATCACCTGTGCCCGGAGCGGGCGCTTGCGGAGCTCGGCGCAATAAACACGGGGCGATCCAACGAGGTTCACCCACACTAGAGCTGCAATCTTATTGATTGGGCTGTGTTGCAGGAGCCGTGGGTGCGGCGGTACTGCCGGATGGCTCGGCCTGGTCTTTCGGCGGGGGCTGGCGTTTGCGGCCGTTGGCTATTTTTTGGTAGAGAGTCTCGTCGGCCTGTTTGTTCAGCTTGCTCGCCTTGTCAAATTCCGCCCGGGCCTCGTCAATGCGGCCCATGGCGCGATAAAGCCGCGCCAGCCGCCAATGCACATCGACGTCGTCGTCCTTCAGCCTGGCGGCGATTTCCAGTTCGCGCAGAGCTTCGTCTTTGCGTCCGGCATCGGAGTCGATGATGCCGAGATCGAGGTCGCCCAGCCAGAGCGATGGATCCAGCTTGACGGCCTTCTCGAGCCATGGGCGCGCTTCGTCAGCCTTGTTCAACTGAAGCTCGGTGTCGCCCAGGTAGAGCATGGATTGCGTGTGCGACGGGTTGTTGGCCAGCTCAGCCTGGAATTCCTGCGCCGCTTCGGGATACTGCTTCTGCGTCCACAACAGATAACCCAGGCCGAAGTGGGCATTCGGCTCTTTCGGGTTGGCGGCCACCGCCGCGCGAAACATCTTCGTGGACCCTTCGTTGTCCTTCAGCTCGTCCATCGCCTCGCCGGCCAGCATGTCCGCCTCCGCCGATTCCGCATTTAGATTGAGAATTTCGCGGTAAACGTCCATGACGCACTGGAATTGTCTCGACCAGAGGCAACTCTGCGCCAGCGTCAGTCGCAGGGGAAGGTTCGGCGGGTCGTTGGCCGCCGCCGTTTTCAGGTACGGAATTGCCTGCGGATACTGCGCCAGCCCGTAATTTGCCATGCCGATGAGGATGTTGAGTCGCTGCGCATCCGGCGAGTTGGGCGGCGCGGCTTTCAGCAGCTCAGTGAACTCGGGAATCGCTTCCTTGAGCTGGCCGTCCTTGAACAGTGCCAGACCCAGGTTGAGACGTACGGCAGGCACGCGGGGATCGAGATCCAGGGCTTTGCGGTAAAGCGGAATGGCCTGCTTGTAATGGTCCTGGTGCGACTCCAGCAGGCCAAGCTGCGCGTAGGGTTCAGGATTGCCGGGGTGCGTCTTAAGGTAAGCGCGCCATGCAGCTTCCGCTTCAGTGATCTTGCCCGCTTCTTCCAGTGCGAGCGCCTTTTGTCGCTGGGCGGCGCCTCCGCTTTGGGCGGCGCTCCCACTCTGGGCCATTGCCGGAACCGCTGCCATTGCCAGAATCATTCCGATTGGTACGACCGCTTTCATGTCTCCCTTGCGTCCGCTGCGCGTCCGGGGCCTCTTGAAGCCGCCCGCAGTTTCTTAGACGAATCGTAGTTCCTATTCTCTCTCCCCGTTGCTACGGCACGCAAATGAGCTCAAAAAGAAGAAGGGGCGCAACAGCATAAGCTGCCGCGCCCCGGGTTGTGAAGGTTGCAGTTTAGAACACGAACTTGCCGCCCAGTTCGAGGTTACGCGGATCATACGTACTCGTAACCTGACCAAAGGTGTTGCCGTGTCCGAGCCAGGTGCTGTTGAACGGATAGCCGCTCTGCGGGTTGTAGCTGGTGTTCAGGCCGTTCTTCTCCGTGTGGTTGAAGGTGTTGAACGACTCGAACCGCAGCTCGAAATGCGCCCGCTCGGTGATAGCGAACGACTTGTAGAGCGAGGTGGTGAAGTTGACGCGTCCCGGTCCCACAATCGAGTCCTTGCCGGCCGTGCCGAAGCCCATGTTGGACCCGCCAAGCCATTGAGGTGTCACGCTGGAGAACTTCGACGTGTCGAAGAAGTTGGTCATCTTCCCCGGGTACTTCATTTTGCCGCTGACATTGGGACGGACCGTGTAGCCGCCGCCCAGGCCCACCGGGTCGTAGCTGTTGCCGTTGTTGTTGGCGGGACCGCCCGCGCCGTTCACCACGGCCACCAGGCCAGTCTCGTCGATGAACGTACCGGCAACTTCCCAGCCGCCCAGGATCGAGTGTACAAGCCCATTGCTCTTCGCGAAGAAGGGCAGCTTGTAGATGTAGTTCATGCTGAAGATGTGACGGCGATCGAGCCCACCGGATCCCTTGTCGTACTTCAGGTTCCAGGGGTTCGAGACGCAGCAGTTGTTGTCGTAGGACTGGATGTCGATTTCGTGCGAGTAGGTGTAATCAAACTCGCCG
>Ga0265316_10003650_pt1 | contig 15496 bp, 15 predicted proteins | sample 4522metaG_FD_202092 | JGI IMG/M metagenome (GOLD analysis project Ga0265316, IMG submission 202092) | Rhizosphere microbial communities from Carex aquatilis grown in University of Washington, Seatle, WA, United States - 4-5-22 metaG | ecosystem: Host-associated > Plants > Roots > Rhizosphere >...
TCCCCGTAGGCCATCCTACAGGGGCTATCCGCAGGCAACTGCCCACGATTTCCGTGGGGAATTCCGGCGATTTTTCTGTCCATACCAGATTGATCTTTCTGGGGAATTTCAGATTACGCTATACAATTAGGGAATCGGCTGTACTACCTATCTCCGATAATTGCTCACAATCTTTATCGAGAACTTCAAATGGCCAGCCGTCAGATAATCCGTACAACTTCTCCTCAGAGAGCTCCTCTTTGGCATTTCGAGGAGGCGGCTACCATCCGCCACAAAATCATCCAGTGCGCAGGCCGATTGACGCGCCCACACTGACGTCTTCGACTAACGTTAAGCGGCAACGAGGTAGCCCGCATTGATTTCCTGCATTACATGGATTCTCGGGCCCGGGCAGGATAGATCCAAGGCTACATTTGGGCAAAGAATAGCAGCCTCGTCTGATGACAGACGTGGAGTATAGTAGATGAGCTTGCAGTTCCTGCATCGAATCAATTTAGCTGAAGTGTCTGAAGGCAATTTCGCCCTTTCAGAAAGAAAACCCGATACGCTAGACGGGTATGTCGCCAATCGTACAGAGCCACACGATAAGCAATGGGGCCGCATCCTCTTTGTCCTTTCTTCGACAGCCATGATCGGACGCACATAATCTAGACCAACGCCCAATCCTGCGCCTCCTTGAAGCAGAGCTATAGGTTTGCCCAGCCACGAGGCGTCGCTGCTGTCTCTATCAAAACGCCGCGGCATGCGAAATACAAGGTGGCATGATGAAGCCAACCACAATTCGCCGACCCCAAGGTTCTATCTCCTAGAATTCTGCCGACAAGGCAAGCATATTACGCCGAGGTCGGTTTCATTTTGGCACGATGTACATTTGTCCGATTACCAAATTCAAAAGCTTCAACGGCAACAGCTTAGATTTCTGGCCGGGTCACAACGGGAATTGCCCTCTAGAAACTCAAACCTCGGCAACTCCATTCGCACAATCAAACGTCATGCAACGCCTTGCTCCGGAATAAAAGAAGCCTCAATCTTCACTGAAACATAGATACCAACCTGAAAAGACTGTCGATGGTGACAACACCATCGTCCGATATTGCATTTTCATTCGACAAGAGAACTCCTCTTGAATGATGCCGTTTTGCCATCTCGATATCGCTTTCGATTCGATCACCGACGACCAGGATTTCGCCTGGACGAAGGTGCTCCCTACGGCAATAGTACTCCAGCATATGAATTTCCGGCTTGCCGGCAACAAAATCAACACAGCGCTCGGCACCCGCTACAATACTTGCCACCAGGGCGCCGCACCCCGGCATGAGTTTGCCCCCGTCCGAGGGGAAGTTCGCGTCGAGATTGCAGCATATGAACTCTTTTGATTTTGACCTAAGCATTGTGATACCAAAGACTATCGTCTCGAATGAGAAGTCCGGTGTATACCCCATAACGAGACAATCAGCATCTTCTTCCTCGGTGATACTCAATCCCCTCTGAATCAGATCTTCTTTGAGCCCCGGACCTCCGATACAATTCACGCGTTTGTGGCCGCGCTGCTTAGCATACTGCGTTGCAAGATTGGCTGAAGTCACAACATCGTGTTCATCCGCTGCGATTCCTAATGAACGCAGCTTTGCTGCAACATTCGCACGCGATCCATACGATGCGTTGGTCATAAAGACAACCTTAATCCCGGCGTACCGCACGGCAGCCACCGCAACCTCTGCACCTGGAACAAGTGTCTTCCCGATGTAAATTGTCCCGTCAAGGTCGAATACAACTGCGCGAAGACCAGAACTATCCATTATCTCGCATCCAATGCCCTTATTCCTTGACCGGTGCGATTATCATGTTGCTAGCAAACTCCTCTCTGCTAAGGAAAGGGGCAAGGTCTTCGAGCGGTTTCGATACAATCCTCCCGTCAGGCTTCCGCTCTGAGGACGACTTTGGAGCAAAACGATAGTCCCTTTGAAGTATCACTTCGCAGATACACGGCCCTTTCGCAGAGAGAACCCGATCTATCTCCTCAATATTCTTCTTTTCAATTCGATGAAACGGTATTCCATACGCTGCTGCAAGTCCCATGAGCTGAGGGAAAGAAACACCAGATTCTGGATCGCATCCAATAAGCGGTTTTCCAAAAAAATTCTCCTGAGTCTGCTTGATCGAAATATATCCACCGTTATTCAAGACAAATAACTTAATGTCTAGGTCGTTCTGTGAGACGGTAGCTAGTTCTTGGACATTCATCTGCAAGCTGCCATCGCCTGCCAAGCATACGACCGGCCGACTAGGGAATGCAACTGCTGCACCTATGGACGCCGGAAGGTCATAGCCCATGGCCGCACATCCGGAGTTCCAGAAGCACCTTTGACCCTTCTTTACTATCCCAGCCTGGAACAGGCAAACACACGCCGTTCCATTTCCGGCTACCACAATGTAATCCTTGTCGAGTCTCTTTGTGAGTTCCGCAATGAAGACGTATGGGTTCAGTTCGTCCGTGTCCCAGTATTCCGGAAGAGCTACTGGATACTTGCTTTGTCTGTGTCGACACCAAGCAATCCACTCACTCCATTTGTCTGGTTCGAATGCAGAGGCAATGAATTTTAGCTCCTCAATAAAATGCCCTGCATCCATGAGAACCTTCAAATCCGGGCGGATCGTCGGCTTCTCCAGTTCGGCGGGGTCAATGTCAACGATTACTTTAGTTGCGGATCGCGCGAACGTGACAAAATTATAGCCAATTTGCCTAATGTTATTCCGCGTTCCGATGCATAGCAATAGGTCGCTGTTTTGAACGGCAAAGTTTCCTGCGCGATCTCCAACAGTACCCAGCCTTCCGACATACAGCGGGTGCGAAGAGTCGATGAGGTCGTACCCATTGAAAGTGGTCACAACCGGCACCCGAAAGGTCTCAAGCAGACTCAGCATAGCCTCTGCGGAACCAGATAGCCTTATCCCATGTCCCGCCAAAAGTACAGGTCTTTGCGCCTTCTCAAGCAACTTACGAAGTCTCTCCACATCAAAAGTCCCTCTTTGCGGAGTCCGCCGCTCACTTGTCACGAGTCGCTCAGGATCAACCTGGGCGCCTTGAACATTCATCGGAATGTCCAGCCACACTGGCCCCATTCTTCCCTCAAGTGCAATCGCGATTGCCATGTCTATTTGACGCTTGATCTCTGCTGGTTCCTTGACCACGGCTGCATACTTGACGAGAGGCGCAACGACCCTGGTTATATCCGTCTCTTGGTCACCCAATTGACGAAGACTTATATCCGGGCATGATCCAACGGAAGTGTCAAATCGAACTTGACCCGACACATAGAGCACGGGTATTGAGTCAGTCCACTGTCCCAATAGGCCCGTAAGGGTGTTAAGCCCTCCCGGGCCGGTCGTCACGTTAACAACGCAAAGCTTCCCACTAGCTCTAAAATAGCCTTCCGCAGCGATGGCACATGCCTGTTCGTGATGGTTAAACACTTTTCGAATTGAGCGACAGCGCCCAAAAGAATCATTCAAGTGCATAGCGCCACCGCCGGTTACCATGAAGACAGTATCAACATGGTAGGCTTCATTTAGGTATGTTGCGATGTAGTCCGAGAGTTTCACGCCGCGTGTCTCCTATCAAAAAATCATTCAGTCTTTCCGCCGGCTTCATTGATCAGCTTTTGATAGCGAGACTCAAGCATCGCAATCCGCTGCGCGTCCTCCTCGAAGATCGCACCGTAGAACTCTCTCTTGTTCTTGAGCCACATGAGCTCGAATCCGACAGCCTTGAGGATTCCCTTGTCCCCATTGTCGCCAAATGACTCCGGGCACTTGAAAAGCACCTTACGCGTCTCGTAGTAGTCGAGACAGCCGGCCGTGAGCCTGCGGAAGAACGGAAGCGATTCCTTTGCAACTCCTCCACCTACGGCACACGTGAGCCCCGCTTTCTTGGCCGTCGTAAAGAGACGCTCCGCTATGGCGAAGACTGCGTCCGAATTGATGTCATCGCGCTTGAGTCCCAGTGACCCGGTAAGATCTACCCTACCGAGTACTACGCCGCCTAGGTCCTTGAACTCCGGAATGGTCAGCATTTCAGGGAAGTTCTCATTTCCCTGCTTCGTCTCTATGTTCACGAAAAATGAGACCGCCTTTCTCTCCATGTCGGCAAAGACCCGCTTCGCCATCTGGAGATACTTCCTTAAGGCGTATGCGGATTCGATCATCGGCGCCACAATTCGATTCACCCCGATAGACCGAGCGTCATACATGTCCTTAAATGCTTCGCATCCACCTATCTTGATGGTAAGGTCCAGACCGGCTTTCGTGATTACCTCTTTCAGCCGGAGAGCCTCCTCGAGACGCGTTCCCTCGGCCTCGAACTCCGCTTTGACGCCGATGACGTGATGGTTGTCGCGGAGATCCTTCAGAATGTCGACCATTCTCGTTTCACGCTCGTTCATTGCTCAGTCCTCCTCGAGATTCGGAATAGTGGCGCGCCTGCGTCACAGAAACCCCATCGTGCATCGAACCTAACTATCCTCCATGAGAAGACGCTTGTCGATCGTGTCCCGGCTCGACTCATACCAGCGATACAGCTTTTCCACAGCGTCTCTCATCCCGGAAAAACGGACTTCCGGTATCTCCTCTCGGAGTCGCGCGTTGCTGCCCGTGTACTCCAATCCCAGTCCTGCAGTCTCCACATTTATTGACAGGCTTTTACCGCTCACGTCACGAACCATTTCCGCCAGCTCTTGCAGCTCGAATGTCTCGTCGGGTACGACGTTATACGCTTCATACTGGGGCTTCTCCTCGATGAAATGCCCCAGAATCGCTGGAAAATCATCAACGAAAAGGTAGCTGAATCGTCTGTTCTGATGCATTGTTAATGGCAAGTCGAAGATGGCTTTGCAGATCATGTTCGAGATAAAGCGAATCGAATACTCTTCGCGTTTGCCGAATACGCCGAAAAGTCGGAGGTCAGTGAACCGCGCGTCGTGCATCATGAACTTGTGGACGACGTACTTCGAGAGTCCGTGCTCGTCCAGCGGGATGTGCGCGTCGCATTCTTCTTCCCGCAATTGCGCGTGGTAGAACCGGTTGTCGTAGATGGCACCCGACCCCAGCACGATCATCTGTGACACGCTATCTATCGTCCGCGCCAGGTTGAAGAAAGCGCGGGTGTTCGCGTAGAAGATCCCGATCGGGTCTTTCGTAGCCCGATGCCCAGGCTTGGCCGCGGCGTGAACAATAACATCAAATTGACCTTCACCGACAAAGCGCCGCACCGCTTCCTCATCAACAAGATCGAGATCCTTGTGGGTGGGAGCGACAATCTCGTGCTTCTCCACCAGTGTCGAGGAAAGAATGCTTTTCCCGATGAATCCACTCCCCCCGGTCAGCAGCACTCGTCGTCGCACCGGCGCTCCGCTCATGTCGTCCCGCTGCGACAATAGTCGCGAATCTGTGCGAGAGAGACATCTCTCATGTCATCGCCTTTCATGTGGGAAACCGTCCATTCGACGATGCTCTGCAACGCATCCTCCAGCGACCAGCGGGGCTGCCAGCCCAGTTGCTGGCGTGCCTTCGAACAATCGAGTTTCAGATAGGCAGCCTCATGAGGCTGGGGATTGTCATCGATCCTGTAGCCCTTGTTTCCCGGCATCATGGCGCACATCTTTTCGACGATCCACCTGACCGGCCGGGCATCCTGGTCGTACGGCCCGAAGTTCCAGGCGTCGGCAAACCCGCGGCCCTCTTCGTAGAGACGCCTGGCCAGCAAGAGGTAGCCGGACAAAGGTTCCAGAACGTGCTGCCATGGCCGAATCGCATCAGGGCTGCGGATCGTCACTGCCTCTCCTCGGGCCAGCGAACGCACGATGTCCGGAATCAGGCGGTCCTTTGCCCAGTCTCCTCCACCGATCACGTTTCCGGCCCGCGCGGAGGCAACCGCGGTCACCGGAAGGCCTTCGGCTTTCGAGCCCTGGAAGAACGATCGCCTGTATGCACTCACCGCGATTTCCACGCAGCCCTTACTGCCGGAATATGGATCATAGCCACCCATCGGCTCGTTCTCACGGTACCCCCACACCCATTCCCTGTTCTCGTAGCACTTGTCTGTCGTGATCACTACTACGGCGCGCACCGAGGGGGATTTCCTGACGGCATCAAGCAGGTGCACGGTTCCCATGAGGTTAGTCTCGAATGTCTCGACCGGGTGGACATACGATTCGCGTACGAGTGCCTGCGCGGCGAGATGGAGAACGATCTCCGGTGAGAACTCCTTAATTGCCTTCTCAAGAGCATCCCGGTCGCGAATGTCTGCCGTGAGATGGTCTATATCGGAGCGCAGTCTCAGCAGCTCAAAAAGGCTCGGCGAGGTAGGTGGCTCCAGTGAATAGCCCCTCACCACGCAGTCCATTGACATCAGCCAGAGGCTGAGCCATGAGCCCTTGAATCCGCTGTCTCCCGTGACAAAAACCCGTTTGCCTTTCCAGAACTGCGCCGATACTACTTCCAGGACTGCCATGCCGCACGCCCCTCCGACCAGATCTTTTCGAGCTCCTGCTTGTCTCTCAGCGTATCCATCGGGCGCCAGAACCCCCGATGCTTGTATGCGAACAGCTCGCCACTGTTGGCAAGCTTCTCCAGCGGCTCTTTCTCCCACGTCGTCTGGTCACCTTCTATCAGATCGATCACCCGCGGCTCCAGGACAAAGAACCCCGCGTTCACCCACGAGCCATCGCCGCGTGGTTTTTCAACGAAACTCTCTACACGCTCCGTGTCACCGATCGCCAACGCCCCGAAACGCCCAAAGGGCTGCACCGCCGTCAGTGTCGCGGAGCGCCCATGGCGACGATGAAAATCGATCAGACTATCGATCGGAACGTCCCCTATCCCGTCGCCATAGGTCAGCATGAAGGTCTCATCACCGATGTAGCGGCGTACGCGCTTGATCCTCCCGCCTGTCATGGTAGCGGAGCCCGTATCAACCAGGGTAACCTTCCACGGCTCCGAATTGTGCTGATGCACTTCCAATCCGTTCGATGAGAGGTCGATCGTTACATCTGCCTCGTGAAGGAAGTAGTTCGCGAAATATTCCTTGATCATGTACCCTTTGTATCCGAGGCAGACCACGAAATCCGTGCAGCCGAAGCTAGAGTAGTACTTCATGATATGCCAAAGGATCGGCCTGCCCCCGATCTCCACCATAGGCTTTGGGCGCACGTCGGTTTCCTCTGAAAGGCGCGTCCCAAGTCCCCCTGCGAGCAGCACGACCTTCATTTGGTCCGCTCCTTTTCCATTACCTTGACGAATGATTCGATGACCGCAAGAGTGTAATCAATCTGTTCCAAAGTCATTCCTGGGTAGGTTCCGAGGAAAAAAGCGTCATTCATAATCCTATCGGTGTTAGGAAGCTCCGACCCCAACCGATGCTCTAGATCAAGATACGCGGGCTGCCTCAAGAGGTTTCCGCCGAAGATGTTCCGTGTCTCCACCAACTTGGTACTGAGATGGTCTGTCAGCTGGGTGCGCCCGAACGGCGCTTCCGATCGGACGGTAACGGGAAACGCGAACCAGGCAGGGTCAGCGCCGTCGGTCGCACGTGGCAGGATGAAATATCCTTGCCACTTCTCGAACCCCTTGAGCCATCGCCTGAAGTTCTCCTTGCGCCGCTCTATGAAGTGCGGCAGCTTCTGGAGCTGTTCGACACCGATCGCCGCCTGCATCTCCGTTACCTTCAGGTTATAACCTATATGCGAGTAGACGTACTTGTGGTCGAAGCCGAATGGAAGGTTGCCGTACTGGGCGGAGAACCGCTTGCCGCAAGTGTTGTTTTCGCCCCCGGCACAGTAACAGTCCCTCCCCCAGTCGCGGAGCGACCTGACCGCGCGGGCGATGATCGCGTCATTTGTGAAGACTGCTCCGCCTTCACCCATCGTGATGTGGTGGGCGGGGTAGAATGAGCAGGTCGCGACGACACCAAAAGTTCCCACGTTTTGGGAGCGATAGGTCGAGCCGAGTGCATCGCAACAGTCCTCGATCAGCCACAGGCCGTGCTTTCGGGCCGTTGCCGATACGGCGCCAAGATCGTAGGGGTTCCCGAGGGTGTGGGCAAGGAAGATGGCGCGGGTCTTTGGTCCAACCGCCTTCTCAAGAAGGTCGGGATTGACATTGTAGGTGCCAAGCTCCACATCGACAAAGACAGGCACAAGCCCGTTCTGCACAATCGGGTTCAGGGTCGTTGGGAAGCCAGCGGCCACAGCAATGACCTCATCTCCCTTCTTCAGGCGCTTGTCTCCCAGTAGCGGCGACATGAGCGCACTGAGCGCGAGGAGATTTGCAGAAGAGCCTGAGTTCACCAGAAAGGCGAACTCCGAGCCAACGAACCCAGCGAACTCGCTCTCGAACCTCTCGGAATAACGTCCCGAAGTCAGCCAGAAGTCCAGCGATGCGTCGACGAGGGATTTCAGCTCCTTTTCGTCGAAAACGCGGCCCGCATATCGAACCGGTGTCGCACCGGCGGCAAAGGGCTTGGCGTCGAAGCGCTCCCGATAATAGTCGCCGACGAGATCCAATATCTGTTTCCGAAGCTCGGTGTCACGACTCATGATTCCTCCGCGATCTCCCTACCATTCATCTATCCTGATGTCATCGGCGGGAACGCCCATGGCCGAGAGGTCTTCCCGAAATCGCCTCAACATCGCAGGTGGTCCTGACAGAAAGTACACCCATGCACCGACTCGGGGCAGGCTCCGAACGACAACGTCGATCGACAACATTCCCTTTCGCACTCTCTCGCGGGGGAACTGTGGCAACTCTGAGTCGTCCTCGACGTAGAAGTCCGCCGAGAACGCCGGAAATTGGAGCGCGCAACCATACACTTCCCCGAACACCAGGTTGCTCGCGCTTCGCAGCCCGTAGGCAAGGTGCACGCGCGAGCCTATCTTCCAGCCTGTCTCGTTGTTGGCCTCAATGAAAGGAATGAATGGCGATACTCCGGTGCCGCCGGCGATGAGAGCAACGTCCCGGCCGTCTTTCAGAGAAGCGTCGATGATGAAGCTCCCGTACGGAAATTTGAGCCAGACAGTCTTCCCCGGTGCGAGGTAGCTCTCCATCTTCTTCGTGTAAGTACCCTTCACACTGTACACGATTGCAACGCGGTCCGCCCCGGGGCGTGATGCGATCGAGAATACCCGTGACTCGGGCCAGAATCCCGTGCTAGGGTCGAAATCGTCGACGGTCAGGTGCAGGAACTGGCCTGGCCGGAATCGGGGATATGAACTCTCGCTGGAAAACTCAACCTTATAGACGCCGGGGCCACACCGGACCAGGTCCGTCACGGTTGCGTGCATTTTCATGGGATTTGCCATCGTACTCCTGCTTCCCCATTTGTAAGGCGCATGACCTGTATTTTGAAACTCACGATGTCCTGCAGGAATGCAACATTGCGAAACCGCGCCTTCTCCATAGTGTTCAGTATATAGGTTTCGGAATACAACAGGAGCAGGGAATCTGGCGCAAAGGTACAATCCGCACCCTGTGAATGGGCCTCCTCCCATGCGGCAGCCGGCGCAGGAAATCGATACCCGCCCTTTCGCAGGCGTGCTCGATTATGAAGTCCAGATCGCGCATTCCAACGAGCACCATACCTCGGTATCCCGCCTGTTTCACGGCAACTACATACTGCTCCACGCCGGCAGCGGAGACCGGGTAGCGGATGTTCCGGTTGTTGACTTTTCTGACTTTCAGCCACCCCTTCTGAACAAGCCTTTTCACGATCGCGTTCGTCAGTCCGCGCGAAAAACCGACCACGCGAGCGAGGTCATGCTGCCTCACGTGGACTTGCTGGGCATAGATACTCCCGAAAGCTTCAACCGCGTTTTCGGAAGCTTGCGTCAAAGAGTCGTTCATGCCCCGCTGTTCGCCCCTTGTGCCGACCTTGCACGTGATCGTTCAGCCTTCACGCAATTAATGTTCAATCTTTGAACAGTATACCATATCGATTCGAGAAATCAAGTGACGAAGGGAACGAGTCGCGCTATGCTCCGGGTTTCGGCCCTGCCACATTTCAGTTTCCGGTCAATCCCAAGCCTATCCACCAAATTGCGAGAAGCGGCCATTCTCACCAGAAACACAGACGGCCATCGCCCCATGTGGCCCGGGCATGAATAAGTGCTGATTACGCAAATCTACCTGCATGAGGACTTGCGGCCTAAGGAATAGGCGCTGGCCCAAGCGACTTCAAGTAGTCTTGTTCCCGATCACCACCATGTCCAGGACCAGCTGCTGAGTTTTCGTGAGAATCCCTGAGTTTGGTTATGCCGCGGAGAATAATAGAAATGGGTCCAGAGGGTCCTCCACCATCTCATCAGGATCGGTCCTGCCCCGCCGGGGTGCTTTCCGCGCCACCAAACTGAGATCCATCCCGACTCCACTTGCTCCAGCCGTGTCGCCGAGCTTGACTCCCGCGAATCGTTGTGCGGCTCCGGATCCACTCTTTCCATGACTTTCCAAAACCTCGCTATTTCGGTCGTTGCACTCATCCTGAGCACCATGGAACCCTCTATGCCGCACTTCGAGCCACCTTGTAGCCGTGATCCAGTACTCGTTTAGCGCAGCGTGTGTATAAAAATCGCTATCAGCTAAACCCGCCGTTCGGCCCGCTGACTACCTCCTGCAGGAATGCTGCTGAAGGTCGAGTACGTTTTTCTTCTTCGTCTGGTATGTATCTCTCAGAATACAGAGTGAATAGATGTGGCTCACCTTGTCGGGCTCTTTCTGCCTTTTTATCGTCCTTGACGTATTCGATGTGACGAACAAGGCAGGTATGCTCAACAATAAAATCAAGATCGCTCTGACCGACTAAAATGATGCCTAGATAACCTTGCTTCTTGAGATCATCTATAAACTGCTCTATGGCTTCGCGGTAATTGACTATATTCTTAACAGTCCTTCTAAAATAACGGTAGCTTCGTCGAGCTATCTGATCCATACCTTCCGCCGAAACCGCATAGAGAATATTCCGATTATTGACCTTCTTTATTGTCAGCCAACCTTTCTGAACCAGTCGCTTCACGATTGAGTTGGTCATGCCCAGAGAAAGACCGATAACTCGAGCTAGATCTCTCTGGCGAACGTGGTCCGATTGCGAGTAGATGCTCTGGAGCACCTCTAGCTCGGGATCGAGTGTGTTCGTGTCTGAAATTGGAGTAGGTATCATCTGGTTTTGGAGAAAATAAGGCGTTTGACGTGCGACGAAAGCTCGCAGCATCACGTACGACTGGACCCTGTCTTGCCATTCGGGAGGCCGCCGAAGCTTGCTCTCTAGAATACCTGGCAAGGCTTTGTTCAGCAATTGAACATTATATCACTTCTTTCCTCTTGTCAACGAAATACTAGTTGCGGCTTAATACTGTGTTGGAAAAATCGAAAAATCATCAAAGAAATGAGGCTTGATTTCGTTGAGCATTGCTTCTTGCCTTACAAAAAGCCATCGAAGCCCATCTCTTTTCGTGGCCAAGAAGCCGGAAAGCGAACTACTCCGTGCTCAGTGCCAAAATGAAAAGCCGCGTTTTTCTCCTTATCAAGGTCTCAATGGCATTCCGATTCCAATTCTACAATCGGAGCTTGCGCACCTACCTTGGCAATCCAGGCAGACTTTGCAATGGAAGGCAATTCCCCGCCGACATTGACTGGCGGATGGATTCGCAATATGCGCGCCCAATTTTTTTTAAAGATCCGATCGAATGCATGCTCCTGAGGTCGTTGGGAAATAGCATCATATTGATGTGCGAAGATCTATCAGGGGAAATTCGTGTTGTCACCTTCGGCTGCGGCCCGTCAGAGTTGGCTCCTCAGAGGTTCCCGGAGCAGGCTCTCATACAGCGCCAAGGTCCTCTCTGCCATCCGCTTAAGGGTCCAGCTTCGTGACGCTTCTTGGCCCGGTGCTGCAAGAGTCCTCCTGAGATTCTCGTCGGATAGAAGCATTTTCACCTGCTCGGCGAATGCATGCGGATCCTCGGGGAATAAGTGAGTTCCCCATGAACCGTTGACAATTTCATCCACCCCGTTCGCCTTCACGGCTACGATCGGTGTTCCGCAGCTCATGGCTTCCACAATGACAAGCGGATGCACCTCAGTCTTGGATGCGAAAACGAATACATCCGAACGGCTGAGCAAAGCGGCCACTTCCGCGCGGTTGAGGTAGCCTTTGAAGCGAACCTTTGATGCCAAGCCGGCAGCTTCGACTTTGGACTGAAACGCACGGCGATAGGGCCCGTCCCCAACCATCAGCAACACCACGGGTGCAGGGGTTTGGGGAATGAGTTCGAATGCGCGGAGGAGGAAATCGATGTTTTTCTCCCGCGCAACCCGACCGACGGTTACCAGGATCCTGCTGCCCTCAATGGACTTCAGGATATCGGCAGCGCGTCCGCTCATCTCGGCCACGGGCGCCTTGCCGAATGCTTCCATTTCTACGCCATTCGGGATGACTTCCACCAGCGTCTTCACCCCATATGATTGGATGAGCCGACGCAGATGCTATGCCCCAGGCAATAATGTGTTGCGGCCATGGCAGGGTGAGCCGGGCGTCGTCGCTCGACAAAAATCAGATTCTGGCTCAATTGATGATCGCTGTTTGTTCGAAGCCTCTTCGCCACATTTTGCTTCAATTGATGCCTTTGTGTTGGACCGAACACTAGTTGTTCGTTGCAACCAAGAGTACGGCCAGTATGGTTTTCGGCTCATCTATCGATGCCGTGGAGGTCTGCTCGTTAACAAGTGGGCTGTACGGGCTCCAGTCTAACCGGAAATCGCCTTTCTCCGAATTGGTCATGTTACTGTCAGATAAGCCATCCGATGGCCCACCTGAATAATAAGCGTACGGAGGATAGGTCTCCGCATTCTGATACAGGACAATCCACATTGTGTCGGCATGAGTCGAATATGCCTGATGTATACCAATATTGACAATGTCACACGGAAGCGCCGGCGCACTCATCGCCCAAACGTCCCAAGAAGAACCTGTATTATTTGCACTATATGAAACTGCAACCTCGCTGGTTTCTGATCCAGCCGGATAAGCAAACCGATATTCTTTCCACGAGCCATCTCCGAAGGTAACGACAACGCCATTATTCAAAGTGCTCGCGGGATTCGGGCAGGAGCTCAACGGAAGTAAACCAAGACAGCATGACAAGATCACTAGAGCCTTTTTTGTAATGGTTTCACTCATCATCGCGATCTTACCTTTTCAAAAAGTGTATCAAGCTGCATCGGTTCGCGCAGGCACAATTGGGGTGAGCTACGCCCGTATGGCATTCGGTGATTGCCTTAACTTTGGTTACGATTTCTCCTGTTCGCTGCTCTATCTGCAAAGGGCTGCCTTTGAGTAAATTGATGGAGATCCAGAGCTTTCAAGGAAACCTCGCCTGAACGGAAGCCTTGCAAATCAGTCCTGAGCCAGCGATTTTGAAGACCCCCAAGTTCTTGGTTTCCCGCCTTGATCGCATCATTGCCGGACAATTGTCCAATCTCATCGCTGTCCACAATAAGCGGCGTGCAACCCCAGCGAGGACCAAGCGCAATTTTTCCGAGCGGATGCAAGACTTGGTCGATGAGAAACTCACGATTTCGCTGCCGGACCGACTCGGCCATCACCACGCAACCATTTCGCTTAGGCAAACAATCCGTTCGAACTCTTCTCCTTCTTACAAATCACTCACAGACCTTGCCGCATCCAAAATCTCAGGCCAAGATTCCATGAGGACTCCGAACTGATCCACCAATTGTCGTGTCAGTGCGATAGCCTCCACATCCGTACGCCCCTCACGCAGATCCTTCGGAATGCAGAATTGGTGGTCACTCGGCAACGCTCGAACGGCCTCCAAATGCGCCTCGACGTCGTTAGCCCAGAACGATGGCTCACGACCATAAACGACTAATTGGGCTTCAAAGTACTCGAGGTATGCACTTGCATGAATGAGGTAATGGGTTCTCAGGAATTCCATAAAGTCGCCATCAGGCAATGCGGCAACATCCTGGAAGAACCGGCCCATTGCGTCCAGACGGTCCATTGGCGCAGCTTGGCTCATCATTCGTTCGCACGTGACGAGAAGCAAATTGATGATCTCTGGAACTCGGATGGAAAGATTCAGGAGATCCTCAGGCACGAAATGCCTTCCCCGGGCCGGTTCATGCCGGACTGCCCAAGGAAGGTGCGCGATATACCAATGCGGAAAGCACGAACGCAGGGTCTGGCCGAAAATGCCATCAGAGTTCCTGCTAACCGGAAAAAAAGGTGGGAGAGGCAGCCTGTTGTCCAAGCCGACACATGTAGCCTGGAAATATGTTCCGTTGCTTACAGTGGTATGCGGCACGGCGCGAAGCAGGAGTCTGTTCAAGGCCGCGGCACGATAACGGGATTGCGAATCCATCAGCAGATCTCGGGAGTGTCCTTGGACTGCAAGCAGGTACCTTGAATCGGAGAGCCCGCAATCGCCGCACACTCCGGTCGCCGTAGCAGCGACCGTGCCCCCGCTCCTCATGAGGTCCCTCGCGAATGTCGCGGAGCACGATTCAAGTTGCGTATCGGAGCGCCACGTTCCGGCACCTCCCTGTTCGGCGAGAACCGCCCCGACACTGGCGCCCAGGGCGGCGCCATGGAGAGTGAGAACATCCCGTCGTTGGAATTTGACTTTCGCGACGATCTCATCCTGAGACTCGAAGAAACGATAGTCGGTGGGATCCATCGCCGAAGAAAGCACCGGCACGGGTTTGGAATCCTCCATTCTGGCGAACTCAGAGATTGTGTCGTCGTCGCAGCTGATAGCCATTCTCCCCGAGGTTGAGAGAAGCATCGCGTTATGATTCGCGCCTGTCGTTTCATAGGTGCCCGACAGCCCGAAGAGCGCAAAGCTCACCGTCTTCGGATCTATGCCGTCACCACGTTCGATGATCTGCTTCGCGAGACGTTGTTTTTGCTCGAGGCCGACGTATTGAATCTGAGGAGAGATTTGATGGAGCCTTCCACGATTCAGTCTTCTGATCTCTGCATCCGTTGAATCGTCAAAAACCATGAATGTGGCATTCTTGCCAGAGTCGCTCATTGAATCGCGGTAGCTGCTAACGCTTCTGGCAAGCTCCTCGATCCTGTTCCGGGTACACCAAGTGATAGTGGCAATGCTCTCCCGCTGTGGCTGCGCTCTTTGCTCGGCCAATGCACGAGAAAATTCAGAGCATGAAAGGAGGGTTCCAGACGCTTCTAACTCTCGCACCGCGGCGCCTATCATCGACGAGCCCGCCGCGCCCATGCCAAGGTCTTCGATGGCCCTAATATGCCCGTCTATGGTTCTCCATGCTCCAAGATGAGGAAGCAGAGCCGCAAGGGAATCCTCGATATGGTGGATCCGTCCATATCTGTGGTCGGAGATCCAGCATGTTCCATTGCCCGCAGAGTAGACATTGAGCGCTGGAGCTATGAAAAGCTCTTCACTGTTTCCGCTCCCCGCCT
>Ga0265316_10003654_pt1 | contig 15484 bp, 13 predicted proteins | sample 4522metaG_FD_202092 | JGI IMG/M metagenome (GOLD analysis project Ga0265316, IMG submission 202092) | Rhizosphere microbial communities from Carex aquatilis grown in University of Washington, Seatle, WA, United States - 4-5-22 metaG | ecosystem: Host-associated > Plants > Roots > Rhizosphere >...
AATGGCATTCTGTGCGAAGCCCGCCACCCCGGCCCCGCCAGCCATGGCGCCCACGAGGAAGTCTCTGCGTTTCATCCCGAGAATTCTATCAAACGCCGGTCAGTTGGCGCCAGGACAACCGTTCGCGTGTCAACCGTTCGCGGACAACCGTTCGCGGACAACCGTTCGCGGACAACCGTTCGCGGACAACCGTTCGCCCTACCGTTCTCGCTGGTTCGCGCCGCACGTCCGGATCGTCGCGCCGCTTCCCGCCCAGTCCTCCGCCCTATCCCGCCGCCAGATGCTTAACCGTTTTGGGGATTACTGTCCGAAACCGCTTCCTAACGGGGTGCCCCCTGGGCCCGGCTCCGACACGGGCGCGTTGTCCGAAACCGCTTCCTAACGGGGTGCCCCCTGGGCCCGGCTCGGACACGGGCGCGTTGCTTTCGCAGGGGTTACCGCCGCGAGCCCGAGCGAGCGGAGGCTTTCCCGAAACGGTTACGCTCCCCCCGCCGCCTAACCTCCACCGGCCAGCGGTCAGTTGGTGTAAACTACGGCGTATCCGGGTCAGGAGCATCGCCTTGGCAAGCACCAGAAGAGGGAAAACAGAATGACAGTCGTGAACAGCTCGCCGTTGCTTGGGCGGCGGACTTTTGGAGCGCTCTGCGCGGCGATGCTCAGCGGGTGCGGGTCGATGACCCGGGAAGAGAAACTCGCCATTTCGGAGTACGGAAAACTGACTTCGACGCTTCCGTGGGCCGTGGCCCTTAAGAAAGGATATCTGCAGGAAGACGGACTCAAGGTCACCGATATCATCTCGTCGGGCGTGGGCGGCGGCGGCCTGAGAAACCTGCTGGCCAGCAATCTGGGCGTGGGCAACGTGGGGACCACGGCCGCCATCGCGGCCATCAATCAGGGCATGGACCTGCGAATCGTCATGTGCAATGCCGATCATATCGGCGACCTGACTTGGGCAACCACACGGGACAGCAGCATCCACTCTATGCAGGACCTGGTTGGCAAGAAGGTCGCCTTTACCGCTCCGCGATCCACCACGGAGATGGTGCTGCGGGCCGCCGTTCAAAAGGCGGGCCTGACCGGTAAGGTTGAGATTCTGGCGATCGGTGGGCTGGGACCGGGCCTCACCGCCCTGGCGCACGGCGCCATCGACGCAACCCCGCTGGTCGATCCCACACTCACCCTGGCGCCGGAGAAGTACCGCATCCTGTTCCGCGGTTATGAGGTCTTTCCGAAGTTCACCTACTCGGTGGTAGTCGCCACGCGCGAGTTCACCGAAAAGTACCCCGATAAGCTGCGTAAAGTGCTTCGCGCCCGCCGGCGCGCGGTGGAATTCATGGAGCAGAATCGCGAGGAAACGGCCGCGATCTATGCGCAGCTATTCGAATTCTCTCTCGATGACGCGAAGAAGCTGCTGCCCAAATACTATGCGTGGGGTCAGTGGTCGCACGGCGAATTCTCCAGGGAAGGCCTGGCAGCCATGTCCGACGGCATGATGCTTGTCGGACAGATCGATAAGCCCGTGGACTGGCCGAAAGTAATCGATCAAAGCTTCCTCGATCCCGATCAGCGGAGGGATCTATAGTGAGCGATGCCGGCATTCACGTCGCATTGCAGGGCGTCACTCGCGTCTATCCGGCCCATTCCGGGCAGGGCGAGGTCTACGCCCTCGGGCCGATCGATCTGAACATACGCCGCGGCGAGTTCTTCGGCGTCGTAGGCCCATCCGGGTGCGGCAAGTCCACGCTGCTCGAAACCATGGCGGGACTGGTGCGGCCAACCGCCGGCACGGGGACATTCGAAGGCCGGGAGATCGCGGGCGAAGTGCCGGATGGCGTGGGGGTCGTGTTTCAGGAAGACGCCAGCTTTCCCTGGCTGACCGTGGAACGCAATGTCGCGTTCGGTCTGCGGCGCGCCGGCGTGGACCGCGCCGAAATCGCGCGGCGCGTGGATCGCGCCATCGGCTTCATGGGACTCAGTGCGTTCCGGCGCGCTTACCCTTCGCAGCTTTCCGGCGGGATGCGCCAGCGCGTGTGCATCGCGCGAACCCTGGTGACGCGGCCGCGGCTTATCCTCCTGGACGAGCCGTTCGGCGCGCTAGACCAACAGACCCGGTTGCTGATGGGCGAGGAGTTGCTGCGGCTTTGGCGCGATACGGGCGCTACCGTGGTGCTGATCACCCATTCGCTGGACGAAGCGGCGATGTTGTCCGACCGCGTCGCCGTCATGTCGTCGCGGCCCGGCAGGTTCATCGCCACCCTCGAAACCAACTGGCCGCGCGATCGCGACTCCCGCATCGTATCCGAACCCAGGTTCGGGGAGTTGACAAGTCAATTGTGGACGCTGCTGCGCGATGAGTCCAGGAAGGCCCTGAACGCTGGATGAAACACCCCGGGTTCTGGCGTCTGGTCATCGTGGCCGGTGCGGTGCTGGCGCTCGAATGCGCCTGCCGTACCGGCATGATCGATCGCGTGACTATGGTTCCGCCATCTGCGATGGCTGTCGCGCTGGTGAGGATGGCGAGCAGCGCTCCGTGGTTCTGGCCCGATGCCGGTTCGACGTTCCGGAACGTTTGTGTCGCGGTCGCCCTGTCGACGGTTCTCGGTTTTCTGATCGGCCTCGGGATCCACGCGCTGCCCCGGCTGCGCGCGGTGCTCAACCCGATGCTGGTGTCCTATTATTCGGTGCCGCCATTTGTTTTCTACCCGTTGCTCATCGTGATCCTGGGCATCGGCCCGGCTTCGCTGATCGTGATGGGCGCGCTGTTCGGCATCGTCGCGATGATTTCCGCCACGCTCGCCTCCATCGACCGCATACCGCGCGTCTACGGCAAGGTGGCGCGCGTCAGCCGGCTGAGCCCCTGGCAGACGGCGCTCGGAATCAAGTTGCCGGCGGCGACGCCGCACCTGATCACTGGAATCAAGCTCGCCGTCTCGTATTCGGTCACCGGCGTCATCGCCGGGGAGTTCATCATCGCCACCGCGGGGCTTGGGCGCCGGCTGACGCTTGCCTACAACGGGTTCGACACGGCCACGATGTATGGACTCATCCTGCTGATCCTTATCGCCATGACAATCGTCAACAGTTTGCTGCAACGCTGGGAAACGCGGATCCATCGGCGCTGGTACCGGGCATGAAACAGCACTGGACCGATTACGCCATTCTTGTCTCGGCCATGGTCGTGTTGTGGCAGGTGGCGTATTATTTTGCCGGCCCGGAGGCGATCGCGCCGCCACTGGAAACCGTGGCGCGCCTGGGCGTGCTCATGAGCGGCGCGCGGTTCTGGGGACACGCCAGGGCCACCGCCGTCGCCTTCGTCTGGGCCGGCGCATTGGCGCTGGTGGGTGGGTTGGCGCTGGGCATTGCGATCGGAGCCAGCCGCACCGCCCACGAGATTCTCACGCCGATCCTCAGCACGCTCTACTCGATCCCGAAGATCATGCTCTACCCGGTGATCCTGCTGGTGTTCGGCCTGGGCCTATCGGCGAAAGTCGCATTCGGCGCGATGCACGGCTTCTTTCCGGTTGCCTTGTTTGCCATCGGCGCGATTCGCAACATCCCGCCGGTGCTGTTGCGCACCGGCCGGGTCATGCGTCTGGCGCGGCTGGACCTGGCGCGCGACATCCTGTTGCCGGCCGCCCTGCCGGAGATCGTCACGGGGCTGCGCATAGGGTTCGCTACCACCCTGCTGGGCTGTTTGATCGGTGAGCTGTTCGCCTCCAGCGAGGGGCTTGGCTTCCTGCTGATCCGCGCCATGGACATCCACAACGTGCCCGACATCATGGCGCTCACACTGCTGCTGTTCCTTGCCGCTGCCACGGCCAACACAGTGATTCTCGCCGTGGAAAAGCGCGTCCATTCGCACGGGAGGTAACCGCTGATTCCGGCGGGTGATGCCGACGGGTTTTGCCGGCGCGCGACTTGCGCCACGCCGGCCGCAGTGGTGCGCCCGGGTGCTATCCGTTTTGGGAATTACTGGCCGGAACCGCTTCCTGACGGTCGCTGCTCGGACACGGGGCGCGTTGATTTCGCAGGGGTTACCGAGCCGGACCCAGAGCGCACCCCTGTGAGCGAGCGGAGGCATTTCCCAAACGGCTAAGCACGCTTGCGCCACGCCGGCGCGGTCGCGCGCCGGGAGCGGGATATAATGTCGATACCTAAGGAGGGGAGGGATTATGAAGATTGTGCAAGGCGACCGGATGCCGATCGACGTGGACGCCAGCAATGTACGTACCGGCACGCTGAAGAAACAGGTTTTCCTGGTTGGCAAAGAGGGCACGCCGGGCAACTTCAAATTCGGGCTGTTCTATCAGACGGGCGATTTCTATTCGCCGCGCCATCGGCACAATTTCGATCAGTTTCGTTTCCAGATCGAGGGCGACGCCGGCTTCGATCGAAACGGAACCATGCTCCCCGATTCGATCGGCTATTTCCCGGAAGGCGCGTACTACGGTCCGCAGACTTCCACCGGAAGCAACGTCGTAGCCGTCGTGCAATTTGGCGGACCCAGCGGTGCCGGTTATCTCTCTCAGCAGCAGGTAAACGCCGCCTACGATGAACTGAAGAGATTCGGCGTTTTTGACAAGGGCGTGTATCGCCGCAACGAAGGCGTGCCCGGCGCGAAGAACATGGACAGTTTCCAGGCCACCTGGGAATATGCCAACCACCGTCCCATGGTTTATCCGAAGCCGCAGTATGCCGATCCGATCCTGATGAACCCCGCGCACTTCCGCTGGATGCCGCTCCCTGGCGCCGGCGGCGTGGAGGTCAAGACGCTGGGCACCTTCACCGACTGCCAGATCGCTTGTGCGCGCTACCGGGTTGCGGCCGGTTCCAGCTTCGCCGGCCGCGGTCGCGGACTCTTCCTGGTGTTGTCCGGGAAAGGCTCGGTCGAGGGAGAACCCATGCGCCGGTTCACAGCCGCCTATCTCGAGGACGGCGAGCAGGCAACCTTCCAGGCTGAGGAAACCACCGAAATTCAGTTGCTGGGCTTGCCTTCCGAGTCCCGGATCGGCCAGCAAGCCCAGACAGGGGACGAGTCCGCAGCGACGTAGGCGCCGATCACGCGGGACCACAGCGCTTGCCGGCTGGAACCTCCAGCAGGTGCTTGGGCACGAAGCGCTTCCGGTTCCAACTGCCCCGCTTGTCGAATGCGATGCCAACATCGTACCCGAGCGTGGCAAACCGGCAGTACCTGACTTTCCCCTTCAACCGGCACTTCGCGCAAATCATCTCAATATCGGCTCCCTCGAGCGCGGCGGCTTCCAACTGGATGCACGCGCCGGATGGCGAGATATCTTCCAGGTTGGCAGTCACCTCGCGGGCCCCGGCAGCATCCTGGATGCGGACCTTGACAAGCTCACTGCACATGAAACGCGGTTCGGAACGTCGTTCGTTCATTCGATACCTCCAACGGAATGTGGACTTGATTTGTCCAGTTGGGAAGTATATCGGCGGACTAGCGCGGAACTTTAGCCTGGCCTATTGGGAAATTCGTGCGAACGAGTACACTGGAGGTGCGGGAACAAAGGCCGCTCTCCAGTGATACGCAAGCCTCGCCTGATCGATGTGGATGCGGCGAATTTCGGTACGCTTCCGTGCTGCGGAATCAAGAGCCCCACGCATCCTGGGCGCCAGCAGAAGCAGTGCTGGCTCGCAGCGAACGCCAGGTTCGGTCTGCGGGCTAAGATGCTTCTGGCCCCGGACGAACAGCCCTGCGGCTACATTGAATACCTGCCGGGTGAGTTCGCATGGCGCGGCGTGGAAGCCGCCGGCTTCATGTTCATTCACTGCGTCTGGATTTTCGTCAAGCAGCATCAGCGAAAGGGCTGGGCGAGCCTCATGGTGGAGGCCTGCCTGGACGATGCGAGAAAGGCCGGGATCGACGGCGCCGCCGTAATGGTCCGGGACGGCCCGTGGCTGGCCGACCGCCGCTTGTTCCTGGCAAATGGGTTCGAATCCGTCGATGCCGCGCCGCCGGATTACCAATTGCTTGTGCGGAAGTTCGACAGTGCCGCCCGAAGCCCGGCCTTCAAGAAAAATTGGGACAAAAAGCTGGCGCAGTATGGCCGCGGCCTGACCATCATCCGCTCAAGCCAGTGTCCGCACATTGCGAAATTCTCGGCTGAAATCGCCGAGACGGCGGAGCAGGAGTACGGTGTCACGCCCACGGTGGTGGATCTCCAGTCGTGGAGCGAGGCCCAGAATGCCCCCACCCCATACGCGATTTTTGCCGTGATTTATAACGGCCGGTTGCTGGCCGATCACCAGATCAGCCGCACCCGTTTCCGCAACATCATGAGGCAGTGCGGTAAGATCCCCATCGGATAAGCGCACGGCGCAGGCGTGCGTCGCGCTTGAGCGACCGCAGGTGCCGCGCTTCGTCGCCGCGTTGTTTCGATTGTGCGATGGCCTTGGCTGCGCGGCTTTCGGGCGAGCCGATTTTCGCGCGCTGCAGTCTCTGCGCCAGCGTGCGGATACGGAACCGGTCCCAATCGCCGGTCTCGGTGCCGGGGATCTCGTAGAGGATGGGACCGGCAGCCAGACGTTCCAGGGTTCGCGCGGAGCTGCGGTAGCCGGGGGTCTGGCGCATGCGGCTCTCTTCGCGGGCCACCAGGCGGACCACCTCCGGCTCGGTTGGCCGGAAGCCCAGCTTGCGGTAGAACCAGAAGGCGCCGGAAGCGACGGCCTCCGGGTTTTCATGGCCAATCTGATAGGGATCCACGGAAAAGCAGGTTACCCCCAACACCTGCCGGAACAGTCGCAAAATGCGCGCGTAAATCCAGGCCGACTCGCCGTCGCGGAAGGTGTAGTACAGGTTGAAGCCTACCTCGGTTCGTTCGAAGAGCGAAAGCATCTCCACGTATCCGGCTGGAACGCCGTTCTTGAAGAACATGCCGGCGTGATAGGCGCGCAGCGGCAGGCGCCATCCGGGCGCCGCACCGAAGAAGTAAATGTCGACGCCGCGGCCGAGGGCGGCATGGAAGACGCGCGACTCGTCGGGGTGGCTGAAACCGTATAGCTCGCGGTATCGCATCGCGGAGTTTTCGAGGATCGCGTCCAGAACGCGGCGCGCCGCGGGCAACGGCAGGCGGGTCACGCCGGAAGCGGCAGGAAGCGGCGCTGTCAATTCGCGTTCCAGGGAAACATCGGAGCGGCGCAGCAGGGGCTCCCGGTGGAGATACAGCTCGCGCACCGGCATGCGGAGGCGCGATCGTGTGGTGCCCGAAGACTCCATGCGCCAGGTTAGCGGGAGCTGCAGGGAGTCGTATGTGCCGGCGGAGGTAACGTGCTTGAGGAGCCATTGAAGGCTGGTCGTGCGGGCTTGCGCGGCGGCGATCCACTGCTGGAACGGCACGTGCGCTTCCACCGGCCACTCTTCATTCAGCATGGGGAGGAACCTGCGGATCACGGGGCCGAGGCGGTCGGGCTCGTCGTAGCAGTCCCAGCCGATATCGATGTGACGCGGATGAAGGGCCGCCAGACGCTGGGCCACCTCGAAGCTGAAGACCGCGGTCAGGGATGTGCCTGCAATACCGGAAACCTCGGGTTCTTCAAAAGGCGCCGGATCCGTGCCGGGCGCAATGCGGGCCGCAAACGAAAACAGGATGGAATCTGCCAGCCGCGCAACTTCGTAACTCAGCGGATAGGCCCGCAGGAAGAGCAGCGTTTCGTGCAGACGGATGAGAGATTGCGCGTCGCTAAACTGTTGCTGGGCAATGGCAGCCAACAGACCTTCCAACTGGCCGGCGGCGGGGGCCTCGAAGCGGCGTTTGTACTCTTCCAGAGACGCGATCGGCTCGTAGGGCATTGTCCTTGAGCTTAGCGCAGGGGGCGGGCCGGGCGAAGACCTTACAGCAGAGGAGTGGGCAGGGCAAGGAACGGCCCCACGGTCCGGGTAGACCACCAGGGAATACTGGAGCGGGAGACGGGATTCGAACCCGCGACATCGACCTTGGCAAGGTCGCACTCTACCAACTGAGTTACTCCCGCCCGGGGAAAACTCTATTCTCCGCTAGAAACAATCCCGATGTCAAACGTTCCAGTAAAGTCACTGAATCGAAACGCTTTATAAACTTGCGATAAATCCATTCCGCTGTGGTAGACTACTTTTCGGTTGCCAAATCGTGAGGCTCTGGCGACCGGACGCGGGCCGGGCGATCCCGCAGACAATCTCCTTCTTCTTCTCAGCGCACCGATTGTCCCCAGAGCTGTGGAAATTGCTGTGGAAATCGTACGCTTGTGGTGTCTGGCTAATGAACTATTGGGACCAAATACGGGAATATGTACGACCAAAGATCAGCGTTGAAAGCTATGACAATTGGCTAAGCGGCACCTCGTTTGCCGGTTGTTCGGGTGACACGATGTTTGTAGCAGTACCCGATCGCGAGACGCGCTCGTGGCTGGAACGCGAGTTTGCCGTTTTGGTGCAAGGCGCGGTTGCCGAGTTGGGATTGCCGTTCAAATTGGTTGCTTACGAAGCGGCACCGGTTCGCGGCGTGCAGGAACAGGCGATTACCACCGTGGAAGTCAGCGAGCTGGAGAATGGCGTAGCCAGCCTAAACCCGAAGTTTACCTTCGATTCATTCGTGGTGGGAGCCTGCAACCAGTTTGCCCATGCGGCGGCCCGCTCTGTGGCGACGAATCCTTCCCGCAGTTATAATCCGCTATTTCTCTATGGCGGAGTGGGCATGGGCAAGACCCATCTCATGCATGCTATCGGGCGTGAACTGATGGACAAGTACGCTTCCATGCGGGTGATCTACACATCGAGCGAACGCTTCATGAACGAGATGATTGTGTGCATCCGTACGGACCGGATGCAGCATTTTCATCAGCGCTATCGCGAAGCGGATGTTCTGCTCATCGACGACATTCAGGTGCTCGGCAGCAAGGAACGTACCCAGGAGGAGTTTTTTCACACGTTCAACGAACTGCACGATCATCAGAAACAGATCGTGATTTCGAGCGACTCTCCGCCTAAGGAGATTCCCGGATTGGTGGAGCGGTTACGGTCGCGTTTCGAATGGGGACTCCTGGCCGATATTCAACCGCCCGATCTGGAAACCAAGATGGCCATCCTGGACAAGAAAGCCGAAGCCGAAGGGATCCGGTTGCCGGATGAAGTGCGGTCATTCATGGCCTCGAAAACCAAATCCAACGTGCGCGAACTGGAAGGCGCGTTGGTGAAGCTGATCGCCTATTCTTCCCTGACCGGAACGCCGATACATCTGCAGATGGCCCAACAGGTTCTGAAGCACCTGGTACATGTTCAGGACCGGCGGGTGACCATCGATTCCATCCAAAAGGCGGTGGCGGAGCGGTTTCAAGTCAAGCAATCGCAGCTCAAGGAAAAGAGCAACACGAAGAAGGTGGTGTACCCGCGGCAGGTGGCCATGTACCTGGTGAAGGAGCTCACCGATGCATCGCTGCCGGAGATTGGCCGGGCGTTCGGCGGGAAGCACCATACCACGGTGATCCACTCCATAAACAAAATCGAGAAGACGCGTCACAATGATCCTGAATTGAACAGGCTCATCCACAGCGTAATGGACTCATTACAATGAACTTGCTGCGTTTTGCACACTGGGCCAAAAACAGCCTTGAGAGAAAATGTGCAAAATTGGGTTACAGGGCCGGTTTTGGACACTTTTCAGGGCCTCGTTCCGCAACTTCGAGTGGCCAAAAGTGGCTGAATTTAGTATAATTTAGGGTGCCTTCAACAGTTTGCACAGGCCCTATGAATACGGTTCTTGTATTACTCATCTTAAATGCAGAAGCAATAGATAGGAGCTGAGGCCATATGGAGTTCACCGTCAGCAAGGCCGATTTGGTGCGGGAGTTGAGTCTGTCGCAGGGTGTGGTGGAAAAGAAGACCACCATACCGATTCTTTCCAATGTGTTGATTGAGGCCGCCGGCGACCGGATCGTCCTGACGGCGACCGACCTCGAGCTGGGGATTCGGTGTTCCTGCGCGGCGCGCGTGAAGAAGGAAGGATCGGGCACGGTGCCGGCGCGGAAGTTGCTGGATTTTGTCCGCCTCTTGCCGGAAGGCGATGTGCAGATGAAATTCCTGGAAAACCATTGGGCCAGCATCACCTGCGGGCGTTCGCGGACACGCATCGCCGGGATGTCGCGCGAGAGCTTCCCGGAACTTCCAGCGATGCCGGCAAAAGTCGCCGAGATACCGGTGAAGACCTTGGCCTCCATGATCGCGCGCACGCAATTCGCCATTTCCACGGAGGAGTCGCGGTTTACGTTGAATGGCGCCCTGCTGCTGATGAAGCCGGACTCGTTGACCATGGTGGCGACCGACGGTCACCGGCTGGCATTCGTGCAGGCGAATACCGCCGGGAGCGGGCAGGTGGAACAGAGCTTTCGCGCGCTGGTTCCGAAGAAGGCACTGGGTGAGCTCATCAAATTGGCGGACGATGCCGATCAGGACGCGCGCGCAAACTTCTCTGGCGATGACAACCACCTGTTCTTCGAGGTAGGCCACCGGCTGTTGATTACCAGAAAGCTCACGGGTAATTTCCCCGACTTTGAGCGTGCGCTGCCCAAAGACCACACGCTGATAGCCAAGCTGCAAAAGGATGAGATCCGCGCGGCAATTGAGCGCGTGGCTCAGTTTGCCGACGAGAGGTCGCGGGCTATACGGGTGCAGTTTACCAACGGGGAGGTGAAGATCTTTTCGTCGTCCCTGGAAATGGGCGAGAGCGAAGAGGGCGTAAACAGCGAGTATGAGGGGCCGGACCTGGAAATAGGCTTCAATGCTCAGTACCTGCTGGATTTTCTGCGCGCGATCTCGCAAGCACAAGTCGCCTTCGAGCTGAAGGATCAGAAGAGCGCGGGTGAACTGCGGCCGGCGGGTGAGGGAATTACGGATCAGTATCGGTATGTGGTTATGCCGATGAGGATCTGAGGAAGCTTTTCAGAGGATTATGGCAAACGACGCTAGCACAGGACAGAGCGAGATCTACGATTCTACTAGTATCAAAGTCCTGGAGGGTCTGGAAGCGGTGCGGCTGCGGCCGGCGATGTACATTGGTTCGACCGGCGAAATGGGACTGCACCATTTGGTCTACGAAGTAGTCGACAACGCCGTGGACGAAGCTCTGGCGGGCTATTGCACGGAAGTGAACGTAACTATTCATGACGATAACTCAGTCACTGTAGTGGACAACGGCCGCGGGATTCCGGTGGACCTTCACGAAGAGGAGGGTGTTTCCGCGGCGCAGGTAGTGATGACCAAGCTGCACGCCGGTGGTAAGTTCGATTCCAAGAGCTACAAAGTCTCCGGCGGTTTGCACGGTGTAGGTGTAAGTTGCGTCAACGCGCTATCGGAGCGGCTGGAGCTGGAGATCTGGCGGCCGGAAGGAGATAGCGGGCCCAGCTACACCTGGCAGCAGGAGTACGCGTGCGGCGTTCCCAAAGGACCGCTCACTAAGGCGGGGAAAGCGGGGCGCAAGACCGGGACTCGGGTGACGTTCAAGGCGGATGCCAGCATCATGCAGGTGACGGTGTTCAATTTCGACACCCTGGCGCAGAGGCTGCGTGAGCTGGCGTTCCTCAACAAGGGTTTGAATATCACCTTGACCGATGAACGCGTGGAACCCGAGAAGGCCATGGTATTCAAGTACGATGGCGGAATCGCGGAGTTCATCAAGCACCTCAATAAAGGCAAGGCAGTCCTGCACGAAAAGCCCATTCATTTTGAAACCGAGCGTGAAATGCCTAACGGCGCGGGCACGCTCACCATGGAAGTGGCTCTCCAGTATAACGATGGATACTCCGAGAGTATTTTCAGCTTCGCCAATAACATCAACACCGTGGATGGAGGCACGCATCTTACCGGATTCCGCACGGCGCTTACCCGCACCATCAACAAGTTCGGCCAGGACCAGGGCCTTTTCAAGGATGTAAAAGAGAATCTCACCGGGGACGACGTTCGGGAAGGCCTGACCGCCGTAGTCAGCGTCAAGGTGCCGCAGCCGCAGTTCGAAGGGCAGACCAAGGGGAAGCTCAATAGCGACATCGCCGGCTACATGACGCAGTTCGTCAATGAGAAGCTGGAAGAGTACTTCGACAAGAATTCCACCGTGGGGCGCAAGATTGTCGGTAAGGCGATTGAAGCGTCGCGCGCGCGCGAGGCGGCGCGGCATGCCCGCGATCTGACGCGGCGCAAGGGCGCGCTGGAGTCCGGCGGTATGCCGCACAAACTGGCCGACTGCCAGGAGAAAGATCCCGAGCGTTGCGAGCTGTTCCTGGTGGAAGGCGAATCGGCCGGCGGGACGGCCAAGCAGGGGCGGGACCGCCGCTTCCAGGCCATTCTGCCGCTCAAGGGTAAAATCCTCAACGTAGAGAAAGCGCGCTACGACAAGATGCTGGCGCACGAGGAAATCCGCGCCATGATTACCGCGCTGGGCACCGGCATTGGCAAGGACGATTTCGACGCCAGCAAGATCCGCTACGGCAAAATCATTATCATGACCGACGCGGACGTGGACGGCTCGCACATCCGCACGCTGCTGCTGACGTTTTTCTTCCGGCACATGCACGAGCTGATCCTGCGCGAGCGGGTGTACATCGCGCAGCCGCCGCTCTACCGCATCAAGAAAGGGAAGAGCGAGAAGTACATCAAGGACGAAAAGGAATTCACCAAGGAGATCATGCGCCGGGCCACGGAGAACCTGACGCTGGAGATCCACTCCAACGGCGGCGCCGCCAGGTCGACGCTGGAAGGCAGCGAACTGCGTGCGTTCCTTCTAAACCTCGACGAGTATGAGCAGATGTTCCACAAAGTGGAGCGGCGGCTGCGCGATCCGCGCGTGGTGGAGGCGCTGAGCGGCATCGACCTCAAGGTGGACCATAAGGCCGATTTTCAGGACGCCGCCAATCTGCAGCCGTTGTTGGAAATCGTGAAAGCGGTCGGCCTGAATCCGGAGATGCGGCACGACGAAGAGCACTCGTCATACGCGGTGGTATACCACGATTCCACCAATGCGGAGCGGTCCGTGGGCCTGGCATTGGCGGCGCAACCCGAGTACCGCCGTTACCGTACACTGGCGCGGATTATCGCCCGCTATAACGATCCGCCCTTCGTGGTGGTGAAGAACGAGCATCGCCAGGGGCAGACCAACTGGCGCGACCTGTTGGAGTATCTGAAGGCCGAAGGCAAGAAGGACGCGTCTGTGCAGCGCTACAAGGGGCTGGGCGAGATGAACTCCGAGCAACTGGCGGAGACCACCATGAACCCGGAGAAGCGGACGCTGCTCCAGGTGCGCGAGAAAGACCAGTACGAGACCGAAGAGATATTCTCAACCCTGATGGGCGAGGACGTGGAGAGCCGCCGGAAGTTCATCGAGGATAACGCGCTGGACGTGAAGAACCTGGATATCTGAGCCCGGCGGCGGCGCGGCGGCGCTTGGCCCAGAGAGCGCCCGCTCCGGAGGCAGCCGCCAGGGCGCCGCCTAACCGGACTAACCGGACTAACCGGACGCAACCGACAGCACCGCGCCTGAGTCAAGTGAATACCCGACTAAGATAATATTAGAAAACAGTACCTCAGGCAGTTGAAACTTATCTGAATTCGTAGTATCTTCAACGAGCACTCAGCAATTCCCCCAAAATGGACAGGAGAACTTCGATATGACACCTTTTCTCGGCCAGTTGATCTGCGTCGGGTTTAATTTCGCGCCGCAGGGTTGGGCCCTGTGCGACGGACAGATTCTTTCGATATCGCAAAACACCGCGCTATTTTCGCTATTGGGAACCACCTTCGGTGGCAATGGCACAACCACTTTCGCCCTGCCGGACCTGCGTGGCCGGGCGCCGCTGCACATGGGCCAAGGCCCCGGCCTGGGCAATTACATTCTTGGCGAGAATGGAGGAACGGAGGAAGCCACGCTGACCGTCGGCAACCTGCCACAGCACACTCACGCGATCAACGCTACATCCAATCCGGGCTCGAGCTCGCATCCAAACGGACAGTATTTGGCATCGAGCGGCGCCGCGGCCATCTATAATTCGGGCACCGGTGGGAACGGTGTGGACTCCAAGTTGCACGCTGGAGCCGTCAGCGTCGCCGGCAACGGGGTGCCGTTCGACAAGCACGCGCCGTACCTCACGATGAACTGGATTATCGCCCTGGAAGGGATCTACCCGAGCCGTTCATAATTCCTGTAGCGAATGCCTGATCGGGATCGAGCCTTGCATCTTTTGCTTCGCCCGGCTCAGGCCGCGGATGAGGACTTCCTGTTCGAGCTTTACCGGGACAGCCTGGCGGATGAGTTTGCGTCTCTACCGCTCCGCGGCGCACAGTTGGATTTTCTGGTGCGCATGCAGTTCCAAGCCCGGGAGAGCGGTTATAGCGCAACGTTTCCGCATGCCGCGGACCGTATTATCGTCCGCGGCGGGAAGCGCATAGGCCGGCTGCTGGTGGCAGCCGATGAACAGGAAGTCCGAATCCTGGACCTGGCGGTGCTGGCGGCCGAGCGCGGCGCCGGGGCCGGCAGTTTTGCTATCGGAGAAGCCTTGCGCGAAGCCGCAGCCGCGGCGAGAGCGCTGCGGCTCTCGGTGTTGAAGAGCAATTTGCCGGCGGCAAGTCTGTACCGGCGTCTCGGTTTTCGCGAAACCTCCGGGGACGAGCTATATCTGGAAATGGAGTGGGCGGCCCCATAAGAAGGTTGTGCGCTCACACCTCACGGAGAGTCACCGCCGGATCTACCTTCGTCGCGCGCCGCGCCGGCAGATAACTCGCCAGCAGTGCGACCGCGCCAAGGAAGAGCGCCGAGCCCGCAATCGCCACGGGATCGGCCGGACTCACGCCAACCAGCAACCCCGTCTCCATGCGCATCGCGGCGATTGCCAACACAGCCCCAACCACAATTCCCGCCGCGGTCAGGGCCATGCCGCGGCCGAGCACCAGGAACACCACAGAGGAGGGCTCTGCGCCCAGCGCCAGGCGGATGCCAAACTCGTGCTGGCGCTGGCTCACCGCGTACCCCAGGACGCTATACAGGCCCAGCGCCGCCAGCAGCAGCGCCACCCCGCCGAGCACTGTCAGTAGCGCCGCCGCCACCTTTTGCGCATAGAGCGAACCGGCAATGGTCTCTTGGTACTCCACCACCTCCGCGACGCCGGCGTTCGGATCGATCGCGGCGGCCTCGCGGCGGACCGCGGCGAACGCCCCGCGCGCCGGTCCCGTCGTCCGAATAAAGAATGCAGTCCAGAACTCGCTGCCGTGCCGTTGGCGGTAGGGCAGATAAATATAAGGAGTGAGCGGCTCCGTCAGGCGGTGATACTTGCTGTCCTTCACCAGGCCGGCCACCGTCGCCCACGCGCCGTCGACAAGGACGCGGCGGCCCACCGGGGTGCGGCCTCCGAAGTAGCGTTGCGCGAAAGTCTGATTGACAATCAGCACGGGCGCGGTGCCGCGGTCGTCCCGTTCGGTGAAGTCGCGCCCCGAGAGCACCGGAATGCGCAGCGT
>Ga0265316_10003655_pt1 | contig 15481 bp, 11 predicted proteins | sample 4522metaG_FD_202092 | JGI IMG/M metagenome (GOLD analysis project Ga0265316, IMG submission 202092) | Rhizosphere microbial communities from Carex aquatilis grown in University of Washington, Seatle, WA, United States - 4-5-22 metaG | ecosystem: Host-associated > Plants > Roots > Rhizosphere >...
CCGATTGGCTGTTCTCCCCATGAGCGACTACGCACCCGAGCCTCAAATCATTGTTCTTGATGCTGGCGGGCAGTATTGTCATCTGATCGCGCGCAAGGTCCGTGAACTCGGCGTCTACGCCGAGGTGCGGCCGAGCGACACGCCGGCGGCGGAACTGGCTGCGCGGCGGGGCGTCATCATCTCCGGCGGCCCCATGAGCGTTTACGCGGAGGGCAGCCCCACGGTGGACCCGGCCCTGTTCGAGGCCGGAGTGCCGGTGCTTGGCATCTGCTACGGCCTGCAACTGATGGCCTACCTGCTGGGCGGCCAAGTCGAGCGCGGCGAGAAGGGCGAGTACGGGCTGGCCTTTTTCGATTTGGCAAAGACGGCGCCTTTGTTCGAAGGCGTGCCGCTGCACGGGCGCGACCAGATCTGGATGAGCCATCGGGATACGGCGCTGGCGGCGCCGCCCGGCTTCGAGGTTCTGGGGTCCACCGAGACCTGCGCCATCGCCGCCATGGCCGACACGCGCCGCCGGCTCTACAGCGTCCAGTTCCATCCGGAGGTGGCGCATACCTGCCGTGGCCGCCAGATCCTCGAGAATTTCGTCTTCGGCATCTGCGGAGCCCAGCGCGACTGGAATCCGAAGAACCGCATCCCGCTGGTGATCAGCCGCATTCACGAGGCGGTGGGCGACCGCAACGTGTTCTTCTTCGTCTCTGGCGGCGTGGATTCCTCGGTGGCCTTCACGCTGTGCCTGCGGGCACTGGGGCCCGAGCGGGTACGCGGCCGGTACGTCGATACCGGGCTGATGCGCGAAGGCGAGACCGAGTTCGTGCGCGACACCTTCGACCGGCTCGCTCCCGGCGCCGTCCTGGTGGAATCGGCCGAGGGGCAGTTTCTGGGAGCGCTCGAAGGCGTTCGCGAGCCGGAGCAGAAGCGCCGCATCATCGGAGAGGAATTCGTACGGGTGCAGGAGCGGATCATCGAGAGCTTCCATTTGGCCGAGGGCGATTGGATCCTGGGCCAGGGCACCATTTACCCGGACACCATTGAATCCGGCGGCACCAAGAACGCGGCTCTCATCAAGACGCATCACAATCGCGTCGAAGGGGTGCAGAGGCTCATCGCAGAGGGCCGCATCGTCGAGCCGCTCAGCTCGTTCTACAAGGACGAGGTGCGCGAGATCGGGGAGGAGCTGGGCCTGCCCGCGGAGCTGCTCAATCGTCATCCTTTTCCCGGTCCCGGCCTGGCGATCCGCTGCCTGTGCTCGGAGGTGGTTGAGCCAGTGCGGCGCGCCGAGGAAGGGTGGCTGCTCCCGGTGCACTCGGTGGGCGTCCAAGGGGATGAGCGCAGCTATCGGCCGGTGCTGGCGCTGGCGGAGGCGCCGACTCCCGACGGCAGCCTGCAGGACCGGGCCACGGAACTCATCAACCGCATCGCGGGCATCAACCGCGTGGTGGGCCTGGTGGAGAGCCGGGCGCCTCTGGATTCGCTGCGCGTGTGGACCAGCACGCTGACGCCGGAACGGTTGGAGCGGCTGCGGCGCGCCGACGCCATCGTCCGCCGGCTCTCCGAGGATTCTGGATTCGACGGCACGGTGTGGCAGTTCCCGGTGATCCTGATCCCGCTCGGCACCGCCGCGCGGCCCGATTCGGTGGCGCTGCGCCCGGTCGACTCGGTGGACGGGATGACAGCGCGTTCGGTGCCCATGGAAGCCGGACTCCAGGCGGCGATGGCGCGGGCGTTGCTGGACATCGAGGGCGTCTGCGCGGTCTTCTACGATCTGACGCACAAGCCGCCCGGCACCATCGAGTGGGAGTAGCCCGTGGGGCAGGCGTCCACGCCTGCGGCGGGTCTCCAGACCCGCCACGCTTGGCAGTGGGGGTCAACTTTTCTCTCCCTTCCGCCGATGGATGGGGCATGCCCGGGTTTGTCCCTGACTACGTTTTGGCGGCGATGCCCTTTGTCGTGGCGGCCGGGGCTGCCCTGCTCACCGCCATCCTCATGAACGCCCGGACAGACGCGGCGCTGGCCTGCCAGCGCGCGGCGCTCGCCGAAGTGCGGGCACTGCTCGCGACGCAGCACCGGGCTATGGAAGAACGCGTCCGGGCGGCGGAGGAAGAATCCAAAAGGCGGGCGCTGAATGAGTTTCTGGCCGACGTGCGCGTGGATGAGCGGCGCTTCCTGATCGAGAGCCGCGGCACGATGCTCCTGCAGGAACGTGTCTCGTTCCGCAACATTCCGCTGACGCCGTGGGTGGATCGGGAACTGCCGGTCATGAAGCCGCTGGCCCTTCCGCCCCCCGAGATTGCCGCCGAGCCCTTGCGTGTCGAGGCCGCGCGGTCCTCTTCGCCTCTTCGGCGATTGCAGCGCTGACCGCTACTTCCCGACCACCAGCATGCGTGCCGCGATGACGATGAGGAACCCGGCATAGATCCTGCGGATCACGTGCGGCGGGAGGCCGATCATGATGCGAGCGCCGAAATACGCGCCCACAAAGATGCCCAACGCGATCAGGAGGGCGTAGCGGACGTGAATGTATCCCTTGGTGTAATACTCCGCCGCGCCGAGCAGGCCAACCGGGGGAATCAACGCCGCCAGGCTGGTCGCGATGGCCTCCAGTTCGGTCATCTTCAGCAGGAACAGCAGCGCCGGCACGATGATGAGGCCGCCCCCGATGCCAAACATGCCGGCGAACACACCCGCCACCAGTCCGATTGCCAATAGCGCCAGATAGGTCATTTGATGCCGAGGATAGCAAAACACGTCCGCTCCCTGACGGTCGCGGTTCGGTGCTGAGCGTGCGTGGGGCGCTGGCGGCGCAGGGGGTGCTGGCAGTGCGGGGGGTGCTGGCCGGCGTGCTGCTACTCGGCGTGCTCCATGAGGCGCTTCAGGAGGAGTTGCGCGGCTTTCTGGCCGGCGGACTTCTTGGAGTCGCCGTCGGCCTGGGCGGCGAGGTCGGCTCCGATGGCGACTTCGACCGTGAATTTGCGCGCGTGTGGCGGCCCGTCTTCCTGGACGACCGTGTAATGCGGCGAAGGGAGATTGAGGGAGCGCGCGACTTCCTGGACGGCGCCCTTGAAGTTGGTAAAAGGCGCGTCCTTGTTATCCTCCAGTTCCTGCGCGGCGCCCAGGATGTGCCCCACCACGAACTGCCGCGCCTCGCCAATTCCGGCATCGAGGTAGATGGCCGCGATCAACGCCTCGACGGCGTCCGCCAGCAGTCCCTTCTTCACACGTCCGCCGCTCAACTCCTCGCCGCGCCCGAGCAGCAGATACTCACCCAGCCCGATCTTCTGGGCCACTTCGTGCAAATGCGAGGCACTCACCAGGTAGTTCTTGAGGATGGAGAGCCGGCCCTCGCGGTAAGCGGGATAGCGGCACACGAGCGATTCGCTGACCAGAAATCCCAGGATCGAATCGCCGAGGAATTCGAGCTGCTCGTTGTCCTGGATCGGGGGCTGGCTCCTCTCGTAGGCATGAGAGGTATGTGTAAGCGCGCGGACGAGGAGATCACGGGTGCAAAATGCATGACCGATCGCGGCCTCGAGCGTCTCCAGATCCGCGCGCATGGGTTCGAACCCGATCAGGGCTTTGCTGCGGCCGGGGCGGCGGCGGCCTTCAACTTGACGGCGTTGGCCTTCTCGGCGTCCGCGGCGCGCTTGACCATGGGATGCAGATTAGGGGTCGCGAGCGCCTTGTCACAGGCTGCGATCGCCTCGTCGTACTTCCCGGACTTGTCGAGGGCGTTGGCCAGGCGGACCTGGTAGGAGGGCTCGGTGCCCTTGGTTGCCTCGACGGCGAGCTTGAACTGCGCGGCCGCCTTCTCGTAGTCCTTGCGAGCGATCTGGTCCACGCCTAGCGCGGCGTAGGCCTGGCCGTTCAGGGCCCCCTTGGCATCCTCCCATGCCGCGTCGGTGAGGCCGGGGTTATTCGGCTTCGCCATGGTCTTGAGCGCTTCGAGGGCGGCGTTGGCGAACTTCTCGACCTTGGCCAGTTTCTCTTCGCGGTCCAGGTCAAATTCGCCGATCCTGGGGCCGATGACCTGGGCCAGGAGGAGCTCAGCCTCCACCTTGGTGGTGTCGTCGGGGTCGGATTCGAGCGACTGCTCGCCGGCGACAACCGTGTGGTCATAGTCGCCCTTCTGCTGGTAGCTCTGGGCCTCCCCAAGATAAGCCACGGCCTTGAAGTCCGACTGGGGGTACTTCACGACGAAGTCCTCCGCGGCGGCGATCTGCGCATCCGGCGAGGCGGCCGAGAACATTGCCTGGAGCGCCTGCGCCTCCTCCTTCGATTTCGGGCCTCGCGCCTTAGGAGCCTGCGGGGCGGCAATCGCGCCGCCAGCCAACACCAGCGCCAGGGCGCCCATGATCATTCCATTTCTCATCGATCACTCCTTTTTCTCTTCACTCGTGCTGCGGCTGCTACTGATGGCGCCCGGAGGCCTTTTCAATCCCCTCCCGCGCAGCCTGTCGCGCCTTGTCGGACGCGCCTTCAACCGCAAGCGCGGCCTGATATCGTTGGATCGCCCGCTGGGGCTCCCCGGCGGCGCTGGCGAGGCGCCCCAGGTACACATCTGTCCATGCCTTGACCTGTGAGTCGGGCTCGAATTCGAGCGTCTTCGCAAACAGCTTCTCCGCCGCGTCGGCATCGTTCTCACGGAGCGCGACGCGCGCGAGGCCGTAACATGCCTTGGCTTGGAGCTTCTTGTCCTCGGTCCCGCTCAGGACGCGTTGGTAGCCGGCCTTGGCGTTGGCCAGGTCGGGAGGGTCGGCGAAGTACATCCGCTCGGCGTCTTCGAGCGTCTTCTGGGGACCCACGGGCTCAACCGGATGCTCGGCCAGCCTTATCTTCGGCGCGGGCCGCTCGGTGGCGAATTGGATGTTGTCCAGGCGCCGTTCTTCGTGCTTGAGGTCGATCGCCTCGATCAGGCTGGGAAAGAAAAAGCGGAAGCCCTGCTCCTGTTTCTCATACAGCACCAGCGCATCGGCCCATGCCGGCGTCATGATGAAACCCTGGCGCAGCGCCTGGTCGACCAGTCCCTGGCGGGCGGAGGATGGAGCCAGGCGCGCCTCGACGGCCTTGATGAGGCACTCATTGGCCAGCCTCGGGAAATCCTTCTTGTAGTAGTCCTCGAGAAAGGGCGCGGTTTGCGCATAGTCGATCAGCCCCCTCTTCTTCTCGAGTGCATCGGCGTGCCGCACCGGCAGCGGGTCGAGCATGAAGTGCAGATAGGCGTGACGAACGCTATCGATCTGCGAGTCGGGAGAAGGCGTCACGAGGACGAAATAGTCGTTGCGGAAGCTGTGCGTCTGAACCTGGTTGGGTGCGGCCAGCAATTCCACGTAGATCTGAAAGCGCGCTCCGAGCTGCTGGCTGTTCGAAGAGCGCAGATAGGCGTTCACCCGGGTCAGGGCGTCGACAACAGGCCGATGGTAGCGCGCAATCGCCTCGTCGATCGCCGGCTGCGACTGGTGCCAGGCGCCTTCGATGTCCGCCTCCTGGTAGAACTTCGCCAGCAAGCCCTGCAACCCGTCGAGCGCCTGTACGTCCGGGGCCAGGTCCTGTTGGCGATATCGCCAGCGAAACTCCGGGGGCTCGTCGACCGACAACGCGAAGTCAACGTACTGGCTCAGCTCGGCCACCGGATCGGTCTGACGGTGATCGAGATAGAAGCGCCGCAACTCGGCCAGGCTGGGTGGAGCCTTGGCAACGACCCAGCGCCGCACGGCCGCCCGGAGCGGCGAGTTGGATGGGGATTGCAGATCGGCGTCGTAGCCCACGGCGTTAATCGCCGCCATGACCGTGAACAGAGCCTGACTGGCGTCGAGTTGCCCCTGCACGGCGGGCTTTGCGGGCTTCTCCGGCGGCGGCGCCTGGCCGCGCGCGACGCCGCAAACGCTGCAAGTTGTCAGGATGAGAAGTGTAAGAAAGCAGCGAATCAAAAGCGTCCGCCTTGAGCCAACCTGGGCCGCGATGACCCAACCTGGGCCGCGACCCTGTCACGAATAGGCTTCCGGGCCGCAACTCCCCGCTCGCGCAGGGCCGCGGCTCAGTATCACCATGTTCCAGTGTAGCCCAAAGCCCTTAACGAAACAGCCGGGCGTTTCTGATATTCTGACGGGTGACGGGGCCGGTCCTTCAATGCAATACACCAGCTACAGAGCCAGGACGTTCTACTCCAACAATTTTCCTCCTGGCGTGAAGTGGCTGATCATCGCCAACTGCGTGATTTTCGTCCTCCAGCTGATCATCGGCGATGAGCTCATTATCCGGTTTGGGCTGGTTCCCACGCTGATCGTCCATCGCGGATTCATCTGGCAGTTGTTCACCTACATGTTCCTGCACGGGGGCATCTGGCACCTCGTCATCAACATGCTGATGCTGTGGATGTTCGGCAGGGACCTGGAGGTCGACTGGGGCATCCGGCGGTTCCTGAGATACTACTTCGTCTGCGGCGTAGGCGCGGGTCTTTGCGCGCTCGCCGCTGCGCTGGCCGTGGCATCCGGGCCGGACGACCGGGTGATGACGCAGCCCACGATCGGGGCCTCGGGCGCGATTTTCGGACTGCTGCTGGCATTCGGGGTGGTATACGCCGACCGCATCATCCTGATGATGCTGCTGTTTCCGATGAAGGCCAAGTATGCGGTCATGATCTTCGGGGTGATCGAGTTCTACTACGTGTGGCAGCCGTCGCGCGGCGTGAGCAACGTGGCCCACCTGGGCGGCATGCTGTTCGGGTACCTGTTCCTGAAGGTCCGTATCAAGGGCGGCGACCCGATCGCCTCCGTGCGGAACCGCTATCGGAAGTGGCGCATGGAACGCGCGCGGAAGCGGTTTCAGGTCTATCTGCGCAAGCGCGGCCCGGGCGACGACCGCTGGGTGAACTGACTTCCACGGAGGCGGGCGCGGACGCCCGCTGCACGACTGGATTCCTGCCCCACAGGTAACGCCAATCGGGTGGGGTGCGTCACATCTGGTGGTGAAGCATATGGACTTTGCTATAGTCGGGGCGTGGGGTGTCCGATGAGAATTTCCAGGACGATCGTCATTCCGCTGGCAGTGTGTATGGCCGCCGGTTTCGCGACCCTGGCCGCCCAGGATCAGGGACCTCAGAAGGAAGGGAGCGAGACCGTCGCCCGGCCGCGCAACAGCACCACATCGACCGAGCCGGCCGAGGGGCCCAAGATTCCTTCCAAGTTCGAGAAGAAGGACGTGCCTCCCGAGGGCACGCCGAGCTACAAGAGTAACGTCACGGCGGTCACGGTTGACGTGGCGGTGCTCGACAGCAAGGGCCGGTTCATCCCCAACATCCCGCGCGGCAACTTCCGCATCCTCGAAGACGGCGTGCCGCAGCAGGTCACCAATTTCAGCATGGGCGAGGCGCCGATGACGGTGGCCATGGTGGTGGAGTTCAGCAATCGCTGGCAGTCCTACTGGACCCGTACCTGGTACGACACGCTCCAGGCTTCCTACGGTTTTCTGCAGTCGCTCAAGCCGGAGGACTACGTCGCCATCATTGCTTACGACATGAAGCCGGAGATCCTCTGCGATTTCACGCAGGACCGGCGCGAGGCCATGGAAGCGATGCGCCGCCTGCAGATCCCGGCGTTCTCGGAGGCAAACCTTTACGACGCGCTGGCGGACACAGCCCAGCGGATGAACGCGCTCGAGGGCCGCAAGGCGATTGTTACAATCACCTCCGGCATCGACACCTTCAGCAAGCTGACTCTGGACAAGACCCGCAAGATCCTTCAGAACGCGGGCGTGCCGATTTACCCCATCGGGATTGGCCAGGCGATTCGCATCATGATGGAACAATACGCGGGGCCCATAACGCAGATGGACTGGCTGCAGGCCGACAACTCGCTGAACACATTCGCCCGCGAGACCGGCGGCCAGGCGTTTCTGCCGCGCTTTGAAGGCGAGCTGCCGGGCATCTTCCGTGCCATTGCTCAAGCGTTGCGCAACCAGTACAGCCTGGCCTACAACCCGTCCAACCAGGCGCGCGACGGCAGTTTCCGCAAGCTCAAGGTGGAACTGGTCAACCCCGCCAACGGCGAGCCTTTGAAGATCACCGAGAACAACAAGCCAATCAAGTACACCATCATCGCGAAGGGTGGCTACACCGCTGCACGCGAGGTCGAGTAGCCGGCGCCCGAAAGTCAAGGCGCTGATCTCGCATTCTTTCAGCCCGTTACAAATCCGTTGACAGGACGATCGCCGCTCTGCTAACTTCGCGTAGTCTGCTCTATGAAAGTTACGTCTGAGATCGCTCCCGCCGCACGCATCCTACTCGTCGACGACAACCGGCTGGGGCTGATCGCCCGCAAGGCCGTCCTCGAGGATGCGGGCCACCGCATCACCACCGCGCTCGATGGCCAGGGGGCTTTCGAATTCTTCGCGAGCGGGGAGTTCGAGCTGGTGATCACCGACTACAAGATGCCGCGGATGAACGGCCTGGAACTGATCCGGCGGATCCGCGAGCGCTCGGAGACCGTGCCGATCATTTTAATCTCGGGCTACGCCGAGGCGCTGGGGATGACCGAAGAGAACACGGGCGCCAACGTCGTTATCGCGAAGAGCGCCACCGAGGTTCCACAGCTTCTGCGATCCGTCAGCCGCCTGCTGCGGCGCGGCACCCCGAAGAAGCCGGTGCGATCTCACCGGGCGCCAGCGCATGCGCCTAAGGCCAAGGGACAGAGCGGCTAGCGCTGGCGCTGGCGCAGCTTTCAGCTTTCAGCCGTCAGCTGTCAGCCCTCGGACTTCAGACAGCGACCCCATTCGGTAAACGCGAGCTATACTTCAGGGTTCCGATGGATGACCTCTCCGGATGTGGCGCCGGACTTGCTGCAACGGGCAGCCACTACGCGCGGTGCCGAATACCGCAGCTCGACGGCATTTTTGACGCAATTCCTCAGGGCTGACAGCTGATAGCTGAAAGCTGACGGCTGTTCCCTTATAGTAGAGAGTTGAATCTGCACGCAAGACTACTGATCCCCCTTCTCCTGGCCGCCGCGATTTGTCCGGCCGCCAGTCGCGCTCCACGCAAGCGTTCCGCGCCGGCCGGAGAGACACGGAGCCGCGTCGTGAAGAGCTGGATGCGCTCCATGACGCTTCACGAGAAGGCCGCGCAGCTGGTCATGGTGTCGTTCTTCGGCGACGCGCCGAATCCACGGTCGGAGGAATACCAGAAGTATCTGCGCGCGGTGCGGAACCTGCGCGTTGGCGGGCTGGTGCTGGTCAATCGGGTGCTGGACGGCCACGCGCGCTCCGCCGAGCCTTACGCGATGGCGGCGTTTCTCAACCGGATGCAGAAGGCCTCCAAAATCCCTCTGCTGGTGGCCGGGGATTTTGAGCGCGGGGATTCCATGCGCCTGGAATCGAAGACGCTGTTCCCGCACGCCATGGCGTTCGCGGCGACGCGCGATCCGAGCCTGAGCCGCTTTGAGGGCGAGGTCACCGCGCGACAGGCCATCGCCCTGGGGGTGCCGTGGATCCTGGCGCCGGTCTCCGATGTCAACAGCAACCCGGACAACCCCATCGTCAACATCCGCTCCTATGGAGAGGATCCCCAGGAGGTGGCCGCCCACGTCCGGGCGTTCATCGAGGGCGCTCACTCGGCGGGGCCGGTCCTGCTAACCGCGAAGCACTTTCCTGGCCATGGCGACGCTTCGGTGGACACGCACCTGGCCCTGGCCGTGATCAATGCGGACCGGACGCGCTTGGAGAAGATCGACCTGGCGCCCTTCCGCGCCGCGATCGCCGACGGGGTGGACGCGGTGATGACCGCACACATCGTTGTGCCCGCGCTCGACCCCTCCGGCGTCCCCGCCACGCTCTCCGCTCCGATTCTGACCAACCTGCTTCGGAAGGAAATGGAATTCCACGGGATCGTCGCCAGCGATGCCCTGGATATGGGCGGCATCACACAGCACTGGAACGCGGCGCAGGCCGGCGTGAAGGCGATCGAAGCGGGGGCGGACGTATTGCTGATGCCGGCCAACGCCGAAGAGGCGGTTACGGCCATCGTGAACGCGGTGCGGCGGGGCGCGATCAGCCGCGAGCGTCTCGAAGAGAGCGTCGCCAGGGTGCTCGCAGCGAAGGTTCGCCTGGGGTTGAATCGCCGGCGGCTGGTGGACTTGGACACGCTGATGGACAATCTCGACACGCCCGAAGACGTCGAGCGGGTGCAGCAGATCGCCGATCGAGCCGTGACGCTGGTGCGCAACGAGGGCAGCGTCGTCCCGCTCAGCCCGGCCGGTTCCGTGTCCTGGGTTGTGCTGACCGAGAGCCGCGGCTCGCAGCAGGGCAAAGTACTGGCCGCCGAGGTACGCAAGCGGATGCCGAACGCATCCATCACGGTGCTCGATCCGACGGCCGCCCAGACCGACCTGGACCAGGCAGCCGCAGGCGCTCAGACTTCGGCGGTGACCGTAGTGGCCGCGTTCGTCTCTGTGGCCGCCTATCGCGGCAGCGTGGCGCTGACGGGCGGATATCCCGCGCTCATGAACCGCGTTCTGGGGAATGGCAAGCCGGTGATTCTGGTCGCGCTGGGCAGCCCGTATCTGCTGCGGAGTTTTCCCACCGCCGGCGCGTATCTGACGACCTACAGCACGGTGGCGCCGTCGGAGACCGCCGCAGTGAAGGCGCTGTTCGGCGAGATCTCGATTCAGGGCCGGCTGCCGGTGACGATTCCGGGGCTGGCGAAATACGGCGACGGGATTCAGCTGACGGCACCACCGGTGGCGGCGTCACCCAGCCCCGCGAGCCCAGCCGCTCCTGCCAAACAGTAGCTATCATCGTGTGCAGAGGGACACATGATCGAGATCACCTGGCTTGGACACGGCACCTTTCAATTCCGCCTCGCGTCGGGCGAGGTCCTGGTGATGGACCCCTGGCTTGATGGCAACCCCACTTATCCCAAAGGACACTCGTTCGACCGCGTGGACACGATCCTGATCACGCACGGTCATTTCGACCACATTCACGACGCCGTCCCGCTGGCGAAGAAGTTTGCTCCGCAGGTGGTGGCGATCTACGAGACCTGCGAGTGGCTGGCGTCGAAAGGCGTGGCGAACACATCCGCGATGAACAAGGGCGGTTCGCAGCAGGCCGGACCGGTCAAGGTGACCATGACGCATGCGGTCCACAGTTGCGGGATCAAGGAGGACGACGGCGGCATCGTCTACGGCGGCGAGGCCTGCGGCTATGTGTTGCGCCTCGCGGACGGCCGCAGTCTTTACTTCGCCGGAGACACGAACGTGTTCTCGGACATGGCGCTGATCGAACGGCTGTATCGTCCCGAGCTGGCGTTTCTTCCGATCGGAGATTTGTTCACGATGAGCCCGAAGGAAGCGGCCCTGGCGTGCTCGCTGCTTCAGCCGAAGAAGGTCATCCCGATGCACTTCGGCACCTTCCCCGCCCTCACCGGCCGGCCCGAGGAGTTGGCCGAACTGGCCAAGCCCACGGGCGTCGAGATTTGGCCGCTGGAGCCGGGGAAGACGATGAAGTGGTGAGGGAGGGCGTCCGCTCCCTCACGGCCGCGGTTCGGTGCTGGTCAGTACTTCGCTTCCACCTCTCCGATCTGGCTGGCGGCATCGGCTAACGAGGGCGCGGTGCGCTGGGCCGCCTCCTGCGCGTCCACCACGGCAATTGTCGCGATGTTCACCACATCCTCGACGTCGGAGCCGCGCTGCAGGACGTGCACGGGCTTCGACGTGCCCATCAGGATCGGGCCGATGACCTGCGCGCCGCCCAGGTGGGCCAGCAGCTTGTAGGCGATGTTGCCGGCCTCCAGGTTGGGGAAGATCAGCACGTTGGCGCCGCCCTTGAGCGTGCTGAAAGGATAGGTCTCATCCATGATGGAAGGCGTCACCGCGGTGTCGGCCTGCATCTCGCCATCGATCATGAGTAGCGGCTCGCGCATCCGCACGATCTCGACCGCGCGCCGCACCTTCTCGGCCAGCGGATGCCGCGTGCTGCCGAAGTTGGAAAACGACAGCATGGCCACGCGCGGCCAGACGTTGAAACGGCGCGCCATCTCGGCGGCGGAGATCGCGATCTCGGCCAGGTCCTCGGAACTGGGCTCGATGTTGACCGTGCAATCCGCCAGGAAGTAGATGTCGCCCTTCTCCGTGATCAGCATGTACACGCCCGAGACCTTGTGCAGGCCGTCGCGCACCGAAATCACCTGCAGGGCGGGGCGGATGACGTCGGGGTAGTGCTGCGTGAGGCCGCTCACCAGCGCGTCGGCGTCGCCGGTGTGCACCATCATGGCCGCGAAGATGTTGCGGTTCTCCATCCATTCGCGCGCCTCACTCTGCGTGATGCCTTTGCGCTGCCGCAGGAGATAGAGCTCCTTCTCGTAGCGCTCGCGGTCGGGCGATTTATCGGGGTCGATAATCGTGGCGCCTTCCAGGTGCACGTGGCAGTCTTCGATCTGGGAGCAGATCACCTGCTCGCGGCCCAGCAGGATGGGGTGGGCGATCTTCTCCTCGAGCAGGACCTGGCAGGCCCGCAGGATCTTGGTCTCCTCTCCTTCCGGGAAGACCACGCGCATCGGCTTGCGCTGGGCTTTGTGGATCATCACGCGCATGATCTCGCGGGCTTTGCCGAGGCGGCGTTCGAGCTCTTCCTTGTACTGCTCGATGTCGACCGTCACCTGCGCCACACCGGTTTCCATGGCGGCGCGCGCCACCGCGGCGGCTTCCCAAATCAGCACGCGGGGGTCGAACGGCTTGGGGATGATGTACTCGCGGCCGAATTCAATGCGGTCGATTCCGTAGGCCGCGCGCACCGAATCCGGCACGTCTTCCTTGGCCAGCGCGGCCAGCGCGAGGGTCGCCGCCAGCTTCATCTCGTCGTTGATCTTGGTGGCTCGCACATCCAGCGCGCCGCGGAAGATGAAGGGGAATCCGAGGACGTTATTCACCTGGTTGGGATAGTCCGACCGGCCGGTGCACATGATGACATCCGGCCGTGCCGCGACCGCGACGTCGTAGGGGATCTCCGGATCGGGATTGGCCAGCGCGAACACGATGGGATTCGGCGCCATGCCCTTCAGCATCTCCGGACCGACGCAGTTCCCACAGGAGAGGCCGATGAAGACGTCGGCGCCCTGGAGGGCTTCGGTCAGAGTTCGCAGCTCGGTCGGGCGGGCGAAGCGCGCCTTGTACTTGTTCATGCCTTCGGTGCGACCCTCGTAGACGACTCCCTTGCTGTCGCACATGGTGACGTTCTCGCGCTTGAGCCCCAGCCGGATGTAGTGCTCGCCGCAGGAAATGGCGCTCGCGCCGGCTCCGCTGAATACGAGTTTGACTTCGCCGATGGGCTTCGAAACAATGCTGAGGGCGTTGATGAGCGCCGCGCCGGAGATGATGGCGGTCCCATGCTGGTCGTCATGGAAGACCGGGATCTTCATGGTGCGCTTCAGTTCCTCTTCGACCTCGAAGCACTCGGGCGCCTTGATGTCTTCGAGGTTGATTCCTCCGAAGGTGGGCTCGAGCAACTGGCAGGCGCGGATGACTTCCTTGGGATCTTCGCTGGCCAGCTCGATGTCGAAGACGTCGATATCGGCGAAGCGCTTGAACAGTACCGCCTTGCCTTCCATGACCGGCTTGCCGGCAAGCGCGCCGATATTGCCGAGGCCGAGGACCGCGGTGCCGTTCGATACGACGGCCACCAGGTTGCCCTTGGCGGTGTACTTGTATGCCAGGCTAGGATCGCGCTCGATCTCTTTGCAGGGGACAGCGACCCCTGGTGTGTACGCCAGGCTGAGGTCCCGCTGCGTCCGGCAAGGCTTGGTAGGCGTGACGGACAGTTTGCCGGCGGGAGGCCTGGAATGGTATTCCAGTGCGTCTTGCTTCCTAGTGCTCATGAGAGGTTTTTCCTTCCTCAAACAGGGTACTACCAATAGCCGATGGTGGATGGTGGATGGTGCCGCAGGCGGGTCTGGAGACCCGCTGCAGGCGTGGACGCCTGCCCCACTTACGCCGCTTGCGAGCGGTCGTCCAGGACCTCGCGGATCTTTCGCGCCAGGACCTCCGGGGTGAACGGCTTTTGCAGGAAGCGCGCTCCTGCCGCAAGCACTCCGCGGTCCATCACCACGTGGTCCGTATAGCCAGACAGGTACAGCACCTTGAGGCCGGGACGGCTCGCCTCCAGCGCGTCCGCGACTTCCCGGCCGCTCATTTCGGGCAGGACGACATCGGTGAGCAGGAGGTCGATCCGAGCTTCGTGGCCGGCGTTCACCTCGAGCGCTTCGCGGCCGGATGCGGCCTCGAGCACGCTGTAACCGTATTGTTCGAGGATGCCCCGCACCAGTTTGCGCACACCCGGCTCGTCTTCGACCAGAAGCACCGTTTCATCCCCGAAAACACGCTGCGAAACGGCATCTTCCGCAACGCCCGAGGCCGAGCCAGCCGCGACCTGAGGCAGGTAGATCTTGAATGTCGTCCCTTTCCCCGGCTCGCTGTAGACCCAGATGTCGCCGCCGTGCTGCTTGATGATGCCGTAGACGATCGAAAGGCCCAGACCGGTGCCTTTGCCGTGCTCCTTGGTGGTGAAGAAGGGTTCGAAGATGTGCGACCGGGTCTCGGGGTCCATTCCGGTTCCGGTGTCGCTCACCGCCAGCATGACGTAGTTCCCGGCGCCCACGCCGGTGTGGGTGCGTGAATAGTTCTCGTCCAGAACGACGTTGGCGGTCTCGATTGTGACGGTCCCTCCGCCGGGCATGGCGTCGCGGGCGTTCACAACGAGGTTCATCAGCACCTGTTCGATCTGGCCCACGTCGGCACGCACCAGACCCACCTCGGGGCGGGCGACGACCTGCAGGGCGACCTGATCGGCCATTACCCGCCTGAGCATTCGTTCCATGTCGCCCACCAGCGTGTTGATCTCGATCACCGTCGGCTGGATGGCCTGGTGGCGGCTGAAGGTGAGCAACTGATTGGCGAGGGCGGCCGCGCGCGAGGCGGCCTTGAGGACCTCCTCGGCGGCCTCGCGCAGGTCCGGATCGTTCTGAACGCCGTCGAGAATCATGTGGCCGTAGCCGGAGACCACGGTGATCACGTTGTTAAAGTCGTGCGCAACGCCTCCGGCCAGGCGCCCCATGGCCTCCATCTTCTGGGAGTGCGTGAGCTGTTGCTCCAGGCGCATCTGATCCGTTATGTCGGCGACGATGGCGATCTTTGCGCGAACCTCGCCCGAGCTGGCAAACAGGGGCGCGGTCCAGAGCCGGATGTCCGCCACCGTTCCATCCTTCCGCCGGCGGCGGGTGGTGTATCCGGTCAGAACCTCCCCGCGAGCCGTTCGCTCCAGAAGAGCGTGAAACTCCTCCGACTCGCTGTCGGGAACCGTTGGCAGAGGTTTGCCGAGAACCTCGGCCTCGCTCCAGCCGAAGATGTGCCCGGCCGCCCGGCTCCATCCCTGAACCTTGCCCTCCAGGTCGAGCCGGATGATCGCCAGCGGGCTCGCGTCGATGACGGCCTCCAGGCGC
>Ga0265316_10003656_pt1 | contig 15481 bp, 13 predicted proteins | sample 4522metaG_FD_202092 | JGI IMG/M metagenome (GOLD analysis project Ga0265316, IMG submission 202092) | Rhizosphere microbial communities from Carex aquatilis grown in University of Washington, Seatle, WA, United States - 4-5-22 metaG | ecosystem: Host-associated > Plants > Roots > Rhizosphere >...
CGAAACTAGACGGAGGCGGGGTCCGCCACTGGCAAGCGAATGACGAACGAGGTCGGCCAGCCCGCCACGTCTTCCACGGCGATGCGGCCGCTGTGGGCCTCGGCAACCAAACGGCAGAAGTAGAGGCCCAGCCCCCAGCCGAACATCCGGCTGGTGTCTGTGTCGCCCTGCTGGAACTTGGCGAAGATCTTCTCTCGATCGAGGGCAGCGATGCTTTCGCCCGTGTTGTGGACCGACAGGACGATCTCACCCCCGCTTTCGGCCGCGACCAGCAGGATGCGTCCGCCGGTGGGGGAATAGCGGAGGGCATTGGAAACCAGGTTGTCGAGCAGCCGCGGGAAAAGCCGATGATCGGCCGCAATGAACAGAGAATCTGGCGCATCCACCGCGATGGTGATGGATTTGCTTTGCGCGCGCGCCTGTCCCTGCTGGCACGCGAGGTCGAGCATCGCCCGCGCCGAAACCGGCGCCAGATTGAGCGTGATGCGCCCCTCCTCCAGTTTGGTCGTGTCCAAGATCTGCGTGATCATGTTGGCCACGTTGGTGGACGAAGTGAGGGCGTCCTCGCTGGCCTCCACCATGTCTCGCGTGGCCTGCTGGCGCTTGAGTTCGCGCGAAAGAAACTCGAGTGAGAGAATGGCCGCGCTGAGCGGACCCCGCATGTCGTGGACGATTAGTTGGACAAGGCTGTCCTTGTCCCGCTGCAGGCGCGCGAGTTGATCATACTGTGCGCGCGTGTCGGCCAGCTGATGGCGAGCCGTTTCAACCCCGGCGGTTTCGCGCACCAATCGGTTGGTTCGGTCGACAATGATGACGCCGACGCCAGCCCCGAGAATGAGCACGCAGCAGGCAAGCACCATGTGCCAGTTCGACACGCCGGCCTGGTGAAGCAGGAGGATCTCCGCAAGCATGGCGACGATGGTGGCGGCCATGATGAGTCGCCTTTGCAGGTAGAGCCCGCAGACGGCGACGACCAGGACGAAAATCCCCAGACCCAGCCCAGCCACGACCGGCCCGGCTTCGCCGTAGCTGGAAATCGTTGCCCGGAGCGCGACGTAGGGAACCGCCAGGTCCAGCGCGACGGGAATCGCCGCCAGACGCGCGAATCCGTCGCGATGGCGAACGGCGAAGACCAGGGCCGCCACAACCGCGTACGCCAGCACCATAGGAAGCTTGAAGCGCCAGGTGCTGTGGCCGGAGAGGCCCCAACAAAGCAGGCTGAGCACCAAGAAGATGCCAGCCCCGAGCAGGCGAAACCCAGCGCTAAAGGAGAGCAGACGCAGCCGCTCACTCTCCGCGGCGCGCGCGGCGATCTCGGGAGCAGGCGGTACGACGGTTAAAGGCATGCGAAGGCCGAAACAGTATACACGTAGTGACGCAGGCTAGGTCAGACGGCTCTCGGCACACACCTGTGAAGAGCAATGTGTTTGAACTTCCAGGAACAGCGTGTGATGTAAGACACGGCGCGGCGTGTCTTGTCGTGCTGGGCACTGTTGCTTCCAGTCTCGGAAAGGCGTTGACTAGAATCACACATGCGAGCATCTCAGCCGCAGAAAAAAAGTGCATATAGATAGAGGGTCGGAGGCATTCACCATGCGATCAACATCAGTCCGTCACGGCCTCACAGGTTTCGTCCAATCGGTTCTCAACCACGTCCCATCTGGCATGGCCTTGTGCCTGGGGTTTTGCCTTGGCGCGTGCAGCCCACAGGGGGGGGTTAGCCCCTTCCAGGGTGCGGGAGGCAGCGGTGGCGGCGGATCCGGCGGGACTGGCGGCCGCCCGGACGCTGCCCAAGACATGGGTCCCATCCTTCCCCCGATGCCAGATGCCGGTGGGGTTGGCGATTCGCAGCCTAATTGCGTCAAGAATCAGGCTGGAGTCTGCCTGCTACCTTGTGGCAACGGCCGGCAAGACCCTCTTGAAGAGTGCGACGACGGCAACATGCAGTCAGGGGATGGGTGTTCAGCCACGTGCAGGGTCGAGACCGATTGGGCTTGCCCCAAGTTTGGCGAGCCCTGTGTCTCAACCGTGGTTTGCGGCGACGGGCGCATTTCTGGCAAAGAGGCTTGCGACGATCGCAACACGGTCGACGGCGACGGTTGCTCGGCTGACTGTTCGACGGTGGAAGACGGTTGGGTTTGCGCGGCGGCGGGCCTTCGCTGCAAGCCCAAGTGCGGCGACGGGATGGTGGTGGGCGCCGAGGAGTGCGACGATGGCAACACCACGCCCGGGGATGGCTGCAGCGCCGGCTGCAAGCACGAGCCAGGCTACGCCTGCCCGGCTACCGGCGGGGCTTGTCACAAGACGGTTTGCGGCGACGGCGTCGCCGAGGGGGACGAGTCGTGCGACGACGGGAACCTGATTCCTGGCGACGGGTGCTCGCCTGATTGCAAGTCGGAGCCCGTCTGCACCGGGACCGACGGATGCACATCGCCCTGCGGTGACGGGCTGAAGCTTCCCGATGAGGAATGCGACGACGGCAACACGCGGTCCGGGGACGGCTGCTCAGCCGATTGCAAGCTTGAGCCGAACTGGAACTGCACGCAGGATGTGGAAGGCAAGACCGGCGACCTGACCGTCCCCATCATCTTCCGCGACATGATTCCCTCGAACGCGCCGGCCACCCTCACGCCGCCCCCGCACCCGAATTTCGAGGTTCCTGTGGCGGGCGGCCAGTGCCCGGGGATCGTCATGTCCACCCTCGGCCCGGATCGCAAGCCGGTGTACAACACCGCCGTCGACAAGACCAAGTCGAACACCACCACCACCGCCGACTTCGATGCCTGGTACCACGACAACACCCCCTACACGAAGATGGTGCTCGACACCATCACCCTGGCGAGACAGACGAACGGCACCTTCCTCTACAACCGCGGCGGGACGCAGCCCGGGGCCACAAACCCGCCACCCTTCTTTGTGCTCGACAACCGTGGCTGGGCCACGCCCCCGGATGGTCCCGAGATTCCCTATCTCGGCGCTGACTCGGCCGGGCAGAAACACAACTTCTCCTTTACCAGCGAGGTGCGCTATTGGTTCGAGTATCGAGGGGGCGAAAAGCTGGACTTCCTGGGCGACGATGACGTCTGGGTATTCGTCAACGGCCAACTGGCGGTTGATATCGGCGGCGTCCATGGAGCCCTGCCGGGCACCATCACACTAGATCTAGTCGTCAACGGGCCCAAGTTCGGCCTGACTGTGGGTCGGGTCTACGAGATTGTGGTTTTCCAGGCCGAGCGCAGGGTCACACAATCCAGCTACAAGCTCACGCTTGGTCAGTTCAACCGCACTCACACTGTGTGCACCGCTCTGTGTGGCGACGGCATCATAAACGGCGACGAACAATGTGACAACGGCGCGGCCAACTCTGACACTGCCTACGGCGGTTGTACCACCCAGTGTACAATCGGCCCCTACTGCGGCGATGGAATCGTGAACGGCGACGAGAAGTGTGACGATGGGGTGAATCAATCCACCTACGGAATGATCGCCGGTTGCGCCCCGGGGTGCCGAAAGCCTGCCTACTGTGGTGACGGAAATGTCGACGGTGACGCCGGTGAGAACTGTGACGACGGTCCTGCCAACGGGCCTAACGGCCTGTGCAATAGCTTGTGCCAGCCGAGAGTGCAGTAGCCAGTGCAGTGAACGTCAGGAGGCAACATGTCCTACGCCCGGAGAGTGATCGATTGGGTGAACAAGCGGGATCCCGGGCAGCCGGAGTTTCACCAGGCTGTGACCGAGGTGCTAGAATCACTGCAGCCTTGCCTCGACCGCTATACCAAGTACGAGCAGAACAAGATCCTTGAGCGGATTGTCGAGCCGGAACGTCAGCTGATGTTCCGCGTGCCCTGGATCGACGACAAGGGCCAAGTCCAGGTCAACCGCGGCTATCGTATCGAGTTCAACAGCGCCATCGGCCCCTACAAGGGCGGTCTGCGCCTGCACCCGAGCGTGAATCTATCCATCTTGAAGTTCCTCGGCTTCGAGCAGGTGTTCAAGAACTCGCTTACCACGCTGCCCATGGGCGGCGGCAAGGGCGGCTCTGACTTCGACCCCAAGGGCAAGTCGGACAACGAGGTCATGCGCTTCTGCCAGAGCTTCATGTCGGAACTGTTCCGCCACATCGGCGGCGACACCGACGTTCCTGCCGGTGACATCGGCGTGGGCGGCCGCGAGATCGGCTATCTCTTCGGCCAGTACAAGCGCCTGAAGAACGAGTTCGTCGGCGTGTTCACCGGCAAGGCGCTCAATTGGGGCGGCTCGCTGATTCGTCCCGAGGCCACGGGCTACGGCGCCGTGTACTTCGCGGAAGAGATGTTGAAGACGCGCAAGGAGACCTTCAAAGGCAAGATCTGTAGCGTGTCGGGTTCAGGCAACGTGGCCCAGTACACCGTCGAGAAACTGAATCAGCTGGGCGCCGTGCCGGTCACCCTGTCCGACTCGGACGGTTTCATTCACGATGCCAAGGGCATCACCCCGGACAAGCTCGCCTTTGTGCTCGAACTCAAGAACCTGCGGCGCGGCCGCATAGAGGAGTACGCCAAGAAGTTCGGCTGCGAGTTCGTGGCTGGCAAGCGTCCCTGGGTGGTGAAGTGCGATGCGGCCTTCCCCTCGGCCACGCAGAACGAGCTCGACGGCGAAGACGCCGAGATCCTGCTGAAGAATGGCTGCACCCTGATCGCGGAAGGCGCGAACATGCCGTCCACGCCTGAGGCAGTGGACAAGTTCCTCGCCGCCAAGGTGATGTACGGTCCTGGCAAGGCCGCCAACGCCGGCGGTGTGGCCACCTCGGGCCTGGAAATGAGCCAGAACTCGATGCGCCTGTCATGGACGCGCGCAGAGGTCGACGCCAAATTGAAGGGCATCATGCAGTCCATTCACACGGCCGTGTACCAGACCGCCAAGGATTTTGGCCAGCCGACCAACTACGTGATGGGTGCCAACATCGCCGGCTTCGTCAAGGTCGCCGATTCGATGATCGACCAAGGCGTCGTGTAGTTTTTTTCAGCCAGTGGATCGCACGATGGGGACGAAGCGGCCTTCGCGCAGGGTACCCGCGGCGGCCAGGGCCGAGTGCACCCCGGGCAGAAGCAAACCGATGCGGCCCGAGGTCTCGGTGAGAGGCAGAAGCTTCTTTTGAGGATCGATGCCGCCGGGCGTGCGCTGCAGAACCAGAACGTCGAGAGCCGGCGAGCTGGTTTCCTTGGGCAGGGCCCAGGCCACGGTCACCTGGTCCTCGCCGACCAGCAATGAGATGCCTGGAACTGCAGGCAGGGCCACCTCCGCGGGCGGAACCTCGGCGACCCGCAGGGGTTGCCAGCTTGCCTCAAGCGTGCCAAGGCGTGCACGTGCGCGCGCCCGCGTGTTGGGGTCGGCCGCGGTTTCCGCCAGCTCGCGGAAGATGGCGATGGCCTCGCTCAGTCGGCCCTGGCGAGCGCACAACTCGGCCATGGTTTCAGTGTCGTACAGATGTTCCATGCTCATGGAAGCAGCTCCCGGGTTCGGAGAATGTCGCGCCTGATCTCGGCCACCAGCTCGTCGGCCGAGGCAAAGGATCGCTGGTCCCGGATGCGGCCGTGCAATTCCAGGCGCAGGCGCGCGCCGTAGACATCGCCGTCGAAATCCAACAGGTGGGCCTCCACGGTCACGGCCGAGGCGCCGCGGCCTTCGGCGGCGAAGGTGGGATTGCTGCCGATGCTCAAAGCGGCGCGCAGGCGCGATCCATCGTCCAATCGACAAGCCCAGGCAGCGTAGACACCCGGTTTGGGTAGAAGGTCGGTCTCTGGACGCACGTTGGCCGTGGGGATGCCCAAGGTCCGACCGCGCTGGACCCCGTGCACCACCGCGCCGGTGATCTCGAAGGGGCGGCCGAGCAGCATGGCCGCGCCCTCCACCCGGCCTTCGAGCACGAATTCGCGAATCTTGGTCGACGAGCAGACCAGCCCCGCGGCCATGACCGGCGGCACGATGGTGACCCCCATGTGCAGGCGCGCGCCCTCGCTGGTGAGCAGGGTTGTGTTGCCTTGCCGGCCAGCCCCGAAAGTGAAGTCCCAGCCCACGACCACGTGGTGGGCGCCGAGATCCGCGCGCAGCACTTCGGCGATGAAGCGTTCGGCGGGCAGGGCGGCGAAGGAGCTGGTGAAAGGCTCGACCACCACCGCGTCCGCCCCGGCCTCGGCAAGCAATTCCAGCCGGCGTTCGAGGGTCACCAACATGGGCGGCGCCAGCCCGGGGGCGAAGAATCGTGCGGGATGGGGATCGAAGGTCAGTACCACAGCCTCGCCGCCGGCTTCGCGGGCGAGTCGCTGGGCCGTGGCCACCAACGCCTGATGGCCGCGATGCACACCGTCGAAATTTCCGATGGCGATCGCGGGCGTGCGCAACGGACGCCCCAGGTCGGGCGTGACGCGCTTGCGGCCTTGAATGACATGCACCCTATCGGGCATAGACGGGCAAAGCGCCGACGTCAAGTTAGGCCATTTTTCGCCCGGTCGAAACGATTCTCGACAGCGGGCCCGGTTTCGCGTTGGATGGGATGGACCTATGCCTCAGCGTTCTCTTCCCCACGCGACTCGACGAGCCTGGCCGACCCTGGATCCGGCGCTCTTGCTCGGGTCGCTGGCGGTGTATTTTGCCGGTACGCCGTTGGGTTTGGATCGGGTCGCGGCGGCGCCCACGGTGGCTGCCACGCTGGCGGTTCCGTCGCAAGAACCGGGCGCGCCCGTGGCGCTTCTGGTCTTGCGCCTCGGGTCCTATCTGCCGCTCGGCGATCGGGCGGCTCGTGCCAATCTGGCGACCGCGTGCTTGGCTGCGCTGGCAACCATGTTGCTTGGCCGGCTGTGTGTGGATCTGCTGGCTGCCTTGCGTCCACCACCCCATGCGCGCCAGGGGCCGCGGGAGTTTCTCTACGAGCCGTTTCTTGCCGCCGGGGCTGCGCTGACCGGCGGTTTGTCCCTGGCCGTGTTTCAGACAGCGACATCGGCAGGGGCGGCAGCCGCGACGCTGGCTCTCTTGGCCGGGGCTTGGTTGGCCGCGTTGCCTCTGCTGCGCGGGCAGGGTGGTGCGGGGCACGGACTCGCCTTGGCAGGTCTGGCAGGCTTGGCTGCCGGGGTGGATTCGGTCGCGGGCCCGCCACTGTGGCCGCTGACCTTTGGGCTGTGGCTATGGGAATTGCGTCGCGGGAGTCGCTGGCCACTCTGGGCACCGGTGCTTTTCGTTGCGACTTTAGGAGGATCACTGTTGGCCCGTGCGGCAGGCGCGGAAACTCCGGTCAACCTCGGGCACTTGGTCGCTGGTCTTTGGCCAGCCGGAACCCATGACTCCGTGGCGGCTCTGCGAACCGCCTCCGAGCTGTGCGAAGAGTTTGGTGTGGTGGGATTGTTGTTGGCCGGAATAGGGGCACTGACCCTGCTCAGGCGGGCTCCGCTGGTTGCCGGCTGGTTCGGGTTCACCTTGGTCACGACGCTTCTGCTCGGTCATTCGCTGGCGCAAGGCGGGCTTGCGTCCGAGTCCACCCGCGCGGGCTTGCCAGCGGCTCTGCTGGCCGTGGCGGTTCCCATGAGCGCAGGGGCGGCGGCCGTGGCAGCTCGCTTGGGCCGGGCGCGCATGGCCACGGCGATCGTGCTGGCTGCCCTGGCCGTGGTTTCGCCTGTGCTGGACGGCGGCGCCAGCCGTTGGCGGCGCGATAGTCGCGGACCCGAGCGACTGCTGGAGATCGCCCTGCAGCGGGCGGCGCTGCGCGGATCGGTGGATCCGGGCACGGCCGAGATGGACGGGCTATTCCGCTACGGCGCAGCCCTGGGCCTGCGCCCCGATCTCGAAATCGCCGGTCAGATGAAGGCGTTCCCGTCGCCGCCCTAGGTTCCTGTAGACATCGCAATCACCACGGCTGGCTGCGTTCTTGGCCGCGGCCCCGATTCCGAGCTAGATAGTGATGGTGAGCGACATAGGCACACGCGCGAAAAAAGTTCTGCACGCCGTGGTGTCGGAGTACCTTGAAACCGGCGAGGCTGTCGGGTCAGAAACCGTCGCGCACCGCTATCGCCTGGCGGTTTCGCCTGCCACGGTTCGTTCGGTGATGGGCGAGCTGGAAGACCTGGGCATGCTGCGCCACCTGCACACCTCGGCGGGACGCATCCCAACCGATCGCGGGCTGCGCTACTACGTGGACACGCTCCTGCGCGTGCGCAGCCTGTCCGCGCCCGAGCAGGACCAGATTCGTGAGCGCCTGGGCCCGGTCACCGATCCGCAGGACATCATGCAGCGGGTGGCGCGCGTGCTGCGCGATCTCTCGCACCTGGCCGTGGTGGTACAGGCCCCGCGCCCCGAATCGGACGCGGTGTCGCATGTCGAGTTCGTGCGTCTGCGCGGCGATCAACTTCTGGCGGTCATCGCTTCGCAGAGCGGCCAGATCCAGAACAAGCTCATCCCCATCGATTTCGCGCTCTCGCCCGGCGATCTCGAGCACATCAACAACTACCTCAACGGCCTGGTGTCAGGCCTGACCCTCGACCAGATGCGCGCCCGCCTGGTGCGCGAGATCGAGAAGGAACGAGAACGCTCGGCGAGCGATCCCGTGCTGGCGCAGGCGCTCAAGCTGGCCATGGCCGCGGCGCCGGCGGCGGAGGCGGGTGGCGATATTCTGCTTGAAGGGCAGTCGAATCTCTTGGCTGCTGCGGCGGATTTCGACCGGGCCCGGCGGGTGCTGCGCACCTTGGAAGAAAAGGACCAGATCGTCAAGCTGCTGGAGCGCACGCTGAACGCCCCCGGCATCTGCGTGTTCATCGGCGCCGAGGCCAACCTGGCCGATTTGACCGAGGTTTCGGTGGTGGCGGCCAGCTATGGCGCCGAGGACCGCCCGCTTGGCACCATCGGGGTGATTGGCCCGTCGCGAATGAGCTATTCCAAGGTAATCCCTCTGGTAGACTTCACCGCCGATGTGATTACTGAAGTGCTTCGCCGAGTCTGACGAGTGTGATCTTAACAGTGTGAAAGGAGCGCGCGGCTGCCTCTCGCCCGCGACATTGATTTCCATGACCGAGAACGACGACTTCCAAGACAACCCCACCACCGACGCGACACCCGCCACCGAGGCGACGCCGCCAGCGGCCGAAACCCTGACGCCCGAAACACCGGCCGCGCCTCCCAGTCCCGAGCAGCGCGTGGCGGCCCTGGAAGCCGAGAAGGCGGAAATCAAGGATCGCATGCTCCGCATCGCGGCCGAGTTCGACAACTACAAAAAGCGGGCACGCAAGGACGTGGCCGAGCATGAGGTCAGGGCGCGCGAGACGGTTCTGCGCGACTTCTTGGACATTGCCGACAACCTGGAACGGGCCATCGGCTCGTGGAAGGAAGGCGGCGAACAGGACATCAAGTCGGTGCAGAACGGCGTCGACCTGGTCCTGCGCCTGTTCAAGTCGAAGCTGGAGCGCTATTCGGTGACGGCCATCGAGGCCAAGGGCCAGCCCTTCGACCCGCGGGTGCACGACGCCATCTCGCAGGCGCCGAGCGCGGATGCGGCCCCCGGCACGGTGCTGCACGAATTGCAAAAGGGGTATCGCGTGGGCGAAAGGCTACTTCGTCCTGCCATTGTTGTGGTGGCCAAGGCGCCGCCCGCCCCGCCGTCCGAAAAGGCGCCGGACGCCGGGGTCGATGTCGACGTGACTGACGCTGAATCGTCCGCGCCGCCTGGAGGAGACAAACCCTCTTGAGTCGAATCATAGGCATCGATCTCGGGACGACCAACTCCTGCGTGGCTGTGCTCGACGGGCTAGAGCCGCTCGTCATTCCGAACAGCGAGGGATCGCGGACCACGCCCTCGGTGGTCGCGTTGTTGGGCGAAGGCGAGCCCCTGGTCGGGCAGATCGCGAAACGCCAGGCGGTGACCAATGCCGAGTGCACAGTGTCGGCGGTCAAGCGCCTGATGGGGCGCAAGTTTGCCGATGCCGAGGTCGAGCGCCACGCCAAATCTTCCACCTATGAGGTGGCGGCGGCGAGCAACGGCGACGCCTGGGTGCGGGTCAAGGACAAGGACTACCCACCCGCGCAGATCTCTGCCTTTGTGCTCGACAAAATGCGGAAGACGGCCGAGGAGTACTTGGGCGAGCCGGTCACCGACGCCGTCATCACGGTGCCCGCCTATTTCGGCGACAGCCAGCGCCAGGCCACCAAGGACGCCGGCCGCATCGCCGGCCTCAACGTCAAGCGCATCATCAACGAGCCCACGGCCGCGGCCCTGGCCTTTGGTCGCCTGAGCACGGTGTCCGACGCCAAGATCGCGGTTTACGACTTGGGCGGCGGCACGTTTGATATTTCGCTTCTGCACCTGCACGAGGGCGTGTACCAGGTCAAGGCCTCGAGTGGCGATGGCTTCCTCGGCGGCGAGGACATCGACGCGCGCATCGTCGGTTTGCTGGCCGACGTGTTCAATACTGAGACCGGCATCGACCTGCGCGGCGAGCGCATGGCCTTGCAACGCCTGCGTGAGGCGGCCGAGCGGGCCAAGCACGAGCTGTCCACCAGCCTGGAGACTGAGGTGAATCTGCCCTTCATTGCGGCGGGCGCCGACGGACCCAAGCACCTCATCACTTCGCTCACCCGCAGCAAGCTGGAAACCCTGTGCGAGGACCTGCTGGCCCGGACGATTCCGCCCATGGAGCAGGTGTTGAAAGACGCGGGCTGGACGGTGAAGGACATCGACGAGGTGATCCTGGTGGGCGGCCAGTCGCGCATGCCGCGCGTGCAGGAGCTGGTGTCGAACTTTTTTGGCAAGAAGCCATCGCGGGCGGTCAACCCCGACGAGGCGGTGGCGGTGGGTGCGGCTCTGCAAGGTGCGGTGCTCACCGGCGAGCAGCAGGATGTGTTGTTGCTCGACGTGACCCCACTTTCATTGGGCGTGGAGACCGCGGGCGGCGTGTTCACTCGGATCATTCCCCGCAACACCACCATTCCCGTGCGGCGCGGGCGCATTTTTTCCACCGCGGTGGACAACCAGAACTACGTCAACGTGCACGTGTTGCAGGGCGAGCGGGAAATGGCCGAGGACAACAAGAGCCTGGCCCACTTTCAATTGACCGGGATTCCGCCCGCGCCACGAGGCGCGCCGCAGATCGAGGTGTCGTTCGACATCGATTCCAACGGCATGGTCAGCGTTTCGGCCAAGGATCTCGGCACGGGCAAGAGCCAAAGCGTCGTGGTGCAACCCACCTCGGGGCTTTCGGAAACCGAGATCACGACTTTCATTGCCGAGTCTGAATCGAGTCGCCTGCTCGACCTATGCAAGAAAGAATGGGCCGACCTGCGCAACAGCGCGGACACGCTGATTTACGGCACTGAGCGCACCTTGCAGGAATTCGGCGACAAGCTGGACGCGGTCGCCAAGCAACGACTGCAGACGGCTCTCGACCACTGCAAGCGCACACTTGACACGTTTGTCGGCGATGTCGAGCGTGGGCGCGAGGCCACGGCCAAGCTGGAAACCGAGGCCCACATTCTGTTCCTGGCCTTGCAGGGCGGGAACTTGTCCGAACCTGCGCCCACGTCCGAGGGTTCTTCGTAGCCCGCCGTGGCGCACGACTATTATAAGACGCTGGGCCTGGCGCGCGAGGCGTCCGCGGCCGAGATCAAGGCCGCCTATCGCAAACTGGCCTTGCAATTTCACCCCGATCGCAACCCGGGCGATCGTGCGGCCGAGGAGCGCTTCAAGGAAGTTTCGCAAGCCTACGGGGTGCTAAGCGACGAGGAAAAGCGGGCGCGCTATGATCGCTTGGGCGATGTCCCCGGCGATCAGCCGTTCGGCGACAGCGCGGATTTGGCCAAGGTCACCGAGTTCTTCGATGCCGTGTTCGGCGATCTCTTCGGGGTGGGCCGCAAGCGGGCGGCCGGCCAGGATCTGCGCTACACCCTGGAACTGGAATTCGATGAGGCAGCGCTCGGCTGCCAGAAGACGATTCGTTTCGAGCGCAGCGAGGATTGTCGGGTTTGTGCTGGCACGGGTGCGCAGGGCGGGGCCGCGGGTTTGCAGCCCTGTGCGCGCTGTGCGGGACAGGGATGGACCCGGCAAAAGGCGGGTTTTTTTTCCACCCGTCGTGATTGTTTGGCCTGCGCCGGGTCGGGACAGATCCCGCGCGTGCGCTGCACGACCTGTTCAGGCACCGGTCTTTGCGAGACCGAGCGCGAGTATGTGGTGCGCGTGCCGCCCGGATCGCAGGCGGGCGGCACACAGCGGATCGCGGGTCAGGGTTCGCCCGGCCGGCGCGGCGGACCGGCCGGCGATCTGCACGTGATCGTCAGGGCGCGGCCGCATCCCTTCTATCGCCAGCAAGGCGACGTTCTAGAGATCGAGGTGCCGGTGCGCATGGACGAGGCATCCCTGGGCACCGAGATCGAGGTGCCGCTTTTGGACCTGCGCGTGCGCATGAAGATTCCGGCGGGCACACAGCCGGGCAGTGTGTTTCGCGTGCGGGGCAAGGGATTGCCATCCCCCGGTGGCAGCCGTGGTGACGCCCATGTGCGGGTGCAGGTCGAGGTGCCGGGCGCGTGCAGCGACGAAGCCCGCGCCGCGCTCCACCAGCTGGCGAAAATGCTCGGCGACGAGCCCTATCCCCGCCAGCGTGCTTTTCGCGATCTGCTGGCGGCCACGCGGTCGAGGGAATAACCGATGCCCTTACTCAACATCGGACTCTTTCTGGCGACCCTGCTGACCACCACCATGCAGGGCGCGCTCGAACGTCATGGCAACGGCAGTATGTTTCCCCTGACCGACGGGCTTTCGTTTTCGTTGCCATTGATGGCGATCCTGCTCTGTCACGAAATGGGCCACTACATCGCGGCTCGCTGGCACCACGTGCCGGCCTCCTTGCCGTACTTTGTGCCGCTGCCGCCGGGGATCGGGCTTTTCGGCACCATGGGCGCGGTGATCTTGCAGTCGCGGACCTCTGACCGGCGCAAGCTCATCGACATCGGCGCGGCTGGACCGCTGGCCGGGCTGGCCGTGGCCATCCCGGTGCTCATCTATGGTCTGGCCATTTCGCCGGTGCAGCCGCTCATCGGGGTCGGGTTGCAAGAGGGCAACTCGATCCTGTATGCGGTCTTGAAGCGCGTGATCCACGGCGCCTGGCTGCCCGGCGGGGGCCGCGATGTGATGTTGCACCCGACCGCCATGGCTGGCTGGGCCGGGCTGCTGGTCACCATGCTCAACCTTCTGCCCGTGGGTCAGCTCGATGGCGGCCATGTGGCCATCGCCTACTTTGGCAATCGCTACGGCCGGACTTCGCGCATCTTGCAGCGCTTGTTGCCGGTTTTTGCCCTGGCCGTCGGTTTCGCGGTCTACGTGGATGCCGGGGTCGAGCTGGCCCGGCTGGGCGGCGCTTTGCCGATTTCGGCCATCAACATCGCGGTGACCGCCGGGGAGCCCTGGCTTATCTGGTTCATCCTGCTCGCGGTGTTGCGGCGCTTGTCAGGCGGGGTTGACCATCCGCCGGTCGACGATCGATCCCTGCCCGCCAGTCGTGCTGGGCTTTTCTGGCTGGTCTTCGTCACATTCGTCATAATATTCATGCCCGTCCCCATGCGTCCCAGTTTGGGCGCTCCGGGTGACGGATCGAACCGGGTGACCCAACCCAACGGACCATGAGCGAACCCAGCGCCAGCAGCGACCGGTTTGTATGTCCCAAGTGCGGGCACAAGCGCACCGGCGGTCTCCTGGCCTGTCCCCGCTGCGGTCTGCGTTTTGCGCTGTGGCGGCCGAGCCAGGCCAACCTGCGTGCGGTCATGCCCCCGATCGGCGAGGAGCTGTGGTGGCTGGTGGAAGCCAGCTGGCAGGACCAGGGCCGCCACGAAGCGTTCATAAAATACTGTCTGCAATCGAACTTGCTGCCCGCGGCCGGGCGTTGCTATCGCGAACACCTGGATCGTTTTCCCGGTGACGCCATTGCCACCAAGATGCAGGCGGAAATTCTGACCAAGGCCAGCCTGGGCATGATGGTGCAACAGCGCCAGGCGGCGCCCTCGCCCTTCACGCGATCAAAGTGGTTCTGGGCCATCATGCTGGCTGCCATGGCGGCGGCGATCGCGACCGCCTTCGTCTGGGTCCCGGGCCGCGCCCACAAGACCACCCCGCCCATCACCCTGCCGTCGTTTACCCGGTAGACAGCCAAGGGCCGCCCACAGTGCTACCCTTGCGCCACCGTGGCCAAAGTCCCTGGTTTCGAACTCCCGCTTGCCGAGGTCAGGGCCAGCCTGGAGACACTGCGCCGCCCTCTGCGCATCGCGATCCTGCGTTTTCGCAACCCATTCAATGTGGGCGCCATCATTCGCGTGGCGCACTCGTTTCTGGTCAAGGAAATCCTGCTGGTGGGAACCGAGCCGTACTACGAACGCGCGGCCATGGGCATGCAGCGCTATGAGAACCTGATCAAGCTTCCCGACGATCAGGCGCTGGTCGCGTGGGCGCGCGAGCGCAAGCTGCCGCTCATTGCCTTCGAGCGCGAGCACGCGCGCGTGGACCTGTGGCGGGCCGCCCTGCCTGAAGAGTGCGTGATGGTTTTCGGCAGCGAAAGCAGCGGCGTGTCCGAAGAGCTGCTGACCCAGGTTGACGACATCGTGGCCATTCCCATGTACGGCATCAACAATTCGTTTCCGGTCACTGTGGCAGCCGGCATCGCCATGGCCGAATGGACGCGCAGGCATTTCGTTCATTTCATGGATGCCCACAAACCGTGATTCCCTATTTTGAACAGCCTAGACTCTCGTTGGGCCCGATCACGATTCACGCCTTTGGCGTGTTGGTCGCGTCCGGCATCCTGCTCGGGATGCGCTTGATTCGGCGCCAGGCCACGGCTTTCGGCATGGACGCGGCCAAGGCCGAACGCTTGACCATGTGGATCCTGCTTTGCGGGTTCGCCGGGGCACACCTCATCGATCGGCTGGTCTACTATCCGGCCGAAACACTGGCGGATCCTTTGAGCCTGCTCCGCTTCTGGGAAAGCTTGAGCTCGTTCGGTGGTTTTGTGGGCGCGATCGTGGGCGCGGCGCTTTTCGTGCGGCGCGAACGCCTGGGCGCGCAGACCTGGCAGTACCTGGATCTCGTCGCCTATGCCTTTCCCACCTCGTGGTTCTTCGGGCGCACCGGCTGTTTTCTCGCCTACGACCATCCTGGCTCGGAAACCACATTTTTCCTTGCCCAGCGCTACAGTGACGGCATCGTCCGCCACAACCTCGGGCTGGAAGAGGCGCTGTATGTACTTCCCGTCGCCCTGCTTTTTCTCTGGCTTGGCCGGGGTCGTCGTCGCGCCCCGGGGTTCTTTGTCGGCCTTCTGCCCGTGGTCTATGCGCCGGTGCGCTTCATGCTCGATTTTCTCCGCATCGCCGACGTCCGCTATTTTGGATTCACGCCCGGCCAGTACGGCGCAGTCGCGCTTCTGATTGTGGGTGTGCTGATCTTGCTGAGCGTGTCCGCGCGTGGCAGCGCAGCGGCCAGCTCCCT
>Ga0265316_10003659_pt1 | contig 15480 bp, 16 predicted proteins | sample 4522metaG_FD_202092 | JGI IMG/M metagenome (GOLD analysis project Ga0265316, IMG submission 202092) | Rhizosphere microbial communities from Carex aquatilis grown in University of Washington, Seatle, WA, United States - 4-5-22 metaG | ecosystem: Host-associated > Plants > Roots > Rhizosphere >...
CAGCGCGGAGGCCCCTTGGGCGGCGCCGTTCGACGCAGTCGAGAGGAAGGTGCCGATACCCGTTTTGGGGGCCGTTACGCCCAGGATGAGATGGAGGTTGGACGCCCCGAGGTCGAGGTCGGCCAGCACTGTCCTGCGCCCCGCCTGGCCGAGGGCGACGGCCAGGTTCGCCGCCACCATGGACTTGCCTACGCCGCCCTTGCCGCTCGCGATGGGTACGATGCGCATTACAGGTCCTCGACCCGCTCGATGTCGCCGGGGGATTGACCGACGCCGGGCTCCGGCCGCCCGGGAGCATCCGGGAGGCCGGGGGCTCCGGCCTTCGGCGGGGAGCCGAGCATCAGGATGCAGAGGCTAGACAGGTCCACGACGACGAGGAAGAAGGCGAGGATGACGCCGAGGTAGGCTATGCCGAAGGTCGAGCCCATCGCCGCCGGATCGCGGATGAGGGCCCCCGCCAAGGGCAGGAAGCAGACGGCGCTCGCGGCTTTTCCGATCGCGAGCAGGGGCCTATACGAGGAATAGCGCGCCGGGTCGAGCCACATGAAAAAAAAACCGGCCGCGAAGAGGAGCTGGGGCGCGGCCGCGTAGCGCAGGAGGCTCGAGACGCTCGGGCTGAGGAGGGCGCCCACGCTGAAGGCCAGGAAAGCCACGGCGAGGAAGCGGAGACTTTCCGCGATCGCCGCGATGATGTGGACAGCCTTGCCTCTCATATATTCTGCAAGTGTACTTGCGCCCCGATGCCCCGTCAAGAAGACGCGGCCTTTCCGGACATGTGCAGGCTCCCCCTTTCGTGCTATCTTAGTCTCACGGCCATGGCGGCGGACCGACCTGAGATTGGTCGCCCCGGGCCGGAAAGCGAGAGAAAATGAGCAGATCCGGGAACGAACATAGGCTCGCGTGGAGCGCCGTGGGGACTGTAGTAGTCCTCGTGTCGGCCCTCGCGCTGTTGGCGCCCCAGGCAGTGGCGCAGGCGACGGACTCTTCCGGCTCCGACGCGGACGCCAGCCGGTACATGGGCAGGCTCGAGGATACCTTCCGATTCGTCCTCCAGAATTACGTCGATCCGGTCGAGGCCAAGAAGCTCTACGAGGGCGCGATGAAGGGCCTGTTCGAGTCGCTGGGCGATCCCTACTCCGTCTTCCTCGACGAAAACATGCTCTCCGACATGACGGACATCACCGCCGGGCAATTCGGCGGAGTGGGCCTGTATATCGGCAAGCAGGCGAAGGATCCCAAGAAGGGCGACGACGAGCCCCGCTACATCGAGATCCAGTCCCCGATCGATGATACGCCCGGCGCCAAGTACGGGCTCCAGTCCGGCGACCTCATCACAAAGATCGACGGCGAGAGCACGGCCCCCTTGAGCGCCTTCGAGGCCCAGCAGAAGATCCGCGGCCCCGTGGGCACGGAGGTCCTCCTTTCGATCCGCAGGGGCGAGGGCGAATTCGACGCCAAGCTCGTACGCGCCATCGTCGAGATCCCCACGGTCAAGTCGGCCTTGATACCGACTCCCGCGGGCAACGTCGGCTACCTCCGGATCATCGAGTTCACGGCCGCCACGCGGGCGGCCTTCGAGGCGGCGCTGCAGGGCTTCGACAAGGCGGGCTACCGCGCCCTCATCCTGGACGTCCGCAACGACGGCGGTGGCCTGCTCCAGGCGGTGATCCAGATCTCGGACGACCTCCTCGACTCGGGGGTCATCGTCTCCACCAAGGGTCGCAACCCCTTCGAGAACTCCATGTCCCGCGCGAGGCCCGGCGTCCTCGCGTCCAGGGACAAGCCCATCGTGCTCCTCATCAACAAGGGTTCCGCCTCCGCCTCCGAGATCCTCGCGGGCGCGCTCAAGGACAACAAGCGCGCCTACCTCGTCGGCGAGAACACCTATGGGAAAGGCTCGGTCCAGCAGATCTACCCGATCGACGCGACCGGCTACAAGATGACGACCGCCCGCTACTACACGCCGAGCGACGAGAACATCGACAAAACGGGCATTCCTCCCGACCTCGAGGTCAAGGAGCCGGAGCTTACGGACGCCCAGTCGGCGAGCCTCGCCAAGCTTATCGATTCGGGAAGCATAGAGGCCTTCGCGAAAGCCCACCCGGACGCGACCATAACCGATAGGAACGCCTTCGCCGCGTCCCTCGCCAAGCAAGGCTATGATCTCACCGAGCGCGTGCTCAGGATCCTCGTGAAGAACCAGCTCGGGCGTACCAAGCCCACGCCGGTCTACGACCTCGAGTTCGATTCGGCGCTCAACGCCTCCCTCAAGCTGATCGACGACCCGAATTACGCGAAGCTCCTGACCGGCGCCAAGACGGTCAGGGAGCTCGTCGAGGCCAAGAGGGCAGCCGATCCTTCGGCCGGCGCCGCGGCCAAGGCTGCTGCCAAGGCAGGTTCACTCAAGCCAGGGGCCTCGGACGAGGGGGGATTGCCCGCGCCCGCGCCCAAGAATTGAAGACGGGGTCGGGCCCCTCGCGATGCGGCAGTTCATCCTCCCGGAGGATTGGGACGGCGGGACGCGCTGCCTCGTCGAAGGCGGCAGCGCCCGGTACATGATCCGTGTCCTACGCTTGGGGCCCGGCGATTCCTTCCCGGGCCTCGATTCGAGCGGTAGGCGCTGGACTTGCAGGGTCCTCGAATCGGAGGGCAGTCGCCTTCTCCTCTCCGTCGCGCCGCCTCCCGAGGGAAGCGACGCGGCCCGTCTGCCCGATGTCCGCGCCGGCGGCGCCGCCAAAGTCCCCTGCGTATCCGCTTCCCCGGGCGAGGAGGCCGCCCCCCTTCCGCGGATCATCCTCGTCCAAGGCCTGTTGAAGGGCCCGAAGATGGACCTGGTCGTTCGTCAGGCCACCGAAGCAGGAGTCTCGGCGATCGTTCCCCTCCTCGCGTCCCGGTCGATCGCCCAATCCGAGGGCGGAGCCTCCAGGCGCGTCCGTTGGGAACGCATAGTGAAGGAGGCCATGCAGCAGTCAGGCACGGCTGCGCATACCGAAGTCCTTCAGCCGATTCCGCCTCCGGGGCTCTCCGCCGCCCTCGATTCCCTGGGGCTCGGGCCCGGACTGCCGCGCATCCTCCTCCACGAGTCTCCCCTTGCGCAGTCTTCGATGCACGGGTATCTTACCGGGACGCCGGATGCGATCGCGCTCTGCGTGGGCCCCGAGGGGGGCTTCTCGCGGGACGAGATCGATCTTTTCCTCGGAGAGGGCTTCGCGCCCTTGAGGTTCGCCGGCGCGATTCTCCGGGCGGAGACGGCTTCCCTCTATGCGGTCGCCGCCGCCCGAATCATCCTGTCGGAGCGCTCGTCATGGATTCCCAAGCCTCTATAAACCGTATCGTAGTCCTGGGCGTGCCCGTCGATATCCTTCCCGAGGAAGGAATCGACGATCTCGTAGCGCGCTTCGCAGACGGCAAGAACCATCAGATAGTGCTCCTCTCCCTCTGGGATCTCATGCGCGCCCGGAGCTCGGGCGAGTTCCGCACCATGATCTCGGGGGCGAGCCTCGTGCTCCCGATATCGCTCTCGATCACGAAGGGGGCGCGCTTTCTCCACAAGGCAGAGCCCGTCCGCTACATGCCCTTCGATTTCGTCGTAAAGCTCATGGCCGCCCTCGAACGGCGCGGCAAGTCGGTCTACTTGCTGGGGGCGACGAGGACGAGCATCCAGAAGGCCGAAGGCAACATCAAGTCGACGTTCCCCGGCCTGCGCGTCGTCGGCCGCTACGCCGGGCGCTATCCAAAGCAGATGGAGCACACGATAGTCGAGGCGATCAAGAAAGCCACTCCCAGCCTCCTCCTCGTCGGCAGGGGCGTTCCCGGCCGCGAGCGCTGGATCCCCAGGAATCTGGCCCGCTTCAATTCAGGCATCTACCTCTGGTGCTCCGATCTCTTCGAGGTCTTCGCCGAGCGGCGATCCAAGCCCTCCCGCTCCCTTTTCCGCAAGGGGTTGGAATGGCTGCCCTTCTCGTTCCTCCATCCGTGGAAGGCATACAGGCTTTTCATCTACCTCTGGTACGACATCCTCCTCGTAATCGCCCGCATCCGAAGGCTCTAAGGCGCGATCGGCCGAGCCGGCAGGCGTCGTAGACGCTAGTCTACGGCGGCCCCTGCCTGTAGGGCAAAAGTCCTGTTGCCCTGCGGAACCCCGTCGGCTAGTATCGGTCCCCTCCGATGGAAAAAAAGATCCTGCTCGTCGAGGGCGATCCCCTCGAGGCCCGTACGCTCTGCGCCCTGCTGTCGGACGAGTATACGATTCTCCATTGCCCGGAGCTCTCCCGCGCGCCCGAGGCCGCGAGGCTTCGGGCGCCCGCGGCCGTGCTTTTGAGCCTCCCGCCCTCCTGCGGCTATCGCGAGGAGCTCATACGAAAGACCTCGGCCGGGTCGGGCGGCGTCCCTCTCATCGTCCTCTCGAGCGAGACCGATCCCGAAGTCGTCGTCGCCTGCCTCCGCTCGGGCGCCTTCGATTTCTTCGCGAAGCCCTACGATCTCGACAGGTTGCGCCGCCGCCTGGCCGCGGCCCTCGCCCCCTCGCCGCGGCTCGGGGCCCGCGAGTCGCCCTTCGTCGGGACGAGCGCCGCGATCAAGGGCGTGGAGGAACTCGTGCGCCTCTATGCCGATTCGGCCTATCCCGTCCTCATAGTGGGGGAGAGCGGGACGGGCAAGGAAATCGCCGCGCGGGCGCTCCGGGACTTCTCCTCGCGGCGGCGCGGCCCCTTCGTCGCCCGCAACTGCGCCGCCATCCCGGAGCACCTCGCGGAGAGCGAGCTTTTCGGCACCGAGCGGGGAGCCTTCACCGACGCCGTGTCGAGGCCGGGCGCCTTCGAACTCGCGCGCGAAGGCCTCCTCTTCCTCGACGAGATCGGGGAGGCGGGGCAGGGCGTCCAGGCCAAGCTACTGCGCGCGCTGGAGACGGGGGAATTCTTGAGACTCGGCGCGAGGAAGAATGTCGCCGCGGATTTCCGCTTCGTCTCGGCTACGAGCCAGGACTTGGATCGGGCGGTCGAGGAGAGGGAATTCCGCCCCGATCTCCTGTACCGCATCAATACGCTGATCATCGACATGCCGCCGCTCCGCGAACGGCGCGAGGACATCGCCGACCTCGCCTCGCATTTCGCCCTCATAGCCTCGCGGGGCCGCGTCAACGTCGGCTCCGAGGCCCTCGACAGACTCTCGGGCTACTCCTGGCCCGGCAATGTCCGCCAGCTGCGCAATATCGTGCATCGCGCCATCGTCCTCTCGGGAGGAGCCGAGGAGATCCAGGCCAAGCACATCGTGTTCAGGTGAAAACGATCGCTGGGAACCCACGGGCGGGAACATACTCGAGTCCGAAGGCCAGCCGAAACAATTCGTCCTTTCGGAAGAGAGAGATGCCTTCGCAGGTGCTCCTGCCCATGACCAGAAGGCCGAACATGCTCAGCAGAGCGCTACTCCATGTACGGACCCCAAAGCGCAGCTTCGTGAGCCCGGAGATTCCGGCGAGTTCAGCGGCGAGGGCGATGCCCCCCTTGTTTTCGTGGTGTTCCTTGATAGACTGGATGGTGAAGCTCAAGATCACCCTCCTGGTGCGAATGGTTGTTAGCCCAATTCATTCTACGCCATCGACTTGATCTTGAGTTCAGCCTTTTTACGTATTCAGGAAAACTTATCAGTTATACTTGAAAGTCTTCCTGATTTTATAGTATTGTGGTTTCATGGCCGGAAAAACGTTCGATGATAATGTGACCAATCTCATGCTGGCGATTGGCCTCTTGATGCGGCGAGCCCGCTCGGTGGTCGCATCAAATGACCTCTCCTGGACACAAAAAACCGTGATGGCCCTCTTGGCTAAAGAAGGACCTGCCACTGCCGCCGATCTGGCGCGCGCCGAAGGCATGAAACCTCAGTCGATAGGAGTAACGATAGCCGAGCTCCAAGAATTGGGCCTTATAGATCGCAAGCCGCATTCGACCGATGGCCGCCAAATGCTGATCGAGCTGACGGCCAAGGGTTTCGCTGTGCGAAAGGCCGCCAGCGACGAGAAGAAGACTTGGCTATCGAAGGCCATTGCCCAACTCGACAAAGAAGAACGGGATACTCTTTTTGCGGCCGGCTACATCATCACGCGTTTGGTGGGAAAAACACCGGAATGAAGCAGGAGCGAAATTATATTAACTCTAGTCCCAATTCGGATAAGATGTTTCCTTGGCGGTTTCTTTTACCGCTCTATATAGGGAGCACGCTCAATCCCATCAACAGCTCGCTCATAGCCACGGCCCTCGTACCCATCGCGACAGACCTCCGTGTTTCAGTGGGCAGTACGGCGGCCTTGGTCGCGGCAGTCTATCTTACAAGCGCAATCGGGCAACCCGCCGCGGGGAAGTTGGCCGAGGTATTCGGTCCCCGTCGCGTTTTTGCGGTCGGCATCATCTTCATCCTGCTCGCCGGCTTCATAGGAGGATTCGGCCACAGCTTTGCGGCGGTCGTTCTCGCTCGGGTCTTTATCGGCCTTGGTTCTTCGTCAGCGTACCCGTCGGCGATGCTGCTTATCAAGCGACGGGCCGCTCGGGCGGGTTTGACTCAACCGCCGGGGGGCGTACTGGGCGGCCTGGCGATAACCGGCATGGCGGTTGCCGCGCTGGGACTGCCCCTCGGTGGCTTGATCGTGAGTACCGCGGGGTGGCGTAGCACGTTCCTCATAAACATTCCGGTTGCGCTCGTCGCATTTGCTTTGGCGCTCCTGTGGATTCCGCGGGATGAGCCAGTCGAGGCGAAAGGCGGCTTTCGCGAGCTAATGTCCAGGATTGATGCCGGAGGAATTCTCCTGTTCGGGGCCTCCATCGCCGGTCTCCTATACTTTCTGCTCTCTCTTCCCCGATTCCGCTGGGTCCTGCTCGGAATCGCAGCCCTGGCCACGATAGGATTCATCTTCCGGGAACTTCGGGCGGCTCAGCCTTTCATTGACCTTCGCATTTTGTCCTCGAACCTCGCTTTGACGAGGACTTATCTCAGATTCGCGCTCTCGGGTCTAGTGACTTATGGAGTTATGTACGGCCTCAGCCAGTGGTCCGAGGCGGGGCGTCACCTTACGCCTAGCGAGACCGGCCTCGCCCTCCTTCCTATGGCCGTCATAGCTCCCTTCATTTCGTTCCCGGTGTCCAGGCGAAATCTGGTCCGCGGTCCTCTCGTGCTGACCGGCGTAGCATTGGTGCTCGGGTCACTCGGACTACTGATGATCGATTCCCATTCCTCGATTTTCCTCATCGCCTTAGTGGCTCTCGTCTTCGGCATAGCCATGGGTTTGTTTAGCGTCAGTAGCCAGACGGCTCTTTACTCGCAAGCTCCGGAAAGCATGATGGGGACAGCGGCAGGGCTTCTTCGAACATTTGGCTATCTTGGCTCGATCGGCTCTTCAGCCCTCACGGGAATCGTCTTCACCGCCGAAGTCAACGATGCCGGGCTACATACGATAGCCGTAATACTGATCTCAGTAAGCGTCCTTGTCCTACTCATGACTGTAGCTGACCGGAAACTGGCATCATCCAAACCTGACCCGGCATAGTGATTTACGATGTGTGATATCAACCCCTGGAGGTGACTGCCATGCTCGCTCCTGATCCTAAGACTTGGGCCCAAAACCATTTGACCCGGATCACCCAATCGTCTTTCCGTGTCGAAACCGAGGACGGCCTCGTGATTGCTGTCGATCCGTTCACCCCCTCTGCGGCGTGGACCAAGGTTGACGTGGTGCTGATCACTCACCCACATTACGACCACTTCAACGCCGCCGTGGTCCGTTCCCTGCTGAAGGAAGGAACGCGGGTCGTCGTCCCCGTGTCGGTCCTGGCGTCCGGCGCTGACCAGGGACTGGCCACTGATACCCTGGCTCCCGGGGAAACCAAGATCGTGGGGCCGATCACGGTGACAGCTGTTCGGGCCTACAACCTGGGCAAGCCCATGCATCCTCGGAACAAAGATTGGTTGGGGTACGTGTTTACGGTCGATGGTCTGAAGGTTTACCACGCCGGCGACACCGACCTCATCCCCGAAATGGAGGACCTCAGGGTCGATGTCGCCTTGTTGCCCGCCGGGGGACTGGCCACCATGAACGCCCTCGCCGCCGTCCAGGCCGCCGGCCTGGTGCACGCCACCGTGGGGGTGCCCATGCACTATGGCAAGGTCCCTTTCACCGGGGGCGCGGGTCGAAAATTTGCAGCGGCATGGGGCGGCATCACGGTCCTGGCCTGACTGCCTCCTTGGTAGACTGGATGGTGAAGCTCAAGATCACCCTCCTGGTGCGAATGGTTGTTGGCCCAATTCATCCTACGCCATGAAAAGGAATGATAGTTATGGAGAGCACTCTATGCCCCTTGACCTTTATTCCCTATTTTCTCCGTGCTCTCCTCTTTCCCCCGTGTCTCCGTGGTTGCATTTTATCTTTCTTCCTCCGTGTATCATCCCGGCGGCCTTGCGGAAGACCGACTCGAAGTAGCGCAGTTCCTTGGGCGTATACGCCGCCCGCTCGATCGTGTCGCGGAGGAAGGCCGAGAGGTTGCGGTCGCGCGTCACCTTGAAAAAGCCGATTTCCCTGAGATGCTCCGCGATGCGCGACACCGAGGCATCCGCCTCCGCTCGCGAGACTGGCGTGGGCCTCCCGTCCCGCTCGCCCAAGGCTTGCCTCCGGAGCTCGTAGCAGGCGATCTGCACCGCCTGGGCAAGGTTGAGCGAGGGGAAGGCCTTCGAGCTCGGAATGTGGACGGCTAGGGAGCATAGGCCGAGCTCGGGCTCGGTAAGCCCCGTCCGCTCGTTGCCGAAGACGAGCGCCGTGGCGCCCTCGCCCCGGCCGCCCGTCGGCCTGTCGAGGGCGAAGGAGGCGAAGAGGGAGACGCTCTGCGAGAAGGCCTTGCGCCGCTCGCCGCGGCGCCGCGTGAAGCCTCCCGACAGCGAAAAACCCGCGAGGGCGGAGGACAGGTCGCCGAAGCGCTCGGCTTTCTCATAGACGTCGAAGGCGTGGACGGCCATCATCCTCACTCGATCCTCGTCGTAGTCGGGACAGCCGGCGAGGACGAGGCGCGAGAGGCCCATAGTCTTCATCGCGCGGCAGGCGGAACCGACGTTGCCGCTCTCCTCGGCCCTGCAGAGCACTACCGCAAAGCCCCGTAAGCGGTCCGTAAAATCCGATTTGTCCGGTTCTTCCATGCCGATCGCCCTCGATGCCTTCATCGCCTGCCTCTCGCCGACGGCTTGCGCCGACGCGAAAGCGGCGGTAATAGTACTGACCGTATGGAAGGCAAGCAAGGCAATTCCCCCTCCCTCGGCGGCCGCCGGGCCCTCGTCGTCGGCGGATCGGGGGGCATAGGGCGGGCTTTGTCCGTGGAACTCGGCGCGAAGGGGGCTTCGCTCATCGTGCACGGCGGCTCCTCACGGGAAAGGCTCGACGACTGTCTCGGCTGGCTTCGCGGAACGGGCGCTTCGGCCGAAGGCTTCCTCATGGATCTCGAGGCGCCGGGCGGCCTGGAACGCATCGTCGCCGCCCTGCCCTCCCTAGGCCGCATCGATATATTGGTCGTCGCCTTCGGGCCCTTCCTCAGGAAGAGCCTGGCCGAGACCAGCGTCGCCGATTGGGAGAGGATGGCTCTCCTCGATCTCGCCCTTCCGGGCGCCCTGGCTTCGGCCCTGCTTCCGGCCATGGCCGAGAGGGGCTGGGGCAGGATACTCCTTATCGGGGGTACGAGGACCGACGGAATACGGGCCTACTCGACCAACGCGGCCTATGCGGCGGCGAAGACGGGGCTCGCCGTCCTCGCGAAGTCCCTGGCCGTCGAGGGCGCCGATGGGGGAGTCGGCTGCGTCCTCGTTTGCCCGGGCTTCGTCGATACGGAATACTTGGGCGAGCTCGAGCGAAACGCTCTCAAGAAGCGCGCTCCCATGGGCCGCCTCCTCGCTCCGGGCGAGGTCGCGACCGCCGCGATCGGCCTCATTTCCTCCGATCCCTGCGTCGCGAGCGGTTCCGTAGTGACGCTCGACGGCGGACTTTCGCCCTGACGGATCGCTATAGTTGGCATCGGATGCGGCCGATAATGGGATAGGCCCTGGCCTGCGCCGGATTTACGCGATTTCTCGATTTGACAACGCATTGACGAGAGCGCTAATATGCTTTTACAATGGTTGTGATTAGTTGAATTGTGAGTGAGAGGAGCATTATGCCGAACAATAACGATATCGTTCCTGGGTTCGACGACGAAAAAGACGACAGTCTTAAGATCCGTCTTCAAAAAGTCGACGCCGTGGAAAACTGCCTTGCCCTCTTCCTTACGGGATATATCGATACTTACAACTCCAACTTCTTCCAGAAGCGCGTCGGCAAAGCCATCGATGCCGGCTGTATCCGCCTTATCTTCAATTGCGGCGGCCTCAACTACGTTTCATCCACCGGCATCGGCTCCTTCACGGCTTTCCTCAAGGCGGTCAAGCCGCGCGGCGGCGATATCGTCCTCCTCGAAATCCAACCGAAGGTTTACGAGGTTTTCCAGCTCCTAGGTTTCTCGCAGTTTTTCAACATCAAGGACAACCTGGACGAGGCCACCGCTTTCTTCAAGGCGGGCGATCAGACTGCCACTGCCTCGGTATTCCCCAAGATATTCTCTTGCCCGATATGCAATAAAAAATTAAAAGCCGCGAGGCCGGGACGTTTCCGCTGTTCGGAGTGCAAGACTATCCTCGCTATAGACAATTCGGGGCAAGTTTTCCTAGGATAACTGCTCCTAACCCGCGCTGCAGGCCGGGGCTCCCCTTCGTCGGCTTCCGGATGCGAGGAGGAACGACATGTCAGGACTCAACAAGATAGAGGACTACTTAATTTCCCTCGGCGTCTCCTACGAAGAGCCGCAGTCCGGGACTTGGGTCGTGGAAGACGCGGGCAAGGGACTCTCGGGCATCGTGATCTCTTACGCCGAGCCCATCGTCATCGTCTCGGCCCGCGCAATGAAGGTTCCTTCCGCGAACCGCGAGGCTCTCTTCGCCGAGCTCCTCAAGCTCAATTATTCCAGCCTGCTCCACGGCGCCTACGCGCTCGACGGCGACGAAGTAGTCCTGATCGATACCCTCAGGTACGATACCATGGACAAGGAAGAGTTCGAGGCCAGCTTGGACTCCATAGGCTTCGCGCTCTCGGAGCATTTCCCCGTTCTCTCCCGCTATATGAACCGCTAGGTTCATGATGGATCATTAGGAGGATTGCAGACATGGGTATATTCGACCGTTTCAGGACAGTGGTCTCTTCCAATATAAACGACATGATCAGCAAGGCCGAGAATCCCGAGAAGATGCTCAACCAGCTGCTCCTGGACATGAACGAGCAGATGGTCGAGTCCAAAAAGGCCGTCGCCATGGCCATCGCCGACGAGAAAAAGCTCGAGCGGGAGGCGGGGGAGAATAAGCGCCAGTCGGAGGACTGGGAGAAGAAGGCGATGCTGGCCGTTCGCTCCAACCGCGACGATCTGGCCAAGGAAGCCCTCCTTCGCAAGCAGGAGTACGAGGGCTACGCCGCGCAGCTCTTTACGCAGTGGCAGGCGCAGAAGGAATCGGTCGAGAAGCTCAAGGTCTCCCTCCGCGAGCTCCAGAACAAGATCGACGAGGCTTCGCGCAAGAAGAACATCCTCATCGCCCGCGCCAAGCGCGCCGAGGCCCAGGACAAGATCAACAAGACCATGTCCTCGATCTCGGGCAACAAGAGCGCCTTCGACACCTTCGAGCGCATGTCCAAGAAGGTCGACGAGCTCGAGGCCCGCACCGAGGCGGCCAAGGAGCTCGAGGACGCTACGAGCGGCGCCACGCTCGAGAAGCAGTTCGCCCAGCTCGAGTCTTCCGGGGCCGGCGCCGACGCCATGCTCGAGGACCTCAAGCGCAAGATGCTCACCGAGGACGCGGGCTCGGGCGGCGCGAGCCCCGGGGCGACTCCCTCGCCTTGAGTCCCTCGGATCGCCCATCGGCGTGACTATCCGACTCCTGGCCGATCGCGAGCCTTACGCCTCCTTCGCCGAAAAAGTCTTGGCTGAAGGCGACGCCATGGTTTGCGGTCCGCCTTTATTGGACGCCGCTCCGCCCGATATCGTCGTCATGCCCGCCTCGGATTTCCTCGCCGCTACCGGCCGGATGGGGGTCGAGTTCGACTGCATCGCATACGGTCCCGTCGCTCTCATGAACCGGGCTTTCGAGCGAGGTTGCGTCGACTATCTCCGAGAACCCTGGTCTCTCCCCGAGCTCGAAGCTCGCCTCAGCAGGGTCCGGAATCGCAGTTTCCGAGCCGGGGGCGCGCTGTTCCGCCTAAAGGGCTTCGTTCTCATGGGCGATCGCCTGTCCGCGGAGCTGAGAGCTGATGATCTCGACCTATTCCGGCTCCTCCTGAGGAATGCCCCTTTCCTCGTCACGCGCGAAGCCGCGGCGGCTAGGATACAAATAGCAACGCGGGATAAAAATCATGCCCTGGGACGCTGCGCTGTCTCGCTTAGGCGCAGTCTGGAGTCAGTCGCACCGGGCTTGGGGAAAAGGCTCCATGCAGTCAAGGGGCTCGGATATCGATTTGATGTGGAGCTCTGTGGATAAACTGTGCGTTGAAAGGGGGGGGATGTCGATAAAGTACGCTGCTGTCTAGAGTAGATTACTAACTTTTTAAAATCTCGCTTTTTATCGATGTTTTCTCATGACGATGTATTTTAAGTATTTATATAAAAAGAAAATAAATAGGATTAATAAATATTGTGACATTCACTGTTTCTTTGTCAAAACGACTAATTTCGTTCCACATAAAAGCTTCCCGGGAAATACACCCCAAAAAAATTGTGGATAACTTGTGCGTCAATGATGAAATCGCCTCAGCTTGCGGTGCAGGGACGCTCATGGTACAGTGATTTAATGAAATCTTGGCTCGGAGTAGTAGGCCGCGCCTGCCTTGAATTCGTAATCATCCTTATCCTTCTTTCTTTCGCAGCTGGGGTTTCGACTTCGGTCACCCTTCCGGCGGAGGGCTTACTGCCCGTCTATAAATACGCGTCCGAGGCGGCACTCGGACTGACGCCGCTAGCAGTCGTGTTGACGATTTTCCTTGCATTTTTCTCCTTCGAGCTCAGACTTCGGAGCCGCGCCGCCGGCTGGCTCGGACTGCTATGCCTCGGCGCGATACTGTTTTCATTAGGCATTGGATTGAGGAGAGCTCCCTTGATCCGTGAAGCGGCGATTCCGCCCAAGGCAACCAAGGTCGCGCTGCGATTGATTCCTCCCGCCGCTTCCGTTCAGCAGGGGAAAACGACGCTATGGACCGGCGGCTACGAGGGTTTCGAGGCGATCGACGCCGTCGCCGTCGATTTCGGCTCGGATTATCCCCGTCTCGCCTACGCTAAACGCGCGGCGCTCGACCCGAAAACGGGCGACGTCGAGATTCAAGGCAGAAACTATTCCTTCTCGTTGCCGGCGCCTCGACCTCTATCCCTCGTGCCCGAATCCTCCCTTTTCGCCGGTTCTTGGATATGGGACCGCCTCGCCTCGATGGATACGGCCCCCGCATACCTGGCCTTTGCCGCCGCGGGCGGCTTTCTCCTTCTCGCGATCGGTTTTCGCTTCCTATGCAGGGTTACCGGATGGCCCCTGGCCAACGTATTCCTCGCCGCGGCGGGCTTGGCCGGCCTAGTCATTCTCGATGCCGCGCTCTCCGGCCCGGCTTCCCTCTCTTTTTTCAATGCGCTCGCGAGGCGAGCTAGGCTGCCTATGGAAGGACCCCTCCTCCTCGCCTCCATGGAGGGAGCCTTCGGAATATTGCTCGGCGCGATCGACGTCGCCGCCGCGCCCAGGGGCGGGAGAGGCCGCAATGCCTAGCGGACGCAGGATCTTCGGCATCGCGCTGCTCATCGATCTCCTGGCCTACGCCTGCTTTTTCGCGGTCGCCATCGCTTCCTTCTCGGCCAACAGCATCGTCCCGGCCTTCGCCTTCAAATGGGAGGCGGCTGAAGCGTTTCACGGCTTCCTCGGCGTCCTCACCGGCCTCGTCTTCCTCGGCCTCGCGGTCGCCCTCGGCTCGTCGAAGGGAAAGGCCGACGAGCTCATCCAGGTCTCGATCCTTCCCATGGTCCTGCTTTCGTCCTTCGTCGCGGCCTTCGCTCTCCTCTTGGGGCCCCAGGTCGAGGCCTCGCGGGCGAGCATGCGAAGCTCGAGCGCCGCCTTCAGCTCTTCCCTCGCCGCGGCGCGAGCCGGGATCGAGGCGGGAGACCTCGCCCGCGCCCGCTCGGAGTTCGCGGTCAGCCGGGCCATCTCGCCGAAGGACTCGAGGCTGATCGACGTTGAGAAACGGCTGACGTCCGCGGAGCTCAAGGTCATCCGGGATGCCCTGCCTCCCCCCGTCCAGGAGATCGCCCAGCCGAGGGATCCCGTCGCCGCGAAGGATTATTACCTGAAAGCCTTGGCGTTCGCCGAAAAGGGCGATTTCTTCAGCGCCAACTGGTACGCGTCGACCGCCGCGCGCCTCGATCCTTCCTATACCGATGCCAGGCGCCTCGCGGCTACGTCTTGGGAAGAGCTGCACGCGCGGGGGACCGATCCCTCCGACGCCAAGCGCGCCGCCTTCTATTCGCGCAAGCTCGAGGGCTACGGCCTCCTCCGCTCGGGGGATCCCGTGGGCGCCTACCGGATTTTCAAGGAGCTCTCCGACGGGGAGCGCCGCGACGATCCCGACGTTAGGCGCTATTTGATCGAGAGCCTCGCCGAGACCGAGAAAGCCGCCTTCTTCAAGGACGAGGCCGATGGGGCGCTCTCCGATTCCCTCGTGCCGGACATCTTCTTCCGCGTTCCCGCCGCGGCCAAGCCCGGACAGAAGGCGGGTCGGTCCGCCCTCTCGCCCGCCGACCCGGCCTCCGAACCGCTCAGGATTGTCGCGGCCAAGGACGCGGCCTGGGAGGGCGGGGCGCTGTACCTCCGTGAGTTCGAGTATCTCGAGTCCGGGCCGAGCGGGGCTCGCGCCCTGGTGCGAAGCCCCTTCGCCAAGCTGACCGACGGGAAGGTCCTCCTCGTCTGCGTCGAGCGGGACAAGCCCGCCAACGTCTACAAGCCCGTATGGAGCGCCGGCCCCGTCTCCGGGCCCGCGAGCCTCATCGAGCTTCCCGTTTCCGCGGAGTCCGCCTTTCGCGCGCTCGCGTCGCGGGTCGAGCCTTCGGCCCTCTCCGTCATCGAGCTATGGAAGGCGGTCGCCGACTCGAGGGCTTACGGCATCGATTCAGGGCCCCTCGTGGACGAGCTCCTGAACCGCAGCGCCCTTCCCTTCGGGGTCTTTACCGCCGCCGCGCTCGGCGGCCTCTTCGGCGGCCGTTTCCGAAAGCGGGGCAACGGCTTCCCGAGGGGCCTCTACGCCCTGGTCCCGCTGATGGCGGCCGCGCTCGTGCCGATATTCCTGATCGTGGGCAGGATCGATTCCCTTATTTCGGCCTGGTCGGTCAAGCTGATTCCCGGCGTCTCCTCCCTCCT
>Ga0265316_10003660_pt1 | contig 15480 bp, 10 predicted proteins | sample 4522metaG_FD_202092 | JGI IMG/M metagenome (GOLD analysis project Ga0265316, IMG submission 202092) | Rhizosphere microbial communities from Carex aquatilis grown in University of Washington, Seatle, WA, United States - 4-5-22 metaG | ecosystem: Host-associated > Plants > Roots > Rhizosphere >...
AAGACGCCGCCCGATGAAATCGTGGCCAAAGAAATAGCCGACGGAGCGGATTATATCGTTTTAGGCCCATTCTGGTTAATGGACAGTTCTTCCGGAGATGAAACGGGAAAGCTGGTCGAGGATATAGAAAGCCGCAGCGAACTGGTAAAAAAAATTACGCCGGATAATCTGGATGTATCTGCGTTCACCTATCTTATTTACCGGGTTTACAAGCCGTAACCGCCGCAATTCAATCTGTCTCAGGTTAAATATCGATATCGAACGGTCATTTACTCACTTCGGTCGGTGAGTAATAAATCGTTCTAATATTTTTGAATATTGCAACAGTACTATTGACTATTTTTAAAGGTACATTTGAATTATTCCGTAGTTAGGTAAAATGAAGTATTGTAACTTAAGGAATAGTTATATGGCCATAAGAACTTTGTGTTTAAATACACTTTCACTTATTTCAAAATGGGCGAAAAAGCCACTCTTCTGGGCAATTACCATTGCGCTCGTTTTTGCCGGCGTAATGATATTTATTACTGTCCATCTGATGCACGACTCATATCAGACGTATGGATTTGATTTAGGGGTTTTTACGCAGGATTTGAAATATACTCTACAAGGGAAATTATTATATAGTCCCGCCGGCGAGGCTCAATTGGCGCATCATTTTTCACCGGTTCTTTTGATTTTAGTGCCCGTTTACTGGTTATTTCCCCATGCGCAGACATTATTGGTTGTGCAGGGACTCATTCTCGCATTCTCAGGGTATCTGATATATGTTCTGGCCGAAGAATATAAGTTCAGCCCGCGCGCCAGCTTGATTCTGGAAGGTTTATTTTTCCTTAACCCGCTGGTTTGGGGAGTGGCGCTTTTCGATTTTCACGAAGTAGTTTTTGCAATTCCGGCACTACTAATTATGCTGCTTGGAATAAAAAGAAAGCAATGGGTTTTATTCGGGCTGGGCCTCTTTATTGCTTTGATTTCTAAAGAAGATGTCATTTTGGCGCTCGGTATATTTGGGGCAATTCTGCTGATTTTCGACTATTGGCAGCATAGAAAAGTCGAAAAAACGTCGGTAATTATCTTTTGCTCAGCAATATTAGCCTACGGTTTAGCTATAGTTGTTTCACATTTTTCTTCTGCCGGAGAATCGCCGCGGATGCTTTCATATTTTACCAACCGTTACGCATATGTGGGCCTGCCGCTGTCGGAAGGTGTTCCCCAGGCGTTAAAAACAATATTCAGTATGAATTCCCTGTTCTTATTAGGAGCATATTTAGCGCCGCTGGCATTTTTACCGCTATTATCTCCGAAATTAGTAATCCCTGCTTTAGCCATAATGCTTTCGGGGATACTGTCTACAAATACTAACCAACATACTATGCTAATGCAATATCCTGCACCAGCTATCCCTTTTCTTTTTGTCGCTTTCATGGAAGTTCTGCCCAAGATCCAAGAGAATCAACAAGTTCAATCATTTATAAAACGAACTCATAACCGTGCAGCAACTTACTCAACAATATTTATAGTCCTGATATCTTTGACAATTATCTCCGAGGGTAGAATTCAATTAGTTGCTTTCCCGGACAGCCACGACGCCGACATTAATCAAGTAATTTCATTAATTCCCGATAATGCCACTGTTACAGCCAGCAACACAATTTTTCCACATCTCTGTGATCGTGAAGATACTTATATGTTTGCCTGGCAGGGGAAAAGTATCGCAGTAGCCGGTGGTATAACAAAAGGTGACTGGGGGCACCCCGATAAAGAAACGGAATATGTAATTATAGACAGTAGTGAACCTATAGCAAATCAAACAAATAAGAAATTACTTGTAAATAAATATAATGTGATCATTGACATCGACGGCGTGTCCTTATATCAATTAAAGTCTTAAAGAAACAGGTTAATTCTGGAGCCAATGTTCAGCTATGCATTACTGTAAAGAAAAAATTATAGCAAATCGAAACATAATTATTGCTGCTTCTGTTTCTTTATTATTCGCTTTTGTTATTTTCTTGCCGAATCTTTTTAACCTGACTGTACCAATCAGTGGAGACGTTAGAGCTCACGTATTCAAAATAAGTTTCCTTTATCAACATCTCAGCCACGGCTCGATACCAATATGGAATCCATATTGGTACAACGGTATCCCATTCGACCCAGCGTATCCGCCATTGTTTTATTACCTGGGTGCATTATTGACCTTCATTACCAGACAGCCCGTAATATCATTTAAATTATTAATGTTATTAACCATGGCTTCTAATGGACTGGCCATCTATTTCCTTGCCAGAAAATGCTTCAAAATGAAATTTAAATATGCGATTGCGTGCCTCATCGCTTTTGAAACATCGGCACCACTTTTATTGAATTTCGGATACGGAGCAATTCCTGATTTGCTTGGATGGACAATCTGTGTGTTCTTCCTGGGTTTTTATCTGAATAATATTATTGACGATCATATATTTAAGCCTGCAGACATACTAATCCCCGGATTTTTGTTCGGTCTTATTTTGTTAACGCATCCATTCCCTGCAATATTTGCAGTGCTCTCAATCTTTATCTTGCACCTGGTTTACCTGATACATGGTTACTATCGACGGATACCAATCAAAACTCACTTGCGGTTTTTTATTTTAGTATTCATTATAGGAGCCGTGATATCCAGTTATTACTGGATACCTTTCCTATTAAATAGAAATTATGTCAGCCCAATTTATAATTCGTTAGCCGGCACATGGCCGGGCGGAATTTTTTACATAGTAATCATATGTGTTTTTTCTTTACTTGTCTCTTGGATTGCCTGGCGTAAATTAGCCAGAAACATCAAATTTGAGATATTGATACTATGGGTCTTGTTGGCTTTGGCGTTAGGATTTGGGATGACTCGTTTTATGCCTTTCGGCCTTGGCTCTTTGCTTCATGGTTTCCGCTATGCCACAGTGATGCTCCCCTTCTTTTGTATTTTACTTATGGTTTATTCCCTGGAATTCATAGCTGACGAAGTGAAAATACATAAATTTTACATTTTCGCTTTAATATTGTGCTTATTATTCGTTACATCCGTAATGCCACTCTTCGGCAAATACGGAACAACCATTAAAACTAACTTGTTTTCTTATGTTCGGAATTACGAACAACCGGCTTATTCACAATTGGTTGAAGCTGCTAAAGGGAGCAGATTAATCGTTCCAATCGGAAGAGGTAAATTATCTGAAGGGGACTCTCCTGTGGCTTTTAGTTGGAATTATGGCGTTGAAACAGTAAACGGACCATATAGTCAGGGTGACCCCAAATTTTTTAATTTATCCGTTTATATGGAATGGGAAGAAAACTGGTTTGATTATACTTTTACAAGAGAAAATCTGATGCAGGAAAGCGCCGCCAAGTATCTATTTATTCGTATTGCTCAAAAACCATATAATAACATGCAGAATTTAAACCTAACGGTTAATAATAACTATGGTCAACTTTGGGCTCTTAATGAACCTGTGCTGAATGCGGCTAACGTGACTCCGATATTGCTAGATGTCAATAACTCTACACAGGTGATGGAATATTTCAATATACTTATGCCGCAGGGATACCAAATGATTTTTGTTAATACAAGTCAAGTCAATCAAGAAATAAAACAGAAATTTGCATACGTAATGGTTGACGATGAAACTAAAGCCGCAAAATATACAGGGAAAACCGTGTTTATTTTACAAAATTCTGAACAAAATAGTATTACTACAGATATCCGTAACTCAAATATTATCCGAATTGATGTACCTTATGTAAAATATTCCGACGACTTTTTTTATCAAGGTGATAAAGGTGACTCTGATGCGTGGGACAAATTTAATTCACATAATAGCCATGGACTTACTCAAGATGCAATGAATTCATTAAATCAAATCGGGATTAATATGAGCCCCTATTTGCAAAAGCTAAATTACGCGCCTGTCGATTATAAAGCAGACGAACAGAATATTACCACCAATGGGCAACCTGGTTTTACTTTGATCAAAGATTCATATTACCCATATTGGAATAGCAGCAACGGTGAGTTAGTTACTACGGTTCAGGGATTAATGCTGGTCTATTCAAAGGACAACACAATTCAACTATCTTGTAAAATGCCCCTGGTAAATATTATTGCAGGGATATTGACTTTGGTCAGTCTAATAACAGCATTAATACTACTGGTATTCTGGTCTGTAAAACGAAAAACGTTGTTATCCAAATAGCATTGGGTGAGTTATCTCATTCTTAAAGCTCAATCAAACCTGATTTTTCTCCGTTCCCTTTTATTTCGCTTTATCCAGCCTCTGGTAACTCAGATTTGAGTCAACGCGGGTTATAGTTCGGATTATCGGGCAATGGGTACTCGCCGGAACTATCGACCCACACTCGCCTATTGACAACACATTCACAAGGTACTAAAGTCAATGAAAACGATTCTCTGCCGTAATCGAGGTACAAGTGAATAAATCATTACTAATTTTCAGGCACGAATTTCTCTCTACCATTAAACGGGCCGGTTTTATCATTATGACGCTGGCCCTGCCGGTGTTAGCTTTACTGGCGATCGGCGTCACCCAGCTAATCTCCGGGATTGTGAAGCCATCAGGCCCGGCACAGATTACCAACATCGGCTACGTAGATCAGACCGGCGGGTTTAGTCAGTTCAATTCGCAAGGAACTGTGGAGTTGAAACCCTACAATACGCCGGATACAGCCCTGCGGGCGCTGGTGCAGAAGGATGTCAAAGAATATTTCGTGATTCCTGCAGACTACGCTACGAACGGGATGGTGACGATATATACGCTGGAAAAACAGTTAACCGCGCCGCAGGAGGTGCAAACGGCGATCAAAAACTTCTTATCGAGCAACCTCATGGTGAATAAAATTCCGGGCGCGACTATCAATGTCATCGAATCACCGTTGTACCTGAATACGGTCAGGGTGACCGATACGGGCGAAGTAGCCAAAGACCAGGGCGGGCTTTCCAACCTGATCATCCCGCTGATTTTCGGGGTGCTGCTGGCAATGTCGCTCTCTTTTTCCTCCTCTTATCTGCTGCAAGGCCTGGGTGAGGAGAAAGAGAACCGTCTGATGGAGATTTTGCTGTCATCAGTTTCGACACGGCAACTGGTAACAGGAAAAGTACTGGGCATCGGCGTGGCGGGACTGATCCAGGTAGTGGTCTGGGTAATTTCGCTGCCTTTGCTATTGCATCTGGCATCGGCGTCGATCGGCGGTTTCATCAGTACGATCCATATCCAGGCCAATTTTCTGGCCGCAGGAATCGTTTATTTCATACTGGGCTACCTGTTATTTGCGGTACTTGCGCTCTGCATCGCCTCGATCAGCCCGACTGCCAGGGAAGGTCAAGGAATGGCGGCTATATTTACGATGTTCTCGGTGGCCCCGTTCTGGTTCCTCAGCCTACTAATGTTATTTCCAAACAGCTCTGTCTGGATCGTCTTCAGTATTTTCCCATTCTCGGCGCCTGTGCTGGTGATGTTAAGGCTGGGCTTATACGGTATTCCGGTCTGGCAACTGGCGGCAAGTATGGCAGTAATGGTATTATCGATTATCGCGGGGCTTTTACTCGCCGCCAAGCTGCTGAGGATATACCTGCTGATGTACGGCAAACGTCCGACCATCCCGGAGATCGTCAGAAGTATTGGCAAAAGTTAGCCGCGCGAAAGACAACATTTTACTAAATTAGAAAGGGAGAACTGAAAATGACAGAGGTCAAACGGGTCTTTAAAGTAAACGGCAAGCCGTTCTTTCCGCTGGGAGGCCAAACGAATAATTCCAGCGGCTACAGCGCCAAACAATCCGAAACCGCATTCAAAGCGGTAAAGTTAATCCACGGCAATACACTGGAAATCCCTATCTACTGGAACCAGATCGAGCCGAAAGAAGGAGTTTTTGATTTTGCCAGCGTGGACGCCTTGCTGACCCACGCTCACAAGTATGATATTAAATTGATAATATTGTGGTTTGCCACCTGGAAAAACGGCAACATGGACTATGCCCCGGCCTGGGTAAAAACCAATCCGTCCAAATACAAGCGGGTGATTTCTCCCACCGGCAAGCCGATCTGGGTCTTATCCTCTCATTGTAAAGCAAACCAGGAAGCGGACAAAAAAGCCTTTGCTGCATTATGCAAACATATAAAAGCCAAGGACAGCATCGACCAGACGGTGATCGGTTTTCAATTGCAGAATGAATCAGGCATCATGGGCAGCGACCGCGACTACAGCCCGGAAGCCCAGGCAATCTTCGACAGCCCGGTGCCCGCAAAACTGGTGACAGCAATGAAGAAGCGCGGCAAGGGCACTGTATATGATATGTGGAAGCAAGCCGGCGGGAAAGATTCCGGCAGTTGGCCGGAATTATTCGGCTGGGAAGGCGGCGAGTTCATGACAGCCTGGAGCATCGCCAGCTACATCGATAGTGTCGCGGAGGCTGGAAAAGCGGTCTACGACCTCCCGATGTATATCAATGTCTGGATCATCGGTCAAAACTGGTGGCCGCTGCCGGGTGAAGCTTATCCCTCCGGCGGCGCCGTGCTCAAGGTGTTGGATATCTATAAATGGTTCACCCCGCATGTGGATATGATTTCGCCGGATATGCACATCGCGGATTCTAAAAATTACGACGCGGTGTGCGCCGGTTACGCACGCGATGATAATCCCTTCTTTAATCCGGAGACCGGCGGCGCCGGTAATTCTCATGCCTGGAATATGTTCCGCGCGATCGCCGACTATAATTGCCTGGGCGATTTCTTTTTCGGCGTCGAAAAAGTGATCGCGGAGGACGGCTCAGCAAGGCCGGAAAACCAGACGGTGGTAGACAGCGTGCGCTGTACGGCTGCCGTGATTCCGTTATTATTGAAATACCAGGGCACAGGCAAGGTACACGCGGTGATCCAGGAAGACCTACTGAATTCATATTTAATGGAATTTGACGGATATACCGGATTAATTGAATTCGGCGAACGGAAACCCGGCTACAACGGCAAGGACTGGGAACACACCGCCTATGGAATTAAAACAGAGATCGTCAATCCCAACCGCGGACGCGGTCTAATAATCCAGGCGAGCAAAAATGAGTTCTACCTTGTAGGTGCGAACTACCGTTTGTTCTTGCGTCCGAATTCGGCAATAGAGAACTTACAGCGCAGGGTGGCAATCGCCGACCATGCTCCCAAACTACCCGGTTGGCATCTGGTTAGTGTGGACGAAGGCTATTTCGACAAGAAAGGTGAATTTATCATCAATAAACGGCGCAACGGCGATGAGGTCGATCCGGCGACCTGGGTGGAACCTGACTGCGGTGTAATACGTGTCGTCACCTGCGATTAGTGTTTTTAAATGTGGTAATGGATTCCTGATAACAAAGCGAGGAAAACAGATTCCAGCAAAAGCTGGAATCTGTTTTTTAATTATCATTGTCTGGCTTGAATTAACAATCGATCATATTTCAAATATTGTCTTCAATTTAATCAACTTACAATAGCTTTACCGTTGTATTTACTGAATAACAATAAATATCAGCCTGGAACCAGGTTATCAGCTTCCTTATAAAAGGAGCGCGGAGCTATCATGGAATTACAATATGTGACGGAAGTGAAAACCCCTTGACATAGATTAAGCAACGTGTTACCATGCCACATAACGCCCCGAAAATATCATAAAATAACCTCCTCATCTTCTGAAACATAAGCTGCCCCCCTAATACTTGGACCACTTCTTAAACATCTCCCTGCTCTTGCGTCACCATAGTGGAAATCAGGGTTTACCTTGCCCCAAAAGGGCAAGTTTTTACGATGGCGAAGGAACCAATATTTAACCGGAACAAGCGGGAAAATACAGTATGCGTGCTTATATAATCAGAAGACTGTTATTAGTCATTCCTACCGTTATTTTTGTCAGTTTGATCATTTTTTTCATCATACGGCTTATCCCCGGCGATGTAATCGATATCATGGAAGCTCAATACGGTAATGCCGCCCATATGGACCGACACGCTATTGAGCATGCGCTGGGATATGATGTCCCTATTTACGTTCAATACGGCCGGTGGATCGGCAGAATTGTCGTACACGGCGACCTGGGCAACTCTTTGTGGACGGCGCAACCGGTGATGAACGATATCAGAACCAGATGGCCGGTGACATTTGAACTGGGCATCATGGCTTTTATTATCACGCAATTAATTGCTATTCCGATCGGAATTTTTTCCGCATTACGCCAGGATACCTGGGGAGACTATTTTGCCCGGAGCTTCGCCATTTTGTGTATCGCCGTCCCCGGCTTCTGGCTGGCGACGCTGGTAGTGGTCTATCCCGCGATCTGGTGGGGGTACTCTCCCCAGCTGTTATTTATCCACTTCACCCATGATCCCACCGGCAATCTGCGGGAATTCATCATCCCGGCCATTGTTCTGGGCATGAGCGGGGTGGGCTCCAACATGCGGTTGATGCGCACAATGATGCTTGAGGTATTGCGGCAGGATTATGTCCGCACTGCCTGGGCAAAAGGTTTAAAAGAACGGGCAGTAGTGATGCGGCATACGCTCAAGAATGCGCTCATTCCGGTGGTCACAATGGCCGGCGGTCAACTGACCATCATTGTTTCCGGCTCTGTGATCATCGAAAATATCTTCAGCCTCCCCGGTTTGGGGCAACTTTTAACCAACGCCACCACCTCCAGAGATTACACGGTCGTCAGCGCCGTAGTTTTAATTACCTCGGTGGTATTGGTCTTTATCAACCTGTTGACAGATTTATCATACGGCTTTTTGGACCCCAGGGTTCATTATCGGTAAGGAAATATTAAAGTCAGGTAAAGCATGGCAGAAAAACCGGCCTCAATAAAGAAACACTCCAAATTTATGGAGTTGGCAATCAGGATGTGGAAAGAGAAACCGCTGGGTATGGTTGGCACCGTTATCACTTTTATTTTCCTGGTCGTCGCGGTTTTTGCCCCCTTGCTGGCTCCTTATGGAATGAATGCTATTCACGCGAAACATGCCCTGGAAGGGCCGTCTGCCCAGTTCTGGTTAGGCACGGACAACCTGGGGCGTGACCTGCTTAGCAGGATCATCTACGGAGCACGAATCTCGGTGATTGTCGGCCTGGTTGCCACTCTCATTTCCACGTTTATCTCTACATTTTTGGGTATTCTGAGCGCCTATATCGGCGGTAAATTCGACCTGATACTGCAAAGATTCGTGGACGCAGAGATGAGCATTCCCAATTTGCTGTTATTGATGGTCATCATCTCGCTAATCAAACCGGGCCTGTGGCAGGTAATCTTTTGCCTGGGTATTTCGAACGGCATCGGCAACACCAGGATGGTACGTAGCCTGGTGATCGGCGTTAAAGAAAACGTATATATAAATTCCGCAATAGCCCTCGGTGATTCCACGCCTAAAGTAATTTTCCAACACATCCTGCCGAACATCATGGCGCCCATCATCATCCTGTTTTCTATGAATGTGCCGTTTATGATCCTGATGGAGGCATCCCTGAGCTTTCTCGGTCTGGGGGTGCCGCCGCCGGAACCTAGCTGGGGCGGGATGCTTAGCGGAGGCGCGCGGCAATACATGTTCGCCGACCCATGGATGGCCTTATGGCCGGGCATTGCCTTGAGTCTCATTGTCTATGCCGTAAATATGTTCGGTGATGCCCTGCGGGACCTTTTAGACCCGCGTTTACGGGGCGGCGTCGGACGTTATGGAAATGTTAGCGTCAAGAAAAAGGAACACATTAAAAGCAATCTCCCCACACCTGAGATTATCGAAAAGGATTAACAAAATAAAAAGCCAAGGAGGAACGAGTATTGATATAGTGAAACTAAATTAAAAATTGAATAATTCAAGGGGAGAATAAAAGGAGAAAGCAAAGTGAAAAACAAGTTTTTATTGTTAGGAATGGTTTTCCTTTTGGTGGCGGGCATGATCTCCGCCTCATCACTAATGTCCTCTTGTAGCAACAATTCCACCAGCACAGTATCAACAACGAAAGCGACGACAGCTGCCTCAGGGACACCGATCTACGGCGGCACGTTGACCGTAGCCACAGACTGGATGTTCGAAGACCCGGGCGGGTTTGATGCCGGTCTGACACCGAAGCCGTGGTCAACTGCTGTCTGGGACAGCCCATTTCTTTGCTGGATGATGATCGGCGACATTGAGAAATTCGGGCCGCGCGGTAATAATACCTTCCCGTTCCAAACTACCGAAATGGTCCCGGAACAATATCTGATGGGGCCGGTGGGACAGAGCTGGGAAATTACCACCAGTCCTTCGGTTACATTCACCTTCCACATCCGCCATGGTATCATGTGGGCAGGGAACAGCACCCTCGGCATGGCATCACGTGAACTGACCGCGGATGACGTAGTCTACAGCATGAAACGCTCAGAAATCGGCACAATGGTCGAAGGCAACTACAAATTTATCACCGATCGAACCGCGGTGGATAAATATACCGTGAAATTAACCTGCAGTAGCTTCGATGCCAACTGGGCATATTATCTGGGTTACGGCTATATGCCCGGTCTGATCACCTGCCCTGAATCCGGGAATGCCACTATCGGCGGCGGCAGTGAAGACTGGAAGAACCAGGTCAGCGACGGACCGTTTGTCATTTCGGATTACACTTCCGGCTCAGCGGTAACTTATACCAGGAACGCTAAATACTGGGAAAAGACCACCATCAAAGGCAAACAATATGACTTGCCGTTCATTGACAAGCTGGTATATCCGATTATTCCGGACGAAGCCAGCCAGGTAGCCGCCCTGCGCACGGGAAAACTGGACTGGTGGAGCGCAGTCCCCAAGACTTATGCCACTTCACTGAGTTCATCATCTCCCGCAATGATACAGACCACCTACCCGGCCGACCGTGTTTACACTTTTAAGATGAACAGGCTGGATAATCAATACCTTAAAAACAAAGATGTGCGGCGGGCGCTGATGATGGGCACCGACTTCGGCACAATCAGAGACCTCGTGTTCCCCGGCGGCGATTTACTTGGCTGGCCGATACCGCGCGGTGACCCAGCATATACGCCGATAGAAAGTCTTCCCGCGTCAACGAAACAGCTGTTTACCTATGATGCTACGGCTGCAAAGAAGGCGATCTCGGATGCCGGGTATCCCAACGGATTCAAGTTGACATTGCAAATCCAGGCTAACGAGAATACGGAATCAAACATCGCCCAACTACTGGTCGATCAATGGGCGAAACTTGGTGTTACGTTGAGCATTCAGGTACTGGATTCGGCTGCGTTCACGCAAGCCGGTAACGATCGTAAATACGACATCAATGTACTGACGATGTCTACAGCCAATCCGATCGTGCCGGAGAACTGGGCGCATACGGTTCCCAATCCTCCGAACAACGGTAATATCTATTCGCTCACGGAGAATTTCACCACGATGTACCAGACCATGATTGCGGAAAGCGATGTGACCAAACGTACCCAGGATATCAAAAACCTGGCGATCGCCATGATCGATGACGGCGCCTGGCTGCCGTTCGCCAACCCGACGAGCCTGAACTGTTACTGGCCGTGGATTAAAAACTACTACAACGAAACCGATACCGGCTACCATAATGCGGTGCCGATGATCGAAAGAATGTGGATCGACCCGGCGGTCAAGACCAGTCTGGGTAAATAGTAAAAACGATGCTGTTTAAGCAGTACCGGCAACCAACACCGTAATGGAATAAACAAAGAACATCAGGAAGGCGGGAATTATCCTCTCCTTCCTGATGTTTTCTGGTGTATAATTCTTGCTAAACAACAAATATTTGAAACCGGGGAGAAAACAAAATGAAAAGAGCGTTCATCGATTTACCGGAAGGGCAGATTTTTTACCGCGAGGAAGGAGAAGGTGAACCGATCATCTTGCTCCACATGGCGGTGGCGTCTTCAGATGAATTCGTCCGGCCGATGCACATCCTTGCCAAATCCTACCGGACGATCGCGCCTGATTTTTTCGGCGCAGGGGATTCTGATCCATCTCCATACCCTTTTAAGATAATGGATCATGCGCGGACAATGATCAGCTTTATGGACGCGCTGGGCATCAAGAAAGCGAACATCGTCGGGCACCACCTGGGGTCTTCTGTAGGGATGGAAATTCAGATCGGGTGGCCGCAGCGGGTGAATAAGTTAGTCCTTTCCGGTTTTGGTTATTTCCCGGAACCCGGCGAAGGCGTACCATTCAAAGAACCGCAAAACTTCACCACCGCGGTAGAAATCAAGCCGGACGGTTCGCATTTAATGGAGTGGTGGCGGCGGGCGGGAATCTGGGGAGGCGCTCCCGATATTCTCGAAGAAAGAGTCCTGGAATACATCAAAGCTGGACCAAAGGGCGAAGAATCCCACCATGCAACTGAAGGCTACAACACCAAGGCCAGACTGCCGCTCATCACCAGCCCGTTGATGATAATGTTTCAGACCGAAGATCCGTTCTACTGCGTGGCGGAAGGGGTGAAGAAACTGGCGCCCAAAGGAACTAAATTCACCACGATTGAAAACGGCCACATTTATATCGACCGCATCCAGCCGGAAAAATTTGCCGGGGCAATCCTCGATTTTTTAGGTGCTCCGGAGAAACGGGATAAAAAATAATATGATACATGACCCGACAAAAAAAACCCCGCAAGCGCCGATTAATACCGGAATAGATCCGCAGGCCACCGCACGGGAAGTGTTGGGCAACCATAACATGCGCGGAAAGATCACCATCGTGACCGGCGGCTATTCCGGCATCGGTCTGGAAACTACGCGGGCGCTGGCAGAAGCGGGCGCAAAAGTGATCGTACCGGCGCACAATATTGAAAAAGCCAAAGTAGCGCTGGCGGGCTTCCCCAACCTGGAATTTGACACGCTCGACCTGATGGACCAGGAATCGATCGATGGCTTTGCGCGGCGGTTTTTAGCCTTCGGCAGGCCGCTGAATATTCTGATCAACAACGCCGCAATTATGGGCGACCCTCTGACGCGCGACGCGCGCGGTAATGAATCGCATTTTTCAGTTAATCACCTCGGCCATTTCCAGCTCACGGCAAGACTCTGGCCGGCATTGAAAAAAGCCAGGGGTGCGCGTGTCGTCGCACTCTCATCCTACTCACACCATGGCGGCGGAATCGCCTTTGACGACCCGAACTTCGAACACCGGGAATATATTAAATGGCGGGCTTACGGGCAGTCAAAAACAGCAACCGCTTTATTCGCGGTGGCGCTGGATAAACGGGGCAAAGCACACAAAATCCGGGCGTTTGCGGTACACCCCGGCTTCATTCCAGATACCAACCTGGGGCATGACCTGCCAACAACGGAAAGAATGCCGCCCACGGTCAGAGATGAAAAAGGGCAAATTATTTCCAATCTCGACGGCATGTTGTTTAAAACTGTCGAACAGGGGGCGGCAACCACGATCTGGTGCGCCACCAGTGAGCAATTGAACGGCATGGGCGGCATTTATTGCGAGAATCTCAATATTGCCGAAGCCGTCCCCGCAGACAGAACCAAAGGGCCGGGAGTCTGGCCGTGGGCTATCGATCCCGAACTGGCAGAACGGTTGTGGGCACTCAGCGAAAAACTCACCGGGGTAAAATTTACAGATTAAGTATTATATAAACCCGATATAAATCTCATCTCGCTGGAAAAATCCCTCTCAACCTCCCTTTTTCGAAAGGGCGAGAATCGTATATGCCCACTAAAGTCGCAAAATTAACCCTAACTATACTCTGCTGACAGTTGAAAGCTAAGGCTTACCTGTTCGCGGTCAAATCAACCTGGATCCGCTTGAGGTTGGTATATTCATAGAGGCCGTACATGGAATGTTCTTTGCCGATGCCGCTCTGTTTATAGCCCCCCCAGGGCACATCCTGGTCTCTGGCCGGCGTACTGCCGATCTGTACGGTACCGGCCTGAATTTCATTGGCGAACCGCATACCTCGGGCTTTGTCCTGCGTCCAGACATAAGCCGCCAATCCGTAAATGTTATCATTCGCCAGTTCGATGACTTTATCGTCGGAATTAAATGGTTCCATGAAAACCGCCACCGGGCCGAAGATCTCTTCTCTGGCTACTTTCATTTTCTGGGTGACGCCGGTTATTATCGCCGGCATGAAATAATAGCCTTTGTCCAGAGGCGGCGCAGTCGGCCTTTTTCCGCCCAGAATAACTTTAGCACCATCATCAATTGCTGATTTAATATAGCCTTCCACCCTGTTGCGGTGATCGGCGCTGACCAGCGGGCCCATCTGTGTTTTAGTGTCGTTGGGATCGCCCACGACCACTTTTTTCATACCGGCGGTAAATTTTTGCAGGAATTCATCGTAGACTTTTTCATGAATATAAAACCGTCCCGGCGCAGCGCAGATCTGGCCGCAATTAAACATTTGTTTCCCCAGCATTGCGCCCACCGCGGCATCAATATCGGCATCGTCCAGGACGATTACCGGATTCTTTCCGCCTAACTCCAACTGCAGACGTTTCACTGTCTGGCTAGCCAGCGCCATGATCCGTTTGCCCGTTTCAGAACTGCCGGTAAACGCAACCATGTCTACGCCGGGATGGGTGGCCAGCGCTTCCCCGATGATGCCGCCGGGGCCGGTGATCACATTGACCGTGCCCGACGGGAATCCGGCTTTATCTGCCAGCTCCGCCAGTTTCAAGGCGGTCAGCGAATTGATACTGGCCGGTTTGATAATAATAGTGTTGCCGACCGATAACGCCGGCGCCAGCTTCTCGACGATCATCAACAGCGGCAGATTCCACGGCGTGATTAGAGCGACTACGCCGACCGGTTCCCGTTGCAGGTAGATCAATTCATTGGGGCATTGCGGGATGGTATTACCCATCAATGCGCGCGCGTTATAAGCATTCCATTCCAGCCATTCCGGTAGATCACCGGCGATCATGCCGGCCAGACCCGCGGGTGTGCCGTGCTCGAGCGTATCGATCTGTCCAACTTCTTTGGCATCCGCCCGCATTAAAGCCGCCAGTTTTAAAACAATCTGCGAACGTTCCACCTGCGATTTCTTTGACCAGACGGGATAGGCTTTTCGGGCTGCGGCAACCGCCTTGTCCACTTCGGCCAGGCCGCCCAGCGGTACCTGTGCGATCTCTGCCTCCGTCGCCGGATTAAAGACCGGATAGGTCTTTCCTGATTCAGCGTCAACCCAATTTCCACCGATCCACATTTTGTACTGCGACATGTTTTTGATCTCCTTAAATATTTATCTTATTCCGGGTTTTTACATATTGATTGGCTTGCTGTGGAAGATATAGAAGAAGAAAGGAATTAGTGAAAGAGATGCCGCCCCGTGCTTGAAGCCGATTATATATCCGACATATATAAAAGTCAAAAATTTCTAATCTCCGAAGTAACAACCGTACAGTACTAATGTACTCTTTACTTATGTACTGCTTAGCAATATACTTACAAGCTGTT
>Ga0265316_10003662_pt1 | contig 15476 bp, 13 predicted proteins | sample 4522metaG_FD_202092 | JGI IMG/M metagenome (GOLD analysis project Ga0265316, IMG submission 202092) | Rhizosphere microbial communities from Carex aquatilis grown in University of Washington, Seatle, WA, United States - 4-5-22 metaG | ecosystem: Host-associated > Plants > Roots > Rhizosphere >...
TTCGATGTGGCGGGGGCCGGAGACGGAGTGATGGAACCCCCTAAACGGGCACGAAGCCGGAAACGGCGGACACAGCCAAGGGACGTCCTGCACACCACCGCGCCGGTCCCCGACCCGACTGCTCCGGGCGCGCAGTCGGCATCGGCGAGGTGGTAGCATTTCGGGTTCCGGCCGACATCCCGCGACGAAGGCCACTCCGACGGGAAGCCAAACAAACCAGGCCGCACGCCACCAATTGCCGACTTTCCTGGTCCTCTTTTGCGACGATCCCGGTGAGCGCGCCTCAAGAATCTGAGGCGGCGATGCGTTGCAACCCGCGAAAACGCTGGGCAATCGATGGCAAGGGGCCCATCGAAAAGGAGGCACAAGTCTTGCTGTAAACCGTCTCTAACGATGTGGGGGTATACGATGCGCACAATGTTGACGAGCCGGATGATCTCAATTGTGGCCTGTACGTTCTTGGTTAGTTGCACGAGTGATTCTGGCCTCCCGTCCAAGGGGACCGGTGGTTCCAGTAACGGGGGCTCTGCCGCGGGCGGCGCGGGTGGACTAGGGACGAGCGGCGAAGGTGGTTCAACCGGAGGCGTGACTGGTAGCGGAGGCACGACGACGACCAACAGCGGCGGGGCTGTGGGCGGAGGAGGCAGTGGCCCGTCCGGAGGTAGAGCTGGCGGCGGCGGCACGACCACGATGACCGGTGGCACACAGAGCGGATCCGGCGGCGTGACCGGCAGCTCCGGCAGTTCGGCCGGCGGCTCGGGAGGCTGGAACGGCGGCACCGGCGGAACGACCATCTGCCCACCGATCATGTGCCTTCTGCCCGCATGCGAATACGGAACCTTGCCCAGCTCCTCACCCTGCGGCTGTCCGACCTGTGCTCCACCTCCCGACGCTGGCGCCGCACTCGATGCCCCAGTCGAGGACGCCCACAAACCCGACGGCCCCACCGTTTGTACGGCCGCATGTGTTCTACCCAATTGTCCCAACGGCACCGTGAAAGGTCCCCCAGAAAGGTGGTGCCAGAGTTTTCCCCAGAAGGGTGGTGCCCCGCTGTTGTGATGCCGCTGTTGTGGTGCCAGAGGTTTCGTCGGCAGCGAAGATCGTGGATCAAGCACTCGCGTCGTCGTTGGGTGCGCCGTAGCGCGGCCGGCGGTGCCCGGCGGTGCCCGGGGGGCGGTGCCAGCGTCTTGAAGGAGTGTCTTCAAGGAGTCTTCAAGGAGTTTCTATCAAACGCCGGTGGAGGTCCGAGATCGCCATTGGTCGAGATTTCGGCTGCTGCAATTGACGGTCCGAGGCGCCGCAGCGGCGGCAAAGCGGTCGTCGCCGGGCTGGCCAGGATGGATCTCGGGGTGAGGAAGCGTGGATTCCGGTGGGCGGCACATGATGGGCAGGGCTTATCCCGGGGCCATCCGCCCAATCGTGTGGTCGTCGTTGCGCTGGCGGCCAGTCGCCGTCAGGCCGGGGCGGCGTTGCACGGCAGGGCCGGCGGGAAGGCCCACAGGGGGAACAGATTCGCCAGCTCGCGGGCGCGGTCACGCAGGCGCTGGGCGCCCGCGCGGTAGGCGTCGACAAAGGCGCGGTACTCGACGCGGAATTTGAGTTTCGTCTCTTCGTCTGAGGCGTGGACAAGAGGCGCGGGGCTACGGTCTGTTGTAGCGGGACGGGCGTGCGGGTCCTGCGCCAGAATGGCGGCGACGCCCATGGGCTTGCGGCCCTTGGCCTTGTTTTCGGCCTCGGCTGCGACCCGGATTTCCTCGACGGTGCGCCGGCATTCAGCCTGGCGCTCGTCATCAGTCAGGCGCAACAAGCAGTGCAAAGGTGTGAGCTTCACGTCGAATGTCGTGGCGAACTCTGATGGCGCCACGGACTTGCCTCGCTGGCGTGCGGCGTATTCCGCGGACCGGTCGAACCAGGTTCCCCTCAGCAACTCGCCGTTGGTCAGTGCGGCGACACAGTTTGGACCAGGCCACTCGGCAGACTTTGCCACAAGACCCTCTTTGGCCCCATGGGAGAGCAGGTAACGAAGACGCGCCAGCGCGGCTTGGTCGTCGGCGATGATAATGGACCGGTACCGGCGCGACCACAGGCGATCGCTCCACTTATGAAGACGCCCGGCCTCCTTGGCGATGTTGGCGTTGACGAACTGCATAAACTTGGCGAGCTGGTCCGCACCCGACGGTGACAGAAGAAAATGCGTGTGGTTTGAGAGGACTACGAAGGCATGAATGGCCATGCCGTAGAGATCCTGGGCCTTGCCAATGACACCGAGGATGATGTCGGTCAGCTCGGGCGAAGGTCTGAGGAGCAACCTGCTCTGGATGGTGCGGGTGGTGATTTCAACGAGCGAACCAGCGGGGACGAAGCGCAGCGGTCTGGGCATGCATCGTTATCGGCAAAGTCGCGCCAAGGTTGCGTGCATTGTGCAAGCCTCTCACGAAAACACTGGCACGCCCATCGGCACGCCCATCGGGGTGCGTTCTCACGAAAACACTGGCACGCCCATCGCCGATGAAACGGCCCTCGCCGAACACTGTGACCGGGCCACCTTCAAGCACCGAGTCGGTCGGGTTGATGAGACGGATGGCCCTGAACGGGAAGGTGTCGTTGCCGCGCGAGGTTTCGGCATCATAGAGGTAGAGTCTTCAGGAGTCAGAATGGCGTCGTTCAGTTCGGCCAACACCGGCGTGGATCCGCCGGCCTGGCCATAGGTCGACCCGCCGGTGGGCGGGGCCTGGGCAAAGAGATCGTTCGAGCGCAGGGTTTCTCGCGCCACGCTTCGCACCGAATGCAGATCATAGCGGAACGACATGGCCGAACTGGAACCCACGCCCAGCTTCACCTAATTCCAATCCTCGCCCGAGGTGTTGTCCACCACCGCCCAACCTTGCACCTCCACCACGCCTGGCTTGGCCAGAACCAGGCGGTAGCTCGGCTTCCACGACGGCGATTCCGTCACATACGACAGGCGCAGCTTGTGGGGCGCGGACCCGGAAAGCCCGATCTTCATGTCGATGAGCCCGGTCCCGCCGTCGAGCGTGGGCCGCGTCGGATAGGAGACCGGCGTGGGCTCCCCCGTGTCGGCGTCGACCACGGTGAGGGATCGCAGAAAATCGTCCACCTTGTCCGCCGGGACAGATAGGTTCAGCGCGTCCTCATCCACAGTGGCCGAGCGTTCAAAGTACGCCACGCCGTTGCGGTAGATGACCACCCGCCCAAGCACGGTGTCGGAGCGCACGTAGCTCGTGCGCGGGCTGCAGGCGGCGACGGCAATGGCGGCGGCAACAAACAGGGCTGGCTTCATGGGTGTCCTCTTGGCGCGACCAGTTTCTGCCCAATTTCAACGCACGACAACCGGGAAAGATCTCATCCAGGCTCGACCTCTACTCCCGACTGGTCTTGCCACTGACGGCGACTCCCGTCTAGGGACGGGAGCCCGGCGTGGTAAACTCGCCGCTTCTTTGCTTTGGCAAGCCCGTTCTTGGCACAAGGCGAACAAGCACCCCTCGAGGACGCCTACATGAAAAGACCCAAGCTGCCCTTCTTGCTGATGGTCGTGCTGACGGCCTTTGCTGGCGTCGCCAGCGCGAGCATGACCGAACGTCTGGAAGGCAAGTTTCTCAAGAGCCGCATCAAGATTCGGATAGACGAAGACTGGAAGGTGCAGTCAGGAAATGTGGCCGGGGCCGAGGCGGTGGCCTTCAACGACGCTTCGTGGACGCCTACCAATGTTCCGCATGATTTCAGCATCACCCTCGTCAAGCCGACGTCGAACGATCCGGGCGCCGTCGGCTGGTACCGCAAGCATTTCACTCTGCCTGCGGGTTTTGCCGGAAGGAAAGTGGTCGTTCAATTCGACGGTGTCTACCACGACTCGAAGGTGTACTTGAACGGCACCCAAGTCGGCAGCCAGCAATACGGCTACGTCAGCTTCTACTACGATCTGACGCCGTACCTGAACGCAACCGGCGACAACGTGCTAGCGGTTCTTGTCGACAATCAGAAGGTCAGAAACTCCCGGTGGTACTCCGGAACCGGCATCTATCGGCACGTGTGGCTGATCGCCACAGACAAAGTTTATGTCCGGAACTGGGGCACGGCCGTTACCACGCCCACCGTGTCGGCCGCACAGTCTCAGATCAGCATCAATACCGATGTGGTGAACGATCTGGCGACGACGCAAACGCGCACTCTCGAAACCGTCATCTACGACGAGGCCGGCGTCGAGCAGGCCAAGACATCCACGCCCATCACAGTCAACGCGACCAGCACCGTCACGACCACGCAAACCTTGACAGTTTCTTCATGCACACTCTGGTCGACGTCAACACCTGTGCGGTATTACGCCTACTCGCGCCTGCTCAACAATACGACTCTCGCTGACGACTACGTGACCCCGTTTGGTATTCGGGAACTCAAGTACACGCCCGGCACCGGCCTCACCATAAACGGCGTGTCCACCAAGATGAAGGGCGTCTGCATCCATCACACCATGGTGCCTGCGGGCGCCGCCGTGCCCGACTCCATGTGGGAACGCGCCATCAAGGAACTGAAGGCATCAGGAGCCAATTCCATACGGACCTCGCACAATCCGTATAGCCCCGAATTCTACGATCTTTGCGACCAGCTGGGAATGCTGGTAATGGACGAGTTCACCGACAAGTGGTCTCAGCCGGCCTCAACCGGCGGCGTAACCTACGAGAGCTGGGACGCCAACTGGCAGAACGACGCCAAGTTGTTTGTTGAGCGGGATCGAAACCATCCCTCTGTGGTGATGTGGAGCATGGGCAATGAGGTCTACTACGGCGGAACGATTCCTCCGTACATTACAGACACCATGAGCCAGCTCGTCCCCTTCGTCCACGCGCTTGACAAGGGCTCGTCGCGACCGGTGCTCCATGCCTGCAATGTGCAGGACGCCGCCGGCTATGTGAGCCTGGCGAAAATCCAGGACAACTTCGCCGGCCTGAACTACGGAGATGGGATCTATTCCAAGATTCATTCGCTCGACGCGAACGTTCTCATCATGGGAACTGAGAATGATCCCTATACGATCCCAGGCAGCCTTATGCCGACATGGTTTTCAGTGAAGGACGCTCCCTACGTTGTCGGCCATCACATCTGGACGGCCTGGGACTATCTCGGTGAAAAACCACCCCTCGGATCGGCCTACGGCTATCTCGACAACTGCATGTTTCGCAAATCGTATTTCTATTACCAGGAAAGCCAATGGAGTGACGATCCGATGGTGCATGTGACAGTTGGCAACGGCTCAGGAAGCGGGCGCACTATGCCTCCGCTAGCCGAGGATTGGAACCAGTCGGGCTCGGTCGATGTGACGACCTACACCAATTGCGAGACAGTGGATCTCTATGTGAACGCGACAAAGATCGGAACCAAGAAACTCAGCGATTTCCCCAACATGATCATGGTGTGGCCGGCCGTCCCGTGGACCACAGGAACGATCAAGGCGGTGGGAATGAAAGGCGGAGTTCAGGTGGCGGTTGACAGCATCAATACGGTTGGGGCTGAGGCGAAGATCTCGCTCAAGGCCGACAAGACGACTCTCTATGCAGACGGGGACGATGCGGCCAGCATCGAGGTCAGCATCGCGGACGCCGCCAACAACTTCGTCTACGCCGCCACTGACACCGTCCAGTTCACAATGACCGGTCCGGGAAGAAGCCTGGGCATTGCCAGCGGCGACTGGTCGAGCGCCGAACCCTTCAAGGCAACCAGCAGGAAGCTCTATCACGGCAAGGTACTCATCGTGATTCAGTCGACGATGACCCCGGGGACGATCAACGTGACGGTGACCTCCGGCACCTTGCCACCTGCCACTCTTACGATAACCACAGGCGCTGGCGGTGGCACGGGCGGAACTACCGGCACGGGCGGCAGCGGAGGCAGCGGCGGCACAGGGGGAATGCCGGGCGGCGGCGCCGGCGGTAAGGGTGGAGGCGTGAGCGGCGGTGGAATTAGTGGCAGCGGCGGTGCCAGTGGTACGGGAGGCGCGAAGACCAGCGGCGGCGGTAGTGGCGCGGGTGGCACGTTGGGCGGCGGCGGTTCCAGCAGCCTAGGCGGAGCGATTGGCGGAGGCGGCGCTAGCGACACCGGCGGAACAAGCAGCCGAGGTGGCTCTGGCAACGCAGGCGGAACGATTGGTCAAGGAGGATTGCCTAGCCAGGGCGGGGCCAATGCCAGCGGCGGCATTGCGGCCGCAGGGGGAACGGCCGCAAACAACCAGGGTGGATCTTCTATCAGTTCGGGACCAAACGGGACGCGGTCCTCGGGCTGTTCGTGCCGCATGGCCAATCCCAACAACGATCATAGAGCGGGTTTGCTGCTGTTGGGCGTCTTCATGACTGCGACGGTTCTAGGTCGCGGTCGGAGCAACCGCCTGCGGGCAAGCCGAAAGTAGTTCCGCTACTGATCCTCGTGCGGCTGGTAGTCGCCGACCAGCGACTCCATGGCGGCCCAGATGTGTGAGACGTCGTTGGCGTAGACGAAGAGGTCGCGCTTGGCGCCGCGAATGTCGGTGACCTGGCGGGCCAGTTCAGCTTCCTTGCGGAAGCCCAGTCGCTCGAAGGTCTTGCGGGCGGCCGACTGGCTCTCCACAAAGTACGCCACCATTTTCTCTAGCCCGAGGTCGATGGCCAGCTTGACCACGCCCGCGGCCAGGGCGTATCCCAGGCCCTGGCCCCGACGGTCGGAGGCCACGCTGAGGCGGATCTCGCCGACGTGGCGGCTCCAGCCGTGCAGGTTCCGATACAAGGTGGCCTCGCCGCAGATACAGCCGTTGGCGCGGGCCACCAGGCTTGTGGCTGCACCCAGCTCCAGTTTGGCGAGAAATCGCGCCAGCCAGCCCGGTGTGGTCACGTCGTCGGTGAGCACCAGGCGGTCTTCTTCACCGAGTGAGCGATAGAAGTCCAGCAGGGCCGGGCCGTCGGCCGCGCCGGCTAGCGAAATCTCGACGCTCGAGCCGTCCTTCAGCTTCGCGATGCGCGGGAACCCGTCCCTGTCCATGTCGTACTCCTCAGGTTGCTGTAGCCAAACCTCGACCGTACTCGTAGCCCTTCATCAGGGCCTTCAAATTCAGGTTCTCAGTGCCCTTGGGCACAGAATCAATGACCGCCTTTTCCACGGCATCAATGGACAACAGATTGGTCGCCCCGGTGAAAAAGCCTGCCATCACGATGTTGAGCACCAGGCGCCGCCCCAGTTCTTCGGCAAAACGCGTGGCCGGAATGCCGAGCGAGCGCGCGGTCGCCGGCAGCTTGCCTTCGGGCTGAACCAGTTCGTTTTCGTACAGCACCAAACCGTCAGGCTTCAGCTGGGGGGCGAACTGGACAAAGGCATCTTGCGACAGCAGCACCAGAATGTCCGGCTTGCGCACATAGGGATAGCCAATCGCCTCATCAGACACAATGACCTGCGCGCTGCACGCGCTGCCGCGCGCCTCCGGTCCAAACGCCTGAATCAAGGCGGCGTGCCGGCCACTGTAGATGGCAGCCGCTTTCCCAATGATCGAGCCGCACAAAATGATTCCTTGTCCGCCCAGGCCGCCCACGCGAATTTCAGTTCTAGCCATTCTGGCCTCCGTAGGGCGTGTATTCGCTGCCCAGGACTTTTACGAAGTGTTCGTTCATGGCATCGAGCCAGGTCGGGCGTTCGCGGTCCACGAACTTGCCCACTACAATGGGGCCATTGAAGGTCAGGCCCAGCTCCTTGGTGTCAGCGCCGTGTTTGATCACGCTGTTTTCCTTGTAGAATTTCAGCTCGTCGACGCCGTCGCCGCGCTTGTTGCGCCGCTGATACAACGTCGGACAAGGCGAAAGCGCTTCAATGAACACGAAGCCCTTCTTCTTCAATCCCTCCAGCATGGCCTTGGCCAACTGGCGCACGTGGAAGACCGTCCACCGTGCGACATAGGTGGCGCCACAGGCGTCGGCCAAGAAAGGCAGATTAAAGGGAGCCTCAAAGTTCCCGAACGGCATGGTGGTTTGCTTGGCGCCGAGTGGTGTGGTGGGCGCCACCTGTCCGCCGGTCATGCCATAGGTGAAGTTGTTTACACAAATCACCATCAGGTCCATGTTACGGCGGGCGGCATGCACGAAGTGGTTGCCGCCGATTGCGGTCAAATCGCCGTCGCCCGAATAGACAACCACCTTCAGTTTGGGGTTGGCCAGTTTCAGGCCGGTGGCAAACGGGATGGCGCGACCATGGGTGGTGTGAAACGAATCCAGGTTCATGTACCCGGCCACCCGGCCCGTGCAGCCGATGCCGGACACGATCGCGATCTCGTCCAGGTTCATGCCCGATTCTGTCAGCGCGCGGGTGAAGCAATTGACCGTGGTGCCGATCCCGCAGCTCGGGCACCAGATGTGCGGGATGCGCTCCTGGCGCAGGTAGGGCATCACCGGGTTGGCGCTTTCGATTTCGCGCTGAGAATTGTCGTCGCTCATCGGTTCGCCTCCAGGATTGCGGCCACGATTGTCTCGGGCTCGTGAACCGAGCCGCCCGCGTGCGGGAGACTGACCACGCGAGCCGCTCCAGCCACCGCGCGCTCCAGCTCCAGTACCATTTGTCCCATGTTCAATTCGGGCATGATGAAGGTCTTGACTGTCTTAGCCAGCTCGCGCATGCGATTGGCCGGGAAGGGCCAGGCCACAACCATGCGCAGGTGTCCGACTTTCGCCCCGCGCTTGCGCGCGTCCTCGACTGCGGACATCGCGATTCGCGATGTGATGCCGTAGGAAACCACGACGGTGTCAGCGCCCTCCACGCCGTCCTCGCGCACATCCATGATCTTGTCAGCGTTGTCGCGGATCTTGCCGAGCAGGCGGCGCACGAGCTTGTCCTGGGTGACGGCGTTCATGGCCGGGTAGCCGCGCTCGTCGTGGGTCAGGCCGGTCACGTGAATGCGATAGCCGGCGCCGGCCTTGGTCATCTCGGGCACCGGATCGTCGGCGGTCGTGGCAAAGGCGCGATACTCGTTCTTGGGCTTGTGGGTCCACTTGCGCGGGACCACCTTGATTTCCGACGCGGCCGGGATGGCCACGCGCTCGACCATGTGCCCGACCACCTCGTCCATCATGAACATGACCGGACAGCGGTAGATCTCGGATAGGTTGAAGGCCTTGATCATCAGGTCGAAGCATTCCTGGGGCGAATTGGGCACGATGGCGATGATTTCATAGTCGCCGTGGCTGCCCCACTTGGCCTGCATCATGTCGGCCTGAGCGGGCAGGGTGGGTAACCCCGTGGAAGGTCCGCCGCGCTGAACATCGACCCAGACGCCAGGGGTTTCCGTCATGGCCGCCAGGCCGATGTGCTCCATCATCAGAGAGAAGCCGGGACCCGAGGTCACGCTCAATGACTTCTGTCCGCCCCACACCGCGCCCTGAACCGCGATGCTGGAGGCCAGCTCGTCCTCGAGCTGGATGAATACGCCGCCCACCGTCGGGATGCGCGCAGCAAATCGTTCCACCACTTCGGTAGACGGCGTGATTGGGTAGCCGGCTACGAAGCGACAGCCGGCTGCCAGGGCGCCTTCGCAAGCGGCGTGGTCACCGTCCATGAAATGAATGCCGGTCAGTACGCCTTTGGGGTCAGCGGGTTCCGGGGTTTGTACCTGCGATGCCGTCACGGTGACAGGCGCGGCCGGCGGAACGGGCTCCGGGGACTTGGCCATGCGTATGTCGATGTCTTTCCAACGCTCGCCATAGATGGCGAAGTCTGGGCAGTACAGGCCACACAGGTCGCAGCCGCTGCAGTCCACGGGCCGGGCCAGAACGGGGAAGTGATACCCTTTGGCGTTGAAGTCCTTGGTGAACTCCAGGCAATGGGTGGGACAGAAATCGATGCAGTACGAACAGCCCTTGCATATCTCGGGACGGACGAAGACCGTCCCTTTGCCCTGGCGATCTTGGTTGCTCGGGTTCATTTGCACTCCTGGCAGTCGCATCCAAGAGCTAGCACAGGATCTTGGTGGGAACGAGCAAATTGGGACTTCATCTGTCCTCTTTCCGGGGTTCGTGGCGACCGTGCCACAATTCCGCAAGGGCGGCAGGATCTTGTGGGGCGGGCGACGATGGCCGCCAGCGATCTTGTCGCGCTAAGCATCATTTGGAATTCCACGTCATATCCCATCTTTGGTTAGATTGTGAAGCCTCAAAACTCTAGATGTGATAGTAAATACTAGATGTTTGGCCTTATCCCATTTTTCCGGTCGACTATAGGCAAAAAAGTCCTGATGGCGGCCTCGGGGATCTTCCTTTTTCTGTTTTGCGTCGAGCACGTGGCGGGAACCCTGCTCTTCCTCAAGGGCCCAGCCGCCATCAATGGGTACGGCCGGCTGCTCCACTATTCGGCGGCGCTGGTCTGGTCTTTTCGCACTTGCCTGATCCTTTCCGCTGTCGTTCACATCACGGCCGCGACCCAGCTCTACTTTCAGGAACGCGCGGCTCGTCCTGTGGCCTACCAGACTAGGCGCTTCCTTCGGTCGAGCTACGCGGCCCGTACGATGAAGTACTCGGGGCCATTCTTGCTCGGCTTCGTGGTGTTTCACGTGGCCCATCTGACCTGGGGCTACAACGTGGTGCCGGGGGCATTTGTCGAGGGCGACATCTACGCCAACATGCTCAACGGCTTTCGCACCGGCTGGGTGTCGCTGGTCTACGTCGTCGCCGTCAGCCTGCTGGGGATTCACCTTCTGCACGGGGCGCACAGCATGTTCGAATCGCTCGGACTGCGCCATCATCGGGTGGAATCGCTGCTCTTCGGCTTCGCGCGCGTGGCCGCGATTGGCATTTCGGTGGCCCTGGCCTTGGCTCCAGCGGCAGTAATCTTCCACATCGTCGGGGAGTAAGGACCCATGGAACTGAAATCCAACCTTCCCTCGGGACCGCTGGCCACGGCCTGGGAGCGCCAGCGTTTTGAACTCAAGCTGGTCAACCCGGCCAACAAACGGCGCTACAACATTATTGTCGTGGGCTCGGGCTTGGCCGGCGCGTCGGCGGCTGCGTCGCTCGGCGAGTTGGGCTACAACGTGCGCTGCTTCTGCTATCAGGACAGCCCGCGCCGCGCGCACAGCATCGCGGCCCAGGGGGGCATCAACGCCGCCAAGAACTATCAGAACGACGGCGACAGCGTGCAGCGCCTGTTCTACGACACCATCAAGGGCGGGGATTTCCGCGCCCGCGAGCACAACGTCCATCGCCTGGCCGAGATATCGAACCACATCATCGATCAGTGTGTGGCGCAGGGGGTTCCCTTCGCGCGTGAGTACGGCGGCCAGCTCGCCAACCGTTCCTTTGGCGGCGCGCAGGTGTCACGTACTTTCTATGCCCGCGGGCAAACCGGACAGCAGCTTCTGCTCGGCGCCTACCAGGCCCTGTCGCGTCAGATCGCAACTGGTCAGGTGAAGATGTTTCCGCGCAGTGAGATGCTGGATTTGGTGGTCGTCGACGGCCGCGCCTGCGGCATCGTGACCCGCGATCTGGTGTCGGGCGCGATTGAGTCGCACGCGGCGGATGCCGTGATCCTGGCCACCGGCGGCTACGGCAACGTCTTTTACCTGTCGACCAACGCCAAGGGCTGCAACGTCACCGCCACCTGGCGCGCGCACAAGCGCGGGGCCGGATTTGCCAATCCGTGCTTCACCCAGATTCACCCGACCTGCATTCCCGTCACGGGCGATCATCAGTCGAAGTTGACACTGATGAGCGAGTCGCTGCGCAACGACGGCCGGGTGTGGGTCCCGCAGCGTGCTGGCGATCAGCGGCCGCCGGGCAAGATTCCCGAAGCCGAGCGCGATTATTACCTCGAACGCCGCTACCCCAGTTTCGGCAACCTGGTTCCGCGCGACGTGGCTAGCCGGGCGGCCAAGTCGGTGTGCGATGAGAACCGCGGCGTGGGCCCGGGCGGTCGCGGGGTGTTTCTGGATTTCGCCGACGCCATTGCTCGCCAGGGCGAGGCCGTGGTGCGCGAGCGCTACGGCAATCTGTTCGACATGTACGAGCGAATCACGGCGGAAAACCCGTACAAACTGCCCATGCGCATCTACCCGGCGGTGCACTACACCATGGGCGGGCTGTGGGTCGACTACAACCTGATGAGCACGATCCCAGGGTTGTTCGTGCTGGGCGAGGCGAATTTTTCAGACCATGGCGCGAACCGCCTGGGCGCATCCGCATTGATGCAAGGCCTGGCCGACGGCTACTTCGTGATTCCGTACACCATTGGAAGCTACCTGGCGGCAAGCAGAGCCGGCTCGGTGTCGACTGACAAGCCGGAATTTGGCGCGGCCAAGGCGCAGGTTGTGGAACGTGGCAACCGCTTGCTTGCGCGCAAGGGCAGGCGAACCGCGGCTTCGTTCCATCGCGAACTCGGCAAGTTGCTGTGGGACAACTGCGGGATGGCGCGCACAGCGACCGGACTGAAGCAGGCCTTGGCGCGGATTCCCGAGTTGCGCGAGCAGTTTTGGCGTGAGGTGATGGTGTCAGGCAGTCAGCAAGAATTGAATCAGTCGCTGGAAACAGCCGGCCGCGTGGGGGATTTTCTCGAATTCGCCGAGCTTTTGTGTCGGGATGCCCTGACCCGCGAGGAATCCTGCGGTGGCCATTTTCGTCAGGAATATCAAACCCCAGACGGCGAGGCCCGGCGCGACGATGAGCACTTCGCCCACGTGGCGGTGTGGGAGCACAAGGGCGAAGGCCAGGAGCCGATTCGCCACAAAGAGCCGCTCAGCTTCGAGAACGTCCACCTTGCGCAGCGGAGTTACAAGTGACCATGAATTTGGTGTTGATGGTCTGGCGCCAGGAGAATGCGCGCGCCGTCGGCCAGATGCAGAGGATCGAAGCCAAGGACATCAGCCCGGACATGTCCTTCCTGGAAATGCTCGACGTGGTCAACGAACGCCTGACGGTCGCTGGCCACGCGCCCATCGCCTTTGACCACGATTGCCGCGAAGGAATTTGCGGATCCTGCGGCGTCGTTATCAACGGCGTTCCCCATGGCCCGCAGCCTGGCACCACAACCTGTCAGCTGCACATGCGCCATTTTCGCGACGGCCAGGTCATCGTTATCGAGCCGTTCCGCGCGCGCGCCTTTCCTGTGCTGCGCGACCTGATGGTGGATCGCAGCGCCTTTGATCGGGTAATCGCCGCTGGTGGCTTCGTCACCGCACCCACTGGAAGCGCGCCGGATGGCAATGCCATACTGGTTTCCAAGGGCTCGGCAGACGCGGCCATGGACGCGGCGGCCTGTGTCGGGTGTGGGGCGTGCGTGGCAGCATGTCCTAATGCGTCGGCCATGCTGTTCGTGGGCGCCAAGGTTTCGCACCTGGGCCTGCTGCCTCAGGGGCAGCCCGAACGCTGGTCGCGCGTGCATGCCATGGTCGCGGCCATGGATGCCGAAGGTTTCGGCGGCTGCACCAATTTCTTGGAATGTGCCGCGGTTTGTCCCAAGAATCTGTCGCCCGACTTCATCGGTCGTCTGAACCGCGACCTGATCGGCGCGGTTTTCCTGGCGCGGCCGCGGGTGGCCAGCGCTGATGCGGGCTAGGATCGAACGGAAACGCAGAAACTGCGGATTTGCGTGATACTGGCTGGGTCCGGGAACATCCAATAGTCAGGCAGCAAGCACCGACGAATCCAAACGAATAGGGAGGTCCCATGAACGCCTGCATGAATTGCAAGAACGAGCTGACGGCTGAGTATCGCTTCTGCCCGCGTTGCGGCGCGCCTGTCAGCAAAGATCTGGAACAGTACATGCTCGCAAGAAGCGCGATGGAGGGGCGCATGGAGGGAGGCCCGGTGCGGCCTGCGATAGCGACCTTGGAGAAGGCCTACAAAATGGGCTTGCGCGACGCCCACGTTCTGTGCGGCTTGGGCATCCTCTACTACCGTCTGGGCGATATCAAGTTGGCGACCAAGTACCTTGAGGAAGCGATCGCGCTCAAGCCTGAGTTCCCGGAGGCGCACTACGACCTGGCCCTAGCCTACTACCGAGGCGGCCAAATTCACAAGACGATTGCGACGCTTGAGCGGTGCCTGAAGTTGAGCCCTGACTACGCGGCGGCCCACTACTGGATTGGAATCGCGAACTATCACCTGGGCCGGCAGCAGAAGGCCATTGAGTCGTTCTTGCGGGTGGTGGAGCTAAACCCGGAAGCCAAGGTGGCCAACTATCACTTGGGCGTGAACTTCGCGTCGCTCGGCCAGTACGACAAGGCGATCGAGAACTTCAAGCTGGTGGTTGAGAACTGTCCCGAGGACGAGGCGGCCTTCTACCATTTGGGCATGGCGTACTACGAGTCCAACAAGATCCCGGAAGCCACCGAAATCTTCAAGCACTGTGTAAAGCTGGATTCCGGCGACCAACGGGCGGTGCAGATGCTCGAGATGCTGACGGATGTGCCCGGCGTCTAGCCTACGAAGGCAGGTGTAGCTGAGCGGCCGTTGTTCGCGCAAAGGCGCGCACGGTTTCTTCGCGGGTCAGGATGGATATTTCGTCGATCGACTGCTTTGCCGGCAGGGGAGGAATTTGGCCGGTGAGTGCCCCGTGACCGAGCAGCGCGACGAAGGAGAAAAGGAATCGCTCGAGTTCGGGTTTGGGCAAGAAGTCGAGGCAGCGCAGGATGGCGGAAGGTTTGACTCTGTCCCAGCGGCCGGGCAGGCCCTGATCGGAAAGCCACTGACCTATGCTGAGCGCGGCGTCGACCAGGTCCTGGCGCTGCTGCTTGTCGGCAGAAACGGCCCCGGCGAGTTCATGGGCTAGGGTCATGGCGACAATGCGGTGCGGACCCAATTGAGGGTGGGGCATCTCGACCTTGATGCCGGCCGGAGGCCTGCGCTTGCGGAAGGGGATGAAGTTGGAATGGATTCGGCGGCGGTTTGTGCTCATGCCAAGGTTGTCGGATGGCGTCCGAAAAAGTTGCTTGGAATCTGTCGTCACTGGGTGTCTTTTGTTTTCTGTCAGGCGTCCCGTCAGGAGTCCCGTCCGAAGGTAGTTACGTCAGGCGTCCCGTCAGGAGTCCTGTCCGAAGGTCGTTAGGGCGCGCTGTCCGAAGGTAGGGTCGGGCTGGTTGGCGGGCGCGCGGCGGGCGTGCTATCCGGCGGGCGGGCTATCCGAAGGTAGTGTTGCGCTGGCTGGCCTGCGCGCTGTCGGGCTGGCGGGCGGGCGGGCGGGCGGGCGGGCGGGCGGGCGGGCTGTCCGACGGTGATTCCAGACGAGCCGCTGGGAAGAAAGCTGTCCGATGATTCCTCCAGGCCGGAGCGGCGCCTAACGGTGGTGTCTACCCAGTCTCAAGTAGTCTCCCGGGCCAGCCCGGTGTCGGGTTCTGCGCCGAGACGGGGTCCCTGTAGCCTTCCGACCAGCCGCCATCGGGATCGGGGACAAGCTGATGCCCGGAGGCCATCACCAGCAAGGCGCTTCTCTGTCTGTGCGTCCGGTCAGGCGGGAGCGGCTTGCAGCGC